>TARA_B110000879_G_scaffold37846_1_pt1 | contig 10905 bp, 8 predicted proteins | sample TARA_B110000879 | Tara Oceans TARA_B110000879 (sample SAMEA4398094) | marine metagenome | biome: Polar Biome; feature: [SRF] surface water layer (ENVO:00010504); material: water (ENVO:00002006), including particulate matter (ENVO:01000060) such as... | depth 5 m
CCAGCCCCGTCGGCCGCACCCGCACGCTCCCCGCACCCGACGCCTCACCCGACAAACTCCGCTTTGCCGTCACCTCCTGCCAAAACTTCGAAGCCGGCCTCTTCACCGCCTACCAACAAATGGCCGCCGACAAGCCCGACTTTGTCTTTCACCTCGGCGACTACATCTACGAATACGCCTCCGGAAGAAACGGTAAAGTCCGCACCCATCAAGGACCCGAAATCGAATCCCTGGACCAATACCGCATCCGCTACGCCCAATACAAAGGCGACAAGGATCTCCAGGCCATACACGCCGCCTGTCCGTGGTTCGTTACCTGGGACGATCACGAATTCGACAACAACTGCGCCAACGACATTTCCGAACAAGAGGGAATCGATACCGCCAAATTCCTCATCCGCCGCGCCAACGCTTATCAAGCCTACTATGAGATGATGCCTCTGCGCACCTCCTCGCTTCCCGTCGGCCCCAACATGACTCTCTATCGCAAGGGGAGCTTCGGCACTCTCGCCGAATTCTTCATTCTCGACACCCGCCAATACCGCAGCGACCAACCGAACGGCGACCGACACAGCCCCCTCAATACCGCCGCCACCAACCCGCGACAAACCCTCCTCGGCAAAGCCCAGCGGAAGTGGCTATTCGATTCCCTCTCCGGCTCCAAAGGCACCTGGAACATCCTCGCCCAGCAAGTCATGATGGCTCTCGTTGATCGCTCGAAGATCAACTCGCCAGCCGCCTACTCCATGGACCAATGGCCCGGCTACGCTCACGAACGAAAAGTTCTCCTCAACCACCTACAGGACCACAAAATCAACAACCCCGTTGTCCTCACCGGCGACATCCACTCGAACTGGGCCAACGAGCTCCGCGTCGACGACTTCAAGCCCGACCAAGCTCTCGTCGCCTCCGAATTTGTCACCACCTCCCTTTCTAGCGGCGGCAATGGATCATCGCAATTCAAAGGCCTCGACGAATTCCTCGGTCGCAATCCCTGCACTAAATTTCACAACCGCCAACGCGGCTACATCATGTGCGACGTTACTCCCAAGACCTACTCCGCAGACTACAAGGTCATTGACAAAGTCACTAGCGCAGGCGGCAAGACGACCTCGCTCGCCAAGTTCACCGTAGAATCCGGCCGACCCAATATCCATACGGCTTAAACAATTCGCAAAATCGCAATCACAAGCCCGCGCGTCATCTCTGCAACGGTCTCCAGCCTGATTTCGAATTTATGAAAAAAAATACCGCCCTTCTACTTATAATGGGACTTTGGAACCATGCGTGCTGTGCGATGGATTTTGTGCATCCGGGCACGCTGGTTTCGAGTGCCGAATTAGACTATGTGAAATCGCAGATCAAAGCCGGTGCCCAACCGTGGAAAGGTGAGTTCGATCGGACCGTGAGCTCAGACTATGCGACTCGCGAGCCGCACGGAATGAGGCATATCAATTCCCGCACTGAGGATGCCGACATCTCGAGACACGACGCGGCAGCGGCTTACAGTTTGGCGTTGTTGTGGTATTTCACCGATGACGAAATCTATGCGCAAAGGGCGATCGCGATCCTTAATTCCTGGGCGCAATTGCAGAGCTTTAATCACGGCTCCGAGCAAGACCGCATACAGGCTGGGTGGATAGGAGCGGTATTTGGTCCAGCGGCGGATATCATGCGACTTTATAAGGGGTGGTCTGACAGTGAGATCAAGGCCGTGCAGGCTATGTTTAGGCGAGCGTTTTATCCGCAGCTCAACACGGCGAGTTCGTGGAACGGGAACGTGGATCTCACCCAAATTGATGCGATCATGGCGATCGCGGTCTTCAATGAAGATGAAGCGCAATTCAAACTAGGATTGGAGCGTCTAGATCGGCGAATGCCGGCTTATTTCTATCTGACTTCGGATGGGCCGAGACCCCCAGCGATCGAAGGAGATGGTGGCGATATCGATACTTTTTGGCATCATCCCCTGAAGTGGATCGACGGTTTAACGCAGGAGACCTGCCGGGATAACGGACATCATTCCCAATACGCTCTGGGGTCGGCGATTCATGCGGCCGAAGTGGCTTGGCATCAAGGCATCGACGTTTACACCGAGAATCAAGAGCGCTCGGTCGCAGCGATGGAATTGCTGGCCGGACAGTTAACCTCGGGCTCAATGCAAGGAGTATCGAAAAACGACAAGCCGACGGAAAACCGTTACGATACGTTTTCGATTGGTTACAATCATTACCATACTCGGATGGGGCTCCCGTTGCCGAATACTCGAAAATTGATCATCGAACAGATTCGACCGAGGGCGCCGCGGCATATTTGGAATTTGAATTATGAGACCCTTACTCATGGCGATCTGCCCAAGACGCTTTCGGTTGAAAGGGAGTGAGTTGATCAGGAGAAATCTGGCGTCTGTCAGTCAGGGTGTCGCGCGCGAGGCGAGTCTCGGCGCATCGGGTGGCCCTTAACCTTTCATACGTGGGAAATGGCTAGGGCGACCAAGGACGTGACTGGCGCTGCGGCCGTCTGAAGTTACCCCCCTTTCGCCCCCCTCCGCTACGGTTCAAATGCGCCTTCAAGGCCCTCCCGCTAAAAGCAAATTCCTAGGAGTGGCCAAAAACGGAACGTCTTTTTGATCTCAACGTGATCATTCCAGATATGGATAGCCTTTTGAAGTTGTTTAGAATAGGCCTCAACTAGGTGAGAGAGCGCCAAAATTCTGGAATTTAATGCAAATTACTTGCATTTACAGAAGATGGCCAATAAAACTTGAGGCCTCACAGCGGCTTCGTTTTCGTTTCGTTCTTCACTATTTTTCGAAGCTCAAGGAACCCCCCATGTGAATGACTCTTAGGAATCTAATTCATGAACTCGGACTCCGTTCCCATCGTTACCCTTTGCGGCTTCCTCGGCTCAGGTAAGACTACGCTCCTCCGGCGTTGGCGACGCGACGAGGCGCTTAAAGATGCTCCGGTAATCGTACACGACTTGAGTGAATTTGGGCTCGACGCAGAACTGCTTTCGGATGAAAACTCAAAACCTTCTCCAGGTCGTCTCATAGGCGGTGTGGCGGCGTTACACGGGAGCCATTCCCGCGAGCAACTTCATGACTCGGCAGGAGCAGCTCTCAAAGAAATCTCTACGCTTGACCCTGCTCCACCTCTCGTTCTCTGCGAGAGTACCGGCGCTGCCCGCCCATGGCCCCTGATCAAAGCCCTAACGCAGAATAAGAGATTCTTCCTTCGCCACTTTATCGTCACTGTCGATGCCCTCAATCTTCATCGCGACTTTGAAGATGGGGAAATTCTTACCGGCGCATCCGCGAATTCTCAAGATATGGCGCTGCGCCATGTCGCCGAAGTGCTTGCTGAACAAATTGCCTTCGCCAGCGTAATCATTCTAACCAAAATTGATACCGTTCCGAAAGCCAACGTAGAGGCTCAAGTTCAAACCCTCCAAGCACTCCAACCAAAAGCGACTATTGGACTCTCGGCTCAAGCTGGAATTCTATTATCGCAACTTGAAGCCACCCCAGCCCCAAAACTCTCAGTCTTAGAAAGTCGAGCCAATGAATTCGGTCTCACGCAGCAATCAGCTACGGTCGACAGCGTGGATGCGATCGTCATTCGCGACCCTCGTCCCTTTCATCCAGAACGTTTATATGAAGCTTGTCGTAGTAAAATGGGGACTGGTCTTTACCGTACTAAGGGGTTCCTTTGGCTAGCCTCACGCCCTCGGGACGTTTTACTTTGGCAGCAATCTGGCAGCCAGATTGCACTTGAACTGACGGGGCTCTGGCGTGCCGAACTTGCTCACAATCGAGATGGCAAACTCTTACCCGAAGAGATCGAGCACTTGAAAGCATTGCTTGAAACCAAACATCCCCTTTTCGGTGATCGCCACAACGAACTCACTCTCATTGGCCTCAAGGTGGATCGTGAGTCTTTCGCCTCGTCCTTAGAGGATGCCTTTTGCACCGACGATGAAATCACGGCCTGGCAAAGAGGTGAGACTTTCCCTGACCCTTGGCCTAGTTCCCTCCGCCAGATTAAGTAATAGTGATTTCCATTTTGTCTTGGAATTGAGTTCCTTGGAACATCGTTGAAGGATGTCGAAAATGGAATGAATGTGAGTGCAATCAAAATAAGAAAACGCTATTACTCATCCCCCACATCCTTAGGGATTCGACTGTTGCCGTCAGCTAATAACCATGACCGCCGTCCACCTTCTCTTCTTACTTTTAGGATTTAGCATTTCTAGCTTAGAGCTTACTGCCAACAGGAGGCCCAATATTCTTTTCTGCATCTCCGACGATCAAAGCTACGCCCACACCGGCGCGAACGGCGCCCCTGTCGTAATCAACCCGCTTTCGCCCCCCTCCGCTCCGGTCCGAAGGCGGCTTCAAAGCCCTCCCGCCAAATTCCTAGCAGTCAGTGCAGGTGCACAGTTGGAACGCTATTTCCGTATCCGCATTAATTAAGTTGTTCCATAAGCTTCTGAGCCGGTCTGCAGGAATCTGCCCCATCAAGGGGCACGATTGCGGCGGGAGAAAAGGTGGGGATAGGAGCCTAGCTCTTCGAACACTCTCGGCTTGAGATTTAAGAGTGCTTACGGTTTCCTAATCTCTCCACCTTCTTGTGCGGGAATTTGGTGGTTACCTTTTGAACCATCAGGCCATTCAACCTTAACCTCTATTATGCCCTTACCTTCATGAGGTATCGATATTATCGAGGTTCCGGAACTGAGATAGCCACTGCCTCCATAAACTTCAAAGCTCCCAAGCAGCACACCTTCTAACGAGCAAGAAACTCGAGCTCCGATCGCCCGTCGATTTTTAGAGTGACCGATCAATCGAATATGGCACTGCCGCGAACGGTCATGGTTAGGACGGAATAAAAGTGCTTCTCCATTATTCTGACTAACGAGAAAACGGCCGTTTGAAAATTGCACAAGACCCTTTGCATCTCCCGGGACAATCAGACCACTGGTTTCAGGCCACACTGAATCGAACATCCCATCTCCTCGGCCTGTCATGAGGATACTCATTGCTCCGTGCATCCGTCCGGTTTCAGGTTGTGGGCTGAAGAAATTTTGGACCATATATAGGTCGAGATGAGCGTCTCCATCGATATCACCTAGCGACATCCCAAAACCAGGTGCAGCCTGTGCCAGTGCGGGAAGAGCACGAAAGGTAAACTTTCCCTCACCATCGTTTATGAACGCACCGCTCCGTAGTTCATTTACTTCGAAGCGCTGAGCTTTTTCAAGGCGCGCTTCAGTATAGATTTCATCGAGAGCCTTAATTGCAAAGTTATGGAAGGGTTTCTTGCTTCCCATTTTTTCTAAGACACTTGGAATCGCTGAACTTGAGCAACTAAATCCTCGGACTGGAAGGGTGCCCATTATGGTAGCCTTGGCTTCAACAATTCGCCTCTCCCCATTCCCGGAGAAATCCCCATAATAAAGGATGGCCGGCTTCTTGGTTGAAGGATGATATTTCGTATTAAGTCCGAAGTTACTGACGACGTAATCAATATCACCATCATGATCGAGATCGCCCCCTACAATTCCATTCCACCATCCCGAGAGATTGGAAATTCCCGAGTCCTCGTTCTCGGTGAACTTACCATCGTTGTTACAAAACCAACGTACTGGCCCCCACTCAGCGGTTACCAAAAGATCTGAATCACCGTCGCCGTCAACATCTGACCATAATGCCGAGGTCACCATCCCCAAATTCTGAAGAGCGGGAGCAGCCTCTGAGGTCACATCAACGAATTGAACCCGACCTTCATCTGAGTCGTTTCGAAGTAAATGACTTGGAGGGGCCATTGGATATTCTCCCGGAACGACTCTGCCACCCACGAAGAGATCGAGGTCACCATCGCCATCATAATCAGCAGCGACCACACAAGATCCGCTTTCCATCACCTCGGGAAGAGAACCCCCATCACTTAGCCCAAATTTTCCTTTCCCGTCATTCAGGTAGAGGCGGTCACGATAGTTCGAAGAACCTTTTTCAGACTCAACGCCGCCGCTTACAACGTAAAGGTCAAGGTCTCCGTCACCCTCGGCATCGAAGAAAAGTGCACCCATATCTTCATGATCGCTCCCTCCGCTGATTCGGGTGTCTGCTTTCCAGCTTTCCCCGTTGTTTTCTATAATCACTCCGTCCGAGCCCAGGGCTCCTCCGAGGTAAGCATCTTCATCGCCATCGCCATCGATGTCACCTACCGCAAGCCCTGGTCCCAAACGTGACATCCGATTCGGAAGAAGTGGTTGCGTCCCAAAGTCATCAAATTCGAGTTCTTGATGTGCAATTTTCGGGAGGTTTTGATCTTTTATGAAAAAAGGATCAGGAGCCGCCTCAGGAGCCGTTTTCTTTGCCGGGAGTCCAATCGGCTCGGTTACTTCGTAAGTCTTGCCAGATTCCAAGTTGGTGAAGCTTTGGGTATGCCCACTTGGCCAGTTCACGATGAGCTCATCGATTTTATTAAGTTCCCCAAGCCCAAACTGAGCTAAAGCTTCATTGGTTGAAACGACGCCACGAGCGAGGGTGAGGGTTCGCATTTGGCGGATATCGCCCGCGATGACTGTCACTGTCGCACCGATCCCTTTGGAGTTACTCGCACGGCCAAATAATTTAACCCGGATACGTTCTTTAGTGCTTCTATTCCGGTAAAGGGCGACGGGTTCCTTAAATCGGTTGACGATGATATCAAGATCACCATCGAGATCGAGGTCTGCCAGCGCTGCCCCGAAGCTTGCGTTGGCTTCTGCTAAACCCCACTTTTCTCCTACTGGCTCAAAGGACATTCCGCCTTTCCTGTTTCGTAGAGCCATGTTGAGGTCCCGCTTTGGTTCAAGTTCAGTATAGGAGGTACTGGACCCAAGGGCAGAATGGCGGCGCGAATCGCTGTTAAACCAATCCGCGGTCATTCCATTAGTGATAAAGATATCAAGCCATCCGTCACAATCGAGATCGCCAAATTTGGGTGACCAGGTCCAGTCTGAGGCATCGAGCCCAAGTTGCTGTGCGATCTCCATTTTGCGTCCCTGCCCGGTGTTAAGATAAACGGCATTACGCATGTATTGACGGGGTGTTCCACTCTCCAGAAACCATGCAAATTTGCTCATATCTCCCATCGCAAGCTTTGCCTTGTAGTGAGTCGAGCCGGCCATATCAGTTGCAATGAAATCCTCTCGCCCATCGTTGTTGATGTCTCCGACATCGCTCCCCATTGAATACCATGGGACCTGCGGTAGAACCTCGGGTGCCACATCACGAAAGGTGCCGTCTTTTTGATTTTCGTAGAGGCGATCTGGTCCCAAGAAATCATTAGCAAGATAGAGGTCAGGCCAGCCGTCACCGTTATGATCCCACCAGGTGGCAGACAAGGACATGCCTCGGTCGTTGATTCCCGCTTCCCGACCAACTTCTGCAAACTTACCTCCGTCATTGCGTAGAAGACGCCCCCGCTGACCTGCCCGCATTATGAATGGTCCTTTTCCGGGTCGATCGACGGTCCCCCAAAGCTCGTCAAGCCACGGTGGCATGCCCATTTTACCATTGCTCCCGCGTTGCATCTGACTCACCGCAAATCTACCATTATCGTAATTTGGATTGTCGAGATCGACGGCATAGCGATGGGTCGCGATAAAAGCGTCAAGGTCTCCATCCCGATCGTAATCTGAGAAGGAAACCATGATTCCCGACCCCTTAAAGTTAAAGCCCAGCGCCGTAGCCTGATCAACAAAGGTCCCTTTCCCATCGTTGACATACAATCGAGTGGGGCAATCGAAGCCACACACTGCCAAGTCCAAATCTCCATCGTTATCGATATCTGCAAAGGAAGCTCCCGTCCGCATCTCAAGAGCATCAGTTAATAAACCAGCGCGCTCTGTGATGTCTTCAAAACGGAAATCTCCCAGATTTCGATACAAACGCGAGCCGCCTTGGGGAGCAGTGAGAAAGACATCAGGTAAGCCATCAGAATCGACGTCACCTACCGTTACGCCACCTCCCGCTTCAATTCGGTCGAATAATCTAACGGTCTGTGCGTTGAGTTCCCACCGGTGAATAAAGTCCATTCCGGCTGGAGTCGCCTCGACAGTCTGAAATAGGGTTTCAGTATCCGCGCCTTGTCCTGCAAAGCTTTTCAGATCGGTAACGACCAATTCATCCCGGTCGGCATAGCGGACGGGGATAGAGTCAGGGTTCTCGCCGTTTCCGGAGGAGTCACGATCACTGCAACAAGAGACCGCGCCGCAAAAGGCGATTGCTAAAAATGAGGATTGAAGAGGTCTTCGCATACGCAAAGAAAGCCCGCTATGAGCGGGCTTTCTGAAGAGGTTTAAAGTCCTTGTTGGGCTCGTTCACCAAGTAGTGACTTAGCGACGGCGACGAAGCCCAAGGACACCGCCAAGAAGGAGAAGTCCAAGTGAACTTGGCTCGGGAATACCGCTTGTTGTGATCGCAATCTCACCGAGACCCGTGCGGAAACCGCCGTGGTTTGCAGTGAGGTGAAGTCCGATATACTGAGCACCCGAAGCGCCCGAGATATCGAAACTTTGACCTGCGTCGCCAATTTGAGTTCCAATTGCAAGTTCGTTTCCTGCGCTGAGCTGGGTCCATCCACCACTCCCAAAGTCATAGGGAGTTACTGCTCCACCAGCAGCTGGTGCTGTTGTTGTAGGAGCAGTGGCATGGTAGATATCAAAATTACTTGTTCCACGATCAAGAGCATTGGTCTCTTGGACATTCCAGAGATGCATCATGTCAAGACCAGCGGCTGCGGATCCCAGATCGACGACGGCCCAAGTGTTATTCCCAGAGTTGTCCGCGGAAAACCCTTGCCAGTCATCAGCCCAAGCAGTGCTGCTGACTGTCCAAGTGGCAGGATCGTCGGCGTCACCTTTGGCCATTCCGCTGCCATCAGCTGCCTTGAGGATGGAACCATTTCCATCGAGGCTATCGCCTTGGTGGAACGCTGTAATCCCCGCAGGAATAACGATGGCAGCCGATGCGGTGCCGATGATAACCCCCAAAAGTAAGGGCAATTTTGTTAGTGTATTCATATCTTTTCTTTACTGTTTAATAGTTAACCCTTTAAGAAAGCAGTTTTTTGGCTCTCTCGTCTAGCCTATTTTTAAAAAATAGGCCGGTTAGACTGAATTGATGTGTGGTACTATTGAACCACGAAGATTTGGTAAAAGCGCTTCTTGGCAGCGAAGACATCAGGTCCTTCATAAGAAAAAGTGGTTGTTTTACCGTCGGCGTCTGCCGGAACACTGTCAGTTAATTCGGTCCATTCGATCAGATCATCTGAATAATTAATCCCATAGACCCTTCCTGGTCTGGAATACCAAGTGAGTCCAAACCGGTTTTCTTGGATCTCAGAAGTATCGACGCTCAGGATCTTAAGCGCATTTCCTGACAAAGGGTCCACTGTGAGAGCAACTTCGGCGAGACCGGTACGGAAGCCACCATGGTTAGCGGTGAGGTGGAGCCCGATATACCGAGCACCCGAAGCACCCGAGATATCGAAAACTTCACCGGGATCGCCAATTTGACTTCCAATCGCAAGATTGTTTCCCGTGCTAAGCTGAGTCCATCCACCGCCTCCAAAATCATAGGGTGTGACAGCTCCGCTTGTGTCTGGCGCTGCCTCGCTGGGGGAGGAGGCGTAGTAGACATCAAAAGTGCTTGTTCCGCGATCGAGAGCATTTGTCTCTTGGACGTTCCAGAGATACATCTGGTCAAGACCAGCGGTTTGGGCTCCCAAATCGAGGACAGCCCAGGTGTTGTTCCCGGAGTTATCTGCAGAAAAACCCTGCCAGTCATCAGCCCAAGCAGTATTGCTGATCGTCCAAGTGGAAGGATCGTTGGCGTCACCTTTTGCCATCCCGCTCCCGTCAGCAATTTTCAAGACTGAGCCGTTCGCATCGAGGCTATCTCCTTGATGAAAAGCCGAGACTTTAGCAATGGGGACAACATTTCCATCAATGGGGCCAACCGGGGGATCGACAGGGGGATCTGGAGGAACTGGCTCACCGAGGGTAAGAGCGTCTGGATCCGCAGCATCGCTGAAGGCAACCTCCGCAAATCCGGTTCGAAACCCACCGTAGTTGCTTGTTAACTTTAGGCCAATGTAACGGGCCCCGGCGGCATCCGAGAGATCGTAAGCCTGTCCCGCGTCACCAATTTGGATTCCCATTTTGAGTTCAGACCCACCAATTGCAGTCCACCCTCCGCTGGTAAAGCCGTAGGGAGTGACGGTGCCGCTTGTGGTCGGTGGCAGAAGTGTCGGGCTCGTAGCATGAAAAACCTCAAAATCCTTCACCCCCCGGTCGAGAGCATTGGTCTCCTCAACATTCCACAAATACATTGTGCTCAAACTAGCTACAGGGGCGCCAAGATCGATCACTGCCCAAGTATTATCTCCAGAATTGTCTGAGGAGAACCCCTGCCAATCATCGGCCCACGCCGTACTCGCAACCGTCCAGGTGGAGGGGTCGTCGAAATCGAGCTTATCCATGCCGCTGCCATCGATCACTTTTAAAACCGATCCGTTACCATCCAAGCTGTCTCCCTGATGAAAGGCTTCGATACCGGATATGGGAATCTCTCCAGCATTGGCAGTCGCGCTGAGGGCTATAATAAGGAGAGAAGACCTCAAGGGAAAAGGGAGATTACGCTTTGGTGTTTTCATGACGTGATTGGAATGATCAACTAAGGCTAAAGAATAGAAAAGGAAGAAGGAAATGATTAGAAAAGGAAGAGAGAACTCTATCTCTTAACAGACCAAAAAAAAATTAAAAGCCCTCTTTCGCTGGGCGATGGGCTTTCGCGGCTTCAGTCTGCGAGGCAAAGAGAAACTATCGGGCGAATGGACGCTGGTCTGCCTGGCC
>TARA_B110000879_G_scaffold63522_1_pt1 | contig 10879 bp, 5 predicted proteins | sample TARA_B110000879 | Tara Oceans TARA_B110000879 (sample SAMEA4398094) | marine metagenome | biome: Polar Biome; feature: [SRF] surface water layer (ENVO:00010504); material: water (ENVO:00002006), including particulate matter (ENVO:01000060) such as... | depth 5 m
GAGGAAAGCCAAATGCAGATGATAGTAAAAGACCAGAAAGGGCAGAACCTACAAAAAAACGTGTTTTAATTTTTAGTCCACATCCAGATGATGATATCATTAGTATGGGAGGAACTTTTAAAAGATTACATGAGCAAGGACATGAAGTACATATAGGGTATCAAACTTCAGGAAATATTGCCGTTGCAGATGATGAAGCCTTACGTTTTGCGAGTTTTGTTTGTGATTATAATGCAAAGTTTGGCATTGATAATTCTGAAGCAGAAAACATTTACAAAAAAGCAGTAAAGTTCTTAAAGAACAAGAAATCAAGTGAAATAGATACGCCAGAAGTAAGATATATTAAAGGATTGATTAGAAAAGGAGAAGCAAGAGCAACCTGTCATTTTATAGGCTTGCCAGATGCACAAATCCATTTTATGAACCTTCCTTTTTATGAAACAGGAGCGATAAAAAAGAATCCAATTGGTGTTGGTGATGTAAAAATAACCTCCGATTTAATCGAGAAAATAAAGCCACATCAAATATATGCAGCAGGAGATTTAGCAGATCCGCACGGAACGCATAGAGTTTGTTTAGATGCCATTTTTGCAGCGGTAAAAGAACTAAAACCAAATAAATTTATGAAAGATTGTTGGGTTTGGTTATACAGAGGCGCTTGGCAAGAATGGGGAATTGATGAAATAGAAATGGCAGTTCCGATGAGTCCAGACCAAGTTTTAGAAAAACGAAAAGGAATTTTTAAACATCAATCTCAAAAAGATGGTGTGGTATTTCAAGGAGCAGATAGTAGAGAATTTTGGCAACGTGCAGAAGATAGAAATAGTGAAACAGCTGAATTATACGACCAATTAGGATTGTCTCATTATGCAGCTATGGAAGCGTTTGTAAGATGGGAATATTAGAAAAATTGAAACAATAAGAAATGACATTAATAAAATCTATTTCAGGAATTAGAGGAACTATTGGCGGTAAAACTGCGAATAATCTAACACCTATAGATGCCGTAAAATTTGCTGCTGCTTATGGAGCATTTATAAAGGAAAGAAATAAAGGAAAAACGAACATAAAAGTTGTTATTGGAAGAGATGCTCGTATTTCTGGAAAAATGATTTCTAGTTTGGTAGCAAACACTTTAGTTGGTTTAGGAATCAATGTAATTGATTTAGGCTTGTCTACAACACCAACCGTTGAGGTTGCTGTTCCTTTAGAAAATGCAGATGGTGGAATTATTTTAACCGCATCGCACAATCCAAAACAATGGAATGCTTTAAAGTTATTAAACGAAAAAGGAGAATTTTTAAACGGTGCAGAAGGAGAACAAATTTTAAAATTAGCAGAAAGTGAAGATTTTGAATTTGCTGATGTTGATGATTTAGGAAGTTATACAAAAGATAATTCTTACTTAGAAAAACACATTCAAGAAGTTTTAGATTTAGAATTAGTGGATGTAGAAGCTATAAAAAAAGCTAATTTTGAAGTTGTTGTAGATGGTGTAAATTCTACTGGAGGAATTTTCATCCCTGCGTTATTAAAAGAATTGAACGTAGCATGTGTCGAATTGTATTGCACACCTAACGGTCAGTTTCCACACAATCCAGAGCCTTTAAAAGAGCATTTAACCGATATTTCTGAATTAGTACTAAAGGAGAAAGCAGATTTCGGAATTGTGGTAGATCCAGATGTAGATAGACTCGCATTAGTTTGTGAAGACGGTTCTATGTTTGGTGAAGAATATACACTAGTTGCCTGTGCGGATTATGTATTAGGAAAATTAGGTGGCGGAAACACCGTTTCTAATTTATCGTCTTCTAGAGCATTAAGAGATATCACTCAAAAACACGGTGGAAACTATACGGCATCTGCTGTTGGAGAAGTAAATGTGGTGATAAAAATGAAAGAAACCAATGCTGTAATTGGTGGAGAAGGAAATGGAGGAATTATTTATCCTGCATCTCATTATGGTAGAGATTCTTTGGTTGGTGTTGCATTATTTTTATCGCATTTGGCAAATCAAAAAATGTCTTGTAAAGAATTGAGAGATTCATATCCAAGTTATTTTATGAGTAAAAATAAGATTCAATTAACGCAAGAAATAGACGTTGACAAAATTTTAGAAACAATGGCATCAACTTATAAAAACGAAGATGTTAATACAATAGATGGTGTAAAAATAGATTTTGAAAATGAATGGATTCACTTACGTAAATCTAATACAGAGCCAATTATTAGAATTTATACAGAAGCAAAATCACAACAAGCTGCAGATGATTTAGCCGTTAGATTTATTAAAGAAATAAAAGAACTTATTTAAAACCAATGTTTTGAGTAAAAAACAAAAAACTAATTATAAACAGTTAAAACATCTAATATGAAACAAAAACAACGCTAATAAAAAGTAAACTTAAAAACCGAAAAATATCAGACATTTTTCGGCTATTATTAAGTGACTTATCTAAACACTAATTTATTAAATCACAAACAAAAATATGAAAAAATTCAAAACAATACTCAACTTAAAGGGTAATGAATTAAAATTTGATTTAAAAATGAGACTAACATTATTAATAATCTTAGTTTCTATTTCACAAATTAATGCGAATGTATATTCGCTGAACTCTGATGAACCAGTAGAAATTACATATGTGGTTTTTCAAGAAACAACAGTATCAGGTACAGTAACAGATGAAGATGGTAATCCTTTACCAGGAGCATCCATTCAAGTAAAAGGAACATTTATAGGAACGGATACTGATTTCGATGGACTTTACACGATTAAAGTTCCAAAAAATGGTACTACACTTGTTTTTAAATATTTAGGATATAAAGCTAAAGAAGTTTTAATTGAAGGGAAATCATTGGTTAATGTTTCATTAGTTTCAGATGATAATTCTTTAGACGAGATTGTAGTTGTTGGTTATGGTACACAGAGAAAAAGAGATTTAGTAGGTGCTATTTCTCAGGTTAAAGCAGAAGAACTTGTATTGTCTTCTACACCATCTGTAGGCTTAGCATTACAAGGTAGGGTTGCAGGTTTACAAATATCCCAAAATAGTGCGCAACCTGGTGGTGGACTAGATATTCAAATTCGTGGTCAAGGTTCTATAAATGGAACTAACACACCTCTATTTGTTGTAGATGGTTTTCCTTTAAGTGTAGATGATTTCGGAAATTTAGGAAGTGGAAACGTATATGATGGTGGTACACAAAATGTACTAAACTCATTTAATCCTAACGATATTGAGTCTATAGAAGTTTTAAAAGATGCCAGTTCTACTGCCATTTATGGGTCTAGAGCAGCAAATGGTGTTATTTTAATAACTACTAAAAAAGGAAAAACGGGCAAACCAACTGTAAACTATTCTTCTTCTTTTTCTTATCAAAATTATGATGACAATTATGATGTCTTAGGATTACAAGATTGGATGGAATTAAGAAATGAGGCTTCTTATGAAAATTGGGCTTTTATAAATAGAGTTGCACCTTACAGCAATAGAACCCTGGAAGAGGCAATTGCAGATCCTGTAAATGGAGTTGCATTTACAAGATATTACTCAGATAGCCAAATTCAAAATGCAGGTAATGGTACAGATTGGTTAGGTTTGGTAACACGTGATGGAAGTATACAACAGCATAATATTTCTGTAAGAGGTGGTAATGAATTTACCAAATATTATATGTCTGGAAATATTTATGAACAAAAAGGAATTCCTAGAAATTCTGCTTTTGATAGATCTTCATTACGATTAAATATAGATCAAAAAATAAATGATATGCTTACTATTGGTATAAAATTAACCAAAAGTAGAATCAATAATGATAACACACAGTTGGGCGGACAAGCTTTTGAAAATTCGGGTATTATACGTGCAGCAATCCAACAAAGTCCAATTATAGAGGCAATTGATGAATTTGGAAACTATCCAACAAATCCAGACAATGCTGTTGAACCAAATCCATTTTCTTTACTTACCATTACAGATAAAGGTGTTTTGGACAGAACATTAACAAATGTTTATGCAGAATTAAAGCCTATACCAGGTTTAACAGCTAGAGTGCAAGCAGGTTTAGATCAAGGACATAATAAAAGAAATGCTTATGTACCAAGAACTACTTTACGTGGTGCACAAAGAAACGGAATAGCCTCTATTGGTTCAGAAAAGAAAAATGATGAGCTCTTAGATATTACTTTAAATTATAAAAAAACAGTATTAGAAGATCATAGTATTGATGTTTTGACGGGATATTCAAAGCAGAGATTTAATTCAGAATCTTCGTTTGCAAGTAACGACCAATTTAATAGTGATGCTTATTTATATAATAATTTAAATGCTGGAGCAGGAGAAAGAGTTGTAGCCTCTGGTAAAAGGATTACCGAATTATCTTCTTTTTTTGGAAGATTAAATTATGTCTATAAGGATAAATACATATTTACATCAACAATTCGTAGAGATGGTTCTAGTTTATTTGCAAGAAACAATCAATACGGAATTTTCCCTTCTGTTGCTGTGGGTTGGAATATTGCAGATGAAAGTTTTATAAAAAATAATACTGAAAAAATATCTCAATTAAAACTAAGAGTTGGTTATGGACAAACAGGTAATGGACAAATTTCTGATCTTGCATTAGGTAATTGGACTGCTGCCTTTGAAGAAAGACCAGCATATTTAAACCCAGATGAATCTATACTAATTGGTTTTTTTCCAGCACGTTTAGAAAATCCAGATTTAAAATGGGAAACCACTACAGAGTTAAATATCGGTCTAGATTTTGGTTTTTTTGATGGACGTGTTTCTGGTGCTTTTGAATATTATGAGAAAGAAGTTTCTGATTTAATCTTTTTTAATCCCATAAACTCATATCATCCGCTTAATAATGTATTGGCAAATGTTGGTACTACTCAAAGTAACGGTATAGAACTTACCTTAACAACAGAGAATATAAAAAACGAAAACTTTAAGTGGACAAGTACATTAACCTATTCTAGTTATAATGATCGTTGGAAAGAAAGAGCACCAGATTTTAGACCTACTGTTTACCAAAGCGTAGATGATCCTATAAGAGCACAATATTCTTACCTTTCAGATGGAATTATGCAAGTTGGAGATGATGTACCTGCGCAACCAGATTTATTTCCTGGACAAATTAAATTAAAAGATTTAAACGGCTTCGAAAGAGACAATGCAGGAAACCCTGTAGTAGACGAAAATGGACTTTTCCAAAGAACAGGTGAAGCAGATGGTATTATAGATGAAGCAGATATTGTCTTGTTAGGTTCTTCAGATCCAGATTTTATTGCTGGTTTTAGTAATATGATAACATACAAAAATTTTTCTTTAAACTTTAACTTTAATGGAATGTTTGGTAGAGAAATTGTAGATCAAACAGACCTTGCTTATGGTATTACTGCTGTTGGAGTTGCGGCTAATGGTCGTAACGCTTTAAGAAGTGTGTTAGATCGTTGGACCCCAGAAAATCCATCAACCACAAGACCTGCATCTCATTTTGGATTTACACAATATGACTCAGGAGACTTCTTTTTACAAAACGCATGGTTTATAAGATTACAAAATGTATCACTAGCCTATAATTTACCCCAGAAATGGTTTGGCAAATACATCTCAAGTGGTAGTGTGCGATTAGACGGACAAAATCTTTTTGTAATTACGCCTTACAATGGAGTAGATCCAGAAACAGATGCTTATACTGCAGCTTATCCTAATATAAGTACGTATAGTATTGGTATAGATTTAAAATTTTAAAAAACAGAAAACATGAAAAATTTAAAAATATTTATTATTTGCTCATTATTGGTATTTTCTGCTTGTAATGAAGAATTAGAATTTAAAGATTTTGGAGAAGTAAATCCAAGTATTTTCCCTGCTTCGGAAGCAGATGTAGAAGCTTTGGTTGCGGCTGCCTATTATCCTTTAAGAGGTGGTTATTCTAACGGAATTCATGCTACGGCGGAAACAGGTTTAATTTTTACTTTAGATGCAACTACAGAAATTTTACAAGGACCTTATGGCCAACAGCAACAAGCCACTTTACATAGTTATAACCCTACAGTAACAACCTTTACAAGATATTATGATCAGTTTTATAATCAGATTAGTGCTAATACACTAAGTATCGATCAAATTGAAAATTCAACTTTGAACGAAAATGTAAAAAAAGCAGGAATTGCAGAGCTTAAATGTGCAAGGGGTTTTCTGGCTTACGAACTTTTTGATATGTATGGAGGCTTAGTAATTGCTCCTTTAGAAGTATTACAAAATCCTTTGGTAGATACTCCTTTAGCAAGATTAACAGAACAAGAAACTGTAGATTTTATTGAAAAAGATCTTTTACAAGCAGCTCTAGACTTACCACTTCCCGGTGAGGCTACTTATGGGCGTTTTAGTCAAGGTTTGGCAAGAATGTTGTTAATACGTTTGTATTTACATCAAAAAAGATGGGAAGATGTAGAAACTCAGGCGAATCTAATAATAGCAATGAATCATTACATATTAGATGAAGATTATGTAGGTTTATGGACTACAACACCTCCAATAGAGAGTAAGGAAATCATTTTTACGGTTCCTGCAGATTATGCTGCTACTAGTGAAAATCAATGGCAATTAATGGCAGCTCCAAATAATTTTCCTGATGTTAACGGATTTGGAACGATACAAAGTTCTTGGCAATTTTATGATTCTTTTGAAGCAAACGATGTTAGAAAAACTAATTTAATTGCAGAATATGTAGGTACAGATGGTGTAACGTACAACAGAAATAACCCTGCCAATGTAATGCAATTAGGTCCTGTTCCTTTAAAAATTGGTTTAGATCCAAGACTTCCTGGTTTAACTACCATAGATATGATTATTTACAGATATGCAGATGTTTTGTTATCTAAAGCAGAAGCATTGGCGAATAAAACTGGAGTGCCAACACAAGAGTCTATCGATTTGATAAATATTGTTAGAGAAAGAGCAGGTTTAAATGATATTCAGTTAGCAAATTTTGCAGATATAGATACGTTTAATACAATGATTCTATTAGAAAGATCACATGAATATTGGTGCGAAAATGGGCAATATCGTGCAGATTTAATAAGACATAATAAATACATAGAATATGCCGATGCTTTAAACGGAGTAGCAAGTGAAAGTGCACCACACAAAGTACTATTTCCTTTTTCTTTAGATCGTATAAGTGAAGGTAAAGGTCTGTTTTTACAAAACCCAGGTTATAATTAGGAATTAATTTGTTTTTAGGATTGTTAGGATTTTAAAATAATAGCACCCCTTATATAAAAAGTTTAACAAACACAGCATACAGAAGATGAACTCTAGAAGAAACTTTATTAAGAAAACAGCAATATTTGGAGTAGGAGCTTCATTGATACCTAATTTAACTTTTGGTATTAATAATGCTGTTAATGCAGAAAAATTAAAAATAGGAATGATAGGTGTTGGTTTAAGAGGCACAAATCATTTAAAAAATTTATTGTTAAGAAATGATATCAATATTACAGCAATTTGTGATATTGATCCTAAAAGAACAAAAATTGCTGTAGATCATATAACAGGAAGTGGCGCTAAAAAACCATTGGTTTTTGGTAAAGACGATTATGATTATAGGAATCTTTTAGAGTTAGATAATGTGGATGCTGTAGTTATCTCAACACCTTGGTTATGGCATACGTTAATGGCAAAAGATACAATGAAAGCTGGTAAATATACTGGTTTAGAAGTATCTGCAGCTAATACTATGGAAGAATGTTGGGATTTAGTAAACGTCCATGAACAAACAGGATCTCACCTAATGATTCTAGAAAACGTGAATTACAGAAGAGACATTATGGCCGTATTAAATATGGTCAAACAAAATGTTTTTGGAGAATTACTTCATTTTAGATGTGGTTATCAACATGACTTGAGACACGTAAAGTTTAATGATGGCAAAACGGCTTATGGTAAAGGTGTTGAGTTTGGAGAAAAAGGCATCTCAGAATCTGTATGGAGAACACAACATTCTGTTTTAAGAAATGCAGACGTCTACCCTACTCATGGTATTGGACCAATAGCAGCAATGTGTGATATTAATAGAGGTAATCGATTTATGTCTTTAACCTCTACCGCTACAAAAGGCGTTGGTTTACACAACTATGTAGTTAAACATGGTGGAGAAAATCATCCAAATGCAAAGGTAAAATTTAAGTTAGGTGATATTATTACCTCTACCATAGAAACTACAAATGGAGAATCTATAATTGTAACGCATGACACCAACTCACCAAGACCGTATTCTTTAGGTTTTAGAGTGCAAGGTGCAAACGGTTTGTGGGAAGTAGATGGAAGCAGAATACATATTGATGGTAAAACCAAACCGCATGAATGGGATGCTGCTGACGAATGGTTAAAAAAATACGATCATCCATTATGGAAAAAATATGGTGAATTAGCAAACGGAGCTGGCCACGGAGGTATGGATTTCTTTGTAATGCATGCTTTTGTTGAATCAGCAAAATTAAATGTTGCCCCACCAATGGACGCTTATGATGCGGCTGCATGGAGTGCAATTACACCACTATCCGAAGCATCTATAGAAAATAATGGTGCTCCGCAAGATTTCCCTGACTTTACAAGAGGAAATTGGGTAAAAAGAAAACCATATAACTGGATAAAAGATACCTATTAATAAATTTTTAATTATAAAAAACTAAAAATATGAACACTAAATTTTCACTACTTTTCTTACTTCTAATTGGTTTTAGTTGTAGCTCGTCACCTGGTGATGAAATAGAAGTTATCGATGACAGTATTAGCGAAATTAGTTACAAAGCATCATCTGAAGTAATTTCAAATCCAGAACGTGGTTTTATGAATACTCGAAGTGTTTTATCAGAAGGTGATCCACTTAATTTAGTTACACTCCAAAGTTTAAAGACACAAAATATCACCATTATTTTAAGACTTTATTATTTAGAAGCTTTTAAAAACTCAGATTTAAGTGCCGCGCAATTAACTTTAATGAAAACTGATTTTGGTAGATTTAGAGAGGCTGGTATTAAATGTATATTGCGTTTTGCATACAATAGCAGCCAAGATGATACTGATGCACCTTTAAATATCATTGAATCTCATTTAGATCAATTAAAACCAATTTTTGAAGAACATGCAGATGTTATTGCTTTTGTACAAGCAGGTTTTATTGGTTCTTGGGGAGAATGGCATACTACTACGAATGGTTTAAACACAACTGCAAATAGAACAGCTGTTGTTAACAAACTTTTAGAAGTACTGCCTAAAAGTATTAAAATACAATTAAGAACTCCAGGATATAAACGAGAGGTTTTTAATTATACTAATCCCATAGATCCAGATATAGGTTACGGAGACTCCGATATTGCTCGTGTTGGCTTTCATAATGATTGCTTTTTAGCCAGTGAAACAGATTATGGAACTTATCAAAACATTACAGAGGAAAAAAACTACATTAGTAATGAAGCTTTGTATGTACCAACAGGAGGAGAAACTTGTCCGCCAAGCGGCATACCAACTGCAAGTTGTAATACTGCGGATACAGAAATGTCACTTTTAAAATGGACGTACTTAAATCTTGATTACTATGGTCCAGTTTTAAATGTGTGGAGAAACAATGGTTGCTTTACAGACTTTCAAAAAGAATTAGGGTATAGAATAGTGCTAAAAGAAGCTTCCTTAAAAAAAGAGGCTACAGTTAATGGCAACTTTATGTTGAACGTTGTTTTTGACAATCAAGGATTTGCACCTGTTTACAATACTAAAAACACGTTTTTAGTATTTAAATCTGTGAGTGATGGTACCACATACAAGAAAGCTTTAAATTTTGATATTAGAAAGGTAATTCCTATTGCAAATTATAAATTAGAAGAATCAGTAGATCTTTCTGGAATACCTGCAGATAGCTACGAATTACTACTAAAAATAGAAGACAGTAGTGCTAAATTATCAGACAGACCAGAATATTCAATTCAGCTAGCAAATGTAGATACTTGGGATGCTACTAATGGCCAAAACAACATATCACACACATTAATCATTCAATAAAATTAATTTCTAAAAATAGTAATCATGAAAAAAATAAAAATTTTCCTTGTTATCCTATCTTTTTCACTGCTTGCAAGTTGTGAATCTAACGAAACAGAAACTACAAGTACTGCAGTTGCAGATTTTTCATTCACAAATACTGAAAGTTTATTTGTATTTACAAATTTATCTGAAGGTGCAACTTCTTACAGATGGGATTTGGGTGACCTTAGTTTTTACTGCGAAAAAGAAAACCCATCTTTTTTATATACAAAAGTGGGGGGTGAAATAGATGTTACACTTACTGCTATAGATGAAACTGGTAAAGAAGCTTCTGTTACAAAAACCATTACTGCACCTATTGTTTTAGATGTTTCTATTACCATAGATGGTGATTTTAGTGATTGGGAAGAAATAGATTATGTATACCAAGAAGCAACAGGCAAATCTATGCAAAAGATAAAAATGTGGGGTAGAGGCGATTTTGTTAGTATTTATTTAGAAGGAAACACAGCTATGGAAATGGAGGCTGTTAACCTTTATATTAATGCAGATAATGACGACTCAACTGGGTTTTTAAGTTGGCAATGGCCTGTATCTTCTGGCGGAGACTTTTTATACCAAGGCTCATTAGCTACTGCAGAAGGTATTTTTTATCAGCATATAGATCCAGCTGGTGGTTGGGGTTGGTCAGAACTTTCTGGTTTAGGCTTAAATATTCCTTCTTCTGGAATTGTAAATGTTACTGATGTAACCAATGCCATAGAATTTAGTATTCCTAAATCACAATTAGGTACACTTGGTACTTCTATTAAACTTTCTTT
>TARA_B110000879_G_scaffold103808_1_pt1 | contig 10871 bp, 4 predicted proteins | sample TARA_B110000879 | Tara Oceans TARA_B110000879 (sample SAMEA4398094) | marine metagenome | biome: Polar Biome; feature: [SRF] surface water layer (ENVO:00010504); material: water (ENVO:00002006), including particulate matter (ENVO:01000060) such as... | depth 5 m
TGTTACATTGACAATCTGGATTCTAACGTTCCCGATTCGCAGAGATAAAGAAGACTAATCTTCTAAGGTGGCTGTGCCAGCCTTACCTAGGTAATCTAGCAATTCCGAAAGAGCTTGCCCTCCTTCTGCCTGAGTGCCAGGATTGTCTCTCTTGTTTAAAGTGCTGAACAGCGATTTAAGCTCCGAGGCTGCCTTCTTGGCATTCTCGTCAGTCAAGAACTTTGATGCTCGGGCACCAGTTGACCAGTTAAACCATGTGCGAAGCAGCTCTTGGCTTCTCTCATCTTCTCCCAGATTGTCCCATTTAGCCCTGCTGAACTGTTCTGGATAGAAGTAGGACAAAGTAGCGTGTACCGCATTTAGACCAAAGCTGTTAGCGGCCTCCTGCAGTATCGTAGGCATGTCCTCTTCTGTAATGCCGCCACGCATCAGATCTTGCCCGTTTTGAGTTCTACCTGCTAGCCAGTTTACAAATAAGTTTTCTACTAGCGGGGCTGATGAGTAAAGAATGTTAGTAGTGCTACCAAGAGCCATGCCTGTAACGTTTGCAGCAGCACCTTCGTTTGTGTCCCATTTAAACTGAGACAACCAGCCATCGCTACCCATAAGGTCCCACATTGGGTGGGCAATAGATATGCTGTACTTGTTACCGCCAACGAGGATTCCAAGGTTGTTTTGCTGAAACGAGCGGAGAGCTTCGTCTTTAGGGTCGTGGCTACCAAAGTACTCTGTCTGGTACCCTTGGCTTGCTTGGTAGTTGTAGTAACCCTTCTCCCAAGATACTAGGCGTCCAGGCCTCTCAAGCAAGTCACCAACTATGACACCTAGGGTCTTGGCTCTCCATGTGTAGAACAAGATAAGGTGACGGGTTACGTCCCTGTTAAACTTGCTAACCTCTTGTGGCTGAGGGTGGTAGCGGTTAACTTTTAGAAGAGCTGCATCCACGCCCTCTTCTAGACTATTCCAGCTGCCCTTTTTCAGCTCGTCAATGAAAAGAGCCATGCGTGTAAAGTCGTCTCGGTGGGCAGCCCACGAGCCTACAACTTCGCTTGTCTCGTTCCACGCTTTTGCTATCTTACCTTGCTTCTTTAATGCTTGCAGGTTAGGAGAGCCGGCCATCTGAGTTAGGAGGTCAAGGTTTGCGCTCTGCTGCCAAGGCACAAAGCCACCTTTGGCCATAACTAGCGAGCCAAGATCCTCGTAAGCAATGTAGCTAACTTTCCCACCCATAACTACACCGACAGAGTCTTTGTTCTTTCTCGGGTCTGCGACCTCTTTTATGTCGAGTTTGCCAGTTCGTTCCAGGTCATCAAAGTGCCGCGCCATCCAATATTCAGCAGCGTTTCTACTTATCCCTAACTCTTCAGCTGAGATGCCAGAAGCCTTTAGGAGCCTGAGCGAGTAAACATAGTTTGCTGGGTTTCTCATGCCGGCAACATCGTTAATAAGTACACCACCCATAAAGTTCATCAAGTGGTTTCCTGGGCGCATGTTGGTCATCATCTGCTTGGCGAAGTTCTGTACTGTGTTTATGCGCCTGAAGAACTTAGACTGGGTTATTTTACCGAGTCCCTCTCTGTAAGGCGCTCCAAGGAAGTCAGCAAGGTTTTCAATTTCAGGAACCACCCATGCTGGGTAAACATAGTTTTCAGTGTCAAGAAAGTGGAAAAGCTCTTTACCTGTCAACTCGTCGCCAAGCTTCAGCTCATCCATCCCCTTAAGCCTTACAAAGCCTTCGGGGACTGCCTGTACAGATTTGACACCACCGCTAGTGACTCTAACAGCGCCGCTAAGTCTAGTAATTTCTCCGGCAATTGAGTACCACTCTTCGGCCTTGCTCATTGCATAAAAGATTGAGTTTACCGCTTTTAGGTTTTCAGTCCAGTCCATGTCACGCCAAGCAGAGCCTAGATTTTCAGGAGACAGATCTGGATTAAAGAAAATTCCGCTAGCTTCGTCAGGAGTTTCTCCTAAAGCTTTGCCCGCATTAAGAGCATCTAGCTCTGCTTTTGAGTCGATTGGCCACTCAGCGTTTCGCTGTGCCTGAGGCAGTTCGCCAGCCTTGCGGAGGTAGAAGTTAAGCAGCTTGACGTCTGGCCGCCTTGAGCCAAGCTCGTCAAACACACGGAGCAAAGGCGCTGCAGCATCTGCCAGAGCGTTCATTTTTGGGTCATCAAAGTTGTCGAAAATCTTTGCGCCATTTGCATCTTTTAAGTTGCGGATTCTCTTAAGAGCTTCAGCGACTTCTTTCCCAGCGTTTTCTGAAATCTTCTTTATTTGAGCGTCTCTACCAAAGCCTTTCATGACAGTGTCCAAGTCTAAGATTAAGTTTGGAAGATCTTCTGGCTTGACTTGTTTCAAAGCGTTCATAGAGCTAGTCAGATACTCAGCGCCATCAACTGACTGCTGCTTCCCCCACTTCTGGAGTACGCGCTTGTTGCCTTTTGTGAAGCTGTTGTCGGCTCTCATCGTGTAACGCTGGACGCCACCGACTGCAGGGCGCAGGGTTTCCATGCCGTACTTGTAGCTCATTTTTCGCAGCGTGGCGTCTGCAAAACGAAGAAGGAAGTTTACGTTGCCGGACTCAGTCTGAGCGTCCGCCATTAGGTCATAAGCCGCAGTATTGCCGTAGGTGCCTTTAGCTTCTCCAGACTTCATTACTTTGTCAATGTACATATCCAAAGTCAAGTCCACGCGAGCGTTGGCTAGCTTTAGATACTCGGCCTTCTTTGTGTCGTTAAATTCTTTTCGTGCTAGGCGTAGGTCAACTGTCTTAGTTTTCCCACCTCGACTTTTGACCTCAGCAATTACAGCAGCCTTTGCGGATATCGCTGCGTACTCCGCCGCAGTGAGGAGCTCATCACGGCTTAAGCTCTGTGAAATATTAACCAAAACGTCCTGGGCTGCAAGCATGTCAGCAAAGTCCGTTTTGATGTCATCTAGTTCTAGGAACTTGTTTAGCTCACCGGTAATCTCTTTTAGCGCTGCATACTTTGTTTCTTTTGAGGCTATTGGGTTTTCAAGCAGCCTTTCCCAAGTTTCTCGCAGTTGGCCAATAATCTTACCACTGGGCGCAGTTTCCTTTAAGACAATGCTTGAGTAAAGCATGTTCTGACGGTGCCTCTCGTACACCTTAAAGGCAGGAGCCTCTAAGGTCCCGTCTGGCATATCGGCCAAGAAGTAGCGGGTAAACGCTTCTAGTTTGTCTAGACCGTCTTTCCCGTTAGCCTCTAGCCAGTTTTTCTTAGGGTCGTTCCTTAACATGCCGGTACTCTTTTTTGCATGAAGATGCATGTTTGCCATCATGTGAGTAAATACAGTTTGGAACTGCATATCTGTAAACCATTCTCCAGCTTTTAAGTTAGACATGTGGTTCACAAGCACTCTAACACCTTCTGCTTGAACAGTTGGAGGGATTGAACGGACGGGACCATCAAACCAAAATTCTTTTGCGAGTGCAACGGGGAGCACTTCAATAATGTCGCCAAAAGTCACAAACGCAGGCAGCGCGTCCATGTTTTGGATTTGCTTCTGTAGAGCCTTGCTCCCAGTTAGCTCAAAGACTTCTAGCGCACCAATTCTTGATGAAGGCACAGCAGAAGGCACGATCCCTCTTAGCGCCAAGTAGGATTCTATGTACCGCAAAGCAATGAGCATTAAGTCTTTTTTTGCCTTTATAGGGTCTGCAAAGTTACCTGCAGCGACGTCAAGGTCAATTCTTTTTATTAGGCCTCTAAAGTATGTGTACTGGCTAAGGGTTTCGAAGCTTTGCTTTATACCCACTTTTTGTAGCTCACCGTCAATTATCTCTTGGGTGATTGCTGTTTTATTTCTAAAGTACTTTTGTGTAATAACTTCGGTTGTATTTTTTGTGTCAGTAAAGAATTTCCTCAAGGTCGGACCAAGAGACGCTATTGAGGCGTCCATGAGCCATCCGTGCCCGTTAGCATTAGCTATTGAAATCATATCTCTTGATTGTGCTTCAAAATTGCGAACATACTGAGCTCGATCTTCTATGCTCAACATGGCTTTTGCTTGCATTGTATCCATGGCGTCTGCGGGATGGAATGGAGATGTGGCAATATCAGCGCTACTCTCCATGGCTTCCTTTTCAGCCTGCGAAATGGCCTGTCCGGCCTTACCCTCCAGTCCGCCTTTGGGGCCCTTGCCATCTAGCCAGCTACTGATCTGCTTTATGTTCAGCTTTCCTGGCTCCGTGAGTGCCTTAGAGGCTGGCTGATAGCCATAGCCTGCTATTACCCGAGCTACATCTTCTAGGTCTATGTCAGGCAGCTTGGCCTGGAAGTCCAGAATGACCTGCTTTGCCGCATCTCTGCCTGTGTAGACAGACTTCCTGCCTTCTACTGTGCCTTCTAGCAGCTTGTTTATTAAGATTTTCCATTCGCCCCTGTCCTCATCGCTGAGGACTCTCATGCCGCGAAGGGTTTCAACAGCAGCCCTGTACTCGTTTTTCTTGCTCAGTCCCTTTTTCTTTAGACCGTTGTCAATTGAGTCGAGAACACGAGCAAAGGTTGCTTTTTGACCTACAATGTCTTGGGCAGTCTTGCCTTTAGTTAGTTCTTTGTGCTTGCGGTGAGCGAGTACATCTCTAGGTAAGGTAAACCTGCTGAGTAGGCTCTCTGAAATCATAGCTAGCCTAGCCTGCTCAGGGGTGCCGTTAGCAGCCACTCTTAAGTAACCTTCCTTAGTAAGCCTGTCAGACCACATCTTAGGTAGCAGCGTTGCTTCTAGCTCAGCAAGGCCCTCTCTTTTGAACAAGGCCTGCGCAGCCTTACGCTCTCGTTCTATAATTCCCTTTGCAAAAGCGTTAAATCCAGGGTTCTTAGTTCCTAGCTTTTTGCCCTTGCCTGAGTAAACTGCAGAAGTAGCATCAACTAGTAAGCTAGCAGTTAGCCCATCTCCGTCCCAAGTGTCAAGCTTAGAAGCAAAGGCAGCCTCAAACTCAGCAACGCTTTTAGGCAGAGCTTGCCCTTCTAGGATTACCTCATCTACGTAGTCGGCAAAACGACCCGCATCGGCTGCTTTTGCTCGCCTGCTAAGTCTGTAAAGATTGAACACGCTTTCCCCAACGAGAGAAACATCCAGACCGCTTCTGTCCTTGGCTGTAAATAGGCTCTTGCCGCCTTTGAAAAACTTATTGCCCGTGCTGTTACCCAGCTCTTTTGCATAGATTGCTTCTTCAGGAGAGAGGGTCTTCGAGGCTTCCACTGACTCAAAGACAGCATCGTCTAGGTCTCTGGCTAGCTGATCGATTTCTTTTTTGGTGACTCTGGAGGCATTAGGGAACAGCTGCTCAGCAACTTCTCCAATGCGCTTCAACTCAGCATCAATTGGGTCGGTAGCTGGGCGCATGATGTTACCAAGGCTGAGCTTACCTAGGCGAGTGTTGTAAGCTTCGGCAGTAAGTACCCTGTTTGCCGTTCTAGCAGAAAGGTAAGTCAAAGCTTCCATTACCTCAGAAGCCTTAGCTTTTAGATCCTGGAACCCTAGAGAGTGGGCACCTGTAACTCCCACCTTCTTTAGAATATCTACAATGCCGGCAGGGTAATAGTCTTCTCCAGCAGCAGCATACTTCTTAATCTTTGCCGTTCTTGCTCCAGGACCTGCAGTGCTACTAGAGATGCCACCAAAGTAAGAAGGCTCAAGGTCTACCGTCAGGGGGTTGAAAGGCAGGTTCTTTGCTTTTGACAGCGCTCTAAACTCGTTGCTTACTCGTCCGCCTTCTGCCAAAGATAGCTGGCGAAGGCGCTCTCCCGCAAGGCGGTACTGACCACCTAGTGCTCTGTCTAGAATTTCTCCAGTAACTTCACTGCCCTTAATCTGGGCTAAGGGTTTTCCTAGCTCCTCTTCAAGGCGAGCACGGGAATCGTTAATAATGTCTGCTAGCTCGGTAGGCCTAGCCTGCTCGCCTCCCTTTACGCCCTTGCCTTTAGTGGCTTTCGGGGAACGGCGGCTGATGTCACCCAGCACTAGATCAGAGAGTTCTCTAACCTGCGCCGTTGTAAGTCCTCCTCCGGAGCCTGACTTCAGTGGCGAAAATAGCTCCCGTATCGCACGGGTTTTTGTTGTAGCATTTACGGCTGCGTTCGAGCTAAACGAGTCCCAAGCGGCACCTGCAGAACTGCCCGCCTCTTGAGAGGTAACTAGCTCGTCACCAAGGTCATTTACTTCTTTTGCAGCGAAGCTGCCCCGAGGAGCCTTTGAGACTACTGGGACTTTTTGCCTAATGGACCTAGCCGCATCGTTAGCGATTGCTGCTCTTAATGCGGTTGCCCTTTGATTAACAGGAACGTTTTGAAGCAGTTTGCTGTAAGCAGTCGCGATTCTTCCAATTGCTTCGGCACCTTCAGGGGTTCTCAGGCTGATGCTAGCTCTGTCTAAGGTCTCAGTAAATGCCTCTTCAATTTTTCTTGAACTTTCTTTTTCTATCTTTTTATTTTTTAAGCGCTGAGCAAGAGTCAGTTTTGTCTCTTTAGCTATAGAGTCAGCCGCGGCAAAGACAGAATTTATGTCGGAGACGTCACCGCCCTCTTCTAAGACCCTTGTCATCGCACTTTCACGAAGATTGGCATCTCTTTTTCTATGAACTCTTGCTATTCGCTTGTTTGCAGCACGAGCGTTCACTTCCCTAAAAGCAGATACGTAGCCACGGCCCATTTCTTTTGCAATGTAAGTGAGGGGGTTTGTGTCTATAGCGTTGTATGCAACTCTTGCGTCAGCCTCCCCCAGCTTGACTGGGCGACCTTCTTCTATTTTGTATGGACGAAGTTCTGGGTACAGTTCTTGAGGTACTACCTTGGTTCTTGTAACAGGGTCTAATTCACTGAGAGGGGTTACACCTTTTAGTTTGCTGCCCTGAGTAGCGCCCTTGATTCCCGACACAAGGCCTCTTGTAGCGCCTCCTAGACCAATCGGAAGGTAGCTAATTGGGTCAGTAAACACGTCAAATGCAAACGAATAAAGTCCAGCTTTAGTGAACTCTAGTCCCTTGCCTTTTTCAATGCCAGCCCAAGGTACGTCAAAGCCAATCCATTCATCAGGAATACCAAAGCCAACGCCTTCGTCGCTCTGGGCCTCTTTAAGAAAAGGCAGGTTCTCTGCGGCGTCGCTGAAGTCATCGGACTGAAAGAGTTCATATGCGCCCTCGTAGGTCTCTCCACCAAACGTATCTCGCAGCCACTCTTTGCTTTGAGCGGTTGGTGGCATGTAGGAAGAAGCAAACCCCTTGGTGAAGCCTTTTAGCCCGCCCCATAAAACGTTAGCAGACGCCTCGAATAGCTTAGGTACGTCTTGAGCCTGGAAGCCGTCTTCTATCGTGTCGAACATCTGGTTGGCGTAAGGCAGAACTCCCCCGGCAAGGTTTGTAAATCCTCTACCTATACCGGTAATTCCTCGCATAAAGCCACCGAAGATGTTTACTGGGCCTATGGCCGCATCTCCCGGACCTGTTGATACAGGCTGTGCTTCAGGGTCGTATCTGGCTGTAGGGGTAACCTGCCCCAGCGAAGGTGACGAAGCCCCCGCAGGAGCTATCTGCTGCAGTTCGTTTAAGAGTTTAGTAAGATCTTCGGCCACGTTTCTATTTTAGCGCTAACCGAGGTCGGAAACGTTAAATTTCAAATTCCTAGCAAGAATTGACTCTTCTAGTGTGAGGGCATTTCCAGCGTTGTCTCCCTGTATGGATTTGCTGAGTCTCTTTTGGCTAATTTTTCTAAGCATGTCTGTCAGCGCCTCTTGATCGTACTGCTGTCCGGTGTTGTTGAAAATGTCTTTTTGAGAGTCGCTAAAGCCTTGCATTAAACTAGTCTTCTCGGCTTCTGAGCCACTTCCATAGATCCCAGGAGCAATACTTTGAGCGTACTTTAGAGTCTGCTCAACTTGTGCGCCACGGAGAGTTCTGCCGACATCGGTTAGCTCTTGAGTGGCAGTCTTGCCTTTTTCTGCAGCAATCTGGGCATCAAGCGCCATGTTCTGCGAGTCAAGGTAACGCTTCATTCCTAGAAGCTGGTTGCTCTTAGTGTTGTTTGCGCCTGTAACCTGACGGTCAGTAGATGACTGCTCAAACAGCTGGTTTGCGCTAAATAGGTTTTTCCAGTTCTCGGCAGCAGCCCCAGATGTAGCTGCAATCTCGTCCATTGCAGTACTAGGAGCAGCCTGTAGCGACTCTGCCGATAGCCCTAATTCAGCAGCAGCAGCGGCACGGTTATCTTGCTGTCCAGCCCTAGTGTCTGTTATGTTTTGCTGGTATTGGGACTGGGCAGTATCCATCTCCCCCATGGTTGTACCATAGCGAGTCTGTAGGTTTCCGCCGTATTCCGTAATGTCCTCTGTGAGTGTTCCGTAGAGGTTATTAACGTCAGCCTTGTTCTGAGAATAATTTGCGGCGTATTGGGCTTTTTGAGCGTTCATCTGGGCAATTAGGGCAGCGTTGGGGCCACCAGTCATTGTGTACATCGCGTCGTTAAGCCCTTGGAGCGCCGAAGCGTTTGCCGCATCGGCAGAGTACTGGCGCTTTAGGCCTTGTACATTGGCAGCGTTTTGACCTACTAAGTGGGCAGGCAGAGCGCTACCTGAGTTAATAGTGTTAACAGCAGCATCAAGAGCTGCCTTTGGGGAAGCTGGCTGTGCGCTTTTACCCCCATAGCCAGGAGCAGCGGAGCCGTACTTTTGCCCGGTGTAGGTGTTCTCTCTTGCGGCCATTGCCTGATAGTCAGTTGCCATGATTACGCTCCCGGGGTTCCGTAGTTGTCGTTAATGTATTCTTGGAAAGCTCCGCTTTTCCCTAGGTTAGTCTTAGCTTGTTCTAGGTTTCCAGTAAGCTTCAGCTCGTTTAGGAAGTCTGTCACAGCTTGGCTGGCATCTGCCCTTACACGAGAGACTTCGTCCTCAGCCTTCTGCTCTGTTTGCAGCTTTCCACCACTTCGGGCGAGACCTCGAGCAGCGTAGTCATTTGCTATAGTTGCGTACTGGTCAAGAGCTGAACGGTCAATTCTAGATAGCGCACTTGTCAATTGAGCTTTGGCTTGGTTTGATTGGAACAGTCGCATAGCGTCAGCAGCAGCCTGTGCAGCATCCATTCCTTCTTGACCCAAAGTGACATCTAAAGGCTTTTCTGCAGTAGAGCTTGTGCCGTCACCAGCAGCGGGGTCACTCGTAGTGCCTGGCACAGGGGCGGTACTGGTCTCAATGCTCCCAGTGCCAAGGTCTTTTTCAGGAGGCTTTTCTTCTTTTTTAGAAGGGAGGCTTTTGTCAACGATGGCTTGGTTGATCTCTCTGGCTCTCGTAAGGCTGCTGCTGCTGACAGCAGAGCCGTCTTTCTTGAAAGCGTTGCCAGGAATCATGATGCCAGTCTCTGTGACAGGCCTAGGCTTAGGAGCAGCCTTAACCTTAGGAGCAGGCTTAGGCTTAAGGGCAGCGTACCTATTATCACTTTTACTCGAAGCCGTAGGCTTTGGCTTTGGTGCCTCATACTTGCTATAAGTCCCAGGGTTGTACGGGCCGTACGGGCCGTAAGAAGTAGCCATTACTTCATCCCTATCTGACTAGTTGGTCCTGCAAACTGACGGGCACCATTTTTGCCCTGCACCCATTTTAGCATTGCAGCGTTCTTTGCGCGTTGTTTAGTGCCTCTTTCTTGGTAGCCCGCCTTGTCAAGCTTCATGCCTGTATTTGGACCAACAATGCCGAATCCGTACCTTTTAGCACCCGCTGCATACTTGTTAAATCCTGCGCCGCCAATATTACTCATTATGCAACTCTCTGACTTGCCATGCGGCGTCCATTAGTTAGGTATAGAACAATTCCATCAAGACGACTAGGAGCAGTAGCTTTTGTGCCTTCGTTCTGGAATCTAACGGTAAAGTACCCTCGTTTAAACGTTTGTTTACCGCTGATCTTCACAACCTGAGGTTTAGGATTTAGGCCGGGAAGCCCAGGTACAATGACCGGCTCTATGGCTCCTAGCGGCAACCAAGCTATCTTGGCTGTTGCAGCTGCTGCCCACGTATAGGTTTCAAGTTCTGACCAGAGTATCTGCTCTTCAAGGTCCTGAAAAGCGTCTATAGGTGTAAGCCCGCCTTCAATCCAGTTTACTGCGACTACAAGGAGCTCCCAGCCAAAGAGCCTTTTAAACAGCGAAGGCTGCCCGATGTCATAGGTACGTGAGACCATGGAGCATCGAATTGTCTCTGCACCTGTTTCTGGGTATTCTAAAGCGAGCTTTAGTACACCCTTATTTGTATAATCCCCGAAGGGGACACCGTAGGCAGTGGGCAAAGCGGCTGAGTCCAGGAAGGTTCCCCTAGGAGCCTCAAGGAAGTGCGACGCTTTGGTATCTGACTCCCACTCAGACCAAAGGCTGGTCTCGGTGTCAAAACTGTACATGTATCCGTGGTGCCAAACCAATAGGTATTGGCCAATTTTTGTGACTGCCTGCTTCATACCAGTGAAGTTTGTCTTTGTCTTAAACTCTACTTTGTTGGCTGGGTTAAACGGATAAAAGTTGTAGCCAGCAAACTGGTATAAGGTTCCAGCGTGAAGCACGGCTAGATAGTTTTCGCCCTCCACGACGCTTCTCGCGTCGTCAGCACCGATGCTTTGAGACATGGCTGACAAGGTCCCAAGTGAGGGGTCTGCTGAAGCGCTAAAAGCTAGTCGGTAAGTAGAATTTGTTCTGAAAAGAAAAAGCTCATTGTTGCCCTCAATAATTCGGACAAGGTCCTCCCCGTCACCCTCGTTGATGTCAATGACGTACAGCACTGGAAAGTTGTTAATGCTAGTACCCGCTACAGAGCTTGTGACCTCAGAGTAGCGAATAGATGATGTGTTTCCATTCGCCTTGCTGGATATGT
>TARA_B110000879_G_scaffold190265_1_pt1 | contig 10833 bp, 6 predicted proteins | sample TARA_B110000879 | Tara Oceans TARA_B110000879 (sample SAMEA4398094) | marine metagenome | biome: Polar Biome; feature: [SRF] surface water layer (ENVO:00010504); material: water (ENVO:00002006), including particulate matter (ENVO:01000060) such as... | depth 5 m
GTGATGTAGGTTGCCATTGGTGTGATGTTAAGGAAAGTTGGAATGCTGATTTGCATCCACCAACTAGTATTACTGATATTCTAATAGGAATTGCTAAATACCCTGTTGATACAGTAGTAATAACTGGCGGTGAACCGCTGATGTGGAATTTAGATAAATTGACTGCAGCCTTGAAATCGGAGGGTTTAAAAGTACATTTGGAAACTTCAGGAGCCTACCCTTACAGTGGTGATTTTGATTGGGTCTGTATGTCTCCTAAAAAAATGCAAGCTCCCATACCAGCAATAAAACCCATAACAAGTGAGTTAAAAGTTATTGTGAATAATAAACATGATTTTATTTGGGCTGAAGAGCAAAGAGAAGGCTTAAATGAAAATTGTAAACTTTACTTACAGGCTGAATGGAGTAAACGTGAAAAAATAATTCCAATGATTATCGATTTTGTAAAAGAAAATAAGGATTGGACTATCTCATTACAAAGCCATAAATACATGAATATTCCTTAATGAGAATTTTAATAATCATATTGTTCTTAATTCCTATAATTTCTTTTGCACAAACGAAGGATTATAAAAATTATGATAGAGCAGTAAAATATAATAATGAAGGAAATATTGTAAAAGCAATAAAATATGCAAATAAAGCTCTTGAGAAGGCATCAGATTGGAGTAGACCTAATTTGCTTCTAGCTTCTATTTATGCCAATAATAACCAAATAGTACTTGCTGCAGATTATTTGTTAAAGGTCTATGATGAAAATGCTCTAAATGATGTAAGAGGAATTGAGCAAGTTGCTGAACTTTTTTACAATAATGGTTTTTATAAGAAAGCTCTTTATTATGCTAAGAAAATAATTTCAAATAATATTGAGGATCAAATATTTAAATCTAAAATTATCAGATATATTGAAAATTGCAATTTTGCAATTAACGAAATAAAAAATCCAATTAATTTTAGTGCAAGAAATATTGGTGAGAGCGTAAATACTAAAATGACAGAATATGTTAATGCAATTTCAGTAGATGCAAAAAATATTTTTTTTACAAGAAGAATTGAATCTAAAAAAAATCGTGATCAAGAGGATCTTTTTATTTTTGATATTCTAAGTAACACGGTAAGTCAATTACCTTTCAATACAATTCAAAATGAAGGTGCAATTACAGTTTCTGCTGATGGAAGTATGTATGTATATACTGCTTGCGATAGAATAAATAGTATTGGTGGTTGTGATTTATATATAAGAGAATACTCTCAAAAGAATGGTTGGTCAAAAGAGTATAATTTAGGTGCTAATATTAATACTAATAAATGGGAGTCACAAGCCTGTTTTTCTCCAGATGAAAAATATTTATATTTTATAAGTAATCGAAATGGTGGCTTTGGAAAAGAAGATATTTGGAGATCAGAAATTACTAAAAAAGGTTTTATGCCTGCTGAAAATTTGGGTAGTAGTATTAATACCAGTGATGATGAAATGTCTCCTTTTTTGCATCCTGATAATTTAACTCTTTATTTCGCCTCTAATGGCCACATAGGTATGGGAAATGATGATTTATTTATAAGTAGAAGACCTGATAACCAGCAAGAGTGGGGTATACCTAAAAACATGGGTTACCCAATAAATACTTACAAATCAGAAAACTCTTTAATTGTATCAAGTAATGGGAAAACAGCATACTACACTTCTAATGTTAGTGGTTTTGGAAAGGAAGATATCTTTGAGTTTGAATTACCCAAAAATTTACAGGCTGAACCATTAGCAACTTTAGAAATGGAAATTATCACTAACAAAATAGGAGAGGAGGTAATACTTAAAAATGTAATTTTTGCTAGTAATTCTTATGATTTAGAAGAAAACTCTTTCGCAGAATTGGATAAATTAATTAATTATCTTAAAAAGAACCCAAATTTAAAAATTGAAATACAAGGACATACAGATAATGTTGGCACTGCGAGAGAGAACCAAATCTTATCTGAACAAAGATCTAATGTTGTATTTGAGTATCTAAGTTCTAAAGTTAATAATAAACTTACACATAAGGGATTTGGAGAAAGTCAACCTTTAGGAAATAATAGAAAAATTAATAGAAGGACTTCATTTATTATAATTTACTAATATTTATAAATTTAGCTTTTAATCCAAACTTTTAGGATTTTCTTTTTTTAATTTAAGTTAAATACTTTCAACAAAATTTAAAAATATTTTTTTGTGAAGCTCTAAATCCATATTAGGGGAGAGAGCAACTCGGGCAATATAATCTTTGTCATTTTCTTTAGTAGTTCCTTGAGTAGATGTAGCTGGAATCGTCCAATAACAGCCATTTAGCTGTCCATAGCTTACACAATACTTACTTTCATTAGGGATTTTGGTAATCATCAAATTAATTAACACATAATTTAACTTTCTCTTATAATCTTCTTTTTCCTTTTCGGTAGTTCCCTTTGTTGGTAAATCTAAAGAAAACACTGATGGCGTAAAACCTTGTTTAGCTAATTCTTCAGAAACAAAGTTTATTTTAGCTTGAGGTAGTGTCTTGCTAATGAAGTTTACAAATTCACGTGTATTCTTGTAAGCATCGCTTATCCTTTTATTCATAGATGGCATTTGTTTTGCTAATATCTCATATTGAAGATTAGTAGCCTCATTATCACAGATTTTAAGGTGCTGTTCTATTTTATCCATTAAGTAATCTGTTCTTGTATTTCCAACACAGTATCCAGCAGTACATTTTCCACCACTTGGAAACTTAGAACCACTTACATATGAAATTGTTCGAACATTTTCCAAAGCTTCGCTTTTACCTAAAAAGTGAACATTTGGACAAAAAGTTTGGTCTAATATGAAAACAGGTTCAATTGCTAAGTCTCCAGTAATTGTTTTTCGCTTTAGAGTGAGAACTTTCTCTAATTGAATTAAATTAGGAATTTCAACTCTTGGGTTAGTTGGAATCTCTGCAATTATAAAAGGAACAGCATTATCATTAGCAATACCCTCTAAAATTACACTAATACTGTTTACCATATCGCTTCCACTATCTACTTGTAAATCTATAACTTCAACATTATCAATACATGCAGCAACTCGTCTTACTTGATCATTAGTTCCTCCATAACAATTTGGCGGAACAATAAATTTTATAGATTTTCCTTTATGATTAATTAAAGCATCATGAATAAGCCCCATAATAATTGCGTACTGAATAGATAAGCCACTAGAACCTACAACAGCTTTAGTCATAGTGCCAGAAATTGATGCGATTAAATTTAAAACAAGTATTTTATTTGATTCACAATCATTATATTCAAAAGTTGTCTTGTTTATAATTGAATTTAAACTAACAAGGCAATTAATTGGTGTCATTGCAATAGTTTCTCTTCTGCGCACGTGCTGAATTTCTGAAATATAATTTTCATTCTTATCACCATTTACTAATAAAACACTTCCTAAACTGGAGTGTAAATTGATGAAGAAATCAATGTCAACTTTAAGATCAACATTGCTTAACTCATCTTTTTGTGATATGAAAATTGTACTTCCATTAAAGTCAGTAATATCTTCTGCATTTTCAACTTTGTTTAAATTAAATTTATAACCATAAATATTCTTTAATACTTCAAAGTCTATAAAATTAGGTAATTTATCTATATAACAAATTTGTGTTCTTTTATTAGACAATAAGTTGGTTCTTAAAATTCCTAAAATCGGAATTGTCCTTGATGAAAAACATATTACATTTTTTGGTTTTATATTATTTAAGTTAGCTATTGTCCATTCAAGTAAACAAGATAAAGGATGGCCTAATCTAATATAATCATACGCAGTTGGTAGTTTACTTAATGATAATGATTCAAAGTTATTATTATTAAATAAGATTCTAAATTCATTTAGGAATTGAGTTTTAGCCAATTTCTCATCATATACATCTAATCTATGAGTTGTTAAATTTAGCCAACTTGATGGCATATTAATTAATGTATTTCTAATAAAATTTAGCATTTTAGTATCTTTCATAAGATCGTGTATTTGAAGTTGTATTAATTAAAAATGTCTTCTTTTCTTTTTGGTTGTTCAATACCTCTCCAATTAAAATCTTTTAAGTAACGACTTCTCTCCTCTATATCTAGATAAGGTATAGTAGAGGAACTGGGTTTAATTTCATAAGTAACCTCCTTCAATTTATTTTCATTAAAGTAGAGAACCAAATCCGAGCATTCAGAATAATTAAGTCCTATTTTATCTTCAGTGTTTTCATCTTTAATAATAAATATACTTTGCCCGTTGCCATTAACATCTATACGTCTCATTTTATTATTTGTAAAATAAGCAGTCATATTTTTTCCTTTTATCTGATTATAATCCAAAGTATCCTCTTTTGAAATAATCATAGGATTAGGTTTTAAAAACATGAGAGATATTTTCCCTTTATGTATTAAGAGTTGTAAGCTGTCAGCTGTAATCTGAAAATCATCTGACCATAGTATAGGATTTTTAAACATTTCAACTAAAGAATCTGTAAAGCTATAGCTTAATGAATCACATTTTCCTTGAAAATCTGTTTTAAAGAACTTAACTTTATTATGCGCTAATATTTTTTTTTCTCCTTCTTTCTGTTGTGAAATAAATTGTTTTGCATGCATAAATAAGGTGTCGTCTTCCAAAAGTATTTTTAGCATAGGATCTTCTCTAATAATCACTATTTCTTCTGACTCAAAATATTCAGCAATTCCTCCATAAACAGTCATGTTTTCTATTGTATCAATTAGTTCAACATTACTAAATGCCTTTCCATATTGCTTATTCTTATTATAATACAAACTATCACCTTTCAATAAATAATTTTCAGTTTTGATGTAAGAGTTCTCGCTAAATTGAGCTACGTCAGTTTTTGTGTTATACCAGCCATTTTCACAATAAATAGTTTTGTTATTAGAAATAATCAGTGATGGGCCAAAAAAGTAAGTAACCTCATTGTTAGAGTTATAGTGCATATTGTCAGTAAGTATTTTGTAATCCTTATTTATTACAACTACTGAATCTTTAAAAATAAAACTATGAATATTTGAATGATAAGCACCTTTCTTAGAATTAATTATTTTTTCATTATCTATAATGTTTCCTAGATTAGGGTATCTAGCTATATTTGTGCTTAAATTATAGAATATTTGGTCAGTTCTTAATGTCATATTATTATCAATAAGAACTACATTTCCCATTAAATTAGCTTTATTTTCTAAACCAAAATAGGTAAGTTTTTTACCTGTAAGAGTAATACTATCTCCTTGATTAATTTTAATATCACCAAAGGCTTTCATTTTATTTTCAGAAGTATAATGATGTGCAGAATCACAAGTCATTATAGCATTATTATGCATAAAGGAAACATTACCAATTAAACGCCAATAATCAGGGTGAATATTAGCGTTAGCAAAGGTGTTATCTGAGTTTAAAATTTGTATTTTTTTACTTTCCTGAGCAATAAGCTTCATACTCAATAATAATAGTGAAATATGAAATAGAATTTTCAAATCTTATCTATAAAGTGTTTGCTTTCTATCGGGACCAACTGATACTATTGAAATAGGAGTCTCTAAAACTTCCTCTAACCATGCTATATAGTCATGAACCTCTTTAGGAGCTTGAGACAAGCTTTCCAATTGCATTAAATCCATTTCCCAACCGTTTAATTCCTTGTAAATAGGGGTAAGATTCTCATTATCTTCAAATGGCAAGTAATCAATTTGCTTTCCATTTAATTCATAGTGTGTACAGGCCTTAATTGTGTTAATTCCAGACAATACATCAGCTTTCATCATCATTAACTGGGTTACACCATTAATATTAATTGCATATTTTAAGGCAGGAATATCAATCCATCCACATCTTCTTGCACGACCAGTAGTAGATCCAAATTCATTCCCAACTTTTGCTAATTGATCTCCAATTTCATCAAACAACTCTGAAGGAAAAGGACCACTTCCAACTCTAGTACAATAAGCCTTAAAAATTCCAAATACTTCTCCAATTTTATTTGGAGCAATTCCTAAACCTGTACAAGCACCAGCGGTAATTGTATTAGATGAAGTAACGAATGGGTAGGATCCAAAATCTATATCCAATAGTGCGCCTTGAGCACCTTCAGCTAATATCTTCTTATTATCTTTTAAAGCATTGTGTATATAGTGTTCGCTTTCAATGTGATCAAAACTTTTTAAGGTTGCTAATGAATCAAACCATGCAGTTTCTAATTCTTCTAATTCATATTCAAAGTCATAGAAATTAAGCAACTGAATGTGTTTATGTTTTAACTTTTCATATCTAGTTTTAAAGTCTACAGCAGAAATATCACCAACTCTAAGTCCATTACGACCTGTCTTGTCCATGTAAGTTGGGCCAATACCTTTTAAGGTAGAACCAATTTTTTGTTTTCCTTTTGCTTTTTCACTTGCAGCATCTAACAGTTTGTGAGTAGGTAAAATAAGATGAGCCTTTTTAGAAATCAATAACTCTGACATTGGAATTTTAAGAGCTTTAATATCAATTATTTCTTTTTCAAAAATAACAGGATCTATTACAACACCATTTCCTATTAAGTTAATAACTCCAGGATGAAAAATTCCTGAAGGAATAGTGTGCAATACATGCTTTATTCCGTCAAATTCAAGAGTATGACCAGCATTTGGTCCACCTTGAAAACGAGCAATGATGTCATATTTTGATGTTAATACGTCTACTATCTTTCCCTTTCCCTCATCTCCCCACTGGAGCCCTAATAAAACATCTGCTTTCATTAATTATTTTGAAATTACTAGTTATTTATCTTTATCTGACAATCCTCACATAAGCCATATAAATTAAGTGCATGTCTACTAATTTTAAATTTCATGCTTTCTTCAATTACATTCTTAATCCCTTGTATTCTTGGGTCACAAAATTCTATTACCTTATCACAACTTGTACAAACTAAGTGATCGTGCTGACGGTTAGAATATGATTTTTCGTATTGTGCTTGTGCTTTACCAAATTGATGCTTTCTAATCAAATGACAATCTATTAAAAGCACTACAGTATTGTAAAGTGTAGCACGACTTACACGATAATTTTTATTTTTCATTTGAATATACATTGACTCAATATCAAAATGACCTTCAAACTCATAAATTTCTTTTAGAATTGCATAGCGCTCAGGCGTTTTCCTCTGCTTATTAACACTTAGATATTCAGTAAATATCCCTGTAACTGTTTCTATTATATTTTTGTTTGACACAAATAATTTATTAAGAAACAAAAGTATAAAAAATTGGTATTTAGTTAAGGTAAATACTTAATAATGCTTGAAAAAATTAATTGTGTTTATAAGTTCGGGTAATTGAGGTGATTGCTTCAACCTTTTGAAGTTTTTTAGTTAGATCTTTTAAAAATGCAACATTATGTACTTTTAAGGTTATAATTCCTTCAAATACGCCATCATCACTTGTTATGTTTATTGATTTTATATTTACATTCATTTGATTAGATATAATCTGAGTGACTTTGTTCATAAGCCCTAAACTATCTATTCCCTTTATATTTATTGTAGCAATAAAATCAATTTCATCTTTATTAACCCATTTAGATTTTAAAATTCGGTAAGCATAATTTGCTCTTAACTGTATAGCATTTGGACAATCTGACCTATGAATTTTTATACCATCGACTACAGTAAGAAAACCAAATATAGAATCGCCAGGAATTGGGTTGCAACACTTTGCCATTGCATAATCCAATACTTCATCATCATCATTAAAAACAATCAACTTTCTATCAACTTTAATCTTAGTTAGAAAAACAGGAGGGCCGTATATTTTATTCTTAATTGTTTGATACCATCCTCTATTTTTAAGTTTTGAAAATTGTTTTATTTCAGTATTAGAAATTGCTCCGGTACCAAATCTAAAGTATAATTCTAAAGATGTGCCAGTATTAAAGTGTTTAATAAGCTCAGTTTCTGTATGCTTAGAAAATTTAATTTTTAAGTGTCGTAACTTACGTTCTGCTATTTCTTTTCCAATTTTAGAGATTCTTTTTTTATCTTCCTTTAATGCAGATTTTATTTTTGACTTTGCTCTAGAAGTGATGACAAATCTAAGCCAATCCTTTCTTGGTCTTTGTTTACTTGATGTTATTACCTCTACTTGATTTCCACTATTTAATTGATGACTCAAAGAAACTAATTTACTATTTACTTTTACACCCATACATTTTAGACCAATATCTGTATGTATTGAAAAAGCAAAATCAAGAGCTGTAGCTCCTTTGGGTAAAGTTTTTAAGTCACCACCTGGAGTAAATACATATATTTCTCCAGAATATAAATTTAATTTAAAATCATCAATAAAATCAATAGCGTTAGTTTCAGGGTTTTCTAAAAGTTCACGTATGTTATCAATCCATACGTCTAATGAATTCTCTTTACTTCCCTCTTGTTTATATTTCCAATGTGCAGCATATCCTTTTTCTGCAATATCATCCATTCTACTACTTCTTATTTGAACTTCAACCCATTTCCCATCGTCACCCATTACTGTAGTATGTAAAGATTCGTATCCATTAGCTTTTGATGTAGAAATCCAATCTCTTAATCGGTCAGGATTTGGTTTATAAAAATCAGTAACAATGGAATAAACTTTCCAGCAATCCGATTTTTCATTTTTGGGAGTCGAATCTACTATAACTCGAATTGCAAATTTGTCAAATACATTATCAAAATTAACTCCTTTACTTACTATTTTATTTCGTATAGAAAAAATAGATTTCGGTCTTCCTTTAATTGAAAAGTCTAATCCATTTTCTTTTAGTTTATTTCTAATAGGTCTACAGAATTTTCCGATATATTTTGCTCTTTCTTCTTTGGTTTCATTTAAGCCTACAGCAATTGCCTTATAAACTTCTGGCTTAGTAAATTTTAGACCTAAATCCTCCATTTCCGTTTTTATGGAATATAGGCCTAATCGGTGCGCTAATGGTGCATAAAGATAAAGTGTTTCTGATGCTATTTTAAGCTGCTTTGCTTTAGTCATAGCATCTAAAGTCCTCATGTTGTGCAGCCTGTCAGCTAGCTTTATTAATATAACTCTAACATCATCGGACAGTGTAAGAAGCATTTTTCTAAAATTTTCAGCTTGCATTGATACATTTTTATCAAATACATCATGAATTTTAGTTAATCCATCAATTATTTTAGATACTTTTTTGCCAAATAATTTTTCTATGTCACTTAAAGTATAATGAGTATCTTCTACAACATCATGCAAAAGTGCGCATATAATTGAAGTTGTTCCAAGACCAATTTCTTTTGCTGCAATATGTGCAACAGCAATAGGGTGATAAATATAAGGTTCTCCAGATTTTCTGCGCATATTTTTGTGCGCTTCAACTGCCAGATTAAATGCTGCTCTTATTTCTTTCTTATCTTCCTTATTTGTCTTGTCTGCACATGCACGCAAAAGTGATTTATACTTATTAAGTATTTCCTTTTTTTCCTTTTCAAAATCAATTTGATGCATTATATAATTAAGCGAAAATAGGGTATTTACTCATCAGTTCATTTACTGATTTTTTAACTTCAGTAATTACAATATTATCTTCATAGTTCATTATTACTTTGTCAATTAACTCTACTATGTAAGGAATTGTTTTTTCATTCACACCTCTTGTAGTAATTGCAGGAGTTCCTACTCTAATTCCAGAAGTTATAAAAGGAGATTGAGTGTCAAAAGGAACCATATTTTTATTTGCTGTAATGTCAGCGAGAACTAAAGCATTTTCCGCATCCTTTCCTGTTATATTTTTATTTCTTAAATCAATAAGCATACAATGATTTTCAGTTCCTCCTGATATAATTTTATAATCTCTTTTTATAAATTCCTCAGCCATTAGTTTAGCATTCTTTAATACTTGTTTACTATAAATTTTAAACTCTGGTTTTAAAGCTTCACCAAAAGCAATAGCTTTAGCAGCAATTACATGTTCTAACGGCCCACCTTGTGATCCTGGAAATACTCCTGAATTTAGAATTGCAGACATCATTCTAGTTTTTCCTTTTGGTGTTTTTAATCCCCACGGGTTTTCAAAATCTTTACCCATCATTATCATTCCTCCTCTTGGACCTCTTAATGTTTTATGAGTTGTTGTAGTTAAAATATGACAATGTGGTGCAGGGTCATTAAGTAATTTAGCTGCAATTAGCCCAGAAGGATGTGCAATATCACCCATTAAGACAGCGCCTACTTTATCAGCAATATCTCTAAAACGAGCATAATCCCAATCTTGAGAATAAGCTGAACCGCCACAAATAATTAATTTGGGTTTTTCAATAATAGCAATTTCTTCTAATTTGTTATAATCTACTATACCAGTTGACTTCTCAACATTATAAAAAGAAGTAGTGTAAAGTTTACCTGAAAAATTAACAGGTGAACCATGAGTTAAATGTCCACCATGAGAGAGATTGAACCCTAATATTTTGTCGCCAGCATTTAAACAAGCTAAAAATACAGCAGAATTAGCTTGAGATCCTGAATGAGGTTGCACATTTACATACTCAACTCCAAATAATTCCTTTGCTCTATCAATAGCTAATTGTTCAACTCTATCTACCACTTCGCATCCCCCATAATACCTTTTACCTGGGTATCCTTCAGCATATTTATTAGTTAAACATGAGCCAAGAGCTTGCATTACCTCATCACTAACAAAGTTTTCCGAAGCAATTAATTCAATGCCATTTCTTTGCCTTTTATCTTCTTTTTCAATTAAATCAAAAATTATTTGATCATTTTTCATCTGATAATTTA
>TARA_B110000879_G_scaffold212781_1_pt1 | contig 10823 bp, 7 predicted proteins | sample TARA_B110000879 | Tara Oceans TARA_B110000879 (sample SAMEA4398094) | marine metagenome | biome: Polar Biome; feature: [SRF] surface water layer (ENVO:00010504); material: water (ENVO:00002006), including particulate matter (ENVO:01000060) such as... | depth 5 m
AAAATATTATTACTAAAGGCCAGGGCATATCTGTTAAGGGTTGTGGAGTAAATACTACATACTTCCGTCCTTATCCTAATGAGGAAGTAAATGAAGCTATGATATTTACCTTTGTAGGTAGATTACTATATGACAAGGGAGTAAAAGAATTTGTAGAAGCGGCTAGAATAATTAAACTGCGTCACCCTAAAACTCAATTTTGGTTAGTAGGTGAATTGGACCCAGATAATCCAGCAACAGTAGAGAAAGATGAACTCATCGAATGGGTAGATTCTGATATAGTGTATTATCATGGTTTCCAAAGAGATGTTCGACCGTTTATATCCAAATCAGATTGTGTCGTTTTGCCTTCTTATAGAGAAGCCATACCGCGTACTATTACAGAAGCTATGGCTATGGCCAAGCCAGTAATCACTACAGATACTGCAGGATGTCGTGAGGCAGTAGAAGTAGAAGTAAACGGATATCTTGCCAAACTAAGAGATGCCAACGACCTCGCAGAATCAATGCAAAAAATTATTTCGCTCACAGAAGAAGAGCGTAAATCTATGGGCCAAGCCGGCCGAAATATCGTTATGAATCAATTTGACGATCGCCTGATTGCCAATCATATCTACGATATTATTTCCAAAATTTAAATCGTACTTATTGTAGAAAAGAATACGTGTTAATGCGTTAAATCCGTATTCCCATTAAGTCCTAAAACCTTCGCCACTTGACTATCTAAAATTGCCAACCGAAAAACCAACTTCAAACAAACCTCTCCTTCCTTCATTACAAAATTTACATCTTCTATCAGCTTGATATTCCATAAAGGATCATATTGTATAATCATAATTTTGGCATACTTTCCTTTTTCTATCGATACTATATTAATATTAAGTAGCTTGATACCATTCTTTATTTACTAGAGTAAGAAACGATGTATCTCGAAAATAATAATTAGATCCGAGAATTACCTTCCGCAGTATCGGATCCACTTCTGATTAATATTTATTGGGTGAAAACAATGACCGCTCCGGCTGTATTTTAGTTAATTATATATGACTTTACGATATACATAATATTCAGATTTAGGACAATGTATATTTATCTTTAAACGGTGATTTTACGGAATTTTGTGACAATGGATTAGGACTATACAATCACAACGATGATCAATACATCTCAATTTTTCTAAAAAAGAAATGAGAAAATTGAGGTATTTGACGACATTTGACAAAATCATTTACATGGTTCACTCATTTTTTGTGCAAAAAAGGTAGATATTAGTTAAATTTGAGTGTGTCTTAGTTAAAATAAGGTGATCCTATTTAAAAATAATAATTATGAAAAAACTACTAACATTAGTTCTTTTTCTTGGAATGGCTCTAGGAGCCTCTGCTCAGCTAGTCAATCAAGGGGGAACAATTACTATACAATCTGGAGCCACACTAGTAGTAGAGTCGGATATCACGAACACAACTGGATCAATCGTAAATAATGGAATTATAGAAGTCAAAGGTGATATTACAAGTGAAGCTGCGGCTTCGTTTACATCAGCTGTTGATTCTAAATTGAAGTTCTCAGGAACAACATCAAGTACGGTTAACTTTATGGCATCAACAACTTTGAGTGACGTAGAGTTGGCGAAAACTGCTGAAGACCTAACTTTAGCATCAGATTTAGATATCGATGGTGATCTTACATTTACGGAAGATGACAATCATATCATACTAGGAGCGAATAACTTAGTACTTAGTGCAACTTCTGCAGCGGATAACGTGGCAGTGACTAACTCATTCATCGTGACCGATGGGGCAGGTGTGGTTACTAAGGAAGGTTTATTTACAGCATTTTATTTTCCAGTGGGAGCCGCTATAGATTCTCAAAACGAGATAGCAATGGCTGAACTCGGTACAGCTGACGATATCAGTGTAAGAGTATTGACAGATGCATATGATGCACCAGTCACTCAGACCGACGCTATGGTAGACGATGTAGTTAGCGCTACTTGGGAAATCACAGAAGCAGTTACAGGAGGATCTGATCTTATTGTTGCTCCTTCATGGGCAGCAACGGACGAGACTACAACTTTTGATAATACAGATGCTGCAGTATTTCAGTTCAATGGTACATATTATACAGCAATTGCTACAACAGGAGCCGCTACTACTATTGACGGTATTAGCTCTGTAACAAATGTAGGTCTTGTACTGGATGATACTGATTATGTTATTATTGGAGATAGTGGATTGTTAAGAGCGTTTTTAGCTGCTAAGATTATATTACAAGGACCTTATCAAGCTTCTCAGGATTTGATGAGAGATCAACTAAGAACAAAATCTCTTATTCCACTGGAAGAGCCATATTCAGATATGGCTGCATTTACTCATGTAAGTGGAGGAGGTGGAGAGACAGTTGATGCTTTAGAAGATTTTGACTATGTAGCTGATGGTGATGATATTGTAGATTGGGTATTTCTTGAAATTAGAGATAGTACAGATGCAGTGGTTTCTACGAGATCAGCCTTATTACAAAGAGATGGAGATATAATTGATATTGACGGAAGTAACTCTGCAGTAAGTTTCGAAGGAATTACTCTTGATAATTATACTATAGTCGTAAGACACAGAAATCACTTAGGTGTAAAATCATCTGGAATAGTGTCCATGAGCCCAGGAACTACTGCAGTGTATGATTTTACTTCTTCAGTAAGTCAAGCAGTTGGTGATCAGCAATTTGAAGTTGAGTCTGGAGTATGGGGAATATATGCAGGTAATGCAAATGGAGATTCTTCTGCTTCTACAGCATATAAAAGAATTAAAATTTTTGGAACACCTACTTCGAATGATTTAACAGCAATGTTAGAAGTTCTAAATTTCGACACTGGGGCAATTGAAAATGATGTTTATATTCCTGAAGACATAACAATGGATGGTAGGGTGAAAATATTTGGTACTCCTACAACTAATGATTTAACAAGAGTTTTAGAAGCCCTTGGTTTTGATACTGGTTTACAGATTATCAGAGCATTTTAATTAATAATAGAAAATGAAAAAAATGAAATATATATATACTTTTATCTTGGCATTTTCAATCTATAATTTGGATGCACAAGTAATGACTTTTTCGCTTGTTAAAGTAGATCAAGAAAATATAGTTTCTGTTATTGCAAAGCCTGTTGGCGGAGATATTACATCTAGTTTACAGCAATTTGATATGTTCATCAGAATTCCTGATTCACCATCAAGCACTGTGAGAGTACGTAAAAATAATGATACTAATTTTCCAGATTTAGAGGCTAACCCTGTAGCTTATGAAGGGGCAAATCTATTTGGAACTGAAACAGGATTTACCAATTTACGATTTATGAAGCCTGCAACAACATCAGGTGATATTGCTGCGACTTATATTAGTGATACAGTGTATGAAATTTTTCAATTTGAATTTATAGATGGAATGCCAGGTGATATTTTAGATGTTGAAATTGCGGCAAATTCTGACGAAGATCCATATTTTTTGGTTGCTTCAGGATCAGCAGGTGATTTGTTAGATCCTTTATATTACGAGGCTGATTCTACAGCTAACTTATTTTTTGGTATAACTAATACTGCTGCAGGTTCGAGTAGTGGCCAATCTTATTTTACTAAAGTGGAAGCTGTTGCTTTACCAATCAAAATGAAATCATTTACAGCAGTACCTTTCAAAAATAGAGATGCCAATCTTGATTGGGTTACAGCTTCAGAGGTAAATGGAAGTCACTTCGATGTAGAGCGTTCTGATGATGGAGTGAATTTCGCTCAGATTGGTAGAGTTGAAGCTACAGGTAACAGTAATACAGACCAAGATTACAAGTTCTCTGATAGAGAGGTTGGCATGGAAAGAAATGATGTGGTACAATACTACAGAATCAAGATGGTAGATATAGATGGTGAGTACAAGTACTCTGGTATTAGAGCAGTAAACTTCACTAGAGCAGATTATGACTTTATGATCAATATATTTCCTAACCCTACAGCAAACTATGTACAGTTAGAGCTGACTGGATTAGATAATGCTAGCACAGAAAGACCTATGCTTAACGTCTATAGCAATACTGGAGAGTTAATCAGAGCTGAAGTATTAAATTCTGATTTAGGAAAAATAGATATATCTAACTTACCGAGTAGTCTTTACCACTTTATCATAGACTATAAAGGACAGAGATACATGGAGGAGATAATTTTGATAAAGTAGTGTTTTTGTAGAAAACGTATTCAAAAAATGTTGCTATAAAGCCAAAAACAAAGCTCTTTACAGGCCAAGACTGAAGAAGATGAATCTGACAATGGGAAGTTCTTTTTTAGGGAGATAAATTTAAATGTCAGAAACGTCTAAAATATAGCTAACAAGCCAAGATTAATACTTGGTTTTTGTTAATCAATTTGTAAGGGATTCCCAGAGGTGGGAATTCCTTTTTTGTTAGAGGGTTACTTTTTTATAAAAGAAGTAATGAGCGGACAATACAATCTTGATATTGTATAAAATTGAACAAGCATTACTTTTCTCTGTCAAGTGAAAAACGCAGATTGCGTGCATTGCGACGTCGTTTTGTAAAAGGATTACAATATGCCAACAACAATGCTAGTTTTGGGGTTTCTTTATAAGTCTCGTATTTTACACTAAATATTTTTATTAAATGGCATTCAAACTCATATGCAAATTCAAACAAAGATTGGCTTTTCTCTGCAATTAGAAAAACGTTTACCACTAACAAATCCTAAGAAGGCAAAACATATATTAAATGTCATTTAAGTTAACATCTAAATTTGAACCAACCGGCGACCAACCCAATGCGATCAAGCAACTAGTTGAAGGAATTAATAAAAACGAAGAATTTCAAGTACTTCTAGGTGTGACAGGTTCTGGTAAGACTTTTACTATGGCCAACGTCATAGAGCAGGTACAGAGACCAACGCTAATACTTACCCATAACAAGACCCTCACGGCACAGTTATATGCTGAATTCATGGAGTTTTTTCCAGATAATGCCGTTGAATTCTTTGTGTCATACTATGATTACTATCAGCCAGAAGCATATATGCATGGCTCTGATACGTACATAGAAAAAGATCTTTCTATCAATGAGGAGATAGACAAACTAAGATTGAGAGCCACGTCGTCATTATTGTCAGGTAGGAGAGATGTGATCATAGTCTCCTCTGTCTCTTGTATATATGGTATGGGTAATCCTGAGGATTTTAAGAATAGTGTAATCAGAATTAAGAAAGGTGAAGTCATTGCAAGAAATGCTTTCCTATACAAATTAGTGGATAGTCTATATTCACGAACTGAGATCGATTTTAAGAGAGCTACCTTCAGAGTGAAGGGTGATACAGTGGATATAAATCTTCCATACGTGGACTATGGATATAGAGTAATATTCTTTGGCGATGAGATTGAGAAGATCGAACGTATAGAAATAGAGACAGGAAAACGTATTCATGATTTAGATCATTGCGCTATTTTCCCAGCGAATCTATATATAGCTCCAAAGGACAGATTGAAGTTTATCATTAAAGATATAGAAGATGAGCTATATGATCATGAGAAATTCTTTGAGGCAGAAGGAAGGTTTATTGAAGCGAAACGAGTAAGGGAGAGGGTGACTTTTGATCTTGAGATGATGAGAGAGTTAGGCTATTGTAATGGGATAGAGAATTACTCAAGATTTTTTGATGGACGAAAGCCAGGCACAAGACCGTTCTGTTTATTAGATTATTTCCCTGAGGACTATCTTATGATTGTCGATGAAAGTCATGTAACATTGCCGCAAGTGAGAGGTATGTGGGGAGGTGATAGAGCACGTAAACTTAATTTGGTCAACTATGGTTTTCGCCTTCCATCTGCGATAGATAATAGACCACTTTCTTTTGAAGAATTCGAATCGGTAACTAATCAAACTGTATACGTCTCTGCCACTCCAGGTAATTACGAACTTGAGCAGACCGAAGGAGTAGTGGTAGAGCAGATCGTGAGGCCTACAGGCCTGCTCGATCCACCTATCGAAGTTAGACCAAGTATAAATCAGATAGATGACTTATTAGAAGAAATCCATGGAAGAATAGAAATAGACGAAAGAATCTTGATCACAACGCTAACTAAGCGCATGGCCGAAGAGCTTACTAAATACTTAGAAAAATTAAATATAAAAGTACAATACATTCACTCGGAAGTAGATACTCTTGACAGGGTAGAGATTATCAAAAATCTAAGGCTAGGTATATTCGATGTATTAGTCGGTGTCAACCTCTTGAGAGAGGGTCTAGATATGCCAGAAGTATCTTTGGTAGCTATACTAGATGCAGACAAAGAAGGTTTTCTACGTAACAACAGATCTCTTACGCAAACAGCGGGTAGAGCCGCACGTAATTCTAATGGATTAGTAATTTTTTATGCCGACAAAACCACCGATAGTATGCAAATCACTATTGATGAGACCAACAGGCGTAGAGCCACACAGATAGCATATAATGAGAAGTGGGGCATCACACCAACTACTATTACAAAGAGTAAAGAGGATATTATCAATCAAAGGACTGTTTTAGATATTCGTGTCGCTCAACCCAAAGCATATATAGAGCCAGAAGAGATTAGCGTAGCAGCAGACCCTATCATTGCGTATATGTCTAAAGACAAAATTGAAGACATGATCAAGCAAATAGAATTCAAGATGAAGAAGGCAGCCAAAGATTTAGACTTCATAAGCGCTGCCCAATATAGAGACGAACTTTTCGCTCTCAAAAAGAAGTTAAAGTCATAGAAACATAATTAAGAATATATATATCAATGCCTACCTTAAATTTTAAAACCTTCGGCTCCGGAGACCCGATAATAATAATGCATGGCCTCTTCGGAATGCTAGATAATTGGCAGACCATCGCTAAGAATTTATCAGAAGAATACATGGTCTACGTTATTGATCTGAGAGATCACGGTAAATCAGAACATACAACAGACTTTAACTATCCTCTTTTGGCTCAAGACATCGCAGAATTTCTCGAAGCAGAATGGATACATAAATCTTATATCATTGGCCATTCTATGGGTGGTAAGATTGCATTACAATTAGTCAAAGATTATCCAGAACTTGTAGAAAAGCTAATCGTCGTAGATATAGGTATCAAGTCTTACAAGGGAGGGCATGAAACCATCTTAGAGGCATTAACTAGCGTACCAATAGATAGCGTTAAGACGAGAGCGGATGTAGATAAGCATCTTTTTCGCTACATATCAGAGCCTGGGATTAGACTTTTTTTGATGAAAAATCTCACTCGTAACAAAGAGGGAGGCTATCGTTGGAAAATGAATCTCAAACTTTTGATCAAGCACTATCAAGAAATCCTTGCAGGTATTACCTTTGATGAAGTAGTAGATATACCGACTTTATTTATTCGAGGAGGCAAGTCAAACTATATTCAAGATGAAGATTTAGCTGAAATATTTATCCATTTTGAAGATATGCAACTCATAACGATAGCAGATGCAGGTCATTGGGTTCATGCAGAACAACCAAATGAACTATTATCAGCGATCAAATCGTTTTTAGCTGTATAGATAAATTTATCTTCCGCGTAGGATAAAGTTGAAATAGAGCGTTAAGCCAAAATGGCTGACTTAATGAAATAATAACTCTTGCCTACTCAAACACATAGAATAGAAAGAATCAAAATATGAATATAAAACTAATATCAATATTAGCATTAGTAACCATAATAGCTACTATTTTTCCACATCAAGTCAATGCCCAAAATGATCGCTACTTCGAGATATCTAAAAATCTACAAATATTTGCGGAAGTATATAAAGAGCTCAACGCCAACTACGTAGATGAACTTGATCCTAACGAACTTATGCGTATAGGTATCGATGCTATGGTTAACTCTTTGGATCCATACACAACATATATATCTGAGGCACAGATCGCTAGTTATAGGCTCAATGATCAAGAGACGTACAAGGGCATTGGTGCTCGTATGGAAGTGATAGATGACTATGTGACCGTAGTGGAGCCTTATGATGGTGGTCCAGCCTTAGAGGCAGGGCTCAAAGCAGGAGACCAGATCCGTAATGTAGGCAGATACGCTACTAAAGGTAGATCATTGGAAGAAGTAAGTGCAATAGTCAAAGGAGCACCAGGTACAGAAGCACAACTACAAATATATAGACCTAGCTCAGGAGAGACATTGGCGATTACGCTTATAAGGGGTAGCGTAGAGCGCCAAAATGTACCACATTATGATATGGTCTCTCCAGAAGTGGCATACGTATCGTTAACCACATTTACACAAGCTGCAGGTGCTAATATCGCTAAAGGACTTAAAGAACTCCAAAAGGACAATCCTAATATGAAAGGTGTGATCTTAGATCTTCGTCATAATGGTGGAGGATTGTTAGCCGAAGCATTACACGTAACTAATATTTTTGTGCCAAAGGGCCTTGATCTTGTAACAACTAAGGGAAAAGTAAAAGATAGAGACAGAGCTTTTACAACTCGTAATGTACCAGTGGATGTGGAGATCCCATTAGTTGTGCTGATAGATAATAAATCGGCATCAGCATCTGAGATCGTTTCAGGATCTATACAAGATTTAGATAGAGGTGTGATCATGGGCCAGAGGTCATATGGTAAGGGATTAGTGCAGAACACTAAAGACCTCAATTATAACTCACGAGTAAAATTAACGACATCAAAGTACTATATACTTAGTCGTAGATGCATTCAAAGTGTAGCATACGAAAATGGAGAGCCAAAGGATATTCCCGATGACCAGAGATCAGTTTTTAAGACCAAAAATGGCAGAAAAGTATTAGATGGAGGTGGAGTCACTCCAGATATTAAACTAGAACCTAAGAAAGTATCTCCTTTACTAAAGGCATTGAACAAGGAATATATCATCTTCAAGTATGCCAACGATTATTTTGAGAAGCAGAGTGCAATAGAAGATCCTGTAGCATTTAAGTTTTCCGATTACGCTGGGTTTATAGCTTTTGCTGATAATTTAGGATTTAAGTATAAAACAGGAAGCAACACAGTGCTAACAACCCTTGAAGAGAAGCTTATTGAAGATGACATAGATGAAGAGTTAAAAAGTTCTATCGACCAATTGAAAGCGGCTATCAATACTGCTAAGGCCGATGATTTTGAGCAATATAAAGACGAGATCATCTTCGAAGTAGAACAAGAGCTAGTATCTAGATATTTCAATCAGAAAGGTAGAATCCAAAAACAACTCCAAAATGATAGCGAGGTAAGTGCTGCAATTGAATTACTCAACGATCGAACTAGATACGACGATATTCTGAAGTCACCAATGTAGTTTTTGGTTTTCCAAAGAAAAACAGAAACAACGAAACGTATCATTTCCGCGTTTTGATTAATGATATTCAGAAGAGCGACATTATAAAAATAGATACATGTCAAAATCTAACTATATACTTCATATCAATTCTACGACAGGTATCTGTTCCGTAGCTATCTCTGATGGCGACAGGCTGATAACTCACAGAGAAACCACTGAAGCTAACAGCCATACTGAAGTAATTACGATTTTTATACAAGAGTTAATGGATTTAGTTAAGATTGGCTATAGGGATTTGGCGGCTGTGTCACTAGCTTCGGGTCCAGGATCTTATACTTCTCTGAGAGTAGGTTGCTCTACGGCCAAAGGCATTTGTTTTGCACATGACATTCCGCTGATTACCATTCCTAGCTTGGATGTGTTAGCATCATCCTGCATTACATCAGCTTTTGAAGGAGACTTTATTATACCTATGGTAGATGCTAGACGTATGGAGGTCTATACAGCGGTCTACGACCATGATGGGAATAAACTAGATCCAGACCATGCGCTAGTAGTAGATAAGGCCGCATACAGTGATTATGTAGATATGGGTATCGCACACCATATAGTAGGTAATGGAGCAGAAAAGACCTTAGACGTATTATCACAACCCAAAATACTGCTTCACAAGCATTATAGTTCAGCGATTCACATGGTCAATCTAGCATATAAAGCTTTACTAGCTGAAGATTTCTCAGATTTAGGTTATTATGAGCCTTTTTATCTAAAAGGTGCCAACGTCACCAAATCAAATAAAAAATATTTTTAAAGCACTTTTGATCATGTAGAAGGCCAGGATAACAAACATTTGGTTAAGACAATCTTGATGATAGTAAAAACTAGATAAGGAATAAAGCAAGTATCAATAATGTTCAAGAAATAGCATTATGAATTATCATAGTACATTATTGTGACAGAGTTTTGAAAAAAAACTTCTATAAATCGCCTATAATAAAGATTGGTCAGTTGTCGCTCGAGCCATATTCCATACATATTCCTAGGAAATGATTATAATTATTCAATCTGTGCGATTATGCCTCTATTAGTCTAATCACAAGATATCTCTTGAATATATAATTCAGAATGTATAACGCAATGCTGCATATAATTTGTTTCAATCATCTAATTTCTGCGTTGAAATGCTCGTCGTGACTACGACCAGATTTATAATCATTGTGGGTTTATGTTAATGAGTGAATGATACCATTCTATTTGCATGCGTTTTTTGCATTGAACTAAGAAAATTAAACTAGATTATTTATACGGCATTAAATAATACAATTTGTATAACTAAACTCAACAAATAAAAAATTCCCTTATACATAACGCACTATTCACAAGTCTCTATCAAATCCTATCTAATTTTCAAATTTCGACTACTACGTATAGTTGATCTTTCATATATGCTTGATTCATGGCATTTTTAGACCTTGCGAAATTTATGGCTCAATTTTAGTA
>TARA_B110000879_G_scaffold81685_1_pt1 | contig 10797 bp, 7 predicted proteins | sample TARA_B110000879 | Tara Oceans TARA_B110000879 (sample SAMEA4398094) | marine metagenome | biome: Polar Biome; feature: [SRF] surface water layer (ENVO:00010504); material: water (ENVO:00002006), including particulate matter (ENVO:01000060) such as... | depth 5 m
ACCACTACCATCCCTTTGTACGCATCATGCTAGGGAGCCAATACAGGGTCCCATAATAGGCCCGTGATTCACAAAAGAAAATTACACTGCCGAACTAGTACGAAAGGATTAGTTTTTGATTTGAGCAACGAGAGATTTTTTTATTCTAGGAGGCGAGGAAGTCGTCAATATGCTGGCGAATCTGCTCCACCCGCATTAGGTTTTTATCTGCATTTAAAGAGCCGTAGTCTGCCCTAAAGGCCAGCACCATCTCCCGCAGTTCTGTCATGCCATAGAGACCTGACAAACCCATTAGATCGTGAACTATTTCACGCAGACTACCGTTTTCATTATTGTTCAATTGCTCTTCGAGCTTATCGAGACTTTGACAAAGCGCTTTTTTTAGCTCTTCTACCGGGACTACTGTTGAGAGTAATCCGGTCCCTCTAGGAATCGGGGTATCGGTCACTCTGGCGACGACCTGAGTGAGGCTATCGATCAGTTCGTTCTCATTAACCGGCTTGAGCAACAGCATCGCCGCGCCAGCCTCGGCAATTCGCTCTTGCTCAACCATAGTCACATCGGCGGTCAATGCAATGATCGGCGGGCTTTCGCCAGACTGCTGAATAATTGTTTCACAGGCGGTGACGCCATCAACAATCGGCATATGGATGTCCATAAGAATTACGTCCACATGCAGTTCACTGGCGATCTCAATTGCCTCTTGGCCATTGTTTGCTGTCAAGCAGCTCGCGCCATAGCCCTTCAGCAAGCCTACGATCAGTTGCTGATTAAAGCTATTGTCTTCGGCAACCAAAATCGTCATGCCCGCCAGCACTTCATCGTGAGATACATGACGGTTCGATGTACCCACTAAAGCCTCGGCATTGGGCCCATTACTGACACCCAGTTGACAGGTAAAAGAAAACACCGACCCTTCGCCAACTCTACTGCGAACTTTTATCTGCCCGCCCATCACCTGAACCAAATTCTTACAGATCGACAGGCCCAGGCCGGCACCGCCGAAGCGTCGGTTTATCGATGTATCCTCTTGGGAAAATGGGTCAAAAAGGGTTGGAATTTTATTCTCTTCAATGCCCTTGCCGGTATCGGTAACCGAACAGTCCAATATCACTTTGCCTTCAAGGTTGCTGAGGCAGCGAATATCGACGCTTATAGATCCGCTGTCAGTAAACTTGATGGCGTTGCTTATCAGGTTGCTGATCACCTGAGTAAATCGCACCGGATCACCTACCAGTCCATGAGGAATTACCTCATCAATGGTGTAGCTTAAATTCAGCCCTTTTTCCCTTGCTCGCTGGCGCTGAATAGACATAAGGTCAGCAATCCAAGACTCGATATAAAAGGACACTTTCTCCAGAGTGAAACCACCCACTCGGGCTTTTGAAAATTCGAGAATATCGTCGATCATGGTCAACAGCATGTTCGATGACATATTAATAATGCGCAGATGCTCATCGCGTTTTCCCGCATCGGTCTCAATCGAAAGCAATTTTGAGAAACCAATAACCGCAGTCAAAGGCGTGCGCAGTTCATGGCTCATCCTAGCGAGAAACTGATCCTGTGCCTCCATTGCTTCCTCGAGTTCAATCAAGGTTATCTGGAGCTGTGCCGTTGCATGAGCGACTTCGCTTTGCATGCGTACATTGGACTGACGCACAGTGGTGGCCAGCTGATTAATACCCGACGCTAGCTTGCGCACTTCGATAGGCCCCGCCTCCACGGCCAAATTATTGAGGCTCCCGGCCTCCATGGACTCAACGACGCCGGTGAGTAACTCAACCGGTCGAGAAATACTTCGCCCAATCCTCATGGATAGCCACGCGGCCATAAGCAAGCCAAGAGTGGAGACCAGCACAATGGCAAAAATGCCCTCACGATACTGCTCTTCGAGTATTTTATCGGTCAGTGAAACAACCACCCAGCCTAGGACATCGGCACTGGGCTCCTGGCCCTCGTCGTAGTCTTCGAGTGCCGGTGGCGTCAATGTCACCCGCGAATAAAAGTACCAGTTGTGGTCTATATAAACCGGCTTACCAAACTCGTAGTCACGGGGATTGCCGACAACGCTGAGGTCAACTTCGCCTATAGTGACACTGGTATCTTGACTGGCATTGTAAAAAAGCAAGCCATTGACCGCCGGAATATCGAGCACCGACTCGCCGAGATCCATCAGCATTTTCTGGTTGTTGGAATACACCGCGAATTCAGCATTGGCTGAAATCTGCTGCGCTGCGACGGAACCGGTGTTGTGCAAGTTGGCCAGCAGGACAGTGCGCTGACTGGATATCATATAGCTGGCTAGTACAATACAGAGCAATGTCAGCGGCAACAGCGATGTGATTAGTAGCCGCGAGTGGATACTTAAAAATTGCTGTTTTACTGCCATCTACTTGCTCCCACCTTGCAGTCGTTCAAGGTAAAATTGCTCGTTCTCTACTGCCACATCAAGACTTGAGGCCACCGAATAGTTGAAATGCATCGAGTAGTATTTCGGATGATAGGCCTGCCCCTCTTTAGCGGCAACCATCGCCGTATCAGCAATCCATTCGGCAGTCTGTAGTGCCACATTTTCTGGTGATGAGTAGATCGCCGCAAGTGCTCCGGCCTTCACATAAGTCCGTGAGAATGCGATAACCGGCACCTTGTGACGATAGCTGAGCTGGAGTATCCACTTCGCCGTCGCAATATTGATTAGACGACTGTCCGGCACTGGAATAAATACATCGGCATTACGCATCAGCGGCTCGATCTTCGCAATAGGGTTATCTCTCGCCCCCACTGTGACAAATTCTGCAGTCATACCAGCGGCACTAATGCTCTCTGCCAGCTTCTCTTGCTGCTCAACCGAAGAAGCCCCAAGCATAACTCCCGCCTTTTTTGCGCCTGGCAAAAGTAGCTTTGCCAGGCGAATACTGCGGCTGGTGGGCTGATCAATACAAATGGATGACACCTGACGGGCAAAGGCCCGATCAACAGAACCAAAATGCTTGGTCGCCAGCGCGGTAAAAGAGCTATCGGTTATCAGTACGCTAATAATGGGCACCCCGAGTTTGTATTGATAAGCCCTATCCGCCGCCGCTGTGCCAATGGTTACAAATAGGTCCGCAGTCGCCATTGGTGGCGAGGCGACTAAGTCAACAGCTGACTGGTCAGAGACAAACTCAACGGTATATCCATACTTATCAGGAAATTCTTGTTCCAACTCTTTTTGAACAGTAGCCAGCACTTCCAAGTAATCGGCTGTCGGTTTGCTGACCAAGAAAAACACCTCAAGCGGGTCAGCTGCTACAACGCTACCGCTCATTATTGCCACGACAAAAAGCACCCACATCGACCATCCTGTTTGTGGCTGACCTCCGTGGTATGCCTTATTCTGTGACAAGGTACTTCTCATATATGACTCAATAATTCACTCGATTTTGCAGCTATCCCAATTTAAAAATTAATACTTTTCATGGGAAATTTCTAAGGCATTGAAACCTTTAACCCTAGGACATATTGGGTTTTAAATTGGTTGTAATTACGAAACTCACTATAGGGCTCCCCGGCATTTTGCACCACGAGTGACAGATCAATATCCGAGTTATTGATCGACCAGCGTCTGCTGGCTTTAAGGTCAATGCGTGTATGGTTTTCTACATTAGTACCAAGATAGTGCCTGGTTGCCGAACGATAGGAGACCATCGAACTCAGGGTGACACCTCGATCAAAAGCATAACTGGTGAGAAGACCTGCGCCATGCTTAAGACCATGTATACCCAGGTCGCGAATCTCTAGCACAGGGGCGGATCTGTAGAGGGTCTCGCCGTCGATATCTGAGTAGCTGTAATGGCCCCGTAACAAGAAGCGATCATTGGGCCTGTAATGGGTCTGAATCTCAAATCCATCGACATTAAATTTGTCTGTGTTATCACGAATGTTGACAAAATTGTCCAGGTCCGGATAACTCGAGCGACGCTCGCTAATAACATCAGTCAACTGCTCACGAAAGAGCCTCATATCAAAACTCAATGTGCGATCAAACAGGTAGCCCAGATAACCAACCTCGAGACTTCTAAGGCGTTCATTATTGATGTCGGCATCTGAGATAACACTGGCATCAAGAATAATATTTTCATTGTAGCGAACAAACTGCTGTTGCTGGCTCTCCAAAAGGGTCGGCGATCGGAAACTGCGATTAAAGGCTACCCGGACTATATGCTCAGGATGCAATTGATAATTGCCCGCGAGACGGTAGGAGAAGTAGCTGTCAGCACTGTCCTTTTTTTCCAGCACCAGGCCGGCATTGATAACTAACCTATCAGAACTGGTCCACTCAAGATTGGTGTAGGCACGGTGCGACGTCTCGCTAAGGGAATCTGGTCTGTCGAATAACTCCTGTCCTTGAACTCGGTCGTGGCGCACTGCAACACCTGTCACCGCACGCAGGTTCTCCAGAGGATTGAGTATGCCGCGCAGCTCAAGATCCCAGCGCTCGGACTCGGATCGATCAGTCTCGTCAACCACCAATTTGTCTGGCAGGCCGGGAAGCGGCCAGTTCGGAGAGGTATCGGGTATACCCAGGGCCTCGGATAAAAACAACGGCGCGACCTGGTCGATGGTATCCATATCATTGTGGTAGAGAAGCATTTGCAACTTGCTGCCACTGGACATCAAGCGGCTCCAATTGACATATTGATATTTGTAGGAGACCTTGCGCTTAATATAGTCGCGCTCACCTATGCCCAGATTACTCTCGCTGATGCCCGCTTGAAACTCAAGACTGTCACTGGCGTTCGGCGTCCACAGACCTCTAAAGGTGCCACTGAAATTTTCCGAACTGTCTTCGGCAATAACCGGCGCACCTTGATCAAAAGAATCATCAAAGCCGTCGTTACTGCGAATGCTCAGGGTGGTACGGTGGTTGACCGGGCCAAGAGTGCCGGTATAGGCCAGATTAGCATTGCGAACATCACCAGTACCTAACTGAGAGTTTATGCTCCAGCCGCTATCAGCCAGGGGCGACCGAGTGACAATATTAATCGAGGCCAAAAAGGCGTTACTGCCGTCGGCCGAGGCATTGGCACCACGGACAATTTCTACATACTCAATATCATCAAGTGTCACTCCAATGACGGACCAGTCGACCGCTGAAAAAATCGATTCGTAAACCGAGCGACCGTCGACCTTTACTTCGAGACGCCGCGGATACTCATCACCCAGTGCGTGGTAGGTGGTTCCCATTCTGCTGCCATCGACAAAGTAGGTCTGAAAACCCGGCACCAAGCGGAACAAGTCGATCACCCCAACGGCTGCAGAGGCCTGAATAGTCTGGCGATCAAGAATGGTGACTGAGGCCGGTGTCTGTGCCAGAGTTTGAGTCATGTGTGTCGGACCCTGAACCATCGGAATTTCAACAAGCAAATCATCTTCGGTGAGTACAGTTTGAGTCGAAATTAAGCGCTGTTCGGCAGACAGAACATTAGCGGTGCCAAGCGCCATTGAGCCTAGCAGTATCAGACACATTGTCCGTAAAGCAGTGGACATATAGAACCCTTTTGATTTTTATTATCGGTTAATTGCTTGCTTCGGTACTTTCATCAAGACCCAGTTTCTGGCCCAGAATACCTGCCTGTGTTCGATTGGCTAGACCCAGCGCGCGCAGCATGGCGCTAACGTGGACCTTTACCGTATTTTCCGAAAGATCGAGATCCCGAGCGATCTGTTTATTTGACCGGCCCTGGATGATATGGCGCAAGATGTCCATCTGCCGCTTGGTCATCAGCCCGGCGATAATATCGGCATCGGCACCGGAGTCCACCTCATCAATAACTTGGGCAACATCGGGCATAGCTTCGCGAAGGGAATCTGGCACGTATTTCTCACCTTTTAGGGCGCGAGAAATCGCCTCAAATAGCGCGTCTTTAGGAGCCGATTTTGTAACAAACCCGATGGCGCCAAAATCCAAACATTTACGGATATGGGCGGGGTTTTCAGAAGCAGAGAGAACAATAACCGGAAGATTAGGATAACTTTCACAGAGCATCGCGATAAAGTTAAAACCACCCCCAGCCCCGGGCATAAATAAATCGACAATAACCAAGTCGATAGTCTCCCGGGCGAGGATTGTTAACGCAGTATCCCCGTGATCTGTGGTGGTGACGTCAATACCCTTATACTCATCGAGCAATGTCGCCTTTAGTCCGACGCATACGAAAGCGTGGTCATCAACTATCAGAACGTGCATGGTTTAATTCCTTGTCTTCACGTCCTTGCGAATTTGACTTTAGCTATTCCCTAGCCAAGTCCGAATATAATACCTAATCAGTAACCAAATAGCCCAGATTTATCCAGTATCGAATAATGGCTTTTAATGTAGCCTAGGATCTAATAGCCATATCCCATGAGGCAAGGATTGGCTTTCTCTCTACAACTCACTCAAGGCCTCGGATATTTGCATCTGCAGTGCAGCATCCGATGAGGCTAGATCTCTGGCCTGCTGCAACGACGCCTTCGCCTCATCCTCACGACCCAGTCGACTTAACCCCACTCCGCGGTGATAGTGAAACACCGCAACCGTCGGCGCCACTTCGATAACCTTTGCCAATAGCGGCTCAGCCACCTCAGGCAAGTCGGCGTTAATCAGCGCCCAAGCATAGGTATCAACGAAGTAAGGTTGCTCTGAATCGGCAAAGCGTTCTGTGAGCTTGACCGCACGATTAATATTTTCTGCGGATGCATATTCATCGGTCAGTAGGCTGGCAAGGTTGTTAATCACTGCTTGATGGTCAGGATTGCTCTTGAGAACATCCTCGTAAAGCTCAACCGCTCGGTCTTTATTACTGAGTTTCTCATGGGCTGATGCGAGTAGTATCTTGAGTAAGCTACTGTCGGGCAACGCTTTGAGACCGCGCTCAAGGCTGTCAACAGCCGCTTGGGGATCGCCCGCCGCGCGCTGGTTAGATGCCAGTGCCGTGTAGCCATTGACCCAGTTCGCGTCCTGCTCCAGACCCTGTTCCAACAGGTCCTGAGCCTTGCTTCGATCACCGCGCTTGCTATAGACAGACGCCATTATCGACAGAGCCATCATATTGCTTGAATTTTTAGATCTAAATTGTTTGAGGTATTCCAGCAGCTTGGCTTCCTGACTAAGACGAAGGTAAGAGGTGGTGAGACCCTCTAGCGCGCGTCCCAAATCCGGGTTGATGGCCAGTGCCTGCTGATATTCATTGAGGGCGGTTTTATAATCTCCCTGGGCTTGCATAGAGCGCCCGGAGAGATAATGACTAAAGGCAGGGTTGCGACCTATTTTGTCAATTCGCGATACGATTTTTTGCGAGCCTACAAAATCCTGTTTCGACAACTTGATTTGCGCCAGTATCGACAGCAGAATATCGTTATCTGGAGAGCGCAACAGGGCATCTTCGATAAGCCGCTCAGAGCGATCCACATCCCTTTTTTCCAGAAGACTTTGAATAACCGGCACCGCTGCCTGCACATTGCCCGGATTAATATCCAGCACCTTGCGGAAGGTGTCATCGGCCAACTGGCCTGAGCCCGAGGATAAATAGGCATTCGCCAACATCACCAAAGCAGGTTCAGATTCGGGGTTATTGCGCAACACAGTGCGCAGATCGCTGACCACAGCATCGATATCCTCGGCCAGAAGGTGGTAGCGGGCGCGCACTAACAGAGCCTGCTCAAAGTGCCGATCGACACTGAGTATTTCATTGGCCAGTTGCAGTGCCTTCTCATGCTCTCCGGCACTGAGCTGCATACCCGCTTTAAAAGCTTTCGCGCGAAACAGATGCTGGTCTTCGAAGTCACTGGAAATAATATTTTCCAACTCGGCCAGCACTCCGGCATTACTGCCCTTAGCCATCAATCGATCAATTCGGAAAAAGCGCAATTCAGCATTTTGCGAATCTCTGGCGATATAGTGATCGAGCAATTCGTCCCCGGCCATTAAATCTTTGCCCGAGAGCAAATCAACAATCACCATGCGTACTTGGGTGTCACTGCTGTTGCGCCGCAAATAGTCTTCCAACACCTTGGCCGCGGCCTCAATGCGCTGACTGTCATTGAGCAATTTTGCCAGCTTCAGGTAAAAGGCCTTCTCATCACGATTAGTCTTAATCAGCGTCCGATAATCTGCCTCCATGGCGACAACATCATTAATTTCCTGATTGATCTCCGTGCGTAACAGCAGCAGATGTAGGTCGTCATCTTCACGCTCAATCCAATCTGAGAGCATTGCCAAAGCCCCCTCTGTATCACCCTGCTTGTGCAGAATAGAGACTTTAATTGAGGCAATTTCAGCGGATTGGCTGTTCTGTGCCATGGCTTTATCGATGTACTCCATGGCCACGTCATAGAGATCTTTTTGCAGATAGGCCGACGCTTTAATGGCATAGGCCTCAGCATTGTTTGGGTCTAGTGCGAGAATAAAATCAGCCTTTCTAAGGCACCGTCTGCCTGCTTAGCCAGCAGCAGCAGATAGGCGATTTTTATCTTTGCTTGCACATGATTGGGATCCAACTGCTCAACCTTAGACAGATTCTTATACAGCGCCTTCCAGTTTTGCTGTGTTTCAGCAATCAGGCCGAGATAATAATAGGCACTGGCAAGTTTGGGGTCGATTTGCAGGGCATTGCGCAGTTCAACATTGGCCTTCGACAGCTCACCCTCAGAGTAAAGCTCTATGCCACTGTTTAAATAGCGATTGGCGGCCTCTTCTTTCGAGCCGCTGCATGCTGATATCGACAGCAGAAAAACACTGACCATAAAAAATCGACTAAGCGTCCTTATTACTTGTGCGCTCATTGGGTTCCCTCCAGGCTTTTAGCCGGCAAAAGTTGTAACAATTGATTTCGACTCGAGCGAATAAACGCTTGCGCGCGACGATCTGCATCTTCGATGCTCTCATCACCCAGCACCGGAGTCGTCACTCTAATCAGTGAGCCATCGGTACGGTTCAAGAAAAGTGCATCCTTAAATAACATCCACTTTTTAATATATTCATTGGCAACCGGAACACCGCGCTCCTCAAACCAATAATAGACAATCTGATCTTGCACGCCCTTGCGAATTACGACCCGATTGACTGGCATCTGATCCACTGTGGTACGCGAAAAATCAGCAATCTCCCAGCCACCCCCGGGAATACAGACCTTGGGGGAATGCGGCGACACGCCTTTGCGCTGAGAGGCATAGTAAGCGACATAAAAATTGACTGGTCGCTGCTCAGAGTTGTGGTAATTGATCATCACATATTCGGTAAAACCAAGCTTATTGGCCACCTCTGTGTCGATGCTGTCATCCTGCCCCGTCCACTCATCGAGTTGCAGTGGGAACGTTGCCAGATTACTTTTCTTTAAGGTCATATCTTCCTCGCGCGACTCGATCGACATGAGGCCGACTAATGCTGCAAGCAGCAGAGGAATAACAGTTAAAATCGGCAGGGGAAATTTTAACGAGGTCATATCGCCAGCGGTATACTGATCGGCACCGACAGAGACCGGTACCGCAAACGCCTGATGGATACTCTGACGCGTAGTCAGCAGCTCCATCAGCATCACCTCAAGTATCATCAGTCCACCACAGGCCATAAAGATCAGCCAACCTTCGAAGTCATGTAAAAACCCCTCGGCCATCTCAGAGCCCCAGTTATCCACCAGTAGGCCAACAATCGCGATTCGCAGGCTATTCATAAAAATGGTAATTGCCACAGTGGATAAAAACAGCACGACTTTTTTCCACAGCGCCGCCTGATACAGATAGGCGCCAATAAAGCCAATACTCATCAGCGGGAACAGATAACGCAGCCCACTGCAGGCTTCGACCACCTGCAACTGATAGTTGCCGAGATCGATAATATTGCCACTCAAAAACACTGGGATGCGGCACAGACGAATTATTTCAACGCCCAGCTGCGAAGAGAGCAGCTGAAGGTTTGATGTGAGTACCACCTCAATAAAAAAGGCAGCGGCACAGCAAAACCGAGCAGTGCAATAGGCACCCAGGTATGGCGAGCGGCAGAACCTAAAAAGCCAATCGACAGACCCAGCAGCAGCAAAATAAAGGAATAGTGAATCAGCATATACAGCGCGCTGATTTCACCGACATAAAGAACAGCCAGCGCCACAACAATAATGGGTAGACCCCACCAGGAAAAACTCTGATAACTGGCGGCGATCTGAAAACGCCGCTCCCAGAGGATGTACAGCGATACCAGAGGAATAATATAGCCGTGGCTATATTCCTCCTGCAGCTCCCAGCGCAAAACCGCTGCGGCCAATCCATCCCAGTAAAGCCAAAAGCTTAGGCCCAAGGCTAAGGCAAGCAGGGCGATGCTCAGCCTAGGGGGCACATCTAGCAGCCAGCTACCTTTGGATTCAGATTGAGCTGTAGTAATATTTTCGTCTTTAGAAACCATCTGTTACTCCAACAAAAACGCTTCAACACCCTGTAAACGCATCAGGCGACGGATCCGCCCACTGACCCGAAACAGGCCTAACGCGCCACCGCGACGCAAAATATTGGCTTTCAGCAACATCAGAGTTCCCAACGCGGAACTATCAATATAGTCCAAATCCGCGCAATTGATCGAAACTCTGGGAATAGCCTGCAATTGCTCCAAAATCCTGCGACAACCCGACTCGAGCACAACCCCATTCACAGCGGTTGCTGAGCCGCCCAACTGCATTTCGACACTGCCGCCATCGCCATCATTGGTGATTTCCATATGCAGCTTTTTATCCACACGGCCCTCGAGGCCAGCACCCAGCTCAGTGGCGCCATAAATAGCCACGGTTT
>TARA_B110000879_G_scaffold76944_1_pt1 | contig 10785 bp, 6 predicted proteins | sample TARA_B110000879 | Tara Oceans TARA_B110000879 (sample SAMEA4398094) | marine metagenome | biome: Polar Biome; feature: [SRF] surface water layer (ENVO:00010504); material: water (ENVO:00002006), including particulate matter (ENVO:01000060) such as... | depth 5 m
CACAAACAGCCAACGGCGTTGGCTGGACAATGACCGGCAACGGATTGACTATAAGCTCTAGACTGGTTAGTTTCTCACAACCTATCCCCGTCACTGGATCTGGATATTCTACACGAACCCATACCGTTTGTGGATTGCTAATATTGCTATAAGCTAATGGGGTGATTATGGCATTGTTTGAAGATGAAGCATTGGCTTGGGTTTCGTAGAAGCTAATCAAAACATCTGACAACGCTATGCCATCCAACAGCTCTATAACACGATCGCTTAAATCAAACTGAACAACCTGGTCAAGGTTGTCATCGCAAAGTTCTAAAGCCGTAGGGGTTATTAATTGTGGTGTTGGAGATACATTTAATACTAAATTAACAATCGTAGCACAATCAGTGACTACTGTAGCACTTTCTACGCGAGCATAGATTGTTTGAGTGTTTATAACAATATTGTTGTAAGGACTTGCATGCGCGTTTACTCCGTTCTCGGCATCAGATAGTGTTTCGTGATAAGTCACAGTGACCCCTGAAACGCCCCCTGTAATTAAAACATCTGAATTTGTTAAAATAAATTCTCCATAACCGTCGTTATCCGGATCACAATACTTCATCGCAGGAGGTGTGTTGGCGGCGGCCGCCTGAATCACTCCCAAATCTAAGGTCGTAGTGGTACTACAGCCAGTTGTAATATCTTGCCCTCTAACAAAAATAGTTTGTGGGTTACTAATGTTTGTATAAGGAATTGTTAACGGACTTGTACCCGAATCCGCATCCAACTGAGTTAAATAATAACTGATAGAATAATTTGAATTGCCTCCTCGAATCTCTTCATCTTTGATGCTTAAGTCTAGCTGAGTCAGCCCATCCGGAGTCCCATCATCACAAACCTCTAAAGGAGTTGGAAGTACTAAAAAAGGCAATGGATCTACAATAAGAGTAAAACTCCCCGTTGAGCGACAGCTTGTAGTCAAATCCGTTAATGATACGAAAAGTATCTGTGGACTTGAAGTGTTTTGATAAAGATTCGCTAACATATTAGTGCCTGCGTCCGCATCCGCTTGAGTCACATAATAAGAAATACTCGTGTTTTGCCCATTGATAATCTCAACATCCTTTGTGCTTAAATCAAACTCTTCCTGTAAATCGCCTAAACCGGTGTCATCACATAATACAAAATCCGTAATCGTTGGAACAACTGGTAAAGGATAGACCTCTAACCCTAAAGTTGTCGTAGCATAACAACCTGTAGCAGTGGTCTCTAATCGTATGAATATCGTTTGTGTATCAACTTCTGTGTTTGTGTAAGGACTTGATAGTGCGTTGCTACTTGTTTCTGCATCAGACTGACTCGCATGATAGCTTACAACCATACCCGTTTGACTGCCTATAACAATCAAATCAAGACCCGTGAAATCAAAGCTCGTGAAACCATCAAAATCATCGTCACAAACCGGTTGTAATGGTGGTGTTACTGGAACAGGCAATGAATTAACAACCAACCCTAAGGGCATTGTGCTAAAACACAATGTATTTGTGTTCTCTAAACGAATGTGAATCGTCTGCGCGTCTTGAATCGTATTCGTGTAAGGACTCGCTAAAGCATTGCTGCCTGCATCCGCATCTGCTTGAGTCGCATGGTAGCTCACTAGCATATCTGTTTGACCATTTAAGGCCTGTGTGTCCATATTGGTTAAAGTGAAGTCACCAAAACCATCAAAATATCATCACAAATAGATAAAGAAGTCATCACACTAGTAGAAGGCAATGGATCTACAATAAGATCAAATTGAGTGGTTTCATAACACTGTGAAAAACCGTTTGGCTCTACACGAACGTAAATTGTTTGTTGATTGATGACTGAATTTATAAAAGGCATTAAAAGAGGAGCAGATCCAATATCTGCATCTGCTTGTGAGCTATAATAAGTAACTGAAAACATAGTTGAATCCTGACCATTCAAAATAATATTGTCATACCCCGTAAAATCAAATACCGTAAATCCATCGTAATCATCATCGCAAACGGCCAAGTTTGGGGGTGAAGTCGCTAAAGCAGAAGGGGCCACTATGAGGTTAAACAAAGCCATATCTGTAAAAGAATAGCATTCAGAATCGTTAATACTCTGAACGCGCACAAAAATAGGCTGTGGATTTACTGTATTAGTAAAAGAACTCGTTAAGGCTCCCGAAACTGAAGCTGCATCCGCAGCAGACAAATGATAAGTAACGGCGTATAAATTAGAGTCCTGTGCACCTAAAATATCTAATGTGAGACTCTCTAAGTCGAACGCTTCAAAGCCATCGTTAGAAGAATCGTCACATACAGCTAGATTAGCTGGCGTGTTGATGTCAGGCCCATCACTTAAGCTAATTTCAAAAGGGGCTGTTTGATAACAAATCCCCGTAATAACGTCCTCAATTCGAACGTATATAAGTTCGGGGTTTGTAATGTTTGAATAATTTTGTGGCGTACTAATAGAGTTGTTATTATTTTCTGCGTCAGTTTCGTTTGTATGATAACTAATCATATAATCTGCTGAGGGGAGCCCTCCTAATACAAATACGTCATTTAAAGTTAAATCAAAAGCATTCCCAGGCGAATTACAAATGTTAAGATCTTGAATGTTTGAAATCACTAATGGGCTTGGAATAAACTCAACAAAAACAGTGTCTGAAACCACACAGTCCTCATTGTAAATTATATCAGCTGTATAACTTCCTTCTTCGGTAACATTAAGGACAGAGCTTGTTTGGTTAGGGATCTCAACCCCTTCAAAATACCAGACATGATCAGCTGCAGGAAGTTGAGTGTCGAGAGTTGCGGTATCGCCGTAACAAAGCGCTGTGCCGGATTCAATAGTAATATCATCCCCTATGCTACCGCCAACCTCAAAACTCCCTGCCTCAAGAAAAACAGCTGAATCATAATTTGTATCTAAAGCATCCGCGATTACTAACTTAATTGTGTATAAATTGTATGGAGTTACTGAACTTTGTGCGGCCATGCTCACGGTATGTCCCCTAAAATCCGTTGGACTTTCATTGACTGGTAAGCCAATGTCTCCTGGGAAACCAGTATCTCCGTAATAAGCAGCAAAAAAAGGTGCATTTGAGGAAGGACACTCTGGATTATAGGCGTTATCTCTTACAGACAATACAGAAATAGGATCTGTTGTGGAAGGGACAATGGCTAAGTTTGTAGTTATCCCTGTAGCGACATCTGTTAATAGAAACGCAAATGAATCTGTATATTGACATTGAAAGGATCCGTATTCTTCAGAAGCGAATAAAAAGTTAAAACTAATATTTTCAGAATAGGGAGTGAAATCAAATTGAATGTACGTAGCATTATTTGTATCTCCAAAGGCCAAGTCTGGAATGACATTTTCTAAATCAGCGTCTCCAGGCCAATCAAAACTTCCATCGCCAATTGTACCATCTTCAGGACCTTCAGCTGACACGGCATTTCCAGTTGATAAAATAATTCCTTCTGTAAAAGGGAAGTTTTCTCCATTACTAGAAAAGTAAGCAATTCCGTTGGTAGACCCAAAGTCAGAGCCTGTAGAGGTCACTATGTTAGAGATGTCAGCGCATGGAGAGTCTATTAAAACATCTTCAACCAGTTCGTTCGTTGTAAATGTCGTTTCATCTACTTCGATATAATCTCCTAGTACTTGAACCGTCAATGTTGTGGTATCAGAACAACCCAATGAATTTGAGTCGGTTACTGTAAGTGTAACTGTATAAGTACCAATCGTTGTAAATGTATTATTAACTGAAGTTCCTTCAGCGGTATTCCCATCCCCAAAGTCCCAATCATAACTAGCTCCTGTGCCGTCTATTGAAAAATTTGCAGTTCCATCGAATATGACATTGTCGCCTTGGCCAATAACTAAAACTCCCGTTGGACTGACAGCTGGAATTACATTTTCTATAAGTGCTTCAATATCTTGACAAGGTGAATCACAGGAAATATTAGCTGCAAAGCCTGCCATGTTAACCCCTCCATTACTCACAAATCTCAAGGTTAAGCACCCTGAGGTATTGGCCGCTGTGATGGTCCCTAGGGTTTGTGTCCCTGAATAAGTTCCTAATATGGGATCTGATGTTGTTGTGCCGTTGAATATGGTCAACTCATCAGTGCCACTGCCCTGTGTAACAAATGATATAAACTCTAAAACGGTTGAGGTGCCACTTCCATCAGGACAAATAGTCAAGGTGTAATCTTCATTGCTAGAGTAGTTGTCCAAGTCGCCTCCTGAATCATATAAGACCCCTTCACATTGAGTAAAAGTCCCATTGGTCATGTCAATATTTGAATTAGAGGATGTACAATTAATTTTTGAGGCATCAATTTGGTTTTCAAGCACGTTTAAGTAAGCTTGGACATCTCCCATTTGTTGTTCTGTAAACATATACATACAAGCATCATCCGAATAATCCATGTAATTCATAGTGAGTGCTTTTTCACCAGCTTCACAACCGTCAATTGACCCTGCTACTGAACAACTGTAATTTGGAGATTCAATGTTTGGTGTATCTGTGAATCCATCATCCGAAGCACAGCTTCCTGAGAACGTATGTTCCAAAGTGAAAAAGTGTCCAAGTTCATGAGATAAGGTTCGGCCTAAATTGTAAGGAACGCTAGAAGTGTAACCTGCACAACCAGAGGCTGTTGAACCAATCGCAAACGTGTTTAAAACCACACTATTTCCTGCGGCGATGCTACCGCCCAAAGGAGAATATCCGAGGACTCCACCACCAGCATCTTTCACAAGAATATTTAAGTAACCTGACCAGTTAGCGTCGGAATCCCCTCCACCACCAAAATCATACCCAATGGTTACGGCGCGACTTCCCTCAACCAACTCTGGATCAATGGGAGTTCCAGCAGCAGCGGAAGGGTGGTTTTGAGTGGCTATACAAAATTGGATGTCAATCATACCTGAAGTAGTATTTGGATATAATGCACTGTCTGATGTCCAATTTGAAATATCAGCATTAACCCCCTGATAATCGGCATTAACACGGTCAATCTGGTCTTGAGCTAGGGCTTCTAAACAGGCTCTATCTTCTTCATCTCCATCTGGAAAATGTACAGCAACGGGAATAAACAAAGTGGCCATTCGAAAAGAGCGTTTAGACCGCTGAACTTGCTGCTCGACTTTGAACCTTCTTTGATTTGAATTGTAAACTTTGAGTTGGACAGGGTCTTTTTTTAAGGACTCCATATAAGCTTCCATTCCACAAGTACGTCCTTGAGCATTTAACGTTGAGCAACAAGAGAAAAGTACAAAAAATAAAAGAATAAAATATTTCAAAATAAACAGATTAAGGGCCAAATATAAAGATTTGTTTTGTTTAATAAACAATCCTGTAATAATAAAGAATTTGTGTTCGCTCTAATCCCGTTTAAAAAGACATAATCTTCTCTTAAGTTTATTATCTTTGCTAAAAATATTACAATGACTCCATTTACTATTTCCATTCAACAAACTAGCAACCCAAAAATTATAAAATTTGAGACAGATTCATTTTTAACGAAATATGAAAGTTTTGAGTTCTCAAATATAGATGACGCCAAAAACTCCCCGCTGGCTCAGCAACTTTTTCACCTGCCGTTTGTTAAAAAAATATATATATCTGGTAGTTTTATCGCAATCGAGCGCTATGACATTATTGAATGGGACGCGGTGCAAACAGAAGTTGGTGAGCAAATCGAAAACTTCCTTAACCAAGGTGGTGCAATTTTAATCAATGAAGAAAAAAAGAAAAACCCTGTGACGGTTTATGCTGAAAGCACCCCCAATCCAGGGGTTCAAAAATTTGTAGCCAATAAAAAATTAGTCGCTCAAACATTTGAATTCACATCCATTGAGGAGGCTAAGCTATCCCCTTTTGCAACGGCCTTATTTCAGTTTCCTTTTGTAAAATCGATTTTTATTGATAAAAACTATGTCTCTGTTACCAAGTATGACATTGTTGAATGGGAGTCTATTACACTTGAACTAAGAGAGTTTATCAAATCTTTTATTGAAGACGGAAAAGAAATGGTTTCAGCATCTGCTGCGAAAAATTTAGAAAAAACAACGACTCAGTTAGACACTGCATACGAAGCCTTGGATGACACTTCAAAAGAAATTATAAATATTTTAGAAGAGCATATAAAACCTGCGGTGGCCAGCGATGGTGGAAACATTGTATTTGAGTCCTATAACGCCGACACAAAAACAGTAAAGGTTATTTTGCAAGGAGCCTGTAGTGGATGCCCATCCTCTACCTATACATTAAAAAGTGGTATTGAAGCCATGTTGAAAGAAATGCTAGCAGGAAGAGTAGAAATAGTAGAAGCAATTAATGGGTAATTAATTAAGTTTTTAAAATTAAAAAAAATCGGAAACCTCTTTTCCTATTAAACTCCCTATAGCAACTCCCATACCCCCCATCCGAACGCCGCAATATACATGTTCAGATAGTTGTTTAACAATAGGCTTTTTTTGGGAGCCTACCCCCATAATACCTGACCAACGGTGCTCAATTTCAAAGTCTATTTCTGGTAGTATCGTGTGCTTCAGCAGGGTTTCAAGTGACTGTTGTATCGTTTGCGTCTGGGCTAATTCGGTGGTCGTCTCCCCCTTAATATCTAAGTTTCGCCCCCCCCCAAAAAGAATGCGATTGTCTATGTTTCTAAAATAATAATACCCACAATCTAAATGAAAAGCACCTTTAATCTGCAGGTTTTTTAAAGGCTTCGTGATTAAAACCTGAGCTCTTGCTGGCTGTACATCCACGTTTATTAATTGCTTAGCAAATCCATTTGTAGTGAAAATCAACTTTTGAGCCGAAAACTCAAAATGGGATGTTTGAATTGAGACTTTATCGGAATGTTCCAAATAGGTTTCGACTTTAGTATTGTTTAAAATAATGACGCCAAGTTCTTGCACTCTCCTTATTAGTGCCTGCATCATTTTTCCCGTATCAATTTGACCTTCAAATTGATTACGAATGTATTGATTTTGAATTCTAGAGAAATTAAAGTGGTTAGAAACACTAGAAAACACATCCGCCTTAAAAATGGGTTTCAACAATGAGTTTACCTCTTTCATGTTTTGTAAACAGGTATCAAACAGACGTTGGTCTTTTTTCAAAAACAATTCATAGCCTCCTAGCTGTTGGTAAGAAAGAGCCTTGTCTCCAAGCGTACTTCTTAAAAGCTGAAGTCCTCTGTGGCGTTGACTAACAAGCTCCAAAACCTCCGATTCAGTGTGTGATTCGAGGTCTTTTAAAATCTCACTTAAACTGCCAAAACAGGCAAAGCCAGCATTTTTTGTGCTTGCTCCTTGTGGAAAAAGTCCTTTTTCAAGAATTACTATTTTGGCATTTGGTTGTTTTGTTTTTAGATGAAGTGCTGTACTTAACCCAACAATTCCGCTTCCAACAACTGCATAATCAACATTGTTTAACCAGGTTTTTCGTTCCCAATAGGATAAATTCATGCCCTAAAATTACACTATTTTATTGAAGTATCTGCTAATTCATTTTGAAGTCTTCATGTGATAACCTGAAAACTAATAGTGCTGCCTTTTAGATAATAGTAAACCGTATTTTGTCCTTTAGTTGTTTCTGAGCTAGAGTGTTTATTGCTACTTTGGTGAGCTGTAGAATACGGGGATAGCCCCCCGTTATTTGGCAGTCTCGCATCAAGATAATTAATTTTCCTCCAGGCGTAAGCTGTACAGTTCCGGGAAGTACCAGCGAGGTTATAATTGGATCTAATTGGTTGCTGAAATTTTCTTCTAAAGGAAAAGCCATTCGGTTACTTTCCTTTGATATAGTAAAATACATTGAGCCCAAAGTTTCTATTTGATGTGTTTTGAGTTGATTGAATTCTGGCCCTTTAAATGCCTTTAAAAATATGTTTTCAGGGCTTTCTATACGCCCCTTAACAACAGCGTTTGATTTTAGTTTTATGGGAGACTCGTCGATTGCTAGTTCGTCCCCTTTTGAAATTCTAAAGCTTTCAGTAACCCCTTGGTACATGCTTCGGCTATTCAGTATTTTAGGTGTTTGAATTCCCTTGCTAACAGCCAAATAACTGCGACTGCCTTGGATCGCTCTGTGTAAGATTAACTCATCTCCAGCATGAACAGGAATAGTCGTGTACATCTTCACGGGGCTGTTGTTAAGTCGTGGGCTCATATCTGCCCCCGTAATGCATAGATTGGTACTTACCTTGAAGCGAAAATGCCCTCCTTTTAGTGTCATTTCTAAGACTGCACAATCGGAGATATTATTTAATATCGCATTTGCAATACGAGCAGAAGTTTGATCCATACAACCAGAAACAGGAACGCCATAATGAAGAGACTTAAAACGCCCTAAATCTTGAACACTTGTGTAGAGCCCTGGCTTGATGACTTGAATCATATCTGCTGTGTTAAAAACGCGTTGGGCTCTGAGGCTGCTAGCTCAGCATGCTTGTGGGCATCAATGGGATAAAATTGAAGCGTATCTCCTGGTTCTGCAAAACAGGGTTTTTTGTGATTACTCTTAAATAGCTGAACGGGGCTATTCCCAATAATAGTCCAGCCACCAGGACTGTCCATAGGATATATTCCTGTTTGTAGGCCACCGATACAAACAGCCCCTGCAGAAACATGAGGTCGAGGGATTAATTTCCTTGGAAATGCCAATTGTTTATCGAGACCTCCTAGATATAAAAAGCCTGGAAGAAACCCAATAAAAAACAGCGTGTACCTTGGCATGCAATGACGTTGAATCACCTCTTCTTTGGAGAGTTTTAATTTTTCACATAACTCCGCTAAGTCAAGAGCAAAGTGAGCATCGTAACAAACGGGGATTTTCCAATTTCTATTTTTTCTTTTTTTGATTGGCGTTTCACGACTGTAGATAGATTGGAGTTGGATAACGTATTGCTCAAAGCACATAATTGTAGCTTTATATTGAACCAACAAGGATTGGTAGGCGCTTACCGCCTGATCAATATATGGGGAGCTCTCACTTTTTTCAATTTTTGACTTAAAATGAGTCAGATCCTCTAGAATATCTTGGCTAATTTCTTTGGGCCATTCTACAAGAATAGAGTTCTCATTAAACTGATGGTATTTCAATGCATATCGGTCTGATTTCATTCAATAACGATCTTTAGTTTGAGGAGTCTTTCTTTTAAAACGCTTAGAATTGCAACTGCATCAGGGTGGTCGCCATGAACACAATACGTATCAGCAGTAATGTTAAGATCAGTTCCTGAAATCGTTTTTATTTTCTGTTGTTGTATCATTCGTAAACTATGACTTATAAGGTCTTCAAGGTTTTCAAGTAATGCATTGGGCTCACTTCTTGAGACCAGACTAAAATCATCGTTATAAGCTCTGTCTATAAAGACTTCATACCGAATGGGAATCCCTTCTTGAATTGCGATGGCTTCAATTTCAGAGTTTGGAGGCACATATAAGCATAAAGGTTCTTTGAAGGATTTTATAACCGCAACCAGTAGTTTTGCTATTGCTGTGTTTTTGGCAACTAAATTATATAAAGCCCCGTGTGGTTTCACGTGGTGTAAATAAACATTCAAGCTTTTTGCTATAGTTAAGACCTCATTTATTTGAGATTTTAAGGAGGTAACTAATTCATTTGTTGGAAGAGCCATCTCTTTTCTTCCAAAATTTTGAGGGTCAGGAAAAGACGGATGTGCCCCGATTTTTACATCGTGTTTTTTCGCAAGTTGAATGACCGTTTTAATGATTTCTGGACTCCCTGCATGGCCACCACAAGCAATGTTACATGAGGATAAATAGGGCATCAATTCTGCCTCATTTCCAATTCCCTCCCCTACATCCGCATTAATATCTATTGTGATTTGATTCATCTTTTGCTTATTTACAATAAATTAAAAACAGACAAAATACTCTTGAGTCCAAGAAAAAGAGTCAGAAAAACAATAAGGAGCCCGAGTAGGTTTTGTATGAGAGAATTTTTATAAGTTCCAAATACCGATGCCTTGTTCATGATCCAAAGTAAAATACCGGCGATAAGCGGGAGTATAATTCCGTTTGTTACTTGAGCAAATTGAATGATCGTTATAAGTTCAATCCCCATTGATGAAACAAGCACTCCAAGCATGAGAACACTGATCCAAACCGATCGGAATTGCATTGACTTTAGTTTCGTATTCCAACCAAAACATTCGCTAGCAACATAGGCTGCTGCCAAAGGGGCTGTAATCGCACTGGTTAACCCTGCGGCAAAAAGCCCGATCCCTAAGAAGTACTTTGCAAAAGAACCAAATATGGGCTCCAAGCCGATCGCTAAGTCTGCGGCATTCTCTGCCGTATTCATTGGAGAGGCAGCGGCGGTAATAATAATACTCAAGGAAATAAGACCTCCTACACACATGGCAATGACCATGTCTTTTCTAGCAAATTTTAAATCCGACTTTTTACGCCATTTTTCTTTTACTAGCGATGAGTGCAAGAAAAGGTTATATGGAACAATTGTGGTTCCTACGAGCCCTATAATTGTCAAAAAACTTCCTTTCGGAGCCGTAAAACTAAAGAGTCCATTAGCAATATCGAGCAAGTTCGGCTTGGTCAATAAGGCTGTTGTTAAGAAAGAGATACTCATGAGCAGTACTAAAAAAATCAAACCTCTTTCAAGTAGTTTATAACTCCCAACATAAAGGACGCAAAAAGCAATGAGACCCATTGCAACACTTATGAGATTAAGATGAAAACGACCAAGACTTAAATCCCATTTACCAATAAGTGTTTCTA
>TARA_B110000879_G_scaffold67752_1_pt1 | contig 10761 bp, 11 predicted proteins | sample TARA_B110000879 | Tara Oceans TARA_B110000879 (sample SAMEA4398094) | marine metagenome | biome: Polar Biome; feature: [SRF] surface water layer (ENVO:00010504); material: water (ENVO:00002006), including particulate matter (ENVO:01000060) such as... | depth 5 m
CAAAAATTCTCCAACCAAAAGCTCTGCATCAAACAGCGCTGACCTCCTATGAACAGCTCCATAGCCTGGTTTGTGCGTAATCCTATTGCGGCAAATTTGCTGATGCTGCTGATCTTGGCTGGCGGTGTTATTGGCAGCTCGGGCATGGGCAAGGAAGTCTTTCCCTCCACCAGTATTAACATAATCAATATCTCTATGCCCTATCCCGGCGCTGGACCGCGAGAAGTGGAAGAGCAGATCGTGGTGCGTATTGAAGAGGCCATCTACACCCTAGAAGGCATCAAACATATTCGCAGTCAGGCGCGCCAAGGTAGCGGCAAGGTCACAGTCGAAGTCGCCGACGGCTACGATATGACCAAGATGATCAACGATATCAAGGCCCGGGTGGATTCCATTATCACCTTCCCCAGCGATGCCGAACGTGCCGTGATTAGTGAGCAAAAAATGCGCGACGAGGTTATTCGCGTGGCCCTGTTTGGAGATGCGGGCGAAGCCGTGCTGCGAGAATACGGCCAACGTATCCGCAATGATTTAGCTGCCCTACCCCATGTGGATTTTGTCGAACTGTGGGGGGTGCGGGAGCCGCAGATTGATATCGAGCTATCTGAAATGAACATGCGCCGTTACGGCATCTCATTCAATGATGTGGTCAGTGCCGTGCGTCAGTCTTCACTGAATTTGCCCGCCGGAACCATTCGTGCGGATAGCGGAGACATCCAGATTCAAACCCGCGGTCAAGCCTATTACGAAGAAGACTTTAAGCAGATCATAGTCTCCAGTCGCGCTGACGGAACTGAAATTAAAATTGAAGATGTGGCCACTGTTATAGATGGCTTCGAAGAACGTAATCTGCGCACCAGATTCAATGGGGAAAACGCTATTTTCCTCGGCGTCCGTGTGGGTAAAAATCCCGACGTAGTGGCCACCACTGCAGCGGTAAAAGACTATGTAAATGCCGGCTCGAGCTTTCTGCCGCCGGGACTGCAGTTACAAACCTGGAAAGACTTCTCGAATATGTTTTCTGGACGCTTGGCGTTGCTGTCAAAAAATGCCTTCGGCGGGTTGATTCTGGTGTTTGTGGTGCTGATGCTATTTTTGCGTCCGCAGCTGGCCTTTTGGGTGGCCGTTGGCATCGCTATCGCCTATATGGGCGCGCTGTGGATATTACCCAGCATTGGCCTGACCCTTAATATGATGTCGATGTTTTCGTTCTTGCTGATTCTCGGCATTATTGTGGACGATGCGATTATTGTCGGCGAGAGTATTTACCGACATCAACAGCTCGGCTATGACGGCGACACTGCGGCGCGAATGGGCGCTCAAGCGGTGTCTAAGCCGGTATTGCTAGCGGTGGTCAGCACCATGATTGTATTTTTGCCGATGCTATTTTTACCCGGCATGTGGCCCAAATTTCTCTGGGCGATTCCAGCAGTCACTCTGGTTGCCCTGTCTTTCTCCCTGATCGAGTCATTTTGGATACTGCCTTCCCACCTAGCCAAAATGCAGCCTGAAAAACCCGCGACCACCAAAACCGGTATCGCTATTCGCAAGGTTAGGAAAAGCTTTGCTGATGGGCTGGTCAATTTTTCCAATAATGTGTACACCCCCTTTTTGGAAAAGGCCCTGAATTGGCGTGCCCTGACTCTAATTGGGTTTTGTTTGGCCTTTACCCTCTCCATCACATTGATCAGCGCCGGCTATATCAAGCAACGCTTTATGCCCGACGTGCCCTCAGACTTTATTTCCATGCGCATTGTCATGCCCGATGGCTATTCCGTTGAAGGCAAGATTGAAATCACTCAGCGAGCCGAGCGTGCGGCCAAATTGTTGGCCAGTGACCCAGAGATCAAATCCAAGATTGATACAGATGACTTGGTGGCCAATCAACTGTCATTTATGTACGGCGATACCATCCGCTTGCTGCTCGAACTACAGCCGGACATGAGTGGCCAGGTGAGCCCGACACTGGTGGGCGAGCGCTGGCAGCAGCTGATTGGCGAGATTCCTCAGGCTAAGACCTTTAACGTGGATGCCTCTGCGGCAGGTCGCGGCAACGGTGAACGTATTACTGGGGTGCTGACCTCAAACAATCTCGATCAGCTCACCGCTGCAGCACAGTTTTTGAAGCAGCGTATGCGTGATATTCCCGGTGCGCGAAATATCCGCGACGACATTCATTCCGGACGCTCTGATATTGATATCAACCTGCTGCCCTACGGCAATAGCTTTGGCATAGGGCTGGCCGATGTTGCCCGTCAAGTACGCCATGGTTTTTACGGTGCTGAAGCTCAGCGTGTGCCCCGGGGCCGCGATGATGTTCGAGTGATGGTGCGTTACCCAAAGCAGGATCGCTCTCAGGTAGACACCTTAGATAGTATGCGTATACGCACCCCCAGTGGTGCTGAAGTGCCGTTTTACTCGGTGGCAGAGACCTCCTATGTACCGGGCTACACGCGTATTAATCGGCAGGATCGTCAACGCAGCGTCAAAGTGTCTGCAAGGCCCACAGCCAATAAATTGACCGTCGATGAAATGGCGCAAATTCTCTTTGGCGAAATCGGCCCTGAGTTACAACAACGCTTTCCCGAAGTCACATTAAACAAAGATGAACAGCTCGCTGAGCAAGATGAATTCTTCGCCACAGCAGCCAAGCTTTTTATTCTTGCCCTGGGGATGATTTATATTCTTATGGCGGTGGAGTTCAAATCTTATTTAAAGCCCTTGGGGGTTTTGTCTGCTGTGCCTTTCGGCATGATGGGCGCAGTGTTTGGGCACTTTATTATGGGGCTCAATTTTAGCGTGCTGTCATTTCTTGGGGTGCTGGCGGCCTCAGGTGTGGTGGTTAACGACAATTTGGTACTGATGGACCGTATCAATCAACTGCGCGCTGAGGGTCTGGCAGTCAAAGAGGCTCTAGTCCGGGCTGGCCAAGAGCGTTTCCGGCCGATTATCCTGACCTCATTGACAACCTTTATTGGACTGGCGCCGATACTGCTAGAAACTAGTATGCAGGCGCGCTTTTTGATTCCAATGATTGCCTCTCTGGCATTTGGCGTGCTGTTTGCGACCATTGTTACGCTGGTCTTTGTGCCCTGCCTCTATCTCTCAGGGGCAAATTTAAATGCCCGCTGGGACAAGAAAATGCTCCAGCCAACCCCAGATTCAAATGCCGAAGGCGGCACCTGAGACATCAAGTCTGTTGGCTGTAGCAATATAGGATCTAATAGTAAGCAGTAGGAGTGGTGGTCAGAACCATCGGTGAGCTGACCTCTTCACGCTTGACCACGCCACAGAGCTGTTCTACCAGTTCCAGTGCGAAGTCCAGAGCAGTGCCCGGGCCCTGACTAGTGATGCAATTACTATCCACAACTACCCGAGCCGCACCATCCACCTCTTTGGCTTCCAGTGACTTCTGAAAACTTGGGTGGCAGGTGGCCGTTTTATCCAGCAATAAGCCTTTAGCCGCCAGCACCAGTGCTGGCGCAGCACAGATCCCGGCAAACAGTTTGCCCTGAGCCGCCTGATCCCGCAGCATGGCATCCAATATTGGGTGTTCGGCAAGGTGTTCTGAGCCGGGTAGCCCTCCGGGCACAGCGATCAGATCGTACTGGTTTTGGGCGCAGTCATCTAACATCGTATCGGCGACAATATTAGTCCCTCTGGATGCGCAAATTTGCAGCTTGTCGCCACTGTTAGCGCTAGCCACAGTGACCTCAACCCCGGCTCTGCGGAGCACGTCAACAATGGTTACCAGCTCGATTTCTTCACTTCCCTCGGCGATGGGAATAAGTGCCGTTTTATTCATAGTTTGTCCTTTTTATCCTTTGTCTACATACGTTACACTGTGGCGCAAATTATTCTAACTGTCACGGATTTGGCATGAAAATTTTCATAATTAAAAGTCATGATGGACGTCTATTAGGTAAAGATCTTGCCTGGGTTGATGGCGCCAATGCCAACCTTATTTTTACGGCTCAGCATCGGGATGTTGCCCTTAATCAGCTGATCGAATTAAATGCCAAAGATATCCATTTGCGCGCCGAGATTACCGAATGCGAAGCCGATAAAAAAGGCCGCCCGGCACTATTCTTGGATGCCGCAGCTTTGCCTTCAGATATGCCTTCCGAGGCTCCAGCCAATGCCGACCAAGTCAGTGCGGCCTAAACAGGAGTCTATGCGTGTCAATTGAAACTCGTCTCGCAGCGCTCGCGCAGCCAAACTTTATCTCGGTACTGAAAAATATTGCCCGAGGAATAGAAAAAGAGAGCCTTAGAGTAGAGCCCTCTGGCCTTATGGCGCAAAGCCCACACCCCAAAGCTCTGGGCAGCGCTTTAACCCATCCGTCGATTACCACCGACTACTCGGAAGCACTGCTGGAATTTATTACTGCACCGTCGGCCTCTATAGATGAGGTACTCAATGAGCTTGAGGAAATTCATAGCTACACCTATCAGCATATAGATGACGAACTTCTCTGGGTCAGCAGCATGCCCTGCCAGTTGGGTGACGACAGCAGTATTCCTGTGGGCCAGTACGGTAGCTCTAACAGCGGTCAAATGAAAACCGTCTATCGCCTCGGGCTCGGTCATCGCTACGGTCGCTTGATGCAAACCATTGCGGGGATCCACTATAACTTTTCGGTGCCAGACGAGCTTTGGCTGCAACTGCAGGCCCTAGAGAACAATCAACAGTCACTGCAAGAGTTCAAATCCGAAGGTTATTTTTCTCTGATCCGCAATTTCAGACGCTACTTCTGGCTGCTGCTCTATCTGTTGGGTGCTGCACCGGCAGTCTGTGCCAGCTTTGTCCGCGGCCGCGAGCATGATCTTGTGCCTCTAGGCAATGACAGCCACAGCCTTCACCTGCCCTATGCCACATCACTGCGCATGGGCAACCTAGGCTACCAGAGTGATGCTCAGAGCTCTCTGGTGATCTGCTATAACGATATTGGTCAGTACAGCAGAACCCTGAAAGGTGCCCTTGAAACGCCCTACCAAGCCTACGAAGATATTGGACTGAAAGACGCCCAGGGCAACTATCAGCAGCTGACTACTAACCTGCTGCAGATTGAAAATGAATTTTATAGCCCAATTCGACCGAAGCGCACCGCCGCCCCTGGGGAAACTCCCCTAGAAGCCATCGAAAAACATGGCGTGGAATATATTGAGGTACGCTGTGTTGACTTAAATCCACTGCTGCCAAACGGTATAGATAAGCCAACCAGTCAGTTTTTGGACACTTTTTTACTCTTTTGCCTGCTCAAAGACAGTCCGCGCACCAATAACAATGAGTATCGCCAGATTACCGAAAATCAGCGCCGTACCGTGGCCCGCGGTCGCGACCCTGAGCTGGAACTATTGGATGGCGACAAACAGCGCAACCTGGTGGAATGGGGCCTATCCTTAATGGCCGAGATACAGCCGGTGGCCGAAATGCTTGATCAGGCTAACAGCACTGACCAATACAGTGGCACTGCCGCAGTAATGAAGGCGCGCTTGCAGGACAGCAGCCTGACCCCTGCCGCTCAGCTGATCGCTGAAATGACGGCCAATAACGAGACTTACTATGGCATGGCGATGCGTAAGGCCCAGGAGCATCGGGAATATTTCCAGAGCAAGAAGCTGACCCCAGAGACGACAGAAAAATATCGTCGCCTAGCCGAGGAATCACAGGTCAAGCAGGAACACATTGAAGCCTCCGACAGCCTCAGTTTCGACGAATTTATCGCCGGTTATTATCAGTAAGCGATTGGCTATTAGACGGCTAATCAAAGAAGCTTATTTACAGGCGCCCGCGAGAGCAGCCTACAACAGGAGTAAGGCATGGACCTACCCAACAACCGAATAATCAACCTCTGTGTCGCCGCGGCCTGTGGTGGGCTAATCGCTATTGCTATCTTCTATTTTCAAAATTATCTTGGTCTTGAACCCTGCTATCTCTGTATTACTCAACGAGTGTTTGTTATCGCGGTTGGAGTGATTTTCCTGATTGCCGGACTACACAACCCTGCAGCCAAAGGACAAAAAATCTATGCCGGTTTGGCCACATTGGCGGCTTTTGGGGGCAGTTTTTTCTCGATTAAACAGCTGTGGCTCCAGGGGCTTCCAGAAGATCAGGTGCCTGCCTGCGGTCCTCCTGTAGACTATCTATTTGATGCCTTCTCCGCCTCTGAGGCCATCAGTATGCTGCTCCGCGGCGATGGCAACTGTGCCGAAGTACAGTGGCAGCTGCTGGGTATCAGCATGCCTGGTTGGGTACTGGTGAGCTTCGTCGGTCTGGCGACCGTGGGACTGTTCCAACTGCTGCGTAAATGAAGCAGCTCTTGTGAAAAAGCTCTTGTGAAAAAGTTCTTGTGAAAAAACTCGCCGTTGGTCTGCTGATTCTGGTGATTTTCCAGTGGCTGGGTGAATGGGGGGTAAAAGCCCTAGAGCTGAATATTCCCGGCCAACTGCTGGGTATGATCCTTCTGCTGATCGTTCTGAGTGTCAATAAATCTCTACTGCCTTGGCTGGAAACAACCAGCAGCCAACTGATTCGTTTTATCGCTCTGCTATTTGTGCCTATCACCACCGGGGCCTTTTTTCTCGGCCCTGAAATATTTGAGCAACTGCCAAAAATTCTTGCCGTGCTTATAATTTCGACGCTGCTAGCTCAATGGTTTATGGCGCTGGTCATCAATAAGCTGCGTGGTTCAAATGGGCGCGATGACTGAGATGGCTGACATGACTACGATCCTTCTGCATCAGTGGCAGCTCGTAAGCACCACATCGTGGCCACTGCTGTTGACCCTGGCGGCCTTTGGGATTGCCTGGTGGACCTATAACCGCTCAGGTAGAGCCTCATTACTACATCCGTTAATGGTTGCGACGCCGCTAATTTATTTCACCATGCAAACCATCGATATGGATTTTGCAGCCTATTACTCAGGCAACGGTATTTTAAACTGGCTGTTAGGGCCCGCCACTGTCGCCCTCGCAGTGCCCCTTTCACATCAACTGCGGCAGCTGCCGGCGATGTTTAAACCGCTCACAGTTGCACTGTTGCTCGGCGGCCTCTTCGCCACGCTGAGTGCGCTGATACTCGTTAAGTTGTTTGGATTGAGCGATGTGGTACTGCTCTCCTTAGCCGCCAAGTCCGTAACCTCACCGATTGCCCTGAGCATAGTTGAGCAAATTGGTGGGCTCCGCAGCCTGTTAGCAGTAGCCACCATGGTCACTGGGCTGGCTGGTATCGTTATGGCAAAGAGCATTTTTCAACTTACCCAGCTAGAGGATGAACGCTGGCAGGGGTTAATTCTCGGCGTTACCGCTCATGCCATTGGCACCGCCAAGGCTTTTGAGAGTAGTCCTCGCTGCGGCGCGTTCGCCACATTGGGCATGGGTATTAATGGAATATTGACGGCGATTGTTCTGCCAGCCTCAATTGGTCTTTTTATCATTTGAGTATTTATTCTTTTGCCTAAAACAAAGTAAACTGTGGGTCCATTAGGGAGTGATGAGGTTTACCAGCCATGCTACAAGATCTACAACGATTAAAACAACACTGGGGCGGTGTCAGCGACATCGTCGATCGCTGGTTAGAAGAGCGCCGTGAGCTGCTGGTCAAATACTGTGACCTGATTGAGATCCATGACTTCGATAGTGCCAACCGAGCTCATGGTGACAAGCTACAGAGCTTCTGCGAAGTGATGGTGGACTATGTGTCAGTGGGTCACTTTGAAGTCTACGAACAGCTGGCGAAAGAGGCCAAGGCGTTCAGTGACAGCGAAGGCCTCAAAACTGGCGCCGATCTTGTAGAAAAAATTCAGCCCTCTACAGAAGCGGTTTTAGATTTTAATGATAAATACCTTGAGACAGATGATCTGGATACTCTGGCGGTAGATCTATCAGTTATTGGAGAGGCACTTGAACAGCGCTTTGAATCTGAAGACAAGATGATCGAAGTACTGCACAACGGGCACCTTGAGCAGTTGCAAAAGCCCAGTTCAGCTCCGGCATAAATTTGCTGTAGATTTAGATGACAATAAAAAGCCCCGATAAATCGGGGCTTTTTTGTTTCTGTAGCGGTTACTTATTAATCGCTAATGCCTAAACTCTAATGAGCTTAGAGCTTACCTTAGCCATCAATATTAGCGTTCAATAGTTCCACTTCAAAAATCAGTACCGAATTTGGACCTATGGGGCCAGCGCCGCCGGGACCGTAAGCCAGCTCTGCAGGAATATAAAGCTCCCACTTAGAACCTTCGGCCATTAACTGCAGTGCTTCAGTCCAGCCAGGAATAACCTGAGTGACGCCAAACTGTGCAGGCACGCCGCGCTTTACTGAGCTATCGAATTCAGTGCCGTCTAACAGACGACCGGCATAGTGAACTTCAACAGTGCTGTCGGCTGTGGGAATAGCGCCAGTACCAGCAGTGAGAACTTTGTACTGCAGACCGCTGTCTGTTGTAGTCACGCCCTCTTTCACGCCATTGGCGGCGAGGAAATCAGTTCCCTCTTTAATGTTTCCGTCAGACTGCATAGCTGTCGCTTGCTGCTCTGCCTTTTGCATCTCATCGCGCTTGGCGGTCATTTCAGTTTCGAAGCGCTGAATCGTCTCAGCGATCTGCTCTTCGGTCAGCACTGGCGGCTTCTCATCGAGGCCGTCGGTGAAGCCCTGATTAAAGGCTTCAGCATCAATTTCCAAGCCAATACCGCGGATATTCTTGCCATTATCCAGGCCCATCAAATAACTGATGCGCTGGCTGTGGCTGTCTAAGCTGGCAGCCGATGCTACCTCGCTAGATGTGTCTGAAGTCTGAGAATCACAGGCTGTAATAACAAACAGCAGTGCGACGGGTAAAAGTTTTTTCATGTTGATTTGCCTTCCTTTTATTAACAATGGATTACGCCTAAAAGATACAGCTGGAATACTCTTGTGGCTCAAGTTTAGTGTATTTCCAAGCCCGCATCGACCTACTTATGGATACTAATCAAGGCCAGTACCAGGAACGCCAAAGGGCCGCCGAAACTAGTCTGTTTTTTGATACAAAAGATCCCATACGCCATGACCAAGACGCTCCCCGCGCTTCTCAAATTTGGTCAGCGGTCTGTAGTCAGGGCGTGGTGAATACTGCTGCTCGCCAACGGTGTTTTTAAAGCCTGGCGCCACATCTAGAACCTCGAGCATCTGCTCGGCATAGTGCTGCCAATCAGTGGCCATATGCAGTACGCCACCCATCTCAAGCTTGTCGCGAATCAACTGAACAAATTGAGGTTGCACAATACGTCGCTTGTTGTGCTTTTTCTTGTGCCAGGGATCGGGAAAGTAGAGCTGCAAGCGATGCAGGCTGGCGGGGGGAATACACTCGTTGAGTACATCGGTGGCATCGGCTAAATAAACCCGCAGATTTTTGATCTGCTGCTCTTCGGCACTGGCAATCAATCGGCCCACGCCTGGAGGATGCACTTCAATACCAATAAAATCTTGCTCTGGTGCAGCACTGGCCATCTGTAACAGAGAGTCCCCCATGCCAAAACCAATTTCAATAATTAATGGCGCCTTGCGGCCAAAAATACTCTCGGCATCAATCGGACCATCATCAAGTTTTAAACCATAAAAGGACCAGCCGCTGCTGAACGCATTACGCTGCCCTTCAGTCATGCGACCAGCGCGAAGCACATAGCTGCGAATTGCTTTCTTGCGATACTCAGGTCTGAAGTCGGAACTGCGCTCTGCTGAACTACTTTCTTTTTGAATGCCGTCTTCGGAACCCTCATGAGAGCCGATGTTCTTATCGTCTTGAATGTCGTCGCTATTAATGTCCATTAATCCTCGGCACTGTTTGCAGTAAAGAGTAATAACCAACCGGCAATAAAGGCGCTACCACCCACTGGGGTGATTATTCCGAGGATACTGATCCCCGAGATAGCGATCAGATACAGGGAGCCAGAAAACAGCACAATGCCCAGCATAAAGCAGCGTGCCGCCCAGAGCAGAGAACGCTCATTGAGCGGTAGGCTTAGGATGGCGAGCAGTGCCAGGGTATGAATAAAATGATAGAGCACCCCGGTTTGATAGGTGTCCAACATTTGTGCGGATAAAGATCCCTTCAGGCCATGTGCCGCGAAGGCACCCAGCATCACAGCCAGCGCGCCGCTGAGAGCAGTTAGTTTAATCCAGAGGAGTTTATCCATAGCAATAAAAAAGCCGCTATAAGCGGCTTTTGGTCTCTTATAAGGTGAGGTTAGGCTTCCATCAATCCGCGAACTTTCTTCATCGCGTTTTTCTCAAGCTGGCGAATGCGCTCAGCAGAGACACCATATTCAGCGGCCAGTTCGTGAAGGGTTGCCTTGGCATCATTCAACCAGCGGCGCTGTAGAATGTCACGACTGCGATCGTCGAGATCTTTCACCGCAGCAATGAGACGGGTATTGTTGTCCACTTCCCAATCGTCATTTTCAGCCAGCTGTGCTGGATCCATACTCTTGTCTTCTAGAAAGTAGACCGGAGCTTGGAAACTGCTGCTGTCGTCATCTTCACCTGCTGGAGCATCAAAGGCGGGATCTCGAGAGGTGAGACGCATCTCCATTTCCATCACGTCTTTAACCTGAACACCCAGATCATCAGCGACGGCCTTGGCTTCGTCAGCAGATAACCACTGCAGTTGCTTCTTGGCACTGCGCAGATTGAAAAACAACTTGCGCTGAGCCTTGGTGGTGGCAATTTTAACGATGCGCCAGTTGCGCAAAATAAATTCGTGAATCTCGGCTTTGATCCAGT
>TARA_B110000879_G_C11183247_1_pt1 | contig 10753 bp, 7 predicted proteins | sample TARA_B110000879 | Tara Oceans TARA_B110000879 (sample SAMEA4398094) | marine metagenome | biome: Polar Biome; feature: [SRF] surface water layer (ENVO:00010504); material: water (ENVO:00002006), including particulate matter (ENVO:01000060) such as... | depth 5 m
GATAGAGTACTCAATCTCAACCTCTTCAACCAAGTGAAAATCGACTACACGATCGCTGAATCTGACCAAGGCAGCGGTTACAATGTAGCAGTAGTAGTTGTAGAAAAATGGTATGCCTGGCCCATCCCCTTTGTTGAATTTAGCGATAGGAATTTCAATGTATGGGGCGATCTAGACTTTGACCCAGAACGTACTAATTACGGTTTGTATGTATTTAATTATAACTTGTTTGGCAGAAATCATACCTTAAAAACTCAACTAAAAACAGGGTACAATACCAACCTAGGTATCGAGTATCGTATACCTTTCTTATCTCGAAACACACAATGGGGACTGAACACAATGGTAAAATACGCTTCGCAAAATGAGGTGTGGTATGAGACCAAAAACGACAGTCTTCAATTTTTTAGAAATGGTCAAAAGAACTTAATCAGAAATACACAAGCACGTGTAGAGCTGACCAAACGAATTACCCCGTTCACAACCGTACGTTACGGCATGAATTTCGAGCATGGGCAGTTAGATACTTCCGTTCCAATAAATGACTACTTTATTAATAGTCAACGATTTCAACGAAAATACGAACTGTATTTTAAAATTGAATATAACAACCGTAACAACATCTATTTTCCAACTAAAGGCAAGTATGGCTCCGTCTCTTTTGGAGCGAATACCTGGCAAAATAAAGACCATCAATTTAATGGGTCTATTGAATCCCGGTTACAACAGTTTCATGAATTATCATACAGGTGGTCTTCTGCACTTTCGGTATACTTCCAATACAACACTAACCAAAACGCACCCTACTCCGATCGTAAACTACTGGGATACAACGAGGTGGTAAGGGGTTACGAACACTATGTTATAGATGGCACTTTCGGTTGGAAAACCAATGCAGCAATTCGCTATCACTTGATCAACAATGAATTAATCCTGAATATTATTCCCATCGAAAACTACAAAAAACTTCCCGTCAATATCTATGCTGAAGGATACATAGACGGCGGCTATGCCACCTCCAATAATACTAGAAGTAGCAATCAACTTAATCAACAACCCATTTACTCCATTGGATTAGGACTAAACACCCTATTGTACAACGACCGACTACTACGACTAGAATATAGTTTGAACAGTTTAGGAAAAGGTGGTTTATTTTTACACTTCAAAAAAGCAATCTAACATGAAAGTAGCACTTTACGGCAGACATATTGAAACGAGAAATTTTAAAGCTTTTTATCAAAATTTCACTTCAATACTCACTAGTCATAGTATTGACTATGAGGTAAGCACAAGCTATTCTGCTTTCTTAAAAGAAACATATGGTATCACCTGCAACTCTTGTGAAGATCTACAACTCACATTAGAACATTTCACCTGCTTAATAAGCCTAGGAGGAGATGGTACAGCCCTAGACACCCTATCGCTAGTGAAAGATTCTGGCTTGCCTGTAATGGGTGTAAATCTAGGCAGATTGGGTTTCTTAGCGAACATCAAAATGGATGAAGTAGAAGATGCCATCATCGCTCTGAAGAAAGGACAAATTAATCTAGAGAGGCGTGCACTCATACATATTGAGTGCGATATACCAGAGATAAATAATTTTCCTTATGCTCTGAATGACTTTGTCGTTCAAAAGCGTGATACGTCTGCAATGATTACTGTAAAGACCAACTTGAATGGCTCTTTTTTAAACAATTACTGGGCAGATGGATTGATAATTGGCACTCCAACTGGATCATCTGGGTACTCACTTAGTTGTGGCGGACCACTTATATTCCCAGGGAGTCAGTCATTTGTAATCACGCCTATAGCTGCTCACAACCTTACAGTACGTCCTGCGGTAATACCAGACACCCACGTACTAGAAATAGAAACAAGTGCACGAGCAGACACTGTACTTATCACACTGGATTCGCGGTCGTTTGTTGTCCCTAGCAATACCAAGCTTACCCTTAGACGTGCACACTTTGATTTTATTATGATACAACCACAAGGCACTACGTATATGGATACCATACGCAACAAGTTACTTTGGGGAGCAGATAAAAGAGACGAAGCTTAGTCTTACTCTCTATTTTTACTGTCTAGCCAGATAGTTACTGGCCCGTCATTTACCAACGATACTTTCATATCTGCACCAAACTGACCCGTTTTTACGGGTAAAAGTACGTTGCACTGTGCTACAAAATTTCCATAGAGATCAGTGGCTGTTTCTGGTCTTGCCGCCTTTATAAAAGAGGGTCTATTCCCTTTTTTGGTACTGGCATGCAGTGTAAATTGGCTTACAATCAGCATCTCACCTTGAAGGTCCAAGATACTGGCATTCATCTTACCTTCCACATCACCAAAAATTCGCATTTTTGAAATCTTCTGAACAAGCCAGCTGATATCTTCCTGACCATCTCCTTCTTCTATACCCAAAAGTACCAATAGGCCTTTACCTATTACTGAGTCCGGTCTCCCTACGATCTCCACCTTCGCTTGAGTAACTCGCTGTATCAATGCACGCATAGTGCAAGTTTACATCATCTACCTTCACCTTACCTCTGGTATACCAATAATCCGTTTTGTTTAGAACAAAGCCTCATGACGTTGTTTTCATTTGTCTGCTACTAATTTTGCTCGACAATAAATAAAATTGCCTTTATACCTACTGTAAATCAATCACTTAACCGCAATATTCGGCAGTGTAAAGTCACACACAAAATAAAAAGGCTGCAAACTGAAAGTTTTATTTTGTTTTTGGGTAACCCAAATTATATTTGCAGCCCTCTAAGGGAAAGAGGGCGATTAGCTCAGTTGGTTTAGAGCACCTGCCTTACAAGCAGGGGGTCGTTGGTTCGAATCCAACATTGCCCACTTCAAAAAAGCCTCGCAACTGCGAGGCTTTTTTCATTTGTACTTTTTTCTGTCCCTTAAGGTTTTAGGAAACAATACACTATTGGACATACCATTGTGTATTGTTGATTCGTTTTACTAAGCGTATTAGATGTTTATTACTTCTTTTGCTCAGCCAAAAACAATAAGTGAAACAAATAATCAAAATAGCATCGGTTCTATTTATCCTCTTCATCCTAGTAGCAGCAAGTATTGTCTTCTACTTTCATCAAAATATTAAACCCATACTCATTTCTGAAATAAACAATACCCTAGCTGTAGAAGTAGCTGTAGAAGAAATTACCATTTCTGGTCTTCGAGACTTTCCAAATCTAGGTATTAAACTCGCCAAGGTTTCTATAGATGAAAGCACACCATATTATAAAGAAAAATTGCTTGTTGCAGATGAGCTTAATCTGTTTGTAGATGTATGGAAGCTCTATAAAGGAGAATATGTAATAGACAAAGTAGTCCTTAGGGGCGGAAAACTGCGGATAGCAGACCTGAACTACGGAACCAACTATGACATTACAAAACCCCGTACGGATGACGGTACTATAGTTAGTTTTGAAATAAAAGACCTGAAACTAGTCAACTGTGATGTACTGTATGAACATAGACCGAGCAAGTTCAAATGCAACACCTACACATCGCTCAGCACTATTGCCCTCAAGTACATAGAAAAGGCATCATACGTATCTATTGTTGCTGAACTGAACAAAACAGACGTAGTCTCCGGTGGCGAAAAATACATCGTAGAAAAAGACTTAAAAATCAATACTGAAATCGCAATTAACCCTGACGAGCAAATCGTAACAATAGCTCCAAGCGACCTACAGATACAGGAGGTGAAATTAAAGGCAGAAGGAATGGTAAACTACAGCGAAACATCTGCCGTAGATATCCGATTTTCTAATGCCAACACTACAGCACAGTCCCTTTTTAGTATACTGCCCGCCCATTTCGTCTCGTCTCTTGACAATATTGACTTAAATGGCGACGTCGTTATTAATGGTTTTTTTAAAGGTAAAACCTATGGCACAAACGACCCTGCTCTTGGATTTAACTATGCTCTAAAAAAAGCTACAGTAGGAGTAAAAGGGCAAGACCTAAAACTAAGCGGAGTAGATGCCACAGGAGATTTAAGCATACCTAGTCTTGGTAACCTAAGTGGTGCAAAGGCCACTTGCAAACTGCAAAGTGCAGCGACTAGCAACACTACCATCATTGGCAATATAGAAGTAGTTAATTTTGAGAGGCCAACAATAAAATGGGATGGTACTGCCAAGCTTGAGGCTGCATTTATTCTAGGGCTAATGGACAGTTCTGCATTTGATGCAAAAAGCGGCGTAGCAAGCATCGACGGAAAGCTAACGCTTACATACGACATTCAGAAAGGAGCTCCCGTTCCAAATTCGCTGAGGTATGCCGGAAGCATTTTACTAAACAACCTCAGTGGCACATTGAAAGATCCCAAAATAGATGTAAAGAATATAGATCTAAACATAAGTGCTGACAACCAAAAGATGGTGGTAAAATCAGCCCATTTTTCCTATAACAATACCACCGGCACACTAAAAGGATATATCGAGGATTATATTTCTCTTCTTAATGAAAAAAGCAATGCCGAGTTGGTTGGCCAATTAGCCGTAGATAACCTCACTGTAAATGAGCTGTATAGTGCTGCAGTTGTCAAAACTACAAGCAGTCCTAAGGTCTCTGGAGACCTGCTGCCTATAAAACTAACGCTGATGACGACCCTCACTAATTTCAGGTTTAATGACTTCATAGCCAACAAGATGCAGGGCCAACTATTGTCCAATAGGGTTTCTATACGGATGCCCAAGTGTGAAATAGATGCATTGGGAGGAAAGACAATAGCCAATATTGCCATCAAAAAGTGGGGAGAAAACCACTTGGTAGACATCAATTCGGATCTAAAAAAAATTAACATAACAGAACTTTTCAAACAGTTCAACAATTTTGAGCAGAGTGAAATAACGGACAAAAACCTACTGGGAACACTAAACGGAAGCATTATTGCGAAGATAATCTTAGACAAAAACTACGAGCCTATTCTTCCAAAACTGTACGCTAAAGTAAATGTAGTAATAGATAATGGAGCTCTTTTAGACTACAAACCATTGACCGAATTATCTGCGTTTGCTAATATAGATGATCTAAAAAATGTGAAATTCAAATCCCTTAAGAACACAATTGAAATATTTGATCAGACTATTTTTATCCCACGAATGCGAATAGAAAACAACGCCCTAAATCTTGAGATAGAAGGGACACATACTTTTGGCAACTATATGCAGTATAGTATGAGCTTGAGTGTAGCAGAACTGCTCGCCACCAAGGCAAACTGGATTGCCCGTAAGGCAGAAAAACGCGTAGAGAAAAACAAAGAAGGTGGTCTTACAGCCTACATTATTATGGAAGGTACTCCCGACAAACTAAAAATTCGCTATGATAGGTCTACAGTAAAAGAGAACGTGAAAGAAGAGGCTAAAAAAGAAAAAAAGAAATTTATTCAAGCACTAAAAGGTGAAGGAACCTTAGAAGAAGAAACGTCTGATACGAAGAACTATGATGATGTGTGGGACGAATAATCCCCATCGTCGAAAAGCTCGCTAGCGATATAGTCTGCAAACAGCAAACCCTCATCAGTAAGACGGAGAACATCGCCATCTAACTCTGCCCACTTTGTAGACTCCCAGTAGCCTATTTCTTCCTTATAGAGTGTTAATATGTCATAAGCAAAGTCTTCTTTTAACGCTACCAAGTTAACCCCCCACTTAGCTCTAAGTCCTGTGAGCAGTGTCTCATTCAGTCTATCCTGCTTGGTCAGCTCTTCTGTCTCAAAGGTTTTTTTATTCCCTGCAATTCTTTCCAAATACTGTGCATTACTACTCACATTCCAACTTCTATTTTCCAAATCAAAACTGTGTGCAGATGGACCAATACCCAGGTATTTTTTCTGTTGCCAATAGCCGGTGTTGTGCTTACTAACGTTACCCTCCTTACAAAAGTTACTTACCTCGTAGTGTTCCCATTTAGCAGCATTTATCTCCTCTATGAGTATCTCATAGTGTATGGAAGATTGATCTTCGTCTGGTTGCTTATATTTTTTCTGCTGTACCAGCTTTTTATACGGAGTATTCTCCTCCATAGTGAGGCTGTAGGCAGACAAGTGGTTGATGGGCAATGCCAACGCTTGTTTCACCGTATCTCTCCACTCCTCATCCTCTAGCTGTGGCACACCGTATATTAAGTCTATGGTTATGTCCTTAAAGCCGACAGACGCCGCATCGTTAACACATTGTAGACTTTGAGATGCAGTATGGCTTCTGTTCATCCACACCAGGTGATTTTCGTTAAAACTTTGAATACCAATACTCAGTCTATTAATACCAACCAATTTTAACATTTTGAGATACTCCAGAGACAAATCGTCTGGATTACACTCAAAAGTCACTTCTGCAGTAGGCAACACATTGAATGTCTCATAAACGGTACCCAGAATCTCGTCTATTTCTGACATAGTGAGCACGCTCGGGGTGCCTCCACCAAAATAGATCGTTTCAATGATTTCTTCTTTTTCAAAGAATTCTCGTCTTCGTTTGGTCTCGAGTAAAATGCCCGCAATAATATCTGCCTTGTTACCAAAGGAAACAGAAAAATGAAAGTCGCAATAAAAGCACGCCTTCTTGCAAAACGGTATATGTATGTATATTCCTGCCACAGTATAATTTAGGTATATGTTATATCGTTTACCTTTGCAAGCAAACGTGTACAAAGGTATCTTTATTTGGAGCTTAATGGTGGTGAGTCTTTGTACTTGGGCACAAGACTATACGCTTGCTACGATAACAAATAGTGATACTACTTACCTAGAAGTTGCCGATTCGTTTGAGGTGAACCTCAGTCTGAAAAGCAACATAACGGCATTAAGAAAAACAGGTCATTTTGCTGCAAGCATTGATTCTGTTACTTTCAGAGAAGACACGGTTTGGGCCAATATTCATATAGGGAATAAGTATAAAATCCTTCACGTTACAGAGCACAATATTAGCAGTGAATATTTACCCGAAAATCAGCAGGTTTCGATGAATATAAGCACTTTTGAGAGGCTTCAAAAGCAACTTATATTGGCTCATGAAAACAATGGATATCCCTTTGCACAACTCCTACTAAAGAACAACTATACTACAGGTGACACCTTACACACCTCTCTCCGCTTCGACCCCTATGTGAAATTCGAATACGATACACTGGTATACAATGGCAGCTCGACCATTTCTAAAAAATACTTGGCAAAATACTTGGATATAGAACTGGGTATGCTCTATGATGAGCGTGCTATATTATCCATAGACAAGAAATTACGCAACCTACCCTTGGTCAAAATAACCGGAGCTACTAGAGTTGTTTTTTTTCAGGGTACTGTGCGGGTAGTTTTGCGAATAGAAGACGTAATAACAGATCGCCTAGATGGTGTAGTAGGACTAGCTCCAAATAGTAATAACAGTGCCGAAAACCAACTATTGATAACAGGAGAAATAAATATAGAGCTTAATAATCTTTTTAAAAGCGGCAAACAGCTTGAGTTGCATTGGCGTAATTACTTGCAAAATTCACAAAAACTAGATGTTGGATTTACATACCCTTACCTATTCAATACGAAACTAGGTGTTTCTAGTGAATTCAATTTGAACAAGTTTGATACCCTTTTTGTAAACTTAATGGGCAAAATATCGCTTCGCTATCAGCAACAAGGAAATAACTACTTCCAGATTTATTACCAGAACGTAAGTAGCAATTTATTAAATGCAGATACTTCTCGTATTCGTACCACAAAAAGCATCCCTACAAACAACCCGTATAGTATAGACAACTACGGTATTGCTGTATTTCAACAAGATTTTGACTACCTACCAAACCCTAGAAAAGGATATAAAGTACTGGCTGACGTAGCCATAGGACAAAAGCAAATAGTACGGAATGCCGATATACGCAAAGTAAAATTTATTAATGCTGAAAACAGCCAGTTTATTAGTGTTTATGATACCGCTCAGCTTAAAAGCACTCGGTTAGATATAAAACTTTCTGCATCCTATTTTATACCCATAAAAGAGCGAGGAACGTTTTTACAGAAACTTTCCTTTAATGGACTTTTTGCTAGTCAATTGTTTTTTAATGAACTCTATAATTTTGGCGGTTATTCTTCTTTAAGAGGTTTTGATGAGAATGAACTCTTTGCTAGTAAGGCTCTCACATATACCTTAGAATACAGGTATCTGATAGGCGAAAATAGCAATGTAGGCTTGTTTATAAATACAGCGTTTGTAGAAAACAAAATTGAAAGCAACAACCTAATATACGACGTACCATACGGGTTTGGAGCTTCTGCCAATATTCAAGTAGGGAAGGGAATACTAAACTTGGCCTATGCCTTGGGTTCACAACAAGGAAACGCACTTCAACTAAGTGCAGCAAAGTTTCACTTTGGGGTAATCAACTATTTTTAGTAAAAAAGAAACACCTTTGCTCCAATGCTACAAAGCACATTAATAGCACAATTGGTTTTGCGTAATGCAGTGCCAGCTCACCTCAAAGCTTTGTTGCTATTACTTCTATTTTGCACGGCACTTCTCTATGTGGCAAATGCACGATGGTTTGAGTCTATTCGTCACTTAGCAAGTATTCCATTGCAACGTTTCAATTGGCAAAGCGAGCAATTCCTTGGCAATGCCCTATTCAGAGTCACCTCTATCTTTCTAAGTGGTCTTACAACTGCTATTTTCATTTACACTTATAGCCTAGGGGAGCGTTTTGGGTACCATCCCAATCAACTATCTAGTTTTCTAGTAATAACTGTATGCGTTGCTTTATACTATCTACTTAAATTTGGAAGTACTGTTATTTTTTTTAAAATTCACCGCAATACAGCACTAGGGTCTCAACTCTTAGACTTTCATTCTAGTCTAAATCAACTGTTTAGTCTGTTGCTAGGAATTCTCTTATTCGTAGATGTTTTCTATGCTAGACTAGATAGTAGTGTATATTATTTTACCGTAACAATAGCCCTAATATACTTCTTAGTGAGGCTATACGGAACCATACTCCTTTTACAAAACAGCTTCAATTATCCAATACTGACTGTTTTTGTATACCTTTGCACCTTCGAAATAGTGCCAGCACTAGTTATTGCTAAAGTACTTTTCGTCAACACTTAAGGAGTTTTAATTTGAGCGTAAAAACTATTCTTATATCGCAGCCCCATCCGGGTAGCAAAAAAACAGTATATGATGTACTTACAGAGAAGTACGGTGTCAAAGTTGATTTTCATCAGTTTATTGAGGTAAAATCAGTTCCTGCTAGAGACCTACGTAAGCAAAAGCTACGTATCTTGGACCACAATGCCGTTATCTTCAATTCTCGAAATGCAATAGATCATTTCTTTAGAATCGTTGAAGAAATGAAGGTAGAAATACCCGCTACTATGAAGTATTTTTGTACCAACGAAGGGGTTTCGCTTTACATACAAAAATACACACAACTCCGCAAGCGTAAGATGTTTACTGGTAAAGGAACTACTGCTTCTTTCTTGGAATTGCTCAAAAAACACAAAGCACTTAATTTTCTTTTTCCTTGCAGCAATATACGCAATGAGTCTATTCCTAATTACTTGGAAGAGATGAATATAACGTATACCGAAGCTGTAATGTACAACACGGTAAATTCTGATTTATCCGAATTGGCTAGTGTGTACTACGATATTCTCGTGTTTTTTAGTCCACAAGGTATCATTTCATTGTTTGCCAACTTTCCTGAGTTTACGCAAGAAAATGATAGAGCCATTGCAGGCTGGGGCAAAACTACTGACCAGGCATTAACTGACGCCGGCTTAATAAATACCATACCTGCACCAACTGCAGACCACCCTAGTATGGTTGCGGCATTAGAGGCTTATATCAAGTCTCAACTTAAGAAATAAGTTGAGCTAAAACTGCTTCTGTAGTTTTATCCTGAAATAGAATCAAATATACATCTCCGCCGTCTTTGGTTTTCAGTTTCTTGTGCCATTCCTCCGCTTTCTGATTTGATCCTTTCACAATAATAGTACACTTCTGTATCCCTGCATCTGCTAGCATCTTTGCCACTTTTTTCTTTGCCAGACGAGATCTACCTACTATTTTAAAACTTCTGAAACCAACAATATGACTCTCATTTGAATAATATACCTCAAAGTCTGAATGCTTATGGTACTTTATCCCTTCTAGAAAATTTGCTGAACTCCGACTCTTTGCAACAAGTGCTAATGGTAAGTGAAGGTTCTCAGCTTTCTCCAAACGCCCATTCTCTTTTCTTCGAGTAATTCCTTCAATTGTATGATCAAAGTCATAACTGACATCCTTCAAATGAATAACAGATTTATTGTCAACTAACGAAAAATCCAACCAAACCCCAACCTCTTTTATCTCACCTTTTTCGGCTATTAGAAATATGCATTGCACGTTGCTAAATCTTCTATATACCTCCTTCACATCAAAAAGAGGCGATAACTTGAGATAAACCTGTTTTGTTCTTTTCTTCAGGAGTGGCAGAAGTTCTAAAACATTCGGACTTAAGTGTTCCAACGCTACAGATCGACCAAACTCACTTCTTCTGTCCGGATCTATGTAAATCAAATCTGATAGAGACACATACTCTTTCAAATAGGTAAGAGCATCACTCTTTATCCTCAATACGTTTTTTACTCCTAGTTTTTCTATGTTGTAAGAAGCAATCTGATGTAAGTCATCGTTGTGCTCTATAGCAATCACATCTTTAAAGCTGTTCTTCAAAAAAAGACTATCTACCCCTA
>TARA_B110000879_G_scaffold27210_1_pt1 | contig 10753 bp, 9 predicted proteins | sample TARA_B110000879 | Tara Oceans TARA_B110000879 (sample SAMEA4398094) | marine metagenome | biome: Polar Biome; feature: [SRF] surface water layer (ENVO:00010504); material: water (ENVO:00002006), including particulate matter (ENVO:01000060) such as... | depth 5 m
TTTTTTTTGAGAGTGTTTACTATATTCTAGGCACAAAAAAGCCCGATGTTTAAGCGGGCTTTTTGCGAATCATTTGTCAGTCAAGCAATGTGCCGTGCTTGACTTGGATGTCGCTAGACAAATTGTAACAGAGCCAAACAAACAGCAGTCAGCGCGATAGAACAATGGATAACGCCTTTGACTGAAGCCATGGGACCCATTTTACCGACGATAGCATTAATCTCTAGCAATATGATAATTGCTATGACAATGGCAAGGCCTGTGCCTATGCCTTCAAAACCGATAACTGCTTGGTAAACGGATTTGCCCGCTGCACCAACATTGCCATGAGAAGATGCTATCATGCCTAATGCCATTGGTGCAGAGAACAGCGTATTGGTGCGAGAGGCTAGCAGAGCCTTGGGTCCTGCGACAGAGGCATCACCTTCAACGAGCCCTGTTACAATTTTTTGGTTCGGCCAAATAATCAACCAAACGTTCAGGAACATCAACGTACCCATGAGTGCGCCCATAATGATGTATCCGTTGAATCCATACGTCTGGCGAATACTCACTAACAACAGCACGCCCGTGATAAAGGTGAACATCGCACCCCAGCGAAACCACCACAGGGCTCGGGGTGCCAGTTTTTTGGTGGCGTCAGCTTTTGCACTGGCTTCGGCTTCTTTAAAATATTCACCCTGAATGAAGTTGAAATAATACAACAATCCGATCCAAGTAATGCCGAACAAAACGTGTGACCAACGGATTAAGATATCGAGCGTAATGAAGTTTTCCATGAAACATCCCCTGAATTCAAAATATGTGTCTAGTTACTTAGCGCCCTACAATTTCAGCAAGGCAGCGAGATTTGGGTGATTATATAGGTTAATCTAGCGTAAATGGAAACTCATATCCAACTTCATGGTCTATTTATCCTTGAAATTGGTGCGGTCTGATCATATTTTACAGGGTTTAAAACACAAGCGGCCGAACAGCCATTAAACTGGTCATATTTAGTGGCATAGTACTCTATAATGAAAAGGCGACGTGTACCTGACGAGAGAGACGTATGTAACTTAGGTTTGCTTCTCTCGAAGGGTTGTAACAATGGCGATTCAATAAAACAGCAACGTAAAAGTGTAAATGTCTATGTCTCCAAGAGATGATGATCATATTGGTCATGTACCTAAAATGACTCCAGCCCATGATGAAATAGCGTCTTTTCAGCGTACTAAGGCTAGGAGTGGGCTTGCGGCCAGTATCGGCGACGTCCCCAGCGTAACTGGGTCTTCCTCGTCATCGACCATGATAATGAAATCAACGCTGACAGCGGTGGTATTGGTATTGCTGGCGACGGCTGGATGGGCTGGATATTTGCAGTTAAAGTTACAGGCCGCCGAGCAGTCTATTCGAAATTACGACACGCGTATCACGGATCTGGAGCGCCAGCTGTCAGTTACCGATGAGAGTATGAGCGAGTCGAGTGTGGCAATGAAGGTCAAGTTACGGGAGCTCGATTCAGAGGTACGTAAACTGTGGGATAACGTCTGGAAAAAGACTAAGGAGCAGCTCGCCGTGCACGATCTCAGTCTCGCTAATCAACAGAATAGTATTGAAAGTAATACGGCATTTGTTGCACTGGCAAAGACGATGTTGTCCAAAAATGACTCAATTGTTGAAGATTTGTCACAGCAACTGAAGAGAGCCGAGCAAATGAGAACACAGGTTACGGCCAACAAAAAAGCCATTAGCCAGCAGGGCAATGTTGCTGAAGCCGCGGTAGACAAGAGCAATCGCGCAAATAAGGCTATTCAAAAATTAAGTGGTCGGATTAAAAATACGGAAGAGTGGATAGAATCTATTAATGGGTTTCGTCGCCAGGTCAATCGAGATATCGGCGCTCTAAAGAAAAGTGTCAATCGGCCGCCTAGCGGTTCCTTGCAACAACCCGTAAATCAGGCGCCTAGTGGTACTTAAGCCGTAATAAAAAAGTAACATTGTTATCGACAAAGCTGTCGTTGGTTCCCTGCTTTTAAGGATTTGGCTGGGGTATAATTTCACAGGCTTTATCGACTATTCTTATCACAACAAGGAACTTGCCCCCAATGACTGTTATTCGACAAGAAGACTTAATAGAAAGTGTAGCCGGTGCGCTGCAATTTATATCATATTACCACCCAGTCGACTTCATCAAAGCAATGGATCTGGCATACCAACGTGAGCAGAACCCTGCAGCCAAGGATGCTATCGCACAAATATTGATCAATTCGCGCATGTGTGCCCAAGGTCACCGTCCGATCTGCCAGGATACGGGTATTGTCACTGTTTTTCTAAAGGTTGGTATGAACGTGCAATGGGAAGCGGATATGTCAGTAACCGATATGTGCAACGAGGGTATACGTCGTGCCTACATGGATCCGAGTAATTTGCTGCGCGCATCAATTCTCGCTGACCCCGATGGCGCCCGTACTAATACAAAAGATAATACACCGGGCGTTATTCACTATGAAATCGTGCCGGGTGATACCGTTGAAATACATGTTGCTGCCAAGGGTGGGGGTAGTGAAGCTAAATCTAAGTTTGCTATGTTGAATCCTTCTGACTCAGTTGTCGATTGGGTACTGAATATGGTCCCTCAGATGGGGGCAGGTTGGTGCCCGCCAGGTATGTTGGGGATAGGTATTGGCGGTACCGCTGAGAAAGCCATGTTACTCGCTAAAGAATCGCTGCTGGAGCCGATTGATATTCAAGATCTGAAAGACCGCGGCGCGACTAACCGGGCAGAAGCGCTGCGCTTAGAATTGCATGAAAAAGTGAATAAGTTGGGTATAGGCGCTCAGGGACTGGGTGGTTTGACAACGGTGATGGATGTTAAGGTCAAAGACTATCCCTCTCATGCCGCGAATAAGGCGATTGCGATGATCCCTAATTGTGCGGCGACTCGGCACACCCATTTTACTTTGGACGGAACCGGAGCTGCCACGCTAACGCCACCAAAGCTAGAAGATTGGCCAGAGGTCACTAGAGAGGCGGGTGCCAACGTTAAGCGCGTTGATTTAAATACCGTGACAAAAGACGAGGTAAAAAGTTGGAAGCCCGGAGATACATTATTACTGTGCGGGAAGATGTTGACTGGACGTGATGCGGCGCACAAAAAAATGGTTGATATGATCGCTCGCGGTGAGCCGCTACCGGTCTCAATGGAAGGGCGGTTTATCTATTATGTGGGTCCTGTTGATCCTGTAGGCGACGAAGTAGTTGGCCCTGCAGGTCCAACTACAGCGACGAGAATGGATAAATTCACGCGTACGATGCTGGAAAAAACCGGCTTGCTTGGTATGATCGGTAAGGCAGAACGGGGTCCTACAGCCATAGAAGCTATCAAAGACCACGAGTCTGTTTATCTGATGGCGGTTGGTGGTGCCGCCTATCTAGTGGCTCAGGCTATCAAATCTTCGACAGTTGTTGGGTTTCCTGAATTGGGAATGGAGGCAATTTACGAATTTGATCTGGAAGATATGCCGGTAACGGTTGCTGTCGACTACACCGGAGAGTCCATCCATAAAACTGGCCCGCAACTATGGAAGGCGAAGATTGAAGAGCAGGCGATCGTTGTCTCTTGAGACGGGGCAATACCGACAGGTTTTCCGTGTTCGCTGCTTGGGCTTTCTATGCAGGTAGCTTTGCACTGGCGGTTTTTGTCGTCAATTTCCTGAAGGGACTTGAGGGTTTATATGACTGATTTCTCATTTTACTGGCATGATTACGAAACGTTTGGTGCCGACCCAGCAAGGGATAGGCCCTCACAATTTGCAGGCGTCCGTACTGATAGTGATTTCAATATCATTGGCGAGCCGCTGGTCATTTTTTGTAAACCTGCGGCGGATATTTTGCCCCAGCCCGAGGCCTGTTTGATTACCGGGATTACGCCTCAGCAAGCACTGGAACAGGGGGTTTGTGAGGCAGAGTTCATCCGTCAGATTCACGCAGAATTCTCTCAGTCAGGCACCTGTGCTGTTGGTTACAACAGCGTGCGCTTTGATGACGAAGTTAGCCGCTACACCCTCTATCGAAATTTCTATGACCCCTATGCCCGCGAATGGCAAAATGGAAACTCTCGCTGGGACATTATTGATATGGTGCGGGTTTGTTGTGCATTGCGCCCAGAGGGAATCAATTGGCCAACGCACGACAATGGCATGCCCAGTTTTAAACTGGAGCAACTAACGGCCGCGAATGGTATCAGTCATGAGTCAGCTCATGATGCCTTGTCAGATGTGCATGCCACTATCGCGATGGCGAAGCTGATTAAACAGAAACAGCCCAAACTTTTCGATTACTTACTGAAATTACGCAGCAAGCACGAAGTATCTGCCATGCTGAACGTGGCGGAGAAACTCCCTGTTTTGCATACCTCTGCGATGTATCCTGCGCATCGTTTCTGTACCACCTTGATAATGCCGGTGGCGGTACATCCAACGAATAAAAATGGTGTAATTTGTTACGATTTATCCGTTGACCCGGCACCGCTGTTGTCATTTGACGTTGACCAAATCACTGAACAACTCTATACACCTGCATCTGAGTTGCCAGGGGGTGCTGTGCGAATTCCGTTAAAAACGATTCACATCAATCGCTGTCCTGTCGTGGTTACCAGCAAATTGATGGACGAGTCTGTTGCAGAGAGAATTCAGTTAGACCTACCTGAGGCGCGTAAACATTATCAGGCGTTAGTAAAAGCGCAGGGATTGGCAGAAAAATTGTCTGAAGTTTTTGCTGAGCGGAGTTTCCCGGAGCGCACTGACCCTGACGTAATGCTCTATAGCGGTGGTTTCTTTAGTCAAAATGATAAGGCGGTAATGGCGCAGGTCCGTAGCAGCAGTCCGGATGAATTAAGAGAGCACAGTTTTGTGTTTGAAGATGCACGGCTTGATGACATGTTGTTCCGTTATCGGGCGCGAAACTTTCCTGAGTCGCTGAGTGCGGAAGAGCTGCAGCAGTGGCATGAGTTTAGGTATTATCGCCTGACTGACCCGGAGGCTGATGTCAGTATTAGCATGGAAGAATTCCTCGAAACGACTCAGACATTGCTGAATGACGAGGCCTGCAGTGAGCGTGATCGAACAATTTTAGAGGAGCTACAGGATTATAGTGATTCTTTGCTGGCTTGATAAAGAGGGGTAGTCTGTGTCGGAGGAAGTGATTACACGCTCCATGGCTGAAGAAAAAACATGGTGGCTCTATATTGTTGAAACTGAGTCGGGAAAGCTATATACCGGTATTACAACCGATGTGAACCGTCGATTTAATGAACACTTTGATAAAAATAATTCACGAGGCGCAAAATTTTTCCGTTCAGACCCGGCAAAAGCGGTGGTGTACACGGAGCCCTGTGTTGACCGAGCGGACGCTAGTAAGCGAGAGTACGTGGTTAAAAAAATGTCGCGGCAGAAGAAGACTCAAATGGTAGCTGGTACCTAGCTTGCAAGTAGCCAGCTGTAAAATGTGTGTTTTGTGGCGCGCTGTTGCTGTTATTGCCTGACAAACCTTGGTGTTTGTCTTTCACCGGTGACATCAACCCGCGTTTACTGTTTGTGGTAACAAGTCCTAAATAAACAGCTTTTAATTCTAACGGTGACATTTTTGGTCGCCCTATCAAACTGCTGACCATCTTCGCTGAAGATTGCTTCTTTAGCCGATCCTTTGGCTGCGTGTCTTGATCAAATTCGGCGTGGGGAAGATCACGGGTTATGACAAAAATGAGGCGAACGTCAGTATAGCGCCTGCTTATGCAGAGCCTTAATACCCGTATCCATCGTGCAAAATTCAGCCAGAGAGGTTGTTTGGCCAATTGCTACACAGGGGATTTCGAGTTTCACCGGCTGGGTTGTATCGATTTATTATGAAGAACAGCGCGGCTACGATGGCCGGTAGGTTTTAGCCGATTTCTATCACCGAGCTTATAATGTGTGGATTTATCGATGAGCGGGTGCTATTTCTTCATAATATCCCAGTTTTTCCCGTCGGCGGCACCCACAGGCCTTTTCCCAAAGCCGTTAAGCGGCGATAATAGTAACGAATTATTCGTCAGTTATATCCGCCAGCCGAGAAAGCCTTTTGCACAATGACAGCCTAGAAAACCGGGAAAGCAGCAGCGACATTAAAGTACTACGTTCGATGATCGGGTTTTTGATGCCGTATCGTTGGCGAGTGCTGGGTGCGCTGTTTGCTTTGATCTTTACCGCTTCGGTCACCCTGTCCATGGGGCAGGGCTTGCGCTTACTGATTGATCAGGGGTTTGGTGAAGCTGCTGCAACAGGTTTGGACCAAGCAATTGGTATCTTCATGGTCATGGTGGTATTGCTAGCGATTGGTACCTTTACTCGGTTTTATTTAGTGTCGTGGATTGGCGAGCGCGTGAGTGCCGATTTGCGTAGGGCGGTTTATAGCCACGTAATAGAGCTGCACCCGGGTTTTTTTGAGACCAACTTGAGTGGCGAAATTCAGTCGCGCATAACAACGGATACAACATTGTTGCAAACAGTTATTGGCTCTTCGGTGTCAATGGCTTTGCGTAATGTATTGATATTTATAGGTGGCATAGTGCTGCTTTTCATCACCAACCCTAAATTAACCGGTATTGTCCTGTTAAGCGTTCCGCTGGTCATCATGCCGATTATCTTTTTTGGCCGACATGTGCGAACTCTATCGAGGACAAGTCAAGATAAAGTGGCGGTATTTGGTGGCTTTGTTGGCGAGTCGCTGAAAAATATAAAAATAGTACAGGCGTTTAATCATCAGCAGCGGGACCGGGAAACATTCACTGATCAGGTTGAAGTTGCTTTCGAAATTGCTGTCAAAAGGATTACCTATCGAGCCTGGCTAACTGCCATTGTTATCACGTTGGTATTCGCAGCAATGGGTTATATGGTGTGGGTCGGAGGCCACGATGTTATAGAGGGGCGAATTAGCGCCGGCGAACTCGCAGCCTTTATTTTTTATGCGATGATGGTGGCATTGTCGGTTGGTGTGATCAGTGAGGTCTATAGCGACTTGCAGAGAGCGGCGGGCGCTACGGAGCGGTTATTAGAGCTGATGACAGCGGAGAATTTGATTCAGGCTCCGGCAGTGCCGCAGTCGTTGCCTGCACGAGTGACCGGCAATGTAGAGTTTGACGATATCAGTTTCTTTTATCCATCGCGTCCAGATTCTGCAGCGATAGATCATTTCTCTCTCAAGCTTCCCGCAGGCAGTAGTCTTGCGTTAGTTGGAAGCTCTGGCGCTGGTAAGTCTACAATTGTCGATTTGATTCTCCGGTTTTATGATGTGCAGAAAGGACAAATTCGACTTGATGGCGTTGATATTTGCGAATTAGACCCGCAAGAACTTCGCCGACATATTGCCATTGTGCCGCAGCAGCCGACCCTGTTTAGTGGCACTATCATTGAGAATATTCGCTTTGGGCGTCCAGATGCCAGCGATGAAGATGTCAGAGCTGCAGCGGGAGCGGCCTATGCTGATGAGTTTATCCAGAAATTGCCACATGGGTATGACAGCTTCGTAGGTGAATCCGGCGTTCGGCTGTCAGGTGGTCAGCGCCAACGAATAGCCATTGCTAGGGCGGTGTTAAAAAACCCCAGTATTCTCTTACTGGACGAAGCGACCAGCGCGCTTGATGCAGAGAGCGAATATAAAGTGCAGCAGGCGCTTGAACATCTCATGAAGGATCGAACCAGTATCGTTGTCGCGCACCGTTTGGCGACGGTTGTTAATGTTGACAAAATAGCGGTTCTCGATCATGGGCAGCTGGTTGATACCGGTAGTCATCAACAATTGCTAGCCAGTTCATCGCTCTATGCGCGCTGGGCAAGTTTGCAATTTGGTGACAAGGAGATCGAAAAAGCTGGCTGAAAGACGAGTCAACGGTGTATCTAGCCCATTCGCAAAAGACCATTCATTCTTTGAGAGGAGTTCGCATTGAAGTTTACCGGTAGTCATGTTCTGTCAATCAGCCAATTCGAGCGCGCCGATATCGAAAGTATTTTTGAGGTTGCTGATCGAATGGTGCCTTACGCACAGCGCCAGCGAGTTACCAACGTGTTGGAAGGGGCGATTTTGGGCAGTATGTTCTTTGAACCAAGCACGCGGACTCGGGTCAGTTTTGGCAGCGCTTTCAATCTACTAGGTGGCGATGTCCGTGAAACGATTGGCTTCGCATCGTCGGCCATCGCCAAAGGAGAGTCGCTGTATGATACGGCTCGGGTTCTCAGCGGCTACAGCGATGTCATTGTGATGCGGCATCCGCAGGAAGGATCGGTTGCAGAGTTTGCCGAGGCCAGCCGAGTGCCTGTCCTCAATGGTGGCGACGGTTCGAATGAACACCCCAGTCAGGCTTTGTTGGATCTTTATACGATAAAAAAGGAGCTGCAACACCACGGTCGTAATGATGTCGATGGCCTACGTATAGCGTTGATCGGAGATTTGAAATTCGGTCGCACGGTTCACTCACTGTGCAAGCTACTGATGCTTTACAACAATATTACGGTCTCGTTGATTTCTCCTGAGGAATTAAAAATGCCGGCGGAAATTGTCGAGCAGATGCGGGCCGCCGGTCATGAAGTGATTGAATCCGATGTCATGGAGGAGCGAATTGCCCACGTTGATATCGCCTACTCGACGCGTATTCAAGAAGAACGATTTGCCAGTCAGGAAGAGGCTGATTTATACCGTGGTCGTTACCGCTTGAATCAGGCGATATACACCCGTTTTTGTGAACCTAACACGGTGATAATGCACCCTCTGCCAAGGGATTCCAGAGAGGGGGCGAACGAATTGGATAATGATCTTAATGATAATCCAAACTTGGCTATTTTCAGGCAGGCCGATAATGGGGTGTTGGTGCGGATGGCGATGTTTGCACTGATCCTCGACGTGGTTGATCAAGTAGACAAGTGCTCAAGAAACGTCAACTGGTACACCGGAAGCCGCTTCTAGGCGGTGCCCGTCACGATAAGGTTACCCGTGTATGAATAAATTAACTCATGCTGATGTCGAGGTAATAGAGGATCAGATTTCGTTTAAGGGATTTTATCAGCTTAATACGTTAGCCTTAAGGCATAAATTGTTTCTTGGTGGCTGGAGTAAGACTGTCTCGAGGGAATTGTTCAAGCGCCATGATGCGGTTGGTGTGTTGTTGTATGATCCGTTACTCGATGCCGTGGCGTTGGTTGAGCAATTTCGTATAGGTGTGTTTGGCAGTGATGTCGCCAGAAAAAATCATCAGTCGCCTTGGATCTTGGAACTGGTCGCAGGTTTAATCGACAAAGAAGAAGTTCCGGCGGAGGTTGCAAGAAGAGAGGCATTTGAGGAATCGGGTATTATCGTTGAGGATATTGAGCCAGTCGGTGAATATTATTCAAGTCCCGGCGGCAGTAACGAATATTTTTATTCATTCATCGGTAGAGCGGATCTTACCCATGCTGGCGGAATCCATGGCTTAGAGAACGAGGGTGAAGACATCAAAGTTCATCTAATACAACTTGATGAACTATGGTCTAAACTTGATCAAGGTGTGTTAATCAATGCACATACTCTGATCGCAGTGCAGTGGTTGAAGTTACATTATAAAGAATTGAAACTGCGGTGGTCATAGTCGGGCATTAACAATAAACCCGCTCGCTGAGCTTGAAACTTGAACCCAATAGAGAATTGCCGTTGTCCAATCCAGACTCGCCAAAATTTCCGGATGCTACTGTTTCATCCTCTCGAGGTTTACTGAAGTCCAGTCTCGTGGTTGGCGTGATGACAATGCTCTCACGTGTTTTGGGTTTGGCACGTGATATCGTTTTTGCAAATTTTCTTGGAGCCACTGCGGCCGCTGACGCCTTTTTCGTTGCTTTTAAAATTCCTAATTTTTTGCGTCGTTTGTTTGCAGAGGGAGCTTTTTCCCAAGCGTTTGTGCCTGTCCTCTCCGAATATCGAGAGCGGCGTAGCATCGAGGCAGTGCAGGGGCTGGTTAATAAAGTTTCAGGAGCGCTCGGTGGGAGTTTACTCCTAGTCACCGGATTAGCTGTGGTCGGTGCCCCCGTTCTTACGGCGCTGTTCGCTCCCGGGTTTTATATGGCGGATGATCCTACTCGTTACCAGCTAACCAGTGAGATGATCCGGATCACCTTTCCCTATTTGTTACTGATATCACTAACCGGATTTTGCGGTGCGGTATTAAACAGCTATGGGAGGTTCGCTGTGCCGGCATTCACGCCGGTGCTCCTTAACATTACACTGATCTGTGCGGTAGTTTTTGCCTCCCCCTACTTTGATGAGCCGGCTTTTGCGCTCGCTTGGGGGGTGATGGCGGCTGGGTTTTTGCAACTCACTTTTCAGCTGCCTTTTATCCATGGCCTGCGTTTAACACCAAAACCAAGTTGGGATTTACAGGATGAGGGCGTCAAGAGAATACTGGCGTTAATGGGGCCCGCGATCTTTGGTGTCTCTGTTAGTCAGATCAACTTGTTGCTGGATACTGTACTGGCCTCATTTTTACCGTTAGGTAGTGTGTCGTGGCTTTACTACTCGGACCGGTTAGTGGAATTACCCCTAGGCGTGTTTGCGATTGCTATAAGTACGGTGATTCTTCCAAGTCTGTCTCGCCAACAGGCGAATAAGTCTCGTGAGGGGTTTAGCGCGACTCTCGATTGGGCTATCAAAATGGTGTTGTTGATCGGGTTGCCCTCGGCGGTGGCATTGATTATTCTCGCAACCCCAATACTTA
>TARA_B110000879_G_scaffold32311_1_pt1 | contig 10728 bp, 8 predicted proteins | sample TARA_B110000879 | Tara Oceans TARA_B110000879 (sample SAMEA4398094) | marine metagenome | biome: Polar Biome; feature: [SRF] surface water layer (ENVO:00010504); material: water (ENVO:00002006), including particulate matter (ENVO:01000060) such as... | depth 5 m
AATGTGTAGATTCAGATTTGGATCCGATTCTGAAGTTTGATCCCGATGGAAATTTGGTCGACAGTTTTGGTGCTGGCTTGTTCATATGGCCACACGGGTTGGATGTTGATTCTGAAGGTAATGTCTGGGTAACTGAATCTGTTCGTCGCGATAGGCTGCCTGCTGGTGACCACAGAGCACATCAAGTCATCAAGTTTAGCTCAACTGGCGAAGTTCTGATGGTATTGGGCACTCCGGGAGAAGAAGGCAGTGGTAATGATCATTTTACTTCGCCTTCCGATGTGGTGATTGGAGATAATGGCGATATCTTTGTAGCTGATGGTCACAATAACGACGGTAATAATCGTGTAGTGAAATTTTCCAGCGATGGCACTTTTATCAAGTCCTGGGGGAAAACGGGCTATGCCCCGGGTGAATTCAGAGCTTTGCATACCATCGCAATTGATAATGATGGCAAAGTCTATGTTGGAGATCGCTCTAATAGTCGTACTCAAATCTTTGACCAAGACGGTGAGTTTCTAGCTGTGTGGACTCAATTTGGCAGGCCTAGTGGAATATCTTTTGATCAGATTGGCAATATTTATGTGGCTGATTCTGAGTCTGACAATATAGAGAATCCAGGCTGGGAAATGGGAATTAGAGTAGGTGATGCAGAATCGGGTTGGGTAAATCATTTTGTCTTAACACCGTATGCAGACCCAGGCATTGTTTCTGGAGTGGGAGCCGAGTTCGTAGCTGTGGATGCTCAAGGCAATATGTACGGGGGTGAACCAATGGGTCGCAATATACAAAAATACATCCGAGTTCGCCCGTAGCTAGTTGTGATTAGTCGCAAACAGCTCGCAGTATGTATGAACGCAGAAAATTCAATAATTGAATCTTTCGACAGGCGTATATGCGTGACTCTCTGACGTGCTCAATAGTGGGAATCACTACTTGATTCATTAGCTTAGAAAGTCAGTCTTCTGATATCCGTGAGAAAGCTTTAGTCTAACAATTACATAAAATAGTAAATAGGAATGCAGTGGATGATAAATGTGAGCAGTAAAGTTTCGAAACTCGTTCTCGCTGCAGGTGCTCTTGCTTTCATGCAAATTGCGCTGGGTCAAACTGGCACCAGCCTTAACGATGGCGATTGGCCCAACATCCACGGCGACGAGTCATCGCAACGCTACTCGCCGCTGGATCAAGTTAACGCAGACAATGTAGCGCAGCTCGAAATAGCCTGGCGTTTTTCCACTAGAGGTTTCGGGACCACCACAGATTTTACTAACCCATCTACACCTCTGGAAATAAACGGTATTTTATACGCTAATATCGGTAACACCCGAAATGTTGTAGCACTTGATGCAACAAGCGGGCAGGTACTGTGGCTTTATCGCTATCAAGAAGGCGATCGATTCGACCAAGCGCCTCGCAAGGGTGCCGGTCGAGGTGTTTCCTATTGGACCGACGGTGACTCAGAACGAATTATCGATGTTTCCGCGGGATACTTATTAGTTTCTTTGGATGCTAAAACCGGTATTCCAGATCCAAACTTTGGTAATAACGGCATCGTAGACTTATTTGTAGGCTTACGAAACGGCGATGATCCACGCTATGCCTACCCAGAAATCGGTCTCTCAGCACCTCCCTTGGTTATGAACAATGTAATTGTTGTTGGGGCTGCACACAGGGGTGGTGGTCGACCGCGCTCAAAATTCAATACCAAAGGCGACGTGCGTGGATTTGATGTGCACACAGGTGAACTGTTGTGGACCTTTCATACCATTCCAGAGGAGGGGGAAGTTGGTTTTGAATCGTGGTTAACCGGCAACGATATAACCGGTAATACGGGGGTCTGGGCTGCGATTTCAGGTGATCCAGAATTAGGCCATGTCTATCTGCCGACAGAAGCCGCCACCAGCGATGCTTATGGAGGCGAGCGTCATGGCGACAACTTATTTTCCAGTTCCATAGTTGCTGTTGATATCCAAACTGGTGAACGTCAGTGGCACTATCAGCTTATTCATCATGATATATGGGATTACGACGTTCCATCTCCTCCAATAGTGGCTGATTTGCCGAATGGTCGAAAAGTGGTCATGTCGGTGACCAAGCAATCTTGGGTTTATACATTCGACAGAGAAACCGGTGAGCCTATTTGGCCTATTTTAGAGCGCCCAGTTCCAGTCGGCGATGTGCCTGGTGAATGGTATTCTCCGACTCAACCATTTCCAACCCGCCCCGAGCCATTTGATCGACAGGGTTTTACTGAAGATGATCTGGTAGATTTCACTCCTGAACTTAAGGCTTTAGCACTCGAAGCCGTTCAAGACTACCGCCTCAGCCCTTCTATTTATACACCTCCGTCTCTCACCGATGCTGCAGATGGCACGCGCGGCACTCTTTCGTTGCCTAATGCAACCGGCGGCTCCAACTGGGAGAGTTCCGCCCTCGATCCAGAGACAGGGATACTCTATGTGCCTTCGAGAACGCATTTGGGAGTGATGACATTGGCAAAATATGGAGGTTCAGATTTGGATCTCAGTCAAGGGCTTGGTGTGCGAGTGCCTCGAGTTCAGGGACTGACTCTCGTTAAGCCACCCTATGGGCGAGTGACGGCTATCGATATGAACTCGGGCGAGCATCTGTGGATGATCGCGAATGCGGATACACCTGATCGCCTTACTAATCACCCGCTGTTGGAAGGGGTTGATCTGCCACGTACTGGTATTCCAACGCGTGCAGGGGTCTTGTTGACTAAAACTCTGTTGTTCGTAGCAGAAGGCACCGGTGCTTCAGGAGCTAGCCCGATTTTCCGAGCAGTAGACAAGCAAAGCGGCGACATCCTTGCTGAAATTGACTTGCCGGCTAATCAAACTGGCCTGCCTTTTACTTACGAGCATGGAGGCAAACAATATGTTGCCTTATTTGTCGGTGGGGGAGGCAATGCCGCGGAGCTGATAGCCTTAGCGCTACCTTGATATTTGTCTTAGGGAGAGTGATTTACGTTGTTTTGAAAGTCCTGAGAAATTAGTTTGACCTGAGGATATTGACAAATTAATTCCCTGTTTTTTCTTGTTAATTTTCCAATAACATTGGGGTAATTTCTGTGAGACCCTGATGCTTGGAGTGAATTCAAAAAAAGAGATGGAAGTGAGGAGGATAGTGCTTAATTATGCTGTATTTAAGCGAGAATAGGTCAGGTAAGAAGCTTCGAGGTTCTCGATGGTGCGCAGCGCCGAAGACAGGGAGCAGCACTGCCCTTAGGGTGAGCATATTGGTTAAGCCAAAAAGTGATTTTATCCTTCCCTTTCCTGCATTAAACAAAAGGCCTCGGCCCCTCCCTTAATTCAATCCCCCCCCTAAGCCCCTTTAAGCAACTACCGCCATGCCCTTGACACAAAGTTCACCAGCCTCATTTTTGATCCAAAGCTCGCATTTTCCATCCTCATTCGGGGCCACCCCGCACACCGAAAAATCTGCTCCGTCAAACACCGGGCTGACCGCTTTAAATTCAAAGCTGTGTACTTCTTTTTCCGGATATTGCCTAGCAACCAACTCCAATAAGTAGGTCGCTAACAGAGGTCCGTGGACAATCAACCCTGGATAGCCTTCAACCTGAGTAACGTAGTCGCGGTCATAGTGAATTCGGTGGCCGTTTAAAGTCAGTGCCGAGTAGCGAAACAAGAGCACTGGATCTGGGCTAATTGACATGGAGTAATCATGCTGTGTTGGCGCCGGCGTTGCTTGAGGTTTCACGACAGGCAGCGGGGGATTATCGCGATAGACAATATCCTGCTCCTCGCTTATTGATAAGCCGCCGCTGCCTGAAATCTCGTGGTTTACACAAACAAAGGCAAGGCTTCCACTGCGCCCCCCCTTGAACTGAATGCTTTTGATGGTGGAGGTTTTGCTGGCCTCGGCGCCGATCTGTAGGGGTTTGTGAAATGTTAAACGACTACCTGCCCACATTCGTCGGGGAAGCTCTATTGGTGGCAAAAAACCACCCTTTCGGGGGTGGCCATCACTAGATAAAGCTCTGTGGGGTGCCATTTCAAGAAAAAAGATCCAGTGCCATAAGGGCGGCAGTGCATCACCCTTATTGAATACCAAGTTTTCGCGATCCAGGGTTGCCGCAAGTGAGGTTGGGCCTTTATTAGTGATAAAATCAACTTTAGATTCTGTCTTACCAATCCATTGCTTATATTTGTCGTTTAGAGCGTGCAAAGTTTATACCCTCATGGTCTTTGTCTAAGCGGCCGGACCTATTTAAATTGGAAGCAGGCATTCGGTTGCTAGTATAACCGCGCCGTTTTAACATGTCTTATTTTGTTCGAACTCGACTAATTGAGGAGAATTACATGGCGGGTAAGTATTTTGAAGAGCTCGAGATCGGGACTGTATTTGAGCATCTTCCACACAGAACAATCACTGAAACAGATAATTTGCTTTTCAGCACCATGACCCACAATCCTCAGCCACTGCATATCGATGCGGAATTTGCTCGAACCACGCAACATGGACAAATACTAGTCAATAGTTTGTTCACTTTAGGATTGGTGATTGGCCTGTCTGTTGCTGATACGACGCTAGGCACCACGATTGGCAACTTAGGCATGGACAAGACTGAATTCCCGAATCCGGTTTTCATTGGTGATACTATTCGAGTACAAACCGAAATTGTAGAAAAACGTGAGTCCAAATCCAAATCGGATCGCGGGATAGTTTGGTTCCAACACACTGCATTGAATCAACGGGATGAAATCATCTGTGAATGCCTTCGCAAAGGCATGATGTTAAGGGTTAGCTAAGATGCGCCAAAAGTCTTTCAATTTTTTAGATACGAAAAGGATGATATGAGACGCTCAATTCACTTTGTGCCAGGTGGCAACGAGAAGATGTTCAATAAGGCGCTGTCATTGCCGGCAGACTCACTTATTCTGGATTTGGAAGATTCTGTCACTCCTCAAAACAAAGATTCAGCTCGAGTTGAAGTATGCGAATGGCTGTGCGGCGCAGATTTTGGAGGACGAGAAAAACTGGTAAGAATGAATCCGATAGATTCTGCATGGGGGCGAAGCGACTTAGAGGCAATTATTGCCTGTAAGCCAGATGGCATCGTGGTACCCAAAGTCCTAGATTCAAAGTCTGTTAACGCAGTAAGCGAAGTTATTAAAAGTAAGGAGACAGAAGCAGGCCTTGAAGAAGGTGGGATCTCTCTATTATTGATTGGTACAGAAGAGGCCGGGGCTGTCTTTAATCTTCCCACAATGGTGAGCCATCCTAGAGTTGATGGCTTGACTTGGGGGGCCGAAGACTTATCTGTGTCACTTGGCGCTAGAGTTAAGCGCGATGAGCATGGGAATTATCTTGAAGTGTTTAGCTTCGTTCGTTCCATGTGTTTGTTGGCAGCTGTAGCGGCGAGGGTTCAGCCTATAGATGCGGTGTACACTGATATAAAAAATCTAAAAGGCTTGCAAGCGGAATGTAAAACTGCGGCTGATATGGGCTATACAGGAAAACTTACAATTCATCCTGATCAAATTGAAATCGTTAATGAAGCCTTTACACCTAGCAAGCAAGAAATCGATGAAGCTGCTGAGCTTCTAGCTGCATTTGAAGAGCATGAAAGTAGTGGCAAGATGGCTTTTACTTTCAAGGGCGCGATGGTGGATGTGCCTCATCTTAAAAGGGCCAAGCAAGTGCTAGCGATAGCGGCCAAAATATCCGGGCAGACAAACTAAATGACAAACTTCGCTGAAACAGATGAGCACAGACTTATACGAGAATCTATACGAAAGCTGTGTTTAAGCTATCCAGATGATTATTGGGAAGAGAAAGATCGCGAGCACGAATTCCCTTGGGATTTTTTTAACGAAATGGCAGCCGGAGGCTGGATTGGTATAGCAATGCCAGAGCAGTACGGTGGAGCAGGCAAAGGAATTCAAGAAGCTGCCATTGTATTAGAGGAGGTAGCCGCATCCGGTGCTGCTATGAATGGTGCGACGCCAGTTCATTTATCAATTTTTGGAATGCATCCTGTTGTTAAGCATGGCTCTGAGACTATGCGGAAAAAATATCTGCCACAAGTGGCCGCTGGGAAAATGCATGTGGCGTTTGGTGTTACAGAACCCAATGCCGGAAGCGATACCACTTCTATAGAAACATCAGCGAAATTGAATGGTGATCACTATGTGGTCAGGGGTCGTAAAGTGTGGACCACCAAGGCAATGGAGTCAGAACGAGTGCTCCTTCTCACCAGAACAACGCCTCGAGATAAGGTGGCAAAAAAAACGGATGGCATGACCTTGTTGCTAGCCGAATTACAGAGACCGGAAGTAACTATTTCACCGATTCCCAAACTTGGTCGAAACGCGGTCCGAACATGCGAAGTTGTTTATGATGACCTCAAAGTTTCTGTTGAGGATAGAGTTGGTGAGGAGGGCAAAGGCTTTCGCTATTTGTTGGATGGACTAAATGCTGAGCGAATATTAATTGCAGCTGAAGCTTTGGGTATCGGCAGGGCATCGCTGCGACGTGCCGTGAACTATGCTAACGAACGCGTCGTCTTTGACAGGCCTATTGGTAAGAACCAGGGCATTGCTTTTCCTCTTGCTCAGGCGGCCACTCAATTAGACGCAGCTGAGCTCATGATAAAGAAAGCCGCTTGGATGCTAGATAATAATTTGCCCTGCGGTAAGGAGGCAAACATGGCGAAGTGGCTGGCAGCTGAAGCCGGGTTTTTTGCCGCTGATGCCGCGATCCAAACCCACGGTGGATTCGGCTATGCTCGTGAGTATCATGTGGAAAGGTATTGGCGGGAGGCAAGGTTGATGAAGCTGGCACCAATCTCTCAGGAAATGATTTTAAATTTTGTAAGCGAACATGTTTTGGGTTTACCTCGATCTTATTAGGTGGTTGTAGACTTCGTAAATAGAGTAAAAAAAGACTAGATTAACTCGAAGCATAGAATAATTAAAAGGGCAGAGTCATGATGTCAAAAGGAAGGATTTTTAAAAAATGAATTTAAAAAATACTATTTTAAAAAAACTAAAACGGGCCTTGTTTCTAGCAGTGATAGCGGCAGCGGTATGCATACCTCAGGGTTTAGTTTCTGCAGCGGAGCTTAGCGATCGAGACAATCCTGAGATACAAAGAGTTGAACCTTTTCAGGTTTTCGACAATCTTTATTATGTTGGAGCCAAATGGGTTTCTGCTTGGCTTTATGTCACCGATCAAGGCCTTATTCTAATTGATTCGTTGTATGGCGATTTAACCGATTTGGCCATCGAGAATATCCGCACCTTAGGTTTTGATCCAAATGATATTAGTTACCTTATCGTGACACACGCTCACTATGACCATGTTGGCGGCGCTAGGCGATTCCAAGACGAATTTGGGGCTGTTGTGATGATGACCGAGACGGATTGGCAGATGACAACTGAACCGGCGATTTATCAAGAATACCCAACGCCTATTCGTCACCTGGCCGCTAATGATGGAAGCACCCTTACCTTGGGCCGAGAACAACTTCAGTTTTTTGAAACCCCAGGCCATACCCCCGGAGTGCTGTCTCTTGCGTTCACGGTTTATGACGATGGTTATCCAAGGGAGGCATTCATGTTTGGCGGAGTAGGTCTAAACTTTAGTGGGGTCGAGCGCACCGAGTCCTACATTAACAGCGTGGAGCGGCTTCAAAAAATGCGCGGAGTTGAAGTTAATATCCCTAACCATGAATCTACCGCAGGGGTTTTTGCTCGTAACGAGCGTCTCAAAAATCGAAAAGAAGGTGAGCCTCATCCATTCGTAGACCCAGATACTTACTACGCATGGTTGGAAGAACTGCTGGTCGCCGCTGAACAAAAGCTGGACCAAGAAAGAGCAGCCGGTAACCCTTAAAACATTTAGTTGGGTGCCTGAGTAAGACACATTTTACTCGGGCATCGCTTCTATCGAGTGACAGCTATCCGCTTCCCTCGGTTACGCCTTTTATATTAAATTAGGATTCTTATTCTAAGATCAGGGATTATGTAAATCCAGTACCCTAGAGGTGATCGGGGAAAAGATTGCTGTGTACTGATAGTGGTGACGGTGAAGTCGCTAGGGGAGGCCTAATTTATTTGCCAGCGCGCAAATAAGCGTTTGGCTTGGCTAAGTTGGTCGCTATCCATGCCTGCCTCAATATCCGAACGAATATCTCCAGCTCCTTGGTGGTCTCTGCTGATTGCCATGCTAGCCCACGCGTGGGCCTGAACGGGGTCTGCAGTGACACCTTCGCCTTCTTGATACATTTTGGCGAGTAAAAAAGCGGCCTCAGGGTGGCCGCTCTCAGCAGCCTCTCTGTACCAGTTAATGGCTTCGTCAAGGTCTTCAGGAGTGCCATCGCCGCTGTAGTAGAGGCTGCCGAGGTTGTATTGGGCTGCTGAGTGCCCTTGCTTTGCGGCGGCTTCGGTCCACTTGAACGCCAAGTCGACGTCTTTTTCGACTCCTTGGCCCATAAAGTACAAAATGGCCAAATTATATTGGGCTAAATCCAGCCCATCCTCTGCAGCGAGAGAGAATTCATAGAATGCCTCTTCGAAATTGCCTTTGAAAGCTGCGCTCACGCCGTTCTCATAGTCAGCGAGCGTCAGAGGGCTAAAGTTAAGAAGCAGTCCAAGGGTAGGAAACATCAGGATTTTTTTAAGCATTTAGCAATGGTAATACAGCTTTAGGGCGAAGAATACTGCGATAAGACAACTAGAGTGACATATGGCTATGAAAAACCGTAGATTTCATTATAATAGCGCGCTCTCGGAAGCTTGCTTCACAGATAATGCACCCGTAGCTCAGCTGGATAGAGTACCTGGCTACGAACTAGGGGGTCACACGTTCGAATCGTGTCGGGTGCACCAAACATAAAAAAGGGATCTTTTAAGGTCCCTTTTTTGTGCCTGTTGTTTCTGGCTGAGAGAATATGCTGGTTGATCAATTGTGCCACAGTTATGAGACGGTGCCTGCGCCGCCTTAGCTGGGCGAGACTTACCCCGCACCCGAACCAACGCTTAATAGTTCAAAAGACGGTCAAAGCCACCCGTAGGGCGCGTAAAACAGCTGATCTTTTTTATGAAACTTTTGTATCTATGATGATTTAGCATAATTGCGATGTTTGGGGATGTTAATAGTCCTAACATACTTTTTGCTGTTAAATTATTAATCTAATAGTGCCCACATTCGCTTATTCCAGTTAACACAAATGCTTGCCGAATGTATTCTTGTCGTATCTTCAATGCCCCTCTGTCTAATCTCGCGCATAAACCAAATAAGAAATGGTATTGCGACGATCATTCTCAGAAATATAAGTAACGCAAAACGCCTCATCGGTCGCCTCGCACTGCTTTACGATGGTAGATTGTTGCAAAAGCCATCAAGTAGGCATCAACAAGAACATCAACTCCAGCCAAAGGTCAGCTTATGAGAGGAGGGCAACGTAGACTCTATCTTGTGATGTATTCGAAGCTGTCAAATTGGAGAAGGCCATAGCGCTCAAGACGTATATTTTGGCTTATTCAGTTACGATCAATCAAACAGGTAAGCTGGGGATCGTCAGTTATGGATTTTTGTAGATGATCATGGAAGGCGATTGGAGCAAAGGGTCTGGGGTCGCAATTTGGGCTGTTGGTGGGAACCTCGCAGGACTTGCTCGACGGTTAGACTCAGAGAGTCCTTTCTCGGGTCGTTGAAAAATAGTGCGAGCAGGATTACTCTCATTTACGTAACTAATTAGATTATGGGCATCGCTATGCTGCAGCTCTATGAAAATACAGGGAAAATGGCCTTAGGAAGTCGCCTCAAGCAATTGAGTGAGAGGCTTGCAGAACAGGCTGCAAGAGTCTATGAACTCTATGAAGTGGACCTCGACCCGAAATGGTTTCCGGTATTTTACATGCTGAAATCGGGAAGGTGCTTGCCTATTACGGTTATCGCTGAAGCCATCGGTCACTCTCATGCGTCCGTTAGCAAGATAGCGAAGGAGATGGCAGCTGCTGGGATTCTCAAAAGTGAGAAATTTGCTGGCGATGCACGGGTTAAGCAAGTTTGCATTACCGACAAGGGGTGCTCACTTCTGTCTGGATTTGAGCGCCAGACTGCTGACATGGAGGCAGTGGTCGATGAACTGCTGGGCCAGTGTCAGCATAATATATGGGAGGCTATTTCTGAAGTTGAATACCTTCTGGAAGAAAAAGATCTCTACTGTCGAGTGAGAAGTAAATGTATTGACAGGGACAGAGAGAATATTGAATTGATCGAATACAGCGCAGAGCATGCAACGAGTTTCCGTGACCTAAACTATGAGTGGATCAACAAGTATTTCGAGGTTGAAGTGTCCGACTCGGCGATGCTCGAAGATCCGGAAAAACAGATACTCGCGAAGGGTGGCTACATCGTGATTGCTAGATATAGGGGCAGCGTGGTGGGTACCTGCGCTTTGATACGCCATGATGCTAATCGCATAGAGTTGGCGAAGATGGCAGTAGATGACAGCGCGAAAGGTAAAGGCATAGGCTACCTATTGGGCCAGCGTTGTGTTGATAAGGCACGAGAGCTAAATTATCGACAGGTATTTCTCGAGAGCAACACCAAGCTTAAACCGGCGATAAATTTGTACAAGAAGCTCGGTTTCAAGCGCATCATAGGCGAGCCGTCTCCCTATGAGCGCTGCAACATCCAGATGTTGCTAACCTTCTTTGATTGAGCCGAAAA
>TARA_B110000879_G_scaffold118951_1_pt1 | contig 10721 bp, 8 predicted proteins | sample TARA_B110000879 | Tara Oceans TARA_B110000879 (sample SAMEA4398094) | marine metagenome | biome: Polar Biome; feature: [SRF] surface water layer (ENVO:00010504); material: water (ENVO:00002006), including particulate matter (ENVO:01000060) such as... | depth 5 m
GCGCTCGCTATTGTGTTGGCGAGTCTAATTCCTGTTATCCTTCTCAGTCGCTCTCTAAGACAGCCAAGCAATACACCATCTAAGAAAGCTTCACAGGGCGCAAGTAGCGCAAAGGCAGATTGATTACGATGACCTCTAAGGCATTGCAGTTAGATAACGTAAACGTAGTTCTTAACGGACAATTAATTATCGACTCGGTGTCACTGAGCGTGTCTGCCGGCGGAATAGGGTGCTTACTCGGCGCGAGCGGTTGTGGCAAAACAACATTGCTACGCGCGATCGCGGGCTTCGAACAACTTAGTGCAGGTCATATACTACTCGATGGGGTCGAGGTGAGCTCAGCTAGTAAGACGCTCGATATAGAAAAGCGGCATGTTGGGATGGTGTTTCAGGACCACTCGCTGTTTCCGCATTTATGTGTTTCTGAGAACATAGCCTTCGGCATTCACTCACTCAACCCTGCTTCGCGAAGGGCTCGCGTAAACGAGCTCGCGAAGCTGCTCGAGATAGACGAACTGCTCGAGGCCTACCCACATCGCCTCTCGGGCGGGCAGCAGCAGCGTGTAGCCATCGCTCGTGCGATGGCTACACGTCCTGAAATCTTACTGTTAGACGAGCCATTTTCGAGTCTCGATGTCGAGCTGCGAGAGCAACTCGCACGCGAGATTAGGGGCGTGCTAAACCACGAGGGCGTTACCGCAATCTTAGTCAGTCACAATCAGTTTGAGGCATTCGCAATGGCCGATGAAATAGGCGTGATTAAAGCCGGTAAGCTTCTGCAGTGGGACAATGCATTCAACCTTTATCACAGACCGTCTTCCCGTGCAGTAGCCGACTTCATTGGCGAAGGAACACTGATCGACGGACGAGTGCTCGGCGGACGTATGATCGAAACCGAGTTGGGTGTTATCGACACACGCCAGATCGAAAATTTTAAACTTCCTAAGACGGAGGATATCTCTTTGTTGTTGCGCCCGGACGATGTGTTTCACGATGATGCTAGTCCGATCAAGGCGCAGATAGTCGAGAAAGTTTTCCGTGGCGCAGTCTTCCTGTATACCTTGCAGCTAGCTAGTGGCAAGCGCGTCCTATCACTCGCGCCAAGCCACCATGATCATGACATAGGTGAGCCTATGGGCATCCGCCTTGACCTCGAGCACCTAGTGGCATTCCCGAAACGTCCTCTAGCGTAAATCAAGTCGAAGGAAGCGCGCAGTATTGCTCCTTTTCTTAGTTGCTTAACAATTAAGTACGCAGAAAATTTAGTGCGGGTGAAGAAAATGTATCGTAATGTCTAATATCCGCAGGCAGCTCTGTGCTGAGAGCCAATTTAAGAAGAATTGCCAGAAAGGGTTAGCTGTATATGTCAATGCGTCGATTTTTAAGGCGACAACCCGAAAAGACGAATGATGTGTTGAGCAATGGCGGGGCTGGCTGTGAGTCCAGGTGATTCCATTCCGAACAGTTGAACCAAGCCTTTCAACTTATGCTCATCCTCAGTTTGAAATACAAAATCGCAAGCCGGCTCGCCCGGCCCAGAGAGTTTGGGTCTAATACCGGAGTAAGAAGGCTGCAGGAGATCTGGCTTTAAACCGGGGAAATAACGCTGCACTGCTTTTGCAAACTGCTCTGTCTTATTGGACTCTACGTGATAACTCTCTTCCGATACATATACTGCATCAGGTCCTATACGAAGCTGATTGCTTAAGTCCATTGTGCAATGAATTCCTAATCCAACTGTGTTTGTCTCTGGTATAGGATAGATCAAATGGGAGAATGGATTGGTTCCAGCATAGCTAAAATAGTCACCTTTACACATCATAGTTTTTGGTGTCAGCTCTTGTTTTAAGCCAATAATCTTATCGGCGATTCTATCTGCTGATAAGCCCGCACTATTAATAAGCATTGTGCTGGTGAAGGTATAATCCTCTGCGTCGGCTTGATTCGTCTCTATAGAAACTTCAAAACCGTCTTTGCAGGGCTTGATAGCAGTTACTGGACTGTTTGCCGCGAAGATAATGCCTCTGCGTTGGGCCTTGTCCAAAAGGCTGTGCATATAGTGATGGCTATCAACTATGCCCGTAGATGGAGAATGTATTGCCAAATAAGCACTTAACGATGACTCTTTAAGTGAAAGCTGGTGTTTATTCAGTATTTTCAGGTCATGGACGCCTGATTTAATGCCGTTATCACGCAGGGCTAGCAGTGCGTCTTGCTGATGGCGTTGAGCCACAATCAGCTTTCCGCAGCGCGCATGAGCGATACCATTGGCTGACAAGTATTCGTAAAGGAGTGCTTTCCCTCGGATACAAAGTTCTGCTTTTAAGCTATCTGGTCGATAATAAAGGCCTCCGTGAATGACCTCGCTATTCCGGCTACTGACACCTTGCCCAAAACCTGTTCTTGATTCCAGCAGCAGGATCTTCTCAGGATTTATGTCTTTGCTAAGAGAAAGCGCGTGGGCGACAGCGATGCCTATGACTCCCGCTCCAATAACGCAAGCTTCAAACTTTTCCATTTTGGCCTTTTGATATTGGCACCATAACTAACTATGCTGTCGGGTTAATGTTTCGAAAGGTCAGGTTGACACGAGCGTTGGAAATAGTCTTAGCTTTAGGTACTTGATGTAACCAATTGTTTTGCATGCCTTTACCCATTACTAAGAGGCTGCCATTCCTTAATTTCAAACGCACTTTAACAGCTCGGCTTGACGAATTCTTCGGGCACAGCTGAAAGTCTCTTTCTGCGCCTAAACTCACCGACGCGATTATTGGGTCAGCGCCTAATTCAGGTTCGTCGTCGGCGTGCCAAGCAACGCTATCGTGGCCATCTCGATAATAGTTAAGTAAGACTGAATTGAAGTTCAAGTTGGTGAGGTCACACAACCGCTGTTTGATGCTTGTCACGACTTCTGACCATGGCTCCGGTGATAGGCGAATACCTGAGTAGCCGTAAATGCTTTCAGCGTCCCCCATCCAGCACTGTAGCCGGGGAACCTGCCTGGGTGACCCGGCGATGATAATAGAGGCTTGATGCCATGGAATTTCATTGATCAACGTGTCAGCGAGCTCAAGGGCTTGTCTTGGCTTAAATGCAGCGGGGTATTCATCGATTCTAGCATTGCCCAAATCATGGCTCTCAAAGTCATTATTCGAAACTACGTTGTCAAACAAGGAGGATTGCATGGCTCGTGACTGTCCTGTAGTTCTTAGCTAGGGCATAATGCCGCTTCATGCGGGGTTACCCATTTATTAGCGTGTATAAGGATACAGGAAATTGTCTGACTTTGATTACGATCTTTTTGTTATAGGTGCCGGGTCCGGCGGAGTAAGAGCCAGCCGTATCGCGGCAGGGCTAGGGGCTAAAGTTGCCGTTGCTGAAGAACGCTATTTTGGCGGAACCTGCGTCAATGTTGGCTGCGTGCCGAAGAAGCTTTTTAGCTACGCGGCTCATTTCCATGATGACTTTCAGGACAGTGCTGGCTACGGCTGGGAAAGCGGGGCGCCCGGCTTTAACTGGTCCACTTTAGTAGCTAACAAAGACATTGAAATCAATAGATTAAATGGTATTTACGAGAAAATACTTAAATCTAACAATGTCACAATTTTTGAGTCCCGGGCCAGAATTACAGGTCCTAACTCTGTTTCTGTAAATAATAAAACAGTCACGGCTAAGCACATTTTGCTAGCGGTTGGCGGGTGGCCTAGTGTACCTAGCTACCCGGGTTCTGAGCATGCTATTACCTCTAACGACGTCTTTTACTTAGACAAACTTCCAAAATCTATTATTGTGCAAGGTGGCGGATATATAGCACTAGAATTCGCCAGCATTTTCGCTAGATTTGGGGTCGAGACTACCCTAGTCTACCGTGGCGACAAGCTACTGCGTGGCTTTGATGAGGAAATTAGAGATTTTATAACTGAAGAAATAGGCCATCATGTTACTTTAATGCTTGATGATAACATTGCCTCTATATCTAAAGAAAACAACGGTTTAAAGGTATTACTAACTTCAGGAATTGAGTTAGCTGCTGACCAGATGCTGGCGGCTACTGGACGTACACCAATGACGACAGATCTTGGTTTGGATAGCGTCAACGTAGAACTATCTTCATCCGGCGGAATCAAAGTAAATGAAGCGTTTCAAACCACTGAACCGAGCATCTATGCCGTTGGTGATGTTATCGAGCGTGTAGCGTTAACTCCAGTAGCTCTTGCTGAGGGCCAAATCGTAGCAAGGCAATTATTTGGCGGCCCAAAGAAAGATTTGAGCTATGAGAATATTGCCACAGCAGTTTTCTGCCATCCAAATATCGCAACCGTTGGCCTTAGTGAGCAAGAAGCCATTGCTAAAGGCTTGGATATCGATGTTTACACATCAAAGATGAAGCCACTAAAACATACACTTAGCGGGCGCAATGAATATTCTTTCGCAAAGCTTATTGTTAATCGTAACGACGATCGTGTGATTGGAATGCATTTAGTTGCAGCCGATGCCGGTGAGCTTGTTCAGGGGTTCGCAGTAGCTATGAACTGTGGCGCGACCAAAGCAGACTTTGATAACACCATAGGAATACATCCAACTTTAGCTGAAGAATTGGTGACAATGAGAGAAACCCGGGATTGATCTAAAATCCTTTGAATTGTGGACTTAGGTTCAAATAAATAGCTCAGAGCCTCTAATCTGGCCCGTCTTACTATTTCCGGTAATAAAGATTACCGGAAATAGGATAAGTGTCTGATGTTTAATTTAAAAAGAAACTAATCTTGCCCCAACCACTCTCTCTGCTTCGACGCTAATTCATGACAGGAAACTTACGAAATCAATTCTATATGTGTGCGATGACATGGTGTAAATCAGGGTAGTTATTACTGAATTCAGATTGGCTTCGCTGTAATTAATTGCTCTAGACCTTCAAGTAAGCAACGCCAATAATCCTGAATCTTTCGCCGAATTAAAGTGACACGGTTTCGATGAGCATAGCTATTTCTTGAGTATTTTAACGCTTAAACTTGGGAACTGCTGCTGGCCGACGTCAGTAATTCTCTGTCAGTCGCGTTTTTTCTGCAATGTGTAAGGTCGGTCAAATCAAACGGATCGGCACTGATCGAGCGGTTGACGAACAGTTCAATTAGTTTTTGAGTAGAAAGGTCTCCCCAATCCGCTCCTATGTGGACAGGGTGCCGAGTTGTGCGTCGACGCTTCAATCAAAACATAGACGGTATCGGTGTTTTTTAAATGTTGGCAGATGAAGACTATCTTCGGTTCGGCTTCTCCTTGTTTTGAGGTGACCAAGCAAAGCACTACATAGTCAGAAGGTTTAACTCCGCGCGTATTCTCAAGAATTTACCGTCACAAGAAAAGTCACCCCCCTCCTAAAAAAAGTTAGTAAATAAGCGGGGTTTATCAGTTTTGCAGCATAAACCCCTACGTATTCTAGTTTAGAGGTTAAAGCTGAGGTTGAAACAGGAAATAGAGGAAAGAATAAAATGCAGGCGACCGGGGAAAGGCCTCTGGCCTCTTACACTCGTGCTTTCAGATCAAAAGGGCAACCTTTTCCGGTTGTTATCGAGGCTAGCGAACGTAGTGTATGACTATTTAAACATTTCAAAACAATCTGTTAACCGGAGCCTAAACACCATCATTGGAAGTTGCTAGCCCTGCTTTTCTGCTCTTAAAACTTTATTCCACAGCTTGTATTCAAGTTTTTTTACTCGATACTTTTTAACCATTTTGAACTGTGAAATATACAGAGCTACCCAGTAAACTAGCTGAAAAGAGGCTGCGATTACGATTGCGAGAAAAATTAGCTTTATTAAAATTTGAGTTTCCATAAGGATCATCATAGCAGAAAGCAACAGATTCTGCTTGCTAAAAGGCTACTGAGGGCTTGAAGCGCTGATGATGGATGAAAAAAGGGGCCATTTTTTGAGATTTATTCGCTATTAATCAGGCAAGAATTATTCGTTGATTTACAGAGTGTTGTTATCGTATCTTTACTGTCAGCATCAAGTTCTGTGTAGAGCTCTTTGAGCCATCTAAGGCATTTGGCTTGATAAGGAAAGGCTTTTTGCTGCCAAGGTCTATCATCTATCTTACACTGGAAGTGCGGCTCCCCATTGCGAACTGCTTGGGCGTTCGCCAGCAGGTAAGGAGAGTAGACACGCCCTACTTCACTCAATAATTCTATAAGCGACCCTGGTAGCTCTGTGGGGGTGAGCCAGTCATCTTCTAAAATTTCATAGCCCGAAAGATCTTCCATAGTTTCTGTCCAGGCATAGACTCGCGGAGAAGTCTCAAGGATTAGTGCTTGAGGAGTAGGATCAAACAGCGCCATACAGGTAAGCTGACCGTATACCGCAAAGTCACAGCTTGATGGTCTCGCCCCTAAGATAAAAGCGAATGATTGCAAATGCTTATCGAATATTTTTAGAAATCTAGTGAAGCTTTCTTCGATAGTGTCTGCAGTCACAGGGTTTGAGCCTACATAGCTCAAACGTGAAATCTGCAGCTCACTAATAGCCCTAGACTTCTGCTGCAAAAGAAGTTCATTGGCAGTCGAATTTCCCCACCTTGGCAACATCTGGCCCGCTTTTTTTATGTCTGCCTGATAACTCCACCGATAGTGAAACATGGCTTTTGTTAGCCACTCATCAGCATAGTCTTCAATCAAGTAGTTTATAAAGGCAAGAGCACTATTGCCCGGTATTACATGGCGATCGGCAAACCAGCTCTCGAGAAACCTGATAACAGGCGTTGAGTCGCAAATTGCAACCTCTGCCCCGTCGCCATCCTCAAAATAGAACGTAGGCAATAACTCAACTTTTGGCTGAACCCGCACAGGGAAGCGCTTTAAATCTGCATCAATTTGATGGCGAGCGCCCTGAAGTAAACGATAGGGTATACGACGATACCGCAGCAGGGCTAACATTTTCCTAGTGTACGGAGACCCTGGCACCCCTTTTAGCTCGACATACTTTTTAGACTTCACTTTTCTGATACTCTATAAATCGTTGACTTTAATATTTAAGTTATTAAAACGGACCTTATTGATCAACACCCTGTTGCTGCTCTAGGCGACGAGCGCCAGCCAAAATACCACCCAGCGCATAGTTTCCTTCATGGCAGGCATATTCATACATCGATTCTTGCATTGGCCGTGCGCTAAACAGCAACTCTCCAGTAAAGGCTTGGCTAAATGTATCTGGGTCCTCTACGGTAAAGCTGTATAGAATTTCCTCATTCGAGGCACGGCTAAAGCGCTCAGTCACAACCGTTTTGTCAGACGAACCTCTGAAGTTTTGTTGAGAATTAAAACCTTTAGTGACAACTACTAATGTATCTTCTTGCCAATAACCGATGGAGTCTCCCATCCATTTGTCCATATTAATAAGATGCTCATCGTCACCAATTCGAATTATTCTAGCGTCATGGGCCATCTCGGCCAAAATCATTACATATTCTTCTGTCTGCACGAACTGATAGTTATTGTTATACATAACCGGCAACATCGGTGGGCCAGAATGAGAACCAAATGACAGCAAGCAGCGCTCGGCTAAGGGCCGGCCTTCCGGACCATCGTAAGGCCCAGGAGCACCCTCTGCTCTGCTAAAACGAGCTCGGGGATCCCCGGCATAAGGAATCTGTCCGTCAGCTGGCTCGACAATTATCGATGATCTGAACTCACCATTAATCTGCAAAATATCGGTGCCTACATCTTTCCAAAACTCGTTATAGCCGTCATTAGTATCACCATCATCTCCTGCTTGCGCTCCAGCCCCTGCCTCCCTGTCCGGGTCACTGGAGGAGTACTCTGCATTCAAGTAGCTCTGATTATCGGTGACCATGCGTTCAACGGTTTGTTCGCTAAGTATCAACGTCTCACCAAGCTCTTTTGGCCGACTCAAAGGCGTTAAGGTTTTATTAGTCCAAATCCCCTGCAAGTCCGGTTTTCCGGAAGCTGTTCGGGGCAATTCCCAACTTTGGGCAAAAAGCAGACCTGAAGTCATCAGCAAGGCTATGGCGGTTCCTACACTGCCAAGCGATTTTTTCATCAAAGTATACGTTTTCATCAACTTATCTCGTTAATCTATTAGATTATGTAATGTTAGGAAAATGGTATTTGTACATGAAATGTCGACACTAGCGTAATTAATGATCCTTTTCAAAGTAACCGGATGACCCTTCCATTGGTTTAGTCTTCTAACCCTACAGCTACTTAGCCAAATGTAAGCGAACCAGCATACACGGAGTATAGGCCGCTATGAGGCGGCGCACATCCATTATACTTTGACGAAATGCAATGCAAATCGTCCTAAATTTGAGCTCCAGCTACGGCTACGGCTGCGCACTATCTTTAAGAGCGATAAACTGTAATGGGCTGTGGACATTTTTAACCATGCGCCGATACCAGAAGCGTTTTGACTTAGCTGCATAGACCGATCCTGCTCGTCGTCTCCCAACCCAAACAATGCACAAAAGACAAAATTAAATCAGAATGACCGAGCAATACAGAAAAAGCGGGCTATTCTTAATACGATAGAACTGTTATCAATATTTAAACTAATTACATAAATTACAAGCTATTGCAGTTAATACTTAATTAGTTTTATTATCCAACTTGGCAAAAAATAATAGTGGCTATCAACAGCAAGAACAACATAAGCCTTACCGGCTTAGACTGGACAAGCAGGCTTAGAGAGCTGACGCTAGATGTGCTGCTTTGGCAAAAATTAATTCAATATCATGGCAACAGTGATAAAGCCCTGCGCTGGGTCCAGCTGCAAATAAAGCTTTTCAGCCTTCGACACCCGGAACCCTCCTCTCTCAGTCATATTATTTCTTCAATCGCCTTCGTAGAGATGGCAACCCCCCTGCCTGCAACTATTTCCGGCTTACCTGAAAAGCTACTCGATGATCAAGCTGATGCGAATGCATGGTGATATTTTTCCCTCTCCATGTAAAAATACCTATCACCCTTGGCGACAAGGCCGACATCAGCTGCAGCTTCGCGTCAATCGGTGCGTCATTTTATTTAAATAGTGCGTTGTTATCTTCCTACAAACCCGCATCGCCGTAGCGATCAATGTAAATCATGGCCTAAAGATTAATCACGGGGATCCGATAGCTTGTTAAACCTGCCAATTTCTAATCTTAATTTCTGCTTTATTTTTAGCGTACTGAAAAAGTAATCTGCAAAATATACAGCGACTTATATTCAATAAGTAACCTAAATTATGAAGTCACCCACGGCCTTCTTTGACACTCTAGATCGAATGGAAAACCCTTTTAAGCAGCGGGTGCAATCTATTGCACACCTTATCGAAAATGCACCAGAGGACGCTCTTAATGATTATCAAAATGCCAGTGAGTTCGTGTTCAGCTATCGCGGCAGTCCCGATACCTTCAGCACCTATCGCCGAGAAATAGAGCATATGCTCCACTGGTGCTGGCTGGTTGCTAAAAAGTCACTAAAACAGATTGTTCGCGAAGATATAGAAACCTATGCAGAATTTGCGAGGAATCCTCCTGCCAAATGGATCGGTACTAAGAACGTCCCAAGGTACTTGGACAAGAACGGACAAAGAGTCCCCAACTCACAATGGCGGCCCTATGTAAGTTCTGGCGGAGAATACGTGGCGTCTCAAGCAGGCCTGCAGTCCCTTTTCAGCGTGCTCAGCAGCTTTTTTAACTTTCTTATTCAAGAGAATATTCTAAAAGCGAACCCTGTTTCTCAAATACGCCAAAAAAGTAAGTTTATTCGCAAACACCAATCCCAAGGTAAAATCCGCCGTCTCTCTCCATTGCAGTGGGATTATGTCATCGAATCTGCCGAAACCATGGCCCAACTTGATCCAGCTATCCATGAGCGAACGTTATTCATCATGAACGCCCTTTTCGCTATGTATTTGCGGATCTCTGAGCTGGTGGATACTGCAAGGTGGAAACCTCAGATGGGCCACTTTCAGCTAGATCAGGAGGGTAACTGGTGGTTTTTAACAGTCGGTAAGGGTAATAAGGAAAGGGAAATATCTGTTAGTGACGCCATGCTTGTCGCGCTCAAGCGCTACCGCAAGTCCAGAGGACTGCCAATTATTCCCGGTCCCGGAGAATCTACCCCCCTTATTCACAAAACTCGCGGCAAGGGGGGAATCACCAGTACCCGCCAGATAAGAGGGATTGTTCAGAAGTGTTTCGATACTGCCGCAGCTAAAATGCGACAAGAAGGATTTGAAGAGGATTCAGAGCGATTGTCTGATGCCACAGTCCATTGGCTTCGACACACCGGCATCTCGGAAGATGTTAAACATAGACCCAGAGAGCACGTCAGAGACGATGCCGGTCATGGTTCCAGTGCGATAACAGATCGGTATATTGACGTTGAACGAGCGGAACGTCATGCCTCGGCTAAGTCCAAGGTTATCCGGTAAGCTTATCGTCCGCACCATTCGGGGTACCTGATTATTATTTAAAGGGCTTCTCAGGGCCCTTGTTTTAGAATAGTCTCTGATGCAAATCTGTCAAAGTTGAAACACAACGTGTGAAGCGTTGTTTTACACCAAGTTTCATATTCTGTCATTTAAGGAGTACACAAGTTTTATGTGGGGAAATATGCATACAATTAGTCGATCACTGCCAAAAATCAATCAAGTCCTCAAAGCCAGCCTCTTCTCAATTTGTGCTCTGCAACCAAGTCTGCTTCTAGCTCAAGAAGAGTCTCA
>TARA_B110000879_G_scaffold15787_1_pt1 | contig 10708 bp, 13 predicted proteins | sample TARA_B110000879 | Tara Oceans TARA_B110000879 (sample SAMEA4398094) | marine metagenome | biome: Polar Biome; feature: [SRF] surface water layer (ENVO:00010504); material: water (ENVO:00002006), including particulate matter (ENVO:01000060) such as... | depth 5 m
ATGCACCAGCAAGGGCTCTAGTAAGGTGTTCTGACAGAGCGTGGGGTGCAAACACCATTAGGACGTTCAACGGTCTGGCAATCCACTACAGTGCAGCGCATGAAGGCTCGTTGGTAGAAACTCTGAGAGCCTCACTCATGGTCACTAGCTCGTGGGTGACGTGACTGCAGAATGTCTCTTAGGTGTGCAGTGAGGGTCTCTGTAGACTAAAGGGAACCCTTAGAAAGATACAGGAACGAATTGGGTTGGCTCGTTTTGTAGGTGGGAATCCAAGGTAAGCATTATGATAGATATGACACGTATAATAGCTATTGCACGACAAGGGTTCTTTTGGATTGAGCAATTAATCCAACTTCGACTGTGTGGTGTTTACTCACAATGCCCAATGCGAGATACACTACGGTGCAGACAGTGAAGACTTAAATAAAAGTTAGTATTAATCAAATATCTTCAATATCATATACCATCCCCTAGAGTGAGGAGCTGAAGGTGCTGATTTAGCTAGTTTTCCTCAACTTTGTAATTGGTAGGTTACTAAATATTTAAGAAAAATATGGAAAACATTGCAGCTATCCAAGAGATTCGTGTAGTTTATAGCAATTGATTTTCTAATTTTTCCAAATTTCCATTGGTTTTTTTGACGAATGAATAGGAATTTTTTTCATTAACTATATGTTTTACTACAGTACTATATGTGTGATTATCTTCTAATGAAGAATCGGCGTCACAGAATAAATTTATTAATATCATTTTTCTTAACGATTACTGCAGTTACACCGGCGTCAGCAGATCTAGATTTTTTTCGGTTATTTTTGAAAAATCAAGTTGCCCAGCCACTGCCAATGTATTCTTTGCTGGCTCATTATTCGTCAGACGATGGGTCATTATTTCTTGGAATGCACAAACAAAATAAAACGTATGAATTGTTCGAGCTTGGCACAGATATTCGAATAGGTTCGTTATCTGCAAAAGTATCAGCATTTGACGATGGAAAGCTTATGTTTGAGAGTGATGATGGTCAGACATACTTTTTAAGTTTTGCTGATAGGGGCGGTGCCAAAAATGAAACGCTTAAAAAATTGGGTGAAACTGTAACTCAAAGTTCATCACCAACAAATACGTCTTTGAAAAATGATAACCTCTTTGAGTTTAAGGAAATAGCGAACGCTATAGGGGTACCTAAATTCATCACCTCTCAGTTCACTAGTTTGCCAGGGGATGGGCGTACAAATTCAGGTAGAAGGGGCTGGATATTAGATGAATCTGTTCCAAATATTTTATTATTAGCTTCACCGTTTCGGCGAAACGATATCATTGTCACCATTGACGGAAAAGACACCACTAACATCGAAAAACTCCGGCGACATTTGAAAAATAAATCAATGGTGGATTATTTTGATGTGGAAATCCAAAGAGACGGTCAATTAAAAATGATTAGGGTGAGATTATGAAAATGTTAAAATGGGCTGCATTAAGTGCTGCAATTTACACAACCTCACTTTCTGCTGATACCATTAGATTAGTTAACGCGCCTGTAGATGCCGCCACAGCTTATTTTTCACAACTTACGGGAAATACCTATATTTTGGACTTCACGGTTCCGGATAAAATCTCCTTGCTTAAAGATGTTTCTGGAAGTGAAAATATTCATGCATTATTTGTTGATATGATTGAAGGGATTGGTGGTGAATTCAAAGAAATTTCACCAAAATCCTTCATTATAGTTAAGAAAAAAAGAGAAGATAAAGAAATTTCCGCTTTGGCTTTGGTGCCAGACAAGCCAATAATTTCTTTAAAACGGATATATCTGGAAAACAAAATATCAAAAGAAGGAATAGCTGAACTGATCCGGGCTGTACCAACTTTAGAAGAATTAACCGTTATAGCTGATGGATCTAATAGTGATGCGATTCTGATATCAGGAGAAATTGATGCGATAGGTAATTTGCAGGGCCTAATCGATGCACTTTCAGAAATTGAAGAGCCTAAAACTCATCGACCAAATCAAGAGGTTGATACTGTTTTGGTACCTAAGAATTACCTACCAGAAAACAATATTTCGGCTTTAAAAGTTATTGATTTAAACTTTGCTGATGCGGAGGAGCTTGTATTGAGCTTGGGGCCGTTATTGTCCTCGGATGCCAACACATCGGCGATTGGTATTTCTGCGCATCAAAGTGCAAATCAAGTAATCTTATCAGGATCTGAGGAGGCTCTCGAACAGGCTATTTCAGTAATTGCGTCGATGGATAGAGCTCCTCGGCAGGTTTACGTTGACGCCATAATAGCTGAAATATCAGAAGATTCAGCACAAAAACTTGGCTTGCAGTTTTCCATAAACGATGGAAACGTTTCTTCAAGTTTAGTAACGGGAATGACGGGCGACAACATTGGCTCGTTGGCGGGAAATAGTTTTCTTGCTGGCGCTGCTGGTGGGCTGATCGCGATTGGTGCAGGTGCTCGCAAAATACCTGATATTGGTTTGATGCTAAACGCTCTCAAGGGCGATACTGATAATAGAATTTTAGCCACTCCCAGCCTTATGACTACTGAAAACAAAGAAAGCACAATACTGATTGGACAAAATGTTCCTTTCATTACTGGCCAATACGCTGGCCAACAAGGCGACGGTGCGACACCGTTTCAAACAATCAAGCGAGAAGATCTAGGTACAATACTTAAATTGAAGCCGAAGATTGGAAAAAATGGCGACATTATCATGGAAATTTGGCAAGAGATCTCGCGCATTGATCAGTCTGCGGCTGGTCTCAGTGATGTGGTGACTGTGAAGCGCCAAATTTCTACTGTTGTAAGTGCCAAGGAGGGTGAAACAATAGCGATCGGTGGTCTTCGTGTTGAACAAGAAGAAATTGGTGTTTCTAAAATCCCTATCTTGGGGGATATTCCTATTCTCGGCTTTATTTTCCGACAAGAAAGTTCAAAGACTGTAAGTCGCAATTTAGCAATTTTTTTAAGGCCAACTGTCGTTTCAACTCGTAATCAAAGAGCTAAAATAATGAATGCTTGGAACTTGGATCTGGGTGATAAGCTTTTTGATTATGATGATAAGGAAATGATATCTCGCGAACCAGTTCCTGTGGGAAAACGATTGGATCTGTCTCAAATGCGACCGAAAAAAAGACCGCTTGAAGCAAATTGATATGCGCATAAATAATAAAAAATTAGAGAAGCTTGGAATAACTCTTGATGAAAGTAAGTCACCGGTAGTCGCTTATGCCCCTAACGACATTTCTGAGAGTACAAAGCACGACTTATGGCTTGCTTTTGAAGGGGATATTTCAATCACATCGATCGATGCGCAACTTACTTCTAGAAATACAGGTAACAGCAGCAGAGACACACAAATTTTTACAGAGGTTGATGAATACATATCTGAAACTGAATTTGTAAAAACAGCAGAGATTGCTCTATCTGCACATGATGAAAACGATGCGCCAATAGTTAGATTGTTTAATACTCTTTTGTCAGCTGCGATTTCGAGAGAAGCGTCTGATTTGCACATAGATCCCAATAATAAAAACCTACTTATCAGAATGCGCATCGATGGGGTGATGAATGACTTCACCCAATTGGATCGAAGAGTCGCACACATGTTGATTTCGCGCATTAAACTGGTGTGTAATCTTGATATAACAGAGAAACGCCTTCCTCAGGATGGAGGCATGAATGTAAATTTCAAGGGTAATTCAATTGATATCCGCGTCGCTACACTGCCCACCAAAAACGGTGAGCGACTTGTATTGCGTTTTTTTTCAAATACTTTGACACACTCAAAAATTGAAGAGACTTCGCTGGGACCACTGCATGTTAACTCTCTGTTGGAAGCTCTTGCAAACCAAGCTGGTCTAATTTTAGTCTGTGGTCCAACTGGATCAGGTAAAACTACCACGATATATTCTTTGTTGAATACATTAATTGGTCGCGGATTAAATATCATGACCATTGAGGACCCTGTAGAAGTAGAACTGCCAGGGGTAGTGCAAACACAAGTTCATGACCACGTTGGCTTTGGTTTTGCGGAGGGGCTTCGCTCGCTGCTGCGTAACGACCCTGACGTTATACTGGTTGGAGAAATTAGAGATGCAGAAACTGCTGAAATTGCAGTGCGGGCAGCTATGACAGGACACCTGGTGATTTCTACTGTTCATGCTAACTCCCCAGTGGGAGCTATTAAGCGGCTTAAAAGTCTTGAAATTGACTTATCACTTTTGTCTGATTGCCTATTGGGCGTTTATTCACAGAGGCTTGTGAGGGTTTATTGCCCTGACTGTAAAGAAGAATCCATCGCTTCGAGGGCGCATATTAGTACATTGCCGGAAGCTTTTTCTGGATGCAAATCATGCTACCATACTGGCTTTAGAGGTCGTCACCCGGTGATGTCGCATGTAGAAATAGATTCAAAAATGGCTTCTTTGATGGAAAGTAGCATAGGCAAGCTACCTGTTGAGGATACAATGTATCTGGAAGCACAGAGCCTACACGAGAGGGGTCTCATCCCACGCTCTGAAATAGCTCGACTTAGCCAAAACCCATCATGAGAAAATACTACTTCAAAGCGCAATCAGCAGAGGGGGCTGTTTCAGGATCTATCGAAGCTGGTTCAGTCAGGTCTGCAAAAAAAGAGCTTGTAAAAAAGGGGTATTTGGCAGCCGAAATTAAGAAACCCAGAAAGTTTAGCAATAAAATTTTTTGGAGTTTTATTGAGGCTCTTGATGCACTGCTGGACAAAAATACAACATTATCAGAGGCTCTCAGTTTGCTCACATCTACGAATAGTAGAGCAATTAGTGAAATTGCAAATCAACTTAATAGCGAACTTTCTGAGGGTAGTGATTTTCTATATGCGTTAGAGGCTGTATTTTATGATCTTGATTTGGCAACATTGTCTCTCTTGAGAATTGGTTATGAAAATGCCGGGCTAGAGACTTCATTATCACATATTATTAATACTAAGATTCAGAAAAATGCACTTTTGGCTGAAACTCAAAAAGCAGTGGCATACCCTATCTTTGTTTTAGTAGTTTCAATTTTTGTGTTGGTTATTATTTTTGACAACGTACTCCCTGAGTTCAACGCACTTATCGTGGAAGACTCGCGAAGCAAACTAACTATGGGGATTATGTCATTCGCTGGAAAAGGGTACGATACTGTTTTGTTGATATTTTGGTCTGTGGTGGTTTTTCTAGGATTGATAATCACACTTCGAAGCAAAACAACTTCCAAACTGTTTTTTGAAAAAGTATTAAATACGTTTCCAGTGTTGGGTGGTTTTCTTCGATTACGTACTAAAATAAATTTTTTAGAAAATATGTCGCTAGCACTTACTCTGAAAAGTGATCTTCGGAACTCTCTTAAGTTTTCTGTCGGGGGAGTAAGTAATGGTTACCATCAATCTTTGTTGCTGCTGGTAGAAAAAGAAATATTGGAGGGGGTTTCTTTTGAAGAGGCACTTTTAAAGACTGGTCTGTTTGACCGAATGGAATTGCTGAGAATTGGATTGGCGGAAAAAGCTGCAAAATTACCAGAAACATTTCAAGCTCTCTTTAATAGTAATATTCTGACTAAGCGGAAGTGGGTGCAGATGGTTATTCAGCTGCTAGGTCCGTTTGCTATAATCATATTGGGAATTATCGTATTCTTTGTGGCCTTCGCCGTTGTCACGCCTATGATGTCTCTACAGAATTCGGTAGGTTAAATCATGAAACAAAAAAAAGATGATAGGATTGAAGGCTTTACGCTTATAGAAATCTTAGTCGCACTGACTATTATTGGTGTTTTGTTGACGTTTGTAGCCCCTGTGGTCTTGAATAGACCGGATCAAGCGCGTGCACTTAAAATTCAAAATGATTTTGTAGCAATAGAAACTGCGCTAAACTTGTTCCGGCTCGATAATGGGCGATTTCCAAATAAGAATGAGGGCTTAGGCGTGCTCATCAGCAGTGATAATAGCTCCTTAGGCTACTTAAGCAGTCTCCCAAATGATCCCTGGGGTGCTTCCTATGAAGTTGATTTCAAGCCATCAGGTGGCATGCAGTTGAAGTCTTCTGGCCCGGATAATACCTTTGATCCCAACGGAGAAGGTGATGATAGTTTCAGTAAAGTCTTTAAATAGTTGGAGAAGATTAGCTGCCTTTAGTCTGATAGAGATCTTGTCGGTCTTGGTTATTGTTGGAGTCATATTAACAATGACCAATTGGCCATTATTGGGTGCCAATCTTCTAAGCCGTGTTGAGGGCAGAGTATCTGCAATCCAAGTGAAAATTGACTTGGCAATTTTAGAGCAATCAAGATCAAGTTCGCAAAAGTACATTTCTGTCTCTCTTGACCCGCTGTGCCCATCGCACTCGGTGCAGGTACATTTAGGAGGTTTGATAAAACCTGAATATTTCAAGTGTGAGGGAGCTTCATTTTATATTGGTGCCTTAGGTGAAGTCAGCCTGGAAAAGAGTTGATGCGCAAAGATGGCTTCATATTTCTTGAATTACTGCTCACGCTTGCTATCTCAGCAATTGCAATGTCGTTGTTTTGGCAATCATCTAATAACCGAATTCGAATGTTGAGTATTCTAGAGGAAAAATATGCTTTTGGCCGCCTGACTGCGGATACAAAAATATTTCGCAATTCAAATATTCCAATTGCAATTGAGCCATCTCATTATCTGCCACTAAAAGTTGAGTTGAGCTCGCCTGAGGTTATAACTGTATCAGATACTTTTGAAAATAAAGTCATATTAGAATGACTTTATTCAGAAAATCAGCGTTTACACTAATAGAATTATTAGTTTCGCTCGCTCTATCTGGTATTTTGATACTGATTTTGAATAATTTAATTTCAAACTCTTTTTTTATGGATTCTAAAATTCGAAACCAATTGGAGTATCGACTGCAAATAGAACACCTTTTGTTACAAATAGAAGCCGATATTCACTCAGCGTCAAATAAGCCAAATGGAAGTAAATCAATAAAGTTAGTCCCAACACAAGATGGAGTGATATTGTATTTGAAAAGGTTTGGCATCTCACCTGCTACTGAACAAATTATTGGGTTCGACGCTGTATGGACGATCGATACATTGGGTGTTTCTAGGCTTGTGAGGACTTCTAAAGGTACTTTTACTCGTATAATTTCAACTACTTTTATTGCTGCGGAGGTGGAGAAATTTCCTAACTCTGTCGTCAGATTGAAGCTGACTAATGATGCATTTTCTAAATCAAAAATGTTCAAATTGTGAAAATCAAAACACGAAAAGACGGGTTTTTATTGCCCCTGGCATTACTGGCTCTCATAGTCGTTGCCGCTCTGACTATGAATGGGTTTTGGTTCATTAAGCACCACACAACTGCACTTGAAAAAAAAACAACTTCGGAAGTATTAATTTCCCGCCAAGAACATTTTGAAAATCTTGTATTTGAAGCTGATCAAGTAATGCCACAAAATATTACATCTCAATCAGTGAGTATGTCTGGATTATACAATCTTTCTTTTATGATAACCCGTGACGTCCACGATCGACCGGTGGAAATCGAAGAACAAATTGCAATAGTCCGTCGCGTATTAACATTCTGCACAGTGGCACCCAGCCTTGCGGATAAAATTGTCGGATATTTAATGACTGAACACAATGTGGGGAAAGGTTTTGGTTTACTTGATTTGTTAAATGAGATCTCAGTTCCAATGGAGGTTGGATTGAAGCTTATGACTTGCGTTCGTGTTCTCCCAAGATCGTATAAATTGAATTTAACTCTGGCTAGCTCTGCTACCCTCGGCGCCTATTTTGACCTCAATTCATCGACTGCTAACCTACTCAAAGGCTATTTGATTGATGGCACAATACCTAATCATAGTAGCCTTAATTTATTTTTACAAAAACGCCACAAGTCAAAGAATTTCTCAAGATTACTGCGTAATACTACTATTTCTGCACTACTTGATCACAAGGCCACTGTACTTGAATATGATGGTGAAACTTTTGCCTATCTTGAAAGTGTAATTGATGTGGTAGGTAATTGGACTGAGCAGCGAAACTTCTTTTTATGGGTTCCAACGAATTAAGCCATGATGAATATATATAGGCTGGTATCACCAGAAAAACTTGAAATTTATGCTTTGGAAAAAAGTGGAGTATTAAGGCTGCGTGAAAGCCTCGACCCGTCGATTGTAAACTTTAAAAAAATTAAAAATTTGATGCTATCCGCTCACTATTCGAACTGGGATGTGATGCGTGTTGAAAATACCGCTTATAAACCAGATGAGCGCGCTTTCTTGTTTTCGTCTCGGACCGCATTTGATTTAGACGACATTGTAATGTCTGCGCCTTTCCATGATGAACATACTGGATTTTGGGCGCAAGCCTGGTGCCCAAAAGTGCTTTTAGGAGTGAAGCTTTCGAATATTTCAGAGCACGCAAACATATATGCTGAAGGTATTACTGTTTTAGCTCTTGAGAGTGATGTATTTTGGCGATCTGGACCAACAGTACTTAGTAATTTGGAACAAACTGGTTTTACGGAGAGACATTCGGTTGTTGAAACACAGGGAAAGATATTAGAGAGTTTAGATGGCTTGAAATTTACACCTAGGGTCCCACTGATCAGATCAAAAAAAAGGAAATTTCATTTTTTGATTGCGTTGACTATATTAATGTTGAGCAGCCTGCTTTTTGCGTGGGAAATGTCGGTCAAAGAAATTGTAACTTATCATTTAAATCCTCCTCCAGTTTTTGATAATAGTTTGTATGGTATTGATATCTTAGGCATTACTCAGGGCTTTATTTCTGATGGAGCAATTGATCACATTAGCTTTGATCAGAGAAAGCAGCAGTCAGTTCTAACCTTCACTTCTGCCGCTCGGGCACAATTATTTTTTGAAGCAGTATTAAGTCGCCCAGATATGTTAGATAATTGGAATATCATACTGGAAGAATTCGATGTTACCTTCAAAAGAAAGGTAGGCCAGTAATGCGTTTTTTGGCATCGTTAACGATGATGACTATTGCTGTTGTCGCCGTTCTTGGAAGTTTGGAATTAAAATCCATACAAGCCGTTTCTGAAACAAAAGAGAAGCAATCGTTTACTATTCATGACCAAGAGAGGCTAAATCCACTTTCGTGGACAACTTACTTTTCTCATAAGTCGGAAGTGGATTTAATCACACCTAAAATATTACAAATTCATTTGAAAAATATACGGCCTGAAGCGATGCCCCAAATTCTTAAAAAATTCCAAAAACTTAAGTATGTTCGTATTCATAAGCTTGATGTTGCTGCTGATCGATCTGCTCAAATATTTGGTATCTCATCAGTCCTGACCATGGACTGAGTGGGTTTTTTATGGAAATTAAACCAGCAAAAAAATGGTATCTTATTGGTAGGCTGAGTTTGTTCATGGCTGGTCCAGTAATTGCGTTTACTTACTCGCACTTACCTTTATTTTCGGTGATGGATTATTGCTCAATAATGCTAGCTGCAGCCTGGCTATATCTTTCAGTCGAAGACACATTTAATTTGTCGGTTCCAGCTTATGCTCTATATTTTGTTGGAGTGTTCACACTGATTTTTGCAATTATGCAGCAAAAAGAAATTTTTGATTACTTGCTGATTACTTCATCCTTAGCGTGTATTTTTTGTACTGTTTGGTGCGTCCAGCGTCTACGAAAAAAAATGCTTATGGGGCCGGCTGATCTTATTGCAATTGTGAGTTTGGGCTTCACACTAGCCCCCCAAACTTTGGGTTTATGGATTATTATTGCGTGCGCCTTGCCATTAATTGGGATGATTGCAAACAGAGAGCTTTGGTCACAAAAAATACCTTTTATCCCCTATTTAACTGCTAGTTGGCTTCTTGTGTCGATATTGGATTAGTTTTTTAAAATTCTGTCTACAAAAGGTTGGTAGAACGGAAGGTATGCAAGCTCTATGTCTTGAGAGTTGTTTGTACGTTTCCACATTAATGCACTGGTAATTTGAGGGTTTATTTGACAGCCATAAATTTGTTGATCACGGGGCGCGCTCACTTCAAAAAGGTAAGGCAGGCCTTCAGACGCGCATTTGGAGCTGACAAAGGCTTGAAAATTTTCGCGTGAGCTCATTTCAGTCCGTGCTATAAGGATATCTTCTCGTGAGATGTCTTTTTTGCGTAGTGAACGCTTTAAGTCCTGCGCGTTTGTACTCTTAAATTTGTTAACAGTTGGAGATTGGAGCTTTTCACACTGCCAATTAGAACTTGGTAAGTCGAAGTAGTACTCTTTATTTTTAGATTCAAAAATCACCTGCCCTGCAAGCGTGACCGTTGCCAGAGATGGTAAGAATCCGTCACCAGGCTCACAATATTTTTTTGGGGAGATATTGGTAGTGGTCATGCTAGGGGAGCAGGTTGACAGTCCCCAGAATAATATAAAAAATAAACTGAATGACCTAAACATAGTATGCCCCACTAAATTACCGAGTGTATTTTAGGCGCTCATCTCAGGTTTAGCCAGTATTCAATTTATGGCATAAATTGACTAAAATACCATATTTACAGTATAGCCAGCATAAAGAAATGTGTGCGATGATTTTTTTTTCAGGATTCAGCAACATGAAATATCTATCAGTTTTAATACTTCTGGGTGCACTCACAGGATGTCAGACGGAAACCGCAGGGAGTGGATCATCATCGAGCTCGGCAATTTTGGGGCTTGGATCTCCTGCT
>TARA_B110000879_G_scaffold174481_1_pt1 | contig 10705 bp, 8 predicted proteins | sample TARA_B110000879 | Tara Oceans TARA_B110000879 (sample SAMEA4398094) | marine metagenome | biome: Polar Biome; feature: [SRF] surface water layer (ENVO:00010504); material: water (ENVO:00002006), including particulate matter (ENVO:01000060) such as... | depth 5 m
CGCTTGAAAGTACAACCTTGCCAGCACCGGCGTCGCAGCTAGAAAACAACGTAAGCCCCCCTATCACGAGCGAGAGCCTGATGTTTTTAGAAATCATCTTCAACCGCTTGGCTGCTAAATGAAGTCGAGTTCTCCGCGCGCTCCGGCTCCTGTTCTGCATCGATATTCCGTGCCGACTCAACTGACGCTGGCGGCTCCGAGTTCCTAGCTCGTTCGTCGCTGATTTCTTGGACGTTATTTCGACCGTCGGAGTAGCCTTCGGCTCGAGCCCGACTGTCATTCTTGGTCGATTCGGCCTCGTCAGCCATCGCTTGAATTAATCCATCACGATAACTCTGGTCTGAATTAACTTCCCGTAGTGTTGCATAAAGGCTGGCCATCGCGTCCGGCGCGCTATGCGCCGCTTTCATATTGATGGCAGCTACAGAGATATATTCTTCGCGGCCAGTAATGGGGGATATTGCAATTTCAGACCGAGCTGTGGTCAATCCGAAGATATTCAAATCCTGCGCCTTCTGCGATTGTTGCTGGGAGAACTGACTCGCCGTAACAGAGGTACGAGCCGATTCAGAATTTGCGACTGCCGCTTTTGCGTCTGATGAAGTATAAACCTCGGCGTAGACCGCAAGCACAGCCTGGCCCGCAGCAAAGAGATTAGTTCTGTCTTCGATTGTGCTTGGGTTCCCTATTGTATAATCCGCCGAACGAACCGAATAGAACCAGGGCACACCTTCATGGTCGATATGCCGGTACGAACCCAATAATTGTGTTAAATCAAGATCGTAAATGTGATCATCAAAGCTCTTCGTGCCCGGCGGAAGGTCAATGTCTTCGTTTAGCAAAATAGCTCTTGCCTGCTCATGAAGGCCGGGCGTCCAAATGACTTTAGCCATAGTGTATATGGAGCGCTCCTCAGCATCGTAACACTCTAAGTGGTTAACCGTCGCAGCCCCATAAAGCGGCATCTCAGCGAGCGACTGCACGCTGGTTTCTGAAATTGTCTGATTCTGCATATTACTAAGGTCTCTTTGAAGATCAGACAACTTGTTAGCGCTACTTATAAATGAAGCTCTTTTGGCTGTTAGCTGGGCCTTCAACTCCTCAAACTTGGCTTTCTTTTCTGCTTCAGATGTAGCCGGGTCATAAGCATCGTCTAGCTTTTTGATCGCCGCATCAAAGAATGAATTCACACGATCTTCCGTGGTCAAACCCTGAAGATTTTCTGATGTAGCTGAGGTAAGCACCGCTGCAGTCAGGCTCTCATACTCGGCTCCCAGCACCTCGGTTTCGGCACTCAATTCCGCTAACTCATTACGAAGAGACTGCACTTGCATATCAATTTTATCATCAATGCTAAGCCCTGATATGGGTGTACTAACAGCTTGTTCTGCAGTTATTTTCTGGCGAATCGTCTTAATGATATTGGCTTTCGCACTGAGTAATGCGCGATTCATCGACTCATTTCGTGCCAGAAAAATATCCGAACCCGGCTGTAGACCGGTGAAAGAGCCAAACCCATTCTGAATTATTCTTAACGCTGGGTCAGATGCTGGCCGATAGTTGCGGTTTTCACGCTCAAATACCGACATCTCCCTACGTAAATTTGCACCATTAGTGCCACAAACAGATAGAGGCGCTAACTTCTGCCCATCTATCGTGTACTGAGAAGGCACGATCTCTGTATCACTAGTCTCAGCTTGTTCGAAATAGGTGTCTGCAACTTCAGCAACGGTATCCTGCTCAGCAACGGCATTCTGCTCAGCAACGGCATCTTGCATCGGGCTCGAATTCTGCGAATACGATTCTTCTGACTCGCTGCAGCCAAGAATGGCGATCATACTGAGTAATAATGCTTTTTTCTCAAACATAAAATTTCTCCTAGTTAAAACGCTTCCTCAAGCTCTCTCGAATTAGTCTTCCTCTCTTCTCGAGCGGTATGCGAGGGAACCTGACGCGACAACTTCGTGATGACGTATCTTTTGTCGGCAAAGCCATTTCTAATGGCCGAGCCTCCAGTCTCAACCTGACCGAAAGACAACTTAGGTGTGACTCGTGTAATCAGCAAACTTCCGACCTTACTCTCAGACCAACCAATTGCTTCTTTGGTGTAGGGGTCTCTAACGACCTCTCCCCTTTCGAAAATTTCAAACCTGTCGCCGACATTTATAAGGTCTGATCCATAGTTAATAGAAGCTAGATCAGATTGATCGATATCGACGATTAACATTGGATAAATAGCATCGAGAATTTTTGACGCCATTCGATTAGCTGCAATCTGTGAAATAACTGAATTTATTTGATTCTCCAGTTGAAACTGTGAGTACCCGGAGAAACTTGAAGCGTTCAGCTCTAAAATCATAAAGTCTGAAAACTTAATTTTTGAACTGAACGTGTCAATTATTTGAAAAGAAATAGAAACTGAACCTTCCGGGAGCCGCATTGGTGGGAAGTTTGGCAAAGTGATCTCACGGAAAGAGAAGTCTATCGACTTTAATTCAAAGTCAACATACATGTCTGCCGGCTGTCCAAAATGAGCAAGCGCCCTATCAGCTTGGGAAGCTAGTGGATTATTTATTAAGTCGTTTATTAAGCTTTGGGCATCTTCATTTGGCGATTTCTCCACAACCTTGAATTTTCGAGACCCAACTAGCACGTCAGAAAGACTAGACCGAATTAAATCTGATTCAGATTTATACTTTGGGTTACCAGTTAATAGTGTAAGACTCAACTTCCCGTCCGCCTTACTCAAACTGGCCACTTCGACCTCAAGGCTCACCTCCCACATCTCTGCCGACGTTTTTCGAGAAGAGACGACTGTATATTGATTAACAATTCCGTAAGTCAGTTGGGAGACCACGTTCGAGAAACTATCGCTGGTCTTGGTTTCTCGTCCTGCGCTCATTACTGATGATGATGCCTCTTGAAACGCCGACATCGTCTTGCCGTTTACGCGACCAATAGCTTCGACTACGCCCTTCTTGATGGCAATTTCTTCTGATTGGCCACGGCTCTCTAATGACACAGTTTGGTACGAAACCTGGCTACTGCCGAGCTGCGGGAACAGGCAAATCAACGCTAATGCGACGACCAGACTTAGTGGTTTCAATTCATGCATTGATTCACCTGCTGTGATTCTCTAGAACGAGAAGTCGTTTACGCCTTCCATTGAATCTAACGAGATATCATTCGATTTGGCAAAGCTTAGTACCAGACTCGTAGATTCACCCCAGCTTTTGACAAGCGTAGGAATATTACTTGCCACAAACGTACCTATTTCCAGCTTCGAGCGCATTTTACCCGCCCCCATCACCCCAGCCTCTTTAATTTCAGCTAACGACTGTTTGCTCCATTCTGCAGTGTCAGTAGCAAGATCTTTAGCTTTGAGTGTCCCTTGGATGTACGAAGGAATAGCAGCAATATAAAGCTCTTTTTTGTCCGCTTCTAAAGATTCCTGTGCTTCGATTTTTTCCTGTATTGACGCACTTGCGGAACTTGATATTTGTACGGTCCGGTCAAGGCACTCCTTGGGGCAATCGCCACTTAACTCGTCAATGCTCAATTGCAGTGAGGCGGCTTCCTCACTATTTCCCAGCGCTCCTTGCAGTAGCTGCTGCGCAGTCATAACGAGAGTCAGAGTTTCGACAAACGTTTGGACCAGAGCTTCTTGGCTTTCTTCCGCGGAAACGCCATTCTCGGCTTGATCGTTCGACTCCTTACCGCCAGCAAGTGACGACAATCCGCCGAACTGAGCATTGGCGGTAACCGATACTAGTAATAATGATGCAATTAATGCCTTAATTTTCATGCCTTTCTCCTTATTTAGAATATATTCTTCGATTGCAGTTGTGCACCGAGTTCTTCTACCGTTTTTAATGCTGAGTTTATCAGCGCTTCTCTCTCTGCTTCTACAGGGTCGAGTCCCTCACCGCGCATTTGCTCTGGGCCTACAGCCGCGACGACTTCAAAAAATAAACCGTCGTATCTGTAAACCTGAGCATTGATACTTACCGTCACAATTGAGGTGTCGTTGTCAGACTTTGTCGCCACTCCGACGTCGAGTGTTGCAACCATAAACATCAGATTGACCGGCAGATCCTTGAGAACGCTGAATGCTGTATTGAGTGTTTCTGGAGCGATAACGTCTCCGGTGGCGAAATCGTCACGAAAACCTTCAATAGGCATACCGGATATCTGAGCGACCGGCGCAACCCTATACCCGAGCGCCGATATTCCCTGGTTAATCGCAGCATCGAGATCATCGTTCGCAAACAATTCATATTGTCTTACGTCCGCTTTTTGTTCCGTCTTGCCTCCAACCGTTGTTACCTTTGAGCTGTTTGACTCGCCGTAAGCTGCGACGGTACCGTCCGTTCCTATAGTAGCGCCTTGCTCAGAATCTTGCGTTATGGATTCGCTTTCTAAAGTTTTTCGCTTATCGTCAAAGCTTGTAACGACGCCTATTTTGCGCGCGACGAACATCGCCGTCATTCGAGATCTATCGGTAGCCGACATGCTTTCTAAGGCGAGAGTCCTGTCCCAGGCCGATTTGTTAAGCGACCCGCTGATTTGAACGCGGAGATCTTTAGTGCCCTTCTCGCACTTAACCCTGGTTGACACATTCAAGATATAGTCGTCTATGTTCTCAATAATTTCGCTTTCTTTGTTGGCGAAAGTATTCGCTACAGAGATACTGGCGCTGGCTGAATAAGATCTTAAGGCGCTAATTTTGGCTTTTTCGACTGTGGTATTAAAAATAGCCTCGTCTTTGCGACCACGGATCTGATTATCGGACCGGCAGCGACCATCAAGCATCTCGCTTGCCAAACCGCTTATACTGACCTCCTGCGCGATGTTACTTGATGAAATAACAACCAGAACCGCTGCTGCAGAAATTATCGATAACCTCACGTCTGTACCCCCACTGACCTAATTTAATTGCTCAAAGACGTCTCTCATGACGTTTTCGAATTCTTTCCTCAGATCACGGTCTGAGTACTCCCCAGCCACGTGCTCTCTGGCCCACTTACGATCATATGACGAAAACTGTTTTACAATACCACTCATAAGCGCCAACATCGCCTCGTTATGCCAATAAACCTCATCCACCAACATCGCTTTAGTAAAGTTCTTCGGGATGCCAAGTTGATAAGAACGCGATGTTACGTTAGTTGCGAAACCCTCGTCGACAACTTCTATCGTCAGGCCCACGACGAACGCGTACCTTTGGACCAATTCGCTTTCTTGGATAAGTTTCGTACCGAAACCTCTTAACCCGAGATCTATCGAGAATGTAGCCTCGGGGATTTCCAAATCAATTAACCCTGTTTCCTCAAAGTTAAGGGAAATTTTTCTCGCGATTGCGTCACCTTTAATATAGGGGAGTACGGGCACGCTTAATTCTGTATTGAGTATTGAACCAAGAGCACTTGCGATCTTTTGCCTATAGAAATCTTTGTCAATGTTGTGCTTTTGAAAGTATAACTCTGCGTTCTCAGATAGCGTTATATCCTTAACCTGTATATTGAAGCCATAACTTTGCTGTATCTCCAAAATTTTTACAGCATCAAAAAAGCTATTAATGACAAGAGAATCTCTCGCATCGCCACCACTTCCGAGATACAAAGAATTAGTAAACTTTTCAATATCTTCTGGTGTAGGCTCATACTCGTAGGAATTCGTGGCTGCGAGTCTAACAGGGTAGGAAGTGAGAACTGTTTGTTTTATGACGTCGAAAACCACTACAGGAGCATCAAGGGTATATTTCAACGTGTATTCTTTTTCAGATAATCGGTTGATTACTACTTCTTCTGATTCAAATGTAAGTGCTAGAGAAGTCGACTCGTTGCTTGCAAGGCTTGCGAGTCCTAATACGATGCTTTGACCATCTCCGAGAACAACATTAGTAATTTCTTCAGAAACCCGATCGAAAAATGGAGAAGAAAGCTCTGTCCTAGTACCAAATCGTCCCGCATGAATTAGGTTTTCATTAGCTACACGAGTCGATTGAACAAAACCAATGCCGGCAAATCTGACCGCGTCTTGAGCGAACGAGTGCGCGGACATTGCAGCACTACTGCAAATAAGCCCAACAATTGACAGGACGCGTCTATGCATAAAATTAATATCTCTAATTAGAGAATTTAGGTGATTACAGCCTATAGAACTGCATAACAAAAATGGGAGAAAGTCTTATTTAAGCTATAGAAATTCCAATGAAAAGCTATAAACGTATGTACCATCTCGCCTGGCGGCAACATAGAAAACTCAACAGGAATTCAAAATGCGCTAGTTAGCCTTACTAGCTCAAAAATCCACCCTCACGGATCATGAACTAATATTAGCAATAATACCAATCGTTTTACTGAGCAACACAGTTTAGATTAGCGCGCCTCAAACAGACACTCTCTGCGCTTCTACGATGCGATGCAGGCATAATTATTATTTAGAGGACATCCCCATCATCTATCATCATGTTTTTCCCAGAAAAGACAGATAGCACGTTAATATGCTCGCAGATAACGATTGCCGCGTCCCGTTATCAATCAAAAGGTCAATCTCTTGACAAACAAAATGACTGGGGTCAAGCAAACGCGCGATGGGCTCATCATGGAAACAAACGAGCAATTGAACACCGTCAAAAACATCGCCGAAAATCACATCAGAACTCACGAAATCATCAAGCTCATAAATATCATTTATCTGGCCTTGCTGCTTGAGATCGTAAATACGACTCTCATATTTTGCATCGCTTAATAATAAAATGGAGTATAACAAATTCTGATTGAGTTCTTCGAATAACAAATAGTTATTCTTGCCAGCTAGCCTATTGTTGACAGGGTAACGATAAGCATACGTCAGAATAAAAAATAGACCTGCAGTCGTAATTGGGTAAGAAAGATCAATAAAGTAATTACTGTAGCTAATACTAATAATAGATATTGCAATACTTATTAGTTCAAAACCAAAAAAAGAGTAGTCCACGAGGTTCTCATCCCAATTCCGATAACCCGCGGTAGCGAAAAAAGCGAATGACATAATAGTTGCAATCATAATCAGCAGGGGAGGAACTGTTTTCAGCCCCTTCCCATACACTAGCGAATCCAGTTGTGATGCTAGTATGTGATTATCGTCTGTATACGGCGAAAAAGGTGTTGGTCTCTGAATTGATATCCCTGGCGCAGTTAGACCAATAATTAGATTTTTTCCACTGAAATTCGACAAGTACTTCTCGTCACCGTTGATCAAAGCTAGATACACATCAGAGAAGGAGAATGTTTTGTAACCTTCATCATTAGACCAGTTAATCAATCGATCTATATCTAAATTTCCGTCATTATCATTAAGCTCGGCTTGCCGAGATGCTATGGTTCTAAAACTGGTATTTTCTTCCTTATAAAAATACTGAGCTCTCCTGACAACTCCGTCTTCATCTAGGATTAAGTTGTTCAATGCCAATTTGCTAAGTGATGAAGGAAAAAACGTAATCAATACGGCGACAGGCTCATCAAGCACATACGAATGAACGAACGGCAGCTGACTCAGCTTTACCTCGCTTAACGTATCGTTCTCGCGATTCAGCCGGACTGCGGGAAGAATCAAATTATCATATTCAGATATAGCAAAATCTAGAGCGAAATCAGAGTCAGGGTCTCTGAGGTCTGGATCAGTAAAAAGAACATTTAGAAAAATTGATTTTGGTCCACTTTCCTCTAAACCAAAAATCAAATCAGCAAAAATCGACCTCGGCCAGGGCCAGCGACCATATTCATCAGCTAGCGCATCAAGTGACCTTTCATCTATTTCTATGATCATTACATCGTCTGACGATTCTGGCCCGGAGAGGCGCCAATTCAAAGCAAAGTCGAGCGCATCTTTATCATACTGAAGCGCTTCAAAATTGCTGAGGTCATACTTTATAGAGAATGAAAATATCGTGTATGAGCTGAATACGACAAATAAGATGACATAAAATGACTTGATGTTATGAAGCAAGAATTTTGAAAATTTGGATTTCACTTATAATCCAATATTCTTTTTGAGTTATTTGAATATCCTTCAAGTGGCTCATACTCAACTGTTATGTGCTGCGATAATACATCTATACGCTCGCTTGGAGCAGGGTGAGTTTTAAAAAACAACTCTTCCGTAATGCTTTCCTGGGCGCCTAGAAACCGAAATAGAACATCGAAAGCAGCCGAGCTTGAATAACCCGCTTTTACTGAAAGCTCGAGACCAGCCAGATCTGACTCGTATTCAGCATTTTTATCTAGCCCTTTTAATGCTAGATCTTTGAACAAAGAATTCATATTTGGAAGAAGTGTATTTTCTGTTATCAAATTTTCTTGCATTTCCAGAATTACTCCAGCCATTCTCTCTTGATTCTCAATGACCTGTATATGATGTCTCTTTATCACATGATTAATTTCATGAGAGAGTACAAACGCAAGCTCATCCTCAGTCTCCAGCAGATCGAACAATCCTTTTGTGATCAAGATATACCCCCCCGGGGCTGCAAAAGCATTGATTCCATCGTCGCTCATTACACCAAACTGCCAGTCATAGGACTCAGAGGCATCAGCTACGCGAGCAAGATATACACCTAAGCTATTCACATATATCTGGAGCTCTTTATTTTCATGCAGCTTTGCCGCACCCAAATATAGTGAAACTATATTTCTCCCAATTTCTTTTTCGCTTTCTTGAGAAAAGCAGAAGATTGAAACTGTCGCCAAAACGAAAACTTGTAGAGTTTTAAAAATCATCTTCTATCTGCCTTCTTTGTCGATCTTTACGAGAGATCTTATCGCGGTCTTTTTTTTCTTCAGAGCGGCTTTGAGAAGTTTCAAAATTTTGAGACTGGAATTGAATAGGATTAAGCTCAACTCTTTCATTTGTTTCAAAGCTTGCCATGAGGTCATCTGAGATATTAGTCGATAGAAATGATTCTAATTCTGATTGTGAAGGCTCTGCTAATGATATTTCCTCTGCGTCCAGCCCCCTTACACCGGTCACCGCTACGCCATTACCTGCTCCACTCCGTCCTGTATTCAAATTACTCAAGTTAGTTGAAGTTTGATTGCTACTGGAAAAACGAAGAGAAGTCACTTTTACCCAGCCATCGGCTCCTTCGAACTCGATGTTTGCCCAAAGCCCTTTTCTCATTTTGACATCGACTTGACTTTGCTGTGGTATCAAACCCACCACTTGAGAATTTTGCTTGGGCCCATTTAACAGGGGCGATTCTGTTAGTAGAATTGCAGGATTCTGACCCTGCGCGCTCAACGAAGAGACTAATATAAGTGATGCAAGAAGACTTAATCTGTACATATTCCGTCCCATTAGCGTTCGATTATTTGGATAAGAAATCCCATTTATCGTTATAACTTAATAATTTTCATTATTATTAATTTTTCTTTAACCAAAGATTGGCTAGCGGCCTCAATATTCTACTTTTTTACAAACTATTCTTTCTGTTCTATTTTTACGCCGAAGGGCTGAGACGAATATATCAAGTCTCCATTCGCTAATCGATAAGCAAGATAAATAGAAACATCAATAGGGGCATCTAAGCTTGTCTTAATGAACTTGAATTGCCTGCTTTCTTTAAAAGTAGTTTGAGGCACAAAAGCCACAAGCTGTGAAGCGTCCCCTGTATACGGAACTAACTGTAGTTGGTCACTAATAGAGTAAACATTCGTCCCGAGTACTGCTACTACCAAGATGTCTACAAGCTCGTTTAAATGGTTTTCCTTTGGTGCTATTGCGAAATTTATTAAGACGCTTGTATTTAAGTTGCCAGTTGAGGAATAACCGCAATTGTCGTTGTCAGTTATCCCAAGAGAAAATCTGCCTGCAACTTCCGAGGTTGATGCCTGTAGACCGCTGACCGCTTTCCTCGCTCCGTTATCAATAGTCGTGCCTAAAATACCTTCGATAGCGGCCTTCTCGGCATCGTCATAGGTCAGGGCGTAGAGAGATTTCACCTCAACCCAGTTTTTAACGTAATCGCATCGAGAAGACTCGTTAGGTGGTAGCCAGTTGGCAGGATCGTTGTCGCTCTTGGAGGTGTTAATTGAATCATCCATAGCCTGAAGGGCATACGAGTTAACTAGATCATTAGCAAAGGCACGTTTCTTCGCGGTATCCCATTCTGCAGCGCCACTCCGATGAGCCTCTAAAAGGGCAACATGATGGTCTATATCGACGTCAGACGGGTCTGTGAAGGCTTGATCTGTAAGAGGGTCATACCACTCACCTAAGGCTACGGAGCATCCATTCTCGGTCATCGTGACGGGTACTCGAGACTCCAAGATGAGTACTTCATGTCGGGTGTTTATACAGTCTCCGTCCGCGTCGGCCCAGTAAGGGAGATAGTCGTCGCGGTTGTAGGTCGAATCTTCAGAACTATCGGATGATGAGCCCGTAGAGTCTGCTGTATTGTCCGATATATCGTCCCCCGAGCTATTCGATTGATCTGCTATGTATGCGAGGAAGTCAGCTTGAGAGGCGAAAGACATGCCATTGTAATCGCCGCTATGACAGTGGTGTGTCCTAGTGCTTGATTGGTTGTGGCAGCCATATGAATTAACCCCACCCCCGTGGGCAATCGCGAGTATCGGAAAAAGTACTAAGATAGCTGACGCAGCAATGGTGGAGAGTTTCATTGGACAGCCCTTTTTAGTAGTGGCTTTTACAAGTGCTAGGG
>TARA_B110000879_G_scaffold190588_1_pt1 | contig 10704 bp, 7 predicted proteins | sample TARA_B110000879 | Tara Oceans TARA_B110000879 (sample SAMEA4398094) | marine metagenome | biome: Polar Biome; feature: [SRF] surface water layer (ENVO:00010504); material: water (ENVO:00002006), including particulate matter (ENVO:01000060) such as... | depth 5 m
CTATGTTTTGCATCACATTGGATTTTTATTTCGGAACTAAACGTTACAGGAGAGTGTAGGGCCGGGACTTGCCAGTGTCGGTAGGGAAATCCCTATATCTACATAGATAGCGGGAAATCCCTACTGGTTTAACGGCGCTAGCAATAGATATTCAGGAGTTTGGTCGAACCAATCAAGCTTTCGCATCAAAAAGGGCAAAATATCTAGCTCAATACACAGTTCTCTCAGTGTTTTAGTTGGACCTTCTAAGGGTGTACTTTCTTTGCAAAACATGTCTAACAGGTCAGTGTGGGTTGCTTTGAGGACTCGTTCTATCGTCTTAACTGATAGGCACATAGTCTCAGCAATGTGCTTCTGAGGCATGCCGCGCATGAAATATGTGAAAATTATGAGATCTCTGCGTTTAATGCCAGCGATGCCGGTGACTGGACCCCACCATAGCATTTCATTAGGCATATCGATTTTCATCACTGGATTGTTTTTGATTCTCGTTATGTCGACTGCGTAGCCTTTTACTTCACCGTTATCTTCTGTAGTTTTTAGCATTGCAACACGATTCCAGCGGTGTCCGCTTACAAAACAAAGCACCTCATACATGACATAGCCGTGTTCACTTAAAATATCTGTATAAGCGTGGAATTCAGTACATTTGGTTCGGTTTCGCAGGTTTTTATCGTAATATTTTCGTTGAAAAGCTGGCAGCGGTGTGGTCGGTGTAATCACTCCAGATGAATCAAGTGAAAACTCTACAACGTGCTTATGGCCATATCTAAGGACGAAGTAGTCGTACATTGAATTTAACAAGTGATTTCCTGAGCACAAAGAGAACCAAAGTTTAGATAAGAAAGGGTCTTACTACAATAGGGAAATCCCTCATAGAGTCTTTATAAGCTAGTCACAATCGAAGTCTGGTAGTAATACCGCATATACTCGGTCGCCTAAGTCGTGCATATCAATGATCTTTGTTAAATCGTCTGGATAAATGGTCGAGAAGTTTGGAATTAGAGCGAGTCTTAGCGGCTTGATTAAGCCTAGCGACGGTATTGTCTTCAGCGGGTGCTGCGGTAATTTTAGGTCTGCTTGAATGGCGTAGGCCACAGTTTGTGCAGGGTACCGGGACCTTATCAGTGGCGAATGCATTTACCTCAGTACGTACAATAATGTTAGGCAATCAGTATTTAGAAGTGTGGTACGGCATTATTTGAATTAAGCTTTTACACAGTTTCAGTTTTTGCTAGAGGTATCGTTTTGAGCCAGCCTGAGTAGGAATAACCCCAAAGCTCAGAGAGTTATTTTTATGACTGCGGTGCAAATATGACTCAACCGGGGCTAGCTGTGGTGATGGCAGAGTAGGATTAATTAGGTGAACGATCGAGGCGCATAGTAAACCCCTCTTAAAGGTATGAGAAATAAGGTCTTGATATTAGCCTAGCCTTTTTTTCATGCTTTGAGTATGAGAGCGCAGCGTAAGAAAAACCTTAACTCTAGCAATTATGGTAACGTGCTAATAATCAATATAAGCTGAAAAATGAAAACTTCATTGGTAAAAATTTTCGGGTTTAAGTGTTCGTTGCATAACCCTGTTAGGTGTATAAATGAGTTTAATGAATAAAATAAACCCCAAAAAACTACTCAACAGTAAGTGGACAGCGGTGTATCCGACCAACAAAGAAAAACATTTTATAGTTTCTGAAGTTGAGTTTGATGAAGACGACAGTGTTATCTCGTGCTGCATAGAGTCGGTCATGTCAAAACGTGCTATGTCGATAAACTGGTATGACCTAAAGGATAGCAATAACTGGGTGTATGGCTGGAAATAACCCCGAGCTATAACCTATGCAACGCTTGGCCCAATGGCACCTACGTTTCATTCCAGTGGAGTCTTTCGCTGTATTTAGAGCGCCAGTACTTGACGCTAATGAAGCAGAGCGCAATGTTGCTTATTAGAACGGCAATGATTACTGGCCAGAATAGCGAGCTTAGGCCGCCAACCAGCCCAATGGGTGAAAACAGAACATAAAGCATAACAATACCACTGAAAAGCGTGATTGCAGTGGGTAATGCATATGCCCATGGCGTCATGTCCACTCGGTCCTTATGTTGGTAGTGCCAGGATTTTTCCAGAGGTTTCCAATAACCGATGGTTAACATGATACCCACTTCAATGAAGAATAAGATCGCATAAATATGAAGAAAATTGATGTCAACTTTTATAACAAACTGCAGTAGTCCGTAAGCAATGATGTGGAAAACAATGGCTATTGTGGCTGCTATACCCGGAACCTGTTTGGTAAATAGACCTACCAACACCACAGCGATAACAGGAATATTATAGAAGCCGGTAAAGATGCGAATGATTTGGAAAATGCCTTCGGGGGCATACTGCAAAAGAGGTGCTGCCGCAAAGGAGAATAGGGCAATAATGACACTGGCGATTTTGGCGACCTTAATGAGTTTTTCGTCGCTGACAGCAGTCTTTTGCATCGGCTTATAAATATCCAAGACAAATAGAGTGGCGGCACTGTGGAGGAGAGAATTAAAGGAGCTGAAAACAGCGCCCAATAAAACAGCCAAAAAGAATCCGGACATGTAAACAGGAAGGACATTCTTGACGAGGTAGGGGAAAGCCAGATCTATTGACTGGAGTTCTCCACCATAAAGATGAAAAGCGATGACACCTGGCAACATCATCATGAAAGGCACAAGCAGTTTGAAATAGCCGGTATAGAGCACACCCTTTTGACCTTCGGCAAGATTCTTGGCGCCGAGTGTTCGTTGGATAACATACTGATTGGTGCCCCAGTAAAACAGGTTAGCAAAAATCATACCGGTGAAAATAGTACCAAAGGGGGTTGGGTCTGACGGGGCGCCGATTGCGTTAAGTTTTTCTGTATGGGTCGACAGCACCTGGTTGATCCCTGCAGATACGCTGCCATCACCGAGGGCGGCAAATCCAAATATTGGAACAGTAATACCAATGATGAGTAGCCCTATGCCGTTAATTGTATCCGATACCGCAACGGCTTTTAAGCCACCAAACACCGCATAGATAGACCCTATAACGCCGACTGCGACAATAGTAATCACCAGTGAGCTGCTGTAACTGAGATTAAGCAATGCAGGAACATCAAACAATTGTAGGACCGCAATAGAGCCCGCATAGAGGACGGAGGGAATGGTGATCAGACCGTAGCCGACCAGAAACAGAACAACCGTTAAGCGCCTGACGCCGTCATCAAATCGATCGCTTAAAAATTCAGGCAGTGTCGAAAAGGCTCCAGACAGGTATTTGGGTAAAAAAACCAGCGCCATTACAATCGTTGCGATACCGGCTGTCACTTCCCAGGCCATGCTACTCATGTTGTAGCCGTAGGCAGAGCCGTTTAGCCCGATTAATTGTTCGGCAGAAAGATTAGTGAGTACCATAGATCCGGCAATGAATATCCCGGTAAGTCCACGTCCTGCTAGGAAATAACCGTCCTTGGTATCCACCTCCCCTTTGGTTTTCTGGTAGGAGATAAAGGCGACAATAGCCATGAAAAAAATGCATGAAGCCAGCGTATAAATGACAAACTCTAATCCCATGTCTCTAATCTCGTATGTCTAGTCTTTGCGTGGCTTGTTTAGTTGGGCCAATAGGATGCGACTAATGAACCGCTGGTCAGTGCATCAGTATAAGCTACGTTAGGTCCCAGAGGTATCTGTGTTGCCTCGGGAACAAAGACTGCAATGTCATTAAGTGACAATGTTAGCTGATGGGTACGTCCGCTTTCGAACCGTTCACCGCTGGGGAATTTACACCAATGGCCATTGGTTAGGTGTGGCAAATAGCACTCCACCTCACCGCCCGGTTTCAGGCAGGGAGCAACCAGCATGTCGCCGCCAAACATAAACTGGTCTTCAAATGACCATGCGGCACGATCCTCGGGGAACGCCAAGGCCATGCCTCTCTGCACGGGTATGCCAGTTTCGCTGGCATAGACCATTGTTTTGTGAAGATAAGGAATCAGCCGGTAACGCAGCTGCAATGCGGCCAATACGATAGTTTCAGCTTCTTTTCCGTAAGACCAAGGCTCCCGTGGGCCGATTCCATGCAGACGAAAATGTGCAGAAAATACGGCGGCTTGTGCCCAGCGAATATAAAGCTCATCATCGCGTTGATCGGCATAAAAGCCGCCGACATCAGTTGCGTAGTAAGGTGCCCCTGACATCCCCCAAGACACGCCTCCACGTAAGTTAGCGGCTAAACCGCCCCAGTCGGCCTGAGAGTCTCCACCCCATTGTGAAGGATAACGTTGTGAGCCGATCCAAGAAGAGCGACTGAACAAGAAGGGGCCTGATTTACAATACCGCTCTGCGGCTTCGTAAACGCAGCGGTTGTATAGCAAGCTATAGACGTTGTGCAGAACGTCACCGGTGTCTCCGTTCGAGGCCACCATGCCGGCTTCAATTTGTTCGCCGAAATCCACTTTGATCATATCGACGCCCATATCAAACAAGGGCTTGTGGCTGTCACGCCAAAATGCATAGGCGTCGGGGTGGGTGAAATCGACGATTCCGGATTCAGGCAGCGGTGTTAAGACGTCGCCAAAACAGCTGGTATCCCATTGATAGCGGTAGGTTTCGCCACTAGACTGGTCTTTTAGCAGCCAGTCTTTTCCTGCCATAGTCTTAAAAAGCGGGCTATGAATAGAGACTAATGGATATTCCCAAACACAAATTTTGAAGTTGAGAGCCTTCAGTTTATCAATAACAGGCTGTGGATCTTTATAGCGTTTGGGATCCCATTCAAAGGCAAACCGGGTATCGGTATCTTGCCAGGCGCGTCCGTCCAGAGTAATGACATCACAGGGCATATCATTGCTGCGCACGGCTTGTGCTGTCGTCAGTAATTCTTCGGCATCTTTGTAGTATGCTTTAGACAGGATCACCCCAAGGCTCCAAAGCGGCGGTACCGGCGCGCGTCCTGTTAATTCGGTATAGGTATCTAGTATTGCTGCACCGTCGTCGCCAGAAAGTAGAAATAAATCCATTGAGCTGTCCTCAACTAACATGCCGTAAGCACGCTGCGACCAAGGTGCAAAGCCTACTCCATGAGTTACTGGCGCGGGCGTATGGACGAACGCACCCCAACCGTTGGGACTCCATGCGAACGGGGTATTCTTATAGGAAACTTCACCATTGACGCCCAGAGCGTCTTCATTATAAGAGCGTACTAATTGCCCTCGCTTATTTAGGCTCCCCCATTTTTCACCCAGCCCATAGACGGGTTCGCTGGACTCTAGTTCTAGGCTAATGAACCAGCCCTGGTCGACCCGGGCAACTGGCGGGAGACGAAATTGACGAACAAAGTGGCTGTCAGTCGGAGACTGCTGAATACGTCGAGAATCTTTTAAAAGTTCAAAAGAAAGTGGTTGGTGATGTAATGTAAGAGTGTGACCACAGCCTTCAATAATGGTGAGATTTTCGCTGTTTGTTACCCCGGGTATTACAGCGTCAGGTTCTTTAATTAACATGCCGTAATCGCCGAACTGGCACTCTCCGAAACATAATCTAACGCCAAAATTATGCATTGAAATGACTAATTGTCCTGCCGTTGTTGCTATAGAAACGGCACCGGTTTGAGTCGGCACTGCGATACCGCAAACGTCGAGTGGTGGTATATCGTTCCAGGCGGGCGCTGTCGAATTGAAATGTGACATCTGCTCAACTTCCCCAATATGATAATAACTGGCGTGAAAAATATTTCAGCTATAACTAACGATGTTATGCTTGGTTTCTATCCACGCATCCTACTCGATTAGAGGTACTAAATACGTTCGGTAAATTAACGCGTGGCATAGGATCAAACAAACGTATAATACTACCAAAATTCAGTGCAATGCGAGAATCGAAATGACAGCTAAGGGTAAACCTGAGATCGGATTAGGCCTATGGAAAGTGCCAAAGTCACAATGTGCAGACGTCGTATATAACGCCATTAAATTGGGTTATCGACATTTAGATAGTGCCTGCGATTATGGTAATGAGGTCGAGGTGGGGCAGGGGATCACCCAAGCTATTGCAGACGGTTTGTGTCAGCGAGAGGATTTGTATGTTGTATCAAAGCTATGGAATACCTATCACAGCAGGGAGCATGTGCAGCCAGCGCTGGAAAAAACCCTTGCCGATTTGGGCTTGGACTATTTGGATTCTTATCTGATTCATTTTCCCATTGCTCAGCCTTTCGTGCCCTTTGAAACCCGTTATCCACCGGAGTGGATCGAAGATCCACTGGCCAGTGAACCCGCAATGAAAATCGCTCCCGTGCCACTTTTTGAAACTTGGCAGGCGATGGAAAATTTGGTTGAACAAGGTCTGGTTAAAACGATTGGTGTGTGCAACTACAGCTCCGGTTTGTTGAATGATTTGATGGCATATGCAACGATTAAACCGTCCGACTTGCAGATAGAGTCGCATCCATACCTGACGCAGGAGCGGCTGATCCGCTTGGCGAATGACTACGGGATCGCTGTTACGGCGTTTTCTCCATTGGGCGCATTGTCATACTTTGAATTGGATATGGCAGATGCGCTTGAATCTGTTCTTATACAGCCGGTAGTCCTGGCTGCGGCGAAACGATTGGAAAAAACACCTGCTCAAGTGGTTTTGCGTTGGGGTCTGCAGCGTGGTTGTTCGGTTATTTCCAAGAGTTCACAGAATGAGCGTTTAGAAGAAAATATTAACATTGTCGACTTTGTATTATCCAAGCAAGAGATGCTGGATATTTCTGCGTTGAACCGCAATCGTCGCTTTAATGATCCGGGAGATTTTTGTGAAGGCGCTTTCAACAAATTTTACCCGATCTATGATTAACAGGTAGCGGTATGTCCTACACAAGTAACATGATTGAAAACCTTCAGTTTAGCGAGAAGAATTTTCCGACGATTATAGGCAATGATGGGTCGATAAAAACAGTCGCTGAGGCTAAACAATGGGTGTCCGACAATCTTGCGATATTAAAAAAAGAGCTGAGCTGTACTGGGGCGGTTCTGTTAAGGGGTTTTCCAATTGTTGATGCCGAAAGCTATGGCGATTTCTTTACGGCATTTAACTATCCTAACTTTACCTACACAGAATCACTTTCGAATGCGGTGCGTATTAATCACACTGAGACTGTATTTACGGCTAACGAAGCGCCTAAAGAGGTCGAAATATACCTCCATAATGAAATGGCCCAAACACCGGTCTACCCAGCGATTATCTCTTTGTTTTGTGAACATGCTGCAGATCACGGTGGTGCGACGGTTATTTGTCGATCGGATTTTGTTTATCAGCAGTTGTTGGCAGCGTTGCCTGAGCTAACCAATAAGCTGGCGCAGGTAGGTATCAAATACACCACGCTTATGCCCGGTAAGGATGATCCGCAATCCGGCCAAGGTCGAAGTTGGCGCGGGACTTTAAGTGTGAAGTCAGTAACAGCGGCTGAAGACAAGTTGCGGAGCCTCGGTTACACATGGACTTGGAATGATGACGGATCGCTATCGGCACAAACCGCAGCGCTTCCGGTGATCAAAACGTTAAAGGACGATCGAAAAGTATGTTTTAACCAGCTGGTTGCTGCCTACATGGGCTGGAAAGGGGTGCGTGAAAACCCTGCGATTGCCCTCTGTTTTGGCGATAATAGCGAGATACCTAAAAGTTTTCTGGATACCCTAGTATCAATTGCCAAGAGACTATCGTTCGATCTTGAGTGGCGCGATGGTGATGTCGTCATCGTTGATAACCATCTCGTGATGCACGGCCGTCAGCCTTATTCAGGTGAGCGTAAGCGCAAGGTGCTAGTTGTTTTGGGCGCTGCCGTCTAAAGCCTTTTTGTCGTTAAAAACCAATATAACCTGAGCAGGGATGTTTACCATCGGTAAGATGACGCCGCGGTGAGCAACATGTGAAGTAGCGTCACTGCGGAATCTCGATCGAGAGCTGCGGTAGCCTGTTTCTAGGTTGTTAGGCTCAATGTTGAAAAACCGAAGGGATTGTTCCGTTACTATTACATTAAAGTGTAATAAAGCGGCGGCTTACTCGCTACAGTTGCTGGATTTTATATTGATTGCTGTGGACGTTGATAAGTAACAATAATTTTTAAAATACAGTGCTCTAGCGCGGCAAGCGCGATTAATTTTTGAGACATTAAAAAGCCAAAACTCATAAAATAAGCCTTAGCGCTATACCATAAGTACCTACTTTCGAAATATAGTCGAACGTTTACATAATTGTGTTGACGCAGCTCTCAAGCATGTTTATCTTTCCGCTCGAATTTCTATGGAGTGGCTGCGGTTTCTTTTTGTTGACAAGCCATTCGACCAAAAAAACGATTTAATAGGGTTAACTTATGGGCACTACGACAACATTTATTAAGAAAAATAATCATCAAGGATCATTTAAGCAGACGCTTCTTGCTAGCGCTATTGTTAGCTCACTTGCCGCCACCGGTGTGCAGGCGCAAAGCTCGGTGATGGAAGAGGTCTTAGTAACAGCATCAAAGCGCGAGCAAACGCTACAGGAGACTCCTATTGCGGTTTCGGTAGTTGGTCAAGACACGATTGAGAAGGCTGCAATCCTTGATATCAACGATTTACAGGTTCTTGTTCCGTCGTTGCGCGTGAATACTAACCAGACGGCGTCTGCGACAAATTTTTCAATTCGCGGATTCGGCGGCGGCAGCAACAACGTCGGTATTGAGCCTTCTGTTGCCGTGTTTATTGACGGTGTTTACCGCTCGCGCGCAGGCGCTCAGATTGGCGACTTACCCAGACTAGAGCGGGTTGAAGTACTGCGCGGGCCACAAAGTACCTTGTTTGGCAAAAATGCCTCGGCCGGTGTTATCAGCATCGTGACAGCAGCGCCATCTTATGAAACAGAAGGGAAAGTCGAAGCCGGTATCGGTAACTACAACCGCAAGCAGCTGAAAGGATATTACACAACAGGCCTTTCAGAGACGCTTGCCGTCAGTGCCTCTGGCAGCATGAACACTCGCGATGGGTATGTCGAAAGATTGGACGGTGGTACAGATCTTAATGAGCGCGACCGTTGGAATCTTCGCGGCCAGGCACTCTTTGAACCTACTGAAAACGTAAGCTTAAGGCTCATTGTCGATTACAGCGAAATCGACGAAAACTGCTGTGCTGTCACTAATGTGTTTAATGGCGCATCTGCGGGAGCGATTCAATTTTTAGGCGGCACTGTGCTGCCGGATAACAAACCATTTGCTCGTAAGTCGGCAGTATCCACCGAAAATGTTAACCAAATTGACGATGGTGGTGTTTCCCTGCAGCTGGACGTTGATTACGACACCTTTGCACTGACGTCAATTACCTCTTACCGCAAAAATAAGGGTTACAGCGGCGGCGACGTTGACTACACCAGCTTGGATATTGTTAGAACTGACGCTTCCCTCGAAATTGAAACAGTTACTCAGGAATTCCGCTTGACCTCGACTGCCGGGGAGTCCTTTGATTGGATGGTGGGTGGTTTCATCTTCCAAGAAGACATCGAAACCGATGGCTCTACCTTTTTTGGAAATGACTTCCGTGCTTACGGCGACGTATTGTTTGGTAGTTTCCCTGGTATATTGTCGACTGTTGAGGCTTTGTCAGGTCTGCCGGCGGGAGCAATTTTGTCATCGGATAATGTCGCGTCGACCGCGTTTGAACAAGATAATTTTGCTTATTCGTTATTTGCAACAGGTGATTATCATTTCACTGACAAACTGACTGCAAGCCTTGGCGTAAGCTACACGTATGATGAAAAAGAAGTGGTTAAAGATAGTTACCGAAACAACGACTTGTATTCGGCCGTTGATTTGGTACCTGTGCTTGGAGCCACGCCATTGGCGGGGCTAATTCCTTCGCTCCAAGGCTTGCAGTTCAGGCCGCCAGTAATAGACTACCCAAATTCGGTTGAGAATGGTGAAACTGACGACGACAAGGTTACCTGGACTGCGCGGGTGACTTATCAGGTCAATGATATGGTTAATGTTTACGCCAGCGCTGCGACCGGTTACAAGTCATCATCTTGGAATATTGGCGGGGCGTCGCGGCCTTTTCCTGCTAGTGAGGCAGCGCTGGACGCTGCCGGTCTGCTAGTCGCTAACCAGAGCTTCGGCACTCGTTTTGCGTCTCCAGAAGAAGCGATGGTATATGAACTTGGTTTGAAAGCTAGTTTCGAACAGGGTGCCTTCAATATCGCGATCTTTGACCAAACGATTGAAGATTTTCAACAGAATGCCTTTGACGGTGACTCATTTGTACTGACCAATGCTGGTGAAAGATCAACTCGCGGTATTGAGTTCGATGCACTGTATTCGCCGACCGATGCATGGCTCTTTAACCTAGCGGGAACGTTCATGGATCCTAAGTATGATTCCTACACAGGAGCGTCTGGGATTGGTGGTGCGCCTATCGATTTGTCAGGAGAAGAACCAGCGGGTATTCACAAAGAGAACGTTACAGCATCCGCTACCTACCGGTTTACTGTAGGTGATGGCATCACTGGTTATGTCCGTACCGATTACATCTACGAAAGTGATGTTCGTGCTGCCTGGAATGTTCCGGAAGAGTTCAGTCGGGAAGTGAGTACCTGGAATGCAAGCGCAGGCCTCCAGTTCACCAACGGTGTTAATGTTCAGGTGTGGGGTCGTAATATCAATGATGATGAATATTACGT
>TARA_B110000879_G_scaffold172380_1_pt1 | contig 10662 bp, 13 predicted proteins | sample TARA_B110000879 | Tara Oceans TARA_B110000879 (sample SAMEA4398094) | marine metagenome | biome: Polar Biome; feature: [SRF] surface water layer (ENVO:00010504); material: water (ENVO:00002006), including particulate matter (ENVO:01000060) such as... | depth 5 m
CAGTAGCGTTAATACAATACAACATAGCTACGTTACGAGGTCTTGTTTCGTCTCCAATACCATCACCTATATTTCCCGCATTGTAAGTTGCAGCAGCAGTGTTGCCTTTAACAGACTGAACCCCTGAGCCCCCAGCAGCTGGAAACTGCCCAGCACTCCCTCCAATGTTATGTATATGTTTTCCAACCTCTTCATCCTGTTTATTACCTACAGGCAATGTATCTGATGAACCTCTAATGAACTCATCTTGTAAGTTAGGTAAGTTAAATGTAGTAGAACCATCACCCGCACCATACAAGTCAGCTACTTTAGCATAGAGTAAGCTATATGTATCTCTTGATACTTCTGAACCATCACAATGTAACCATCCTATTGGGACACTGTCCATTGCAAAAGGTGCTACCATACCAATAGCTGTGTCTACAGATGGAGTTGCACCAACTACATCACCGCCACCACCTGAACCAGTATAAGCCGTTGATTGTAATGTCCCATCATTATAGGTAATACCATTAGTTCCGTTAAACTGTAAACTCATTCTGCTTCCTCTGGTTGGTTACCTTTTGCTACCCATTCTAGGTACTCTTGATAGTCCTTGTTTGATTCATCTTTAGGTATACAAGCATTGTCTGATAATCTAATGATTATTTTTGATTCTTCGTTTATGTCTATACTATTAAATTCTTTATACATACTATAGCTCCGCATTAAGAAAAATATATTTATCAGCGTTTAACTGAAGATAAGTTCCCATTCCTGCTACACCAGCAACATCCCATCCACTAATATTAAATCTAGCACTATGATTGGATATTACATCCATATAACCTGAACCTGCTGCAGTTGAAGCACCCGATGCCCTATAAGCTTGAATCCATCCTATACCAGTAGTAGCCATTGTTGGTGCTGTTCTCATTATAACGGGAAATGTAAATAATCCTAAAACTTGAGTAGTAGTAAACCATATACCAGCACCTATAGCCGTACTTCCAGAACTACCATATTGTTGATAATACCTCTGACACAATTGTAACTGTGTTCCGTATTGTAGATTTTCAAAAGGTGTTGCTGTTGTACCTACTTCTAGTTGTACGCCTGTGATGTTGATGTAGTTGGATGTTGAGTCTGATAAATCAACTTGACCTGCAAACCTTCCTGTTATAGCTGCCCCTGAATATGCTGCCCAAGCTGTGCCCAATGTACCTGATGTTGCATCACTTCCAATAGCCAGTCCCCAAGACAATACTAAACTTTGTTGATTATCGTCATTAAGAACACCTGTAGTATCTCCCTCAAATGTTACAGCTTTCTTTTCCCAAGTGTTAGCAGATGATATTGTGTAAGATTTACTTATAGTTCTTAAATTATCTGTATCAAATAAATTTACTATATAAGTGCCTATCTTATTAGATTTTACCCAAAAAGAAACAGTTGTTGGTTTAGCATTTGTTGTTCCTTTCGCTAATGACTGTACATTAAATCCTTCAAATCTTTGTAGAATTAATACTTTTTCATCTGCTGCTAAAGACCCTGCCGTTGTACATGAAGTTTTTAAAGAATTAGCAAATCCTTGTCCCGTTGGAACATCAGTATCTTGTGTTTGTGAAAAAACAGCTGTAGGATTTGAATAACTAAATGACCATCTATCACAAGTATAATAGCCAGTAGTAGTAATTCCAGTCGCACTTGTACCTCTTTGTGCTATCTGCATATTACCATTGATGATAATGTTACGCATACCAAGAGAGCTTTCTATTGCAAATGTTCCTGTAGTTTCAGGGAAGGTAAGTGTATTTGTTTCATCTGTATCTGGTGCAGTAATAGTAATATTTCCAGAGGAAGTTCCTGCCCCTGCAAATTCTACAGAAGATACTTCTGGTAGTGGTGTATTGGTGGTAAGTATTGTTCCTGTTTCAACAGGCAATGTTAATACATTTACTCCAGATACATCTGGTGAAGCAATCGTAATAGAGCCACTTGTATTTCCTTTTAATACTATGTCAGCCATTACTCATCTCCTTTTGGATATTTAGCTTTGACATCTTTGATGTGGTCAAGCCATGTTTCTGACCCATCTTGCACATCATGGTATTGCATATCTAGTTGTTCAGCTATTGGTTTGTATGCTTCAGCTCTTTCATATTTATAAGCATTAGGGTCTACCCAAGCATTTACTAGAGCTTGGTCTATTTTTACAGGGTTACCATCTTTATCCATAGCTCCTGCTGTATCATCTATTGATACTACATTTGAGTGTGTTGCATAAATTGCGTTATGATTCATTATCCTGCTACCTCCATAACTGTAATTGTTGATGGTGAGCGTGGTTCATAAGTTGTAGCGTCTCTATCAATAGCAGTACTATTTATTGCGGTAAGGTAAGAAGCAGAATAAGAATTTGTTTGTAATTTATAAGTTGTAGCACTTGTTGTGTTTGGACTATCTAAAAATTCCATTGAAGCTGGAGTTGCATTGTATTGTGCCGAAATCGCACCACCAACATCACCGTATCCTGCTGAATTTGAAGTTACTCTAGGTCTACTACCTGCCGCATCACCTATTATTATAGAAGTACTGCCTCTTAATAAATTAAGATAACCTAAATACGCAGAATTAGATATATGCGTAAAAAATCTAACTAAAATTTTACTACTTGAAGAACTAGGTGTAATTGTTACTGACAGTCCTGTTATATCTACAAAAGATGCACTAGATGTAGTAAATTTATCAGTTTTAACAGCTTGAACCACTTGCAGTATTTTACCAACACCAACACCAGCACCAGTAATAGTCTTACCACTAGCCATTGCTAGACCCGTACTATTAACTGTAGCAATTGTTGTTCCTGCGGATTGTAGCTCTATCTCACCACTTGTATCTGCTGTAAGTTTTAATCCATCACTTGTGTCTGCATTAATTGTTGTAGCCATATTATAAGATTACCCATTTACTAGAAGCTGGCACTGTGACTGATACACCACTTGCTACTGTTGCATTTACTGACATTGCATTATAACTTGTAGGAATTATATAGTCAGCTCCTATGATTGAATTATTTACAAATATTCCATTAGTTGCACCTATCTGTGGTGCGATACCTGTATTTGTGCTGTCTTGTACTACCGCCTTTTCAGCAGGGTAAGTACAGAATACATTGCTAGTTCCAGACAAAGTAATCTTAGCTCCAGAATTGCTAGACTCTAGTACATTGTCCCTAGACAGTGTTGTTCCTGAAGATGTGTAAGTACCAATACCTACTTCCCATTCACTATCTGATACTAACGTATAGTAGGTTGTATTGCCATTACCAATGACACTAAATGATTGAAAGCCTGTGGTAGCACCAGCAAGCGTAACTGTCCCTGTGCCAGTAGTAGTCGTACTTTCTTGGACGCGGTCTTTAAATACGAGAGCCATATTTTATCCTTACGATAATTCTACTGTTAAATTGTCTGCAGCAATTTTAAATACATCACCTATATCAATAACTTTAGCGGCATCTAATGCTGTGTAAAAATACATGTTACCCCCAATAGATGCATCCCATAAACCAATGTAACTCACTGTTCCCCATGCTGTAGTTGCAGCTGGGAAAGTGGTATCTGCATCTGTATCAACTAAGCCTGATGTTCCTGTTGCAACAATAAATGAAGCAGGCATCCTAACATAAGAAGACCCTGTAGCAGAAACTTCAGTTGATAAATCTCCAGCAGGTGTTGGGTCTGCAGTGTTTAATGATACATAAGGATTATTCATTCCTGCGAATGCTGTTCCATTAAGTGTCAAGTTTAGAAGTTTATTTTTTAAATAGTCCGACATTTCATCCATAGTAATTTACCTTATTGAGTTTGTTATTGTAAGTGGCGTAGCAGGGTATTCAGATTCACTATCACTTTTTCGTAAAGCAATCATTCCTTTATCATACATACTTGCCCATGTTGCAAGTCTTTCATCATTCATCAAGTAGGGCTCTGCTTCACCTAGTGAGGCATAAAGCAATAAGTCAGGTGTTTCTGCTAACCAAAGATTAGATGAATTAGTGTCGCTTAAATATTCTGGTTGATAAAAGTATACCATTTGTAGCGTGTATTTACTGTCAGGAATTGGAGCAAATTGAAACTCTGAACCTAACAGTGTATATTTATTAGGCAATCCTGAAACAGCAGTTTGTGCGTTTCTAAAGAAATTGCTTGTAGATAAAAATTTAACTGTTTGTGGTGGGTTACCTTGTAAATGCAAATCTTTCATAGCCATAAAATCAGAAGGCAAAGATACTATTGACTTACCTGCTTCTGTCTCAGAAGTGGCAACTTTAATCATTTGTCTAATGCGTAAGTCTCTGACAAGTCTATTTTCAGCCAGTCTAATAAATTCTGGTATCTGCACTGTTAAATCAGTACGAGCCAAATAACTCGCTATAGTTGCCTGTAGCGTTGTGTAGGTTGTAAAAAATGCCATTTAGATTCTACCTTTTTTTGTTCTAAAAAATCTATTGTCTGGGTCGTTTAGCCATGCAAAGAATTTCTTTTGGTCTAATACATGAAACCCTCTCATGATTTCTTGTTGATTTAACTTGTCTACAACAGTCATTGGAATAGATGCTATCTTATTATCAAATAAGTCATCACCCCATTTTGTTGAGTTGTTATTATATTCTTGTTTATTCTTTTCAATGATGTCAGTTACATCTTGATTAGTCTCTATAATCTTTCCATCATCTGTATTATGTTCTTTAAATATTCTCATTTTATCCATCCATATATCAAAAAAAGTACAATAGGTGTAATAGGTAATACAGCTAATAAACCTAATGTGATAAGAATAGGTTTGTAAAGTTTGTTTTTTATATTATTCATTTAGTAATAATACTGCCCCCGAAGGGGCAATATAATGTTTAAACTAAATTAAACTGCTAAGTCAGCAACGATACCATGTGCCTTCTCATTAGATACTTGTAGAGTATACTCAACAAGCATTTGATGTTTCTCACTGTCTCCAGCTTTAGCTAATAGATGTGACTCAAATGGTCTCAGTGTAGCAATAGAAGCCATTGTAGGGTCAAGCACTAGAGCTTGTTCTGCAACTGGTGTTGCATCAGCAGTCATAAATCTGTCAGGTACAACAGATAACATACCAAAGTCTGATAAGTAAACATCAGCAGCACCAACAATAGTTGCTTGTTTAGTAGGAGAAGCTGTTACACGATTAACTGCAATACCAGCAAATTCTGATACTACTTGTTTCTGTGTAGGTGGTACAACTAATATAGTTGGACTACCGCCATTAACAAAACATGATTTAACCACTTCTTTTAGCTTTGCTTCTGTAAATGCAGCAGCAGTAGTACCTTCTGTACGAGTCGCTGTACCATCAGAACCAACAGGTGCTTCACCATCTGTCATTGTTACAAAGTTAGTACCAAGCCATGTTTGGATAGAACCAAGTAGCCTAGCTGATGAACCAGCAGTACCATTACTTTGAGCTACGTTACCAAGAATAGTTTTTTCCATGTCTCGTTTTAGCTCTTGTCCTGCTTTAGCAAGCTGGTAAGCTGTTTCAGTCTTACGACCTGCTTTATCAACTGCATCAAGAGTTCCAGAGATATGGACTGTTTTACCTTGAATTTGTGTTTTGTTACCAACACGAGTTGTAGGTGTATCAGATGCTCCTGTAGCATCAGCACCCTCAACTAAACCTGCATTACTAGCCGCAGCTAATGTATCAGTTTGCCATTCATGATATGTTGCTGTTGCTTTTGTTTTACCAATAGATGAAACTACTGGTGTTTCGGTTGGAGCAATATTGTAGATTGTGTTGCTTAAATCTTCTCTTTGCCCAATCGCTGTATACGTTCTATATTCTGCCATTGTTATTCCTTAAATAAAGTTTTCAAATATAGCTGCAGCGTCTCTGGCTGAACCAGTTTGCTGTAGCCGTTTAAGTTGTTTCTTTTGTATGTCGGTTACATTCTGCTTTACCTTAGCTCCAGACTTTAAAGTCTTTGGTGCTTTAGCGACTTTCTTTTTAACGCCAGCTTTACCTGCCATTAATTTGTCGTATTGTGCTGCTTTATGTAATACCAATACATGACGGGAATCATAGACTTGAGATAACTCTTTGTCTGTAAATCCTATCTTTTTGCCATAGCTACGAATGTCATTACGGACTTGTTCGCCTTTAGCTTTATCTGAAAACTCTGGTAAGGATTCTGCTAGTTTATTTTGTTCTTGGTGTACAAACTGTTTCATTTGTGCATCATTCTGCATTCTTTGCTCGTGAGCAATTTGCATCCTTTCTGCATGAACCTTTTGTAATTGTTCTTTTTTCTCGGTCATATCTGCGACCTTAACTGCATATCCTACTGGGTCGTTCTCTCTCATTGCAACTAAATCTTCTGGACTGTCATTTTGTCCAACTAAAAATTCCTCTAGCTTTTGCAATTTTTGTGAGTAGTTATCTCTAACTTGTCTAGCTTCAATAATAGCTTTAGCTTCGTGCTCTATGACTTTACGCTGTTCAGCTACTTCTTGAGTCTTTTTAGTATAATCAGAGCCGAGTTGATAAGATTTCTTTAGTTCATCAAGGGTAACTTCTTTTTCCTCACCTGCTGCTTTTATGGTGAAAGTTTGTTCTTCCTCAACTTCTTCAGGTTCTTCAACTTCGGAGTCTACATCTTCTTCCACTTCATCTTCGGTTGCTTCTACAGCTTCCTCGTAATCCGCTTCGTCTTCTGCTTCCTCTACTTCTTCTACCTCTTCGGTTTGCTCTTCTACAACTTCTGGTTGTTCCTGTGTGGAGTCCTCTGGTGCAGATAGCATACCTTCAATAGCTGAAGCTGCTTCTGTTACTGTTAGATTTCCACTTTCCGATGAATCGGAAGTCATGGTGTCATCACTCATTCTCTTTCCTTTTGCCCTCTAGGTGTGGCTTTACCAACTAAGCAATATGCTTAATGTTCTTTTATGTTTTTAAATATTCTTTTAATTGGTCCATTACTGTCTTTTGTTTTTGTATTGCAATGTTCTTCTGTGTAAACATTTTCAATATAAAGTTTAATTTCTTTGTCGTAGACTTTAGAGCTTGTTGTACTAACAATGCATTCTTTATCTAAATTAGCATTATCAACAGGAATCCCTAATGGTTTAAATGTTTCACCTACTACTGTGCCTGTGACTGCACCACTTAAATAAATAAGTGTGATAATTCCCATTTACAATATCTTCCAAGCCTTGTCTTTAATCTCATCGTCTTTAGCGATAGATTCAAACCTAGCCATAATTTCATTAATTACTTTAATCCTGACATAAGCACCTTCTCTTGTAGATACTTCGTCATCATCTGAGTTAACAATTAACTGTACTAATTCTTCTCTCATTAGTTCTATTTCGTCGTTAAGCTCATCACTTTTTATCAGGTTTTTAAATGCTTCTGCTTTTGTCATTATTTAGATGCCGCCATATTGTGTATTTTTTCTAAAGAGTTCATCACTGCTTTATCTTTATCAGTTTGTGCTTTTTGTGCAAACTCTAATTCTTTTAGTGCCATTTCTTTTTCAAACTTAACTCTATCCTGTTGAAGCTCTAACATTTCTTTTTGAGCTTTAAGTTCTGTTTGTTGTTTCTCTAGTTGAAGCTGTGCCATCTTAGATTGCATTTGCATCTCTGCTTTTTCTCTTTCTACCTGTGCAAGGATAGTGGCTGCTTTAGTATTACTATCTTCTTCTTTAGGAGCTTCAGCAGCTGCTTTCTGCAGTTGCATTGCTTGCTCTTCTGATATTTCCATTAAGAACTGGCTATCATCTTTGAAGCCTGCCATATTAATAAACTTAGCTAATGTATCTCTGTATTGTTTAATATTAACTAACGGGTTATTTAAACCATATTCTTTCATTACTTCTTCTTGTTTAGCAAGAATCATTTGCATTGTTGCTAGCTGCTCTGCTTTTCCACCTGTTCCTAACCCAACATTAACAGTTAGATTATATTCGGTGTCCCATTCTCTAGGATTCATTGGAACAAAAGAATTATTAATTTTAACAATTCTTTCTTTGTCTTGATATTTACAGACTAATGCCATAATTCCTCTAAACAATGTACTTACGCCTGTGTCTGCAAAGATACGGGCTATTAACTCTAGCTTACCTGCTGATGATGATGTCATTGCAGATACGGCTGTTGCTGTTACATTTTGTAATAGATTAGGGTCTAGTCCTTGTTGTAAATCTGATACACCACTTCGTTTAGCTTGAACCATATCTAGGTATTCCAGCATAGGAAATGATTGTGCTGCACTGGATTGAACTGTCATTGGTACTAACGCATTTGGGTTCTTAATACGAATAACACCACCTGCGGTAGATGTGAGTAAGTCATCAAGGTTAACCTGTCCTTCTACTGCTCCTACACGATAGTTGTTAGTTAAGTATAAGTTGTCTAGCATTTGTCGGGTCACTGTAGACTTAATTAACTGTAGGTCTATTGCTCTATCTGCTAAAGACTGTCCAAAGAATTTGTGTGGAATTGGAATAGGGCAAACACTATGGAAGGGAATATAATCACATTCCTCACTCATTAATACTTCATTGCCTGCATAGCAAACTCTGTGAAGTTCTGCTACACCATCTTTATCTAAATCTGTTTTTACATAACACTCAAAGTATTCTACAAGTTCCATTGATGTATCATTAGCATTAGAAGTATTAAAAGGTTGTTCACCTCTGCCGTACCTTGCTACCCTCTCAGGTGTAAATTCTAATGTATCACCCATAGGTAATGTTTCAACAACTTTTTGGTCATACCCCATTGCTATTAAATCTGAACGAGTAACCATACTTCTTTGTGCTACAAAGTCAGCATCCTCTATTGTTGTTGCTCTCTTATCTATTAAGAACTCTTCTGGTGCTACGTTCTCTATTTTAATTTTAGAGAAATCTTCTGTTCGTTTGCATTTTACATTGTAGTAGACATTAATAATTGGAGGTGTCTCCATCATCATTGGCATACCCATCTCATCCATTACAGGCTGACCTGTCATTGGGTCTACTGCTGGCTGTGGTTCTTGTTCTATAACTTCTTCTACTTGGTCTTGCTCAATGATTTCAACTTGCTCGTCTTGCATAATCATTGTTAATTCATCTTCTGTTAAGTTCTGATACTTTTCTTTTGTTGTATTTTTCTTGTCATTCCAATAGGCTTTTACAATCCCTACCTTTTGTAACAGTGCATCTTTAAACCAATCATGCATAATTTCAAAACCATTATTATCTTTGTAGAAAATATGATTTGCATATGCTGTCATTTGCTCTGCTAAAGGACCATCACCTTCGTTAGCTGGCTCAAACTCTACCGCTTTACTACTGCTAGTAAAGACTTTCATAATTTGAGGTAATGCCCCATCTACTACTTCAGCGACTTCACCTGTTACTATTTGTGAGCGACCATCTACCTCATTACCATAAGGCTCTCTTAAATAGAACTCTAGTGCAACTTGTCTTTCTTTTGAAGTTTCAGTTTCTATAAAACCTAATGAGTCGGTAATATAAGAATCTATTAGATTAACAAGTTCTAAATTATTTTCTTTATCGTATGCCATTTATACTATCCATGAATTGTTTGTTTTTAGTGGTTTTGACCATGATTCATTTGGAGACTCATCCATACCGACTGCTAGGTATCTGAACGCATCAGATGCATGCGATGCCCAGTCGTGGAAAGGTCTGTCATGAAACACATTTCTTTTTTCATCAAATACTCTACGATAGTTCCGTAGGGCATCATATCCTTGTTTTGTTTTATCTTTATCAAACCAGCATCTAGGTAAGAGTTGCCTTGCTGCGGCAATACCATCCATTACTGATAGCTTGGTTGCAATCGTAATGTTTAAACCTGATTCTTCTAACATCTCTTTTCTTGACTTACCTGTGCCTAATTCTCTTACAGCGACATCATGAGGTAGTATGTGTGTTGCATACATATAGTCATGCTCTCGTAGCCAGTTGACATAGTAATCAAGACCGACACCATGATTCTCTGTAAAATCTATGAGTCGTACTTCTTTGTTAATTACTTGTGCTACCCAGATGCTTGTAGAATCTGACATACCTAAATCCCAGCCAGTATATGTTCTTGCTAGTTCGTCTTTAGGAATATCTATAATTCTTTTTTGTTCTTCTAGTTTATTAATAATAGCTGAATAGTAAGCTCCTTCTACTGGAGCATTAAAGCTACATTCAAATTCCTGTTGATACTTATCATCACCCATCTCTGCTTTAGCAGCTTTGAGTTCGTCTTTATCTACAATATTTGTTTCTGAAGATTTAAATTCTAATAGTTCCCAGCCTTCACTTCTTGACCCTCTATCTCTCAAGTCTTTAAAGTGATTCTGTCCTTTCGGTGTCCCCATTGCTACACAGTAGCCCAATCTATCTGTTAGTGCAGGTCTGACAATCTCTGTGAATAGTGTAGGATTAATGTTCCCAACTTCGTCAAGAACGCACCCGTCTAGGTAGATTCCACGTAGACTGTCAGGGTTATCTGCTCCGTACAAGTTTATCCTTCTGCCCATAAAGTCTACACGCAGTTCAGCAATGTTGGCTTTAGCGTTTAAAGGTCTTGTGTATTCTAGCAGGTAGTCCCATGCAATTCTTTTAGCTTGATTGTAAGT
>TARA_B110000879_G_scaffold189719_1_pt1 | contig 10650 bp, 6 predicted proteins | sample TARA_B110000879 | Tara Oceans TARA_B110000879 (sample SAMEA4398094) | marine metagenome | biome: Polar Biome; feature: [SRF] surface water layer (ENVO:00010504); material: water (ENVO:00002006), including particulate matter (ENVO:01000060) such as... | depth 5 m
TTATAATAATGGCTGGTGGATTACTAAACATTGCTGCCGTAGGAAATGCTAATTTATTTTTAACAGGAAACCCAAGTAAAACATTCTTTAAAGTAACATACTGTAAATATAGTAATTTTGGACTTCAAAAATTTCGGATAGACTATAATGGTTCAAGAGATTTGCGTTTAACTGAACCTTCTACTTTTCAATTTAAAATACCAAGACATGCTGAGTTATTAATGGATACATATATCGTATTAACATTACCAGATATATGGAGTCCTATTCATCATCCATTACCTAAACCAATACTCTCACAAGAAGGACTTAATACTATACCAGCTATAGTAGATGGAAATGACACTGGATGTAGATGGGCTCCTTATGATTTTAGGTGGATTGAAAATATTGGGGCGTCTATGATTCAAGAAATCGAAATCACAAGTGGGTCAACGACTATTCAAAAATATACTGGTGAATACCTTTCTATGATGGTTGAACGTGATTTCAACTCTGATAAGAAAGAGCTATTTAACAATATGTCTGGAAATGTACCAGAATTAAATGATCCAGCTAACTGTAATGGGCGTATTAATTCATATCCTTCAACTATTCATACTTCAAATACCGCAGGTGCTGAACCATCAATACGTGGGAGAAATCTATATATACCCATTAATACATGGTTTACTTTGAATAGTTCATGTGCCTTTCCATTAATCGCTCTTCAATATCAAGAACTGCATATTAATGTCACATTTAGACCGATTCAAGATTTATTCCAAGTACGTGATGTATTTGATTCAAGAAATAACTTCCCTTATATAAAACCAAATTTCGGTGAATCACGTTTTCAAATGTATCGATTTCTACAAACCCCACCTTCTATAGAAGTATCTGCTGAAAACTACCAAAATAAACTTTCTGTATGGAATGCTGATATTCATCTAATATCCACTTATTGTTTCTTATCCAAAGAAGAAGCAGAATTGTTTGCAAGAAAAGACCAAGTATATTTAATTAAAGATGTATTCACACATACCTTTGAAAATATAACTGGAACACGCAAGGTTAAATTGCAATCACCACCTGGTATGGTCGCCAGTTGGATGTGGAATTTTCAGAGGAACGATGTAAATTTACGTAATGAATGGAATAACTATACAAACTGGCCATATAAGACATTACCCGTAGGTAGTGTACCATATACTAATTCAAATAAGCAAGGTGCTTTTCCAAATATAGACCCAGTTGATTTACTTGTCACTGGACTGTTAACTACTGGTAATTTCGCAGTAGAAAATAGGAAAGAAATACTTGAAACCATGGGTATACAACTGGATGGTAGTTATCGCGAAAATATGTTAACTCGTGGTATTTATGATTATATTGAAAAATATACCCGAACTAAGGGTTCCGCTAAGGAAGGTATATATTGTTATAATTTTTGTTTAGATACAAGCCCATTTGAATACCAACCATCAGGTGCTATTAATTTAAGTAAATTCAAAAATATCGAATTAGATATTACAACTTATGTTCCACCAATTGACCCTATTAATTCCAGATTTGATGTTATTTGTGATGGAGAGGGAAACGCAATTGGATTTCGTAAAGAAAATTGGAGATTATATGACTACAATTATAATATGACTTTGTACGAAGAACGATATAATGTATTATCATTCATGGGGGGGTCATGTGGTATGTTACATTCAAGATAAGTATTATTGCGTGTTAATTCCATTTTTATTACAATTATATAGTATAACAAATAAATCTATACTATATAAATGAAGGAAGTATCGAATAGTAATAAAGTATTTAGTGATGATAATAAAGATATGAAATCCGCTAACTTTCAAACCGAACATATGAAGAACAAAATAAAGAATGTGAAGAAAAGAAAGAAATTATTAAACATTAAAAATATTGAACCATTAGTTAATATTCATGAAACACCCAATAATCATTCATCAAATCCAAATGTAAAAGAAGGTTTTACTTTTAATGAATGCGATTGGACTGGAGAAGATAATGTGTTTGAAGGAAGTAACGAAGACGTTGTTGATACATCACAATCATTCGCAAAAATGGTAGAAGATGCTTTTAATTCACTTGAAACATGGTACGATGAACGTATGACATTTTATACAACCATCGCAAGTAGTGATGATAAACATATAAATCACGATAAAGGATATTTAAAACGGTATTTTAACTGGATAGTATCAATATTCATTGCGTCTGTAGTTGTATATAACTGGAGTTTTATAATGTTTTATAGAGATGCGGGTGGTAATCCTATAAAAGCATTTAATGTTCCACGAGAAGAAATTAAGAAAGCAACCGTATCAAACCCTTTTATGAAAATTGTAAATTTTTTTACTGATATACCATTCTTTATTACGGATATTTTTAAAAGATATATAACTGATTATTTTCCTGACTATATTCTCAACAAAATAGAAGACCCTTCTTCATCTAAGAATTTAAAATCAGTAATATTATTGTTATTTATGTTTATATTAGCATTATCTGTAGTTATGATACATGGCTCAGTAGGATTTTTGAAGAGTATATTGGTTGATTTTGCTAAGTTAGAATTTTCGGGTTTTTTACCTATTATGACATACATAATAATTGGAATATTATATTTAATGACGTTTATTGAAACAAACCCTATTGTCGATATATTACCACTTGGGTCATTGATTACATTCGCAGAAATGTTTAGTATTTTATATTGGTTTAAAAAGATTATGTTGTTGATATACTTATTTTTTATAGGAGCACCATTATCAACAGCCATATTATTCGGATATATATTATTTCATTCCTTATTTGGACTTTTTTATAATGGAGCAAACATATTTAAAACTAAAAACGACTTTGATGATTTTTTGAAACAGTATAAACCTATACCCAAAAGTGATACAGCATGTAGTCCTCTTAGTTTCTTTGATAAAATCATAAATTATATGACTTATATATTCAATTACATATATGATAATTGTATTCAAATTGGGATTATAATAGTCATGATATATGCGTTGCTTGATTCAAGTATAAACATAAAAAATAACGCATTAAAATCATTAATCATGGTTATTACACTCGCTTGTATAGTGGGAGCTGTTATATATAGTATACTAATTAATGTATTATCGTCGAGCAATAATGAATCGTCGTATACGAATGTACCTACACCTGACACCGACAAATTTAACCCATTTAATACACCAAATATAGTACCTACGGAAGAATCTATACCTGACTTAACAGGTAAATTACAAATACCTACAAAAGAAACTATATCTGAAATTGCTGGTAAGTTAAATATAAATGATAATGCTACACTTCAGGATGGATTGAATCAAATGGGAAATATAGCATCCACATTGAGTTCGTTAAAAAACTAAGATATTAATGTATCGAATGTATATTAAGTATTCTATAATGTTAGAACAATTTATGGATTATTACAGAAATTTAGACATAACTATTGATAATAATATACAAAATGAAAAAGTAGCTGTTATTGTTGAGCCACGAAAACATAAGTATCTTATATCCGTGATAAAACAAGTTATGAGTAAATTTGACAAAACCTGGAATTTACGAATTTTTGGGAGTGATATGAACGAATCATATGTAAATGAAAATATAAAAGGAAATTATGAATTTATTAACATGGGTATTAATGACTTAATTTCACCAGATGCGTATAGTTTATTACTTCAAAGCAATCATTTTTGGAACAAAATAAAAGAAGAACACATTATTATTTTCCAAACAGATTCATTCATAATAAACAATGATTATGAAATACCAACAAAATACCCTTACTTAGGTGCACGATACACATACACATTTAATGGTAAACGAGTTGATGAGGTTAATCCGATAAGAGGTAATGACCCCATGTGTGGTGGATTTTCTTATCGACAAAAATCAGCTATGATTGACTGTATAAATAATGTTACATATGATGATATTATACAATATAGAACTTCTAATAATTTATCTAATGATTTTTTTATTGACAAATTTATTATAGCAGAAGATGTCTTTTTTGAACATGCGTTAACCGTATTGGGTTACCCTTCGCCTTCACATACAGTTCAAGACGAACCAGCAAAATTTTGTATTTATTATTTAAATAACGTTTCTGAAATTGACCCACTAACGGTTTTCGGCATTCACCCATTTGATAAATTTAATAAACATAATATTGATTATATATGTGGAGAATTGCTTACACGTGTAACCCCATAGCGATTTTCATAACTTAAATTAATTAGTATTTACAGATATAAATACTAATCAATAGTATTTATATCTGTAATGGAAAACGATGATAAACAACCATCTTTGGATAAATATCCGTTCGTGAGTATATGTACACCGACATTCAATCGACGCCCATTTATTGAGAACATGTTTACTTGTTTTCGTAATCAAGATTATCCAAAAGATAGACTGGAATGGATTATTGTAGATGATGGAACTGATAAAATTAAAGACTTGATTGTATCGTCAGATATTCCTCAAATACGGTATTTTGAAATAGAGAAGAAAATGTTTCTGGGTGAAAAACGCAATTACATGCATAAACATGTACGAGGTTCAATTATTGTCTATATGGATGATGATGATTATTATCCACCCAACCGTATTTCACACGCGGTAGAACGACTACAATCCAATCCAGAAGCATTATGTGCTGGTTCAAGTGAAATTTATGTATATTTCAAAGGAATGAATAAAATGATTCAATGCGGTCCTTATGGTCCTAACCACGCAACAGCAGGTACATTTGCGTTTAAAACCAAATTATTAGAACAAACTAAATATGAAGATAATGCCGCATTAGCTGAAGAAAAGGCATTTTTAAAGAACTATACCATTCCATTCGTACAACTTGACCCATTAAAAAGTATACTCGTATTTTCCCACGAGCATAACACATTTGATAAACGAAAAATGTTCGACCAAAAACAAGACCCTCAATATTTTAAAGAATCTTCCAAAACTGTAGATACATTCATACAACATAATCACGAAAGTAACATTAAAAAATTCTTTATGGAAGAAATTGATGCGCTATTAGATAAATATGACCCTGGAAAACCGGAGATGAAACCCGATGTTCTCAAACAAATTAAAGAGATTGAGGCAAGACGAGCACAAATGATTAAAGACCATGAAGAAGCACAAAAACAAAATGGTCCTATTATGCTTACTCGTGAAGGACAGCCACCCATTCAATTAACTAACCAACAGATCGTTCAGATTATGGAACAACATAAAACACAAATAGTCGAACTTTCGCAGAAAAACGAACAATCAACACGATTTAATCAATTATTACAGCAAAAAGTAATTGAATTAACGAAACAAAATAGCAATAATATAAAAAATAAAGATGAAAACTTAGAAAAGGAACAACTTATTATTCAAATACGTGCCCTTACAAACAGAAATGAAGTGATTGAAGAACAATTATTAAAAGCAAATGATACTATTACTGTATTACAAGGTATTTCTAAAAAGGTTAATGAGAATATTACAATCCATGCGATTGATAAAACTATTCCCGAAATATCCATACAAATAGTGAATGACGATTAGTTCTTACTCATATTGATAAAATTCATACAATTTTATCAACAACAAATTATTCAGTTTCTTCTATATCTATTGTGGTGGTATCCTTTTTTACACTCTTATCCATATATCTATACATACGTTGTATATCCAGTTTATTGATATTATAATTTTCAAACACTTCTTCGATATTATTTGTATCATCATTATTCATCATTAATCGTATTTCTTGAAACATAAAAATCAATTCAGACTTATCCAAATCTAATTCTTGACATAATCCATAAATAAACATCATATTGTTGTATTCGGTTGAATATTTTGTCAATACTTTTGTAAATCTTACTTCTGAATTACCAAATTTTTGTTTGTTTTCAGGAAAATTATCATGATAAATTTTATTATTGTGAAATGTTTTCATTAGAGAGCTCATTTCGTTAAATTGCCAAATCTGATTTTGAAATGTAATTCTATCAATATAATCGGCATAACACATTTTGTCTAAAATTTTTTGATATACTGGGATAGATCTACATCTATCATATTTTTCTATCATGTCAACAACATTTTCGTGCCATAACAATGCTACTATTGTACGTTCGGTTTCATTCATTACACGATTATGTTGATTTAATGGTACATAATTGTTAATTAATGTCTGTGTAATTCGCTTTGAATCTTCATTATTTGATTTCTGTTGAAATATTAATGACAAAGCATCTCCCTCAAGTAGTGAAGGTTTCTTTTGATAAATATCATATACAAAATTCAACTTACGTACATCGCATTGGATATATTCTAATAATGTTTGTTTTTTTTCTATATTATTCGGGGCATTTAAATCAGGAAACATAGTTATTAGTATATTGTTGATTTGATTCATTGTTGGTAATTTCAATTCAAATGTATTACATACCTTCATCAATTCGCGAATTTTTTTATCAATACAATAGTTACCTATACATATTATTGGATTCATTGTTGAATTTTCTAATTTCTGTTTCTTTGTTTTCTTTTGACGTATTAGTTTTATTAATGCTGTAATACCACCTTTATCGCCATTATTCATTCCATCTATTTCATCCATCAATATTGCTTTTTTTTTTACCTTGCGTGTCATCATAGAAAGTACGTTTCGGTTTGAGATGTTATTACTGGTTATTGTATTAATTAATCCGGTATTACGAACATCACCCGCATCATATTTTATTACATCATAATCCATTTCTTTCAATAGGTTCATTATGAACGTGGTCTTTCCTGAACCAGGAGAGCCATAAATGTATATACCTTTTTTGTATGTTACTTTATTATAATTTGTATCAAATTCATTTAATATAGATTTTATATTATCAGAAATAATCTGCCTTTCAAAAATACGTATCAAATCTGTATTATTAATTATTTTTTCCATAAGCACAACTGTTATATTATAATCGTTCTTTTATAACTTGTTTTCTACGAATAATATTTTATCATAATTTCAAAATATTATTTTACAATTTTATGCGAAAGAACTAAAATCAGCTGTTCTTGGAATAAAATTACTTTGTCTCTCGGGTAAAGCACCATATCGCGAGTAGTTATTGTTGGTTCCGTAATATTGTCCTCTGTTTCCACCGGTTTGTTGAGATGCCATGCGTCCGGTACCATTTCCAAGTTGCTGTTGGCGTTGTTGTTCGGGGGTTAATATACCAGCAACCCCACTACCAGCATCGCGAACTAATCCAATTGCTCCACCGGTTACATCTTTAACTAATCCTGTAGCTCCACCAACTATTTCACGACCTAAGTCTACTACTCCACCAACCGCATCTCGACCTAAACCTACAGCTCCACTCGCGGCATCGCGTCCTAAATCAGCAGCACCACTTGTTGCATCACGTGCCAAATCAGTTACTTCACCTACTGTTTCACCGATTACTGATTTACCTGTAGATGATTCTGGTGTACTAACTCCATTTCCTCCTACTATAGATTTACCAGAACTTGCCTTTGTTCCACTTCCGCCATTACCACCACAATTCGTGCATGTAACATCGTTAGGGCACATAGGACATGTAGGACATACAGGAGGTACTATTTGGGTTTTTAAAATATAATCTTCAGATTTAGTTTCTTCTTTTTCAGTTTTTTTCTTATCACACTCTGAACTTGTTTCTGAACTTGTTTTTGAACTTGTTGGTTTCTCAACTTTTTCACAATTATCCATTCCATATAATGTGAATCTTCTCACATTCTTTAAGACTAAAGAATCCATAGTACTTGATTCAAATCCACAAATAAATACCAAAGTTTTATCCACGTTTTTGATGTATGTAATTATGTTCTCTCCTTGTCCGTCTAAAGCAGTCCATGCTTTTAATTCGGCATATTTTTCTTGATTTTCATGGGTCTTGTTATCGTCATACATTTTCTTAACATCATCTGAACCTATTTCTTTACCCTCGCCATTATAGATAGTAATGCTTCCGGTATTGTTTTCCTTACGAACTATTAAATTGGATGTAGGAATATCATACAATACAAATTTATCCACTTGATATAAATCATGTTCTCCGTATTTTTCATCTTTGACATATTTATTATTATTATCATCTTGGGTATTTGTTGAATTCGTAATTTCAACAGCTTCTACATTTATAACACTCTGCTTTTCTTTAGAAAAATGAAACACACCTCTTTGGGTCATCTTATTATCATCCGATTTTTCATAAATAGATATATATGTTTCATTTTTCCAAGGAATATAGAAAATAGTTGTTTCTGGTGCAAATTCACTTTGACTAACATAACTCCAGGTCACACATGCATTATCTATAGTATCGATTAAGCTTTCTTGGGTTGGACGATGTTCGGTTACAGTCTGAGTAAACTCATAAATGAAACTTTCGGCTCCACCACGTGGTGTAATAATTAGTTTTTTGAGGGTAGATGTTTGAGACCCCATATTTTCGTGTCCTTCAATATTGGTAAAAGTGTCACCTGAACCGGTACCATCAGTAGCATCAGTAGCATCAGTACCAGTAGTAGCATCAGTACCAGTAGTAGCATCAGTACCATCAGTACCATCAGTACCAGTAGTACCATCAGTAGTATCAGTACCAGCAGTAGCATCAGTAGCATCAGTAGCATCAGTACCATCAGTACCATCAGTACCAGTAGTAGCATCAGTACCAGCAGTAGCATCAGTACCATCAGTACCAGCAGTACCAGTAGTAGCATCAGTACCAGCAGTAGCATCAGTAGTAGATGTCCACTCTACAACTGCTTCTATAATATTTCCATTTTTCTTATCATAAAAAATTGTTTCGGTTAATTGGGTTAAAGGTGCGGTCGGTGAATATTCAGGTAATATAAATTCACTAAACTGTCCTTTATCATTAAACATGTTCTCAACACCTTCTACAAAGTATGAATTTCTCATGTAAATTGATATTGCTAAAACTATCAATAATATTAAAAATACGACTAAGGGTGTTAACTTGAAACTCTTCATTATATATAAACTATATAACGAAAAATATTTTGTGACGAAAAATTGAATAGAAACGTTATTTTTGTAATATTTCAAATATCAAATGGAAACTTCTAAAAAGACACGTGTTAAAAAGGAAACCCCCTTATTAGAACGGTTTTATAGCGATAATGCTGATTTGTATGAAATATCAATGGATGAAGCAGGTAGAGGCTGTATGTTTGGACGTGTATACATTGCTTCAGTAGTTCTTCCTAAAAATCCAGAATTGTTTTCTGGGGTGGATGTAAAAGACAGTAAAAAGTTTAGTTCAAAAACAAAATTACGTGAAGTTGCTGAATATATTAAAGAAAATGCTCTCGCATGGCATATTGAATACGCAGAAGCAAGTGAAATAGACAATAAAAATATTTTGGCATGTGTTATGGATGGTATGCATAGTTGTATTCGTGAGTCTATTGTAAAAGTAAATGATGTTACTGATATTCAACACAATACATCAAAATTTATGGCGATTGTGGACGGTAATTATTTCAAACCATATTGCCATTTTGATGTGAGTACAAATGATTATCAACAAATACCATATGTAACGGTTGAAAAAGGTGATGGTAAATACATGGCAATCGCAGCCGCAAGTATCCTTGCTAAAACAGCTCGTGATGATTATGTATTAGAAATGTGTGAAAAATATCCAATTTTATCAGAACAATATGGTCTTGATAAAAATGTAGGCTATGGAACTAAGCTTCATATGTCAGGGATTCAAGAATATGGTATTACACAGTGGCATCGTCGCAGTTTTGGCTGTTGTAAAACTGCTATAGTGACTGAGATTGAATAATTCATAGAAACAAATTATTAATATTCACCTTAGAAACTTCCATATAATTAGTCGTTCTATCCATGGTACTATATCCAATAAGAAAGTTATCAGTTTTTTTATCAAAAACAAACCCTAACGTGTATTCAATATGTTTTTTTTCAAACGTAAATGGAATACTATAACGTTTTACTTTGAAAGAATCTACATCCAATACAACAAACATATGATAATAATACCGTTTTTGTTCGTGACTTACCAAATGTGTAATGAACCAGATTTCATTATTTATCGTTACTCCATTCGTTGAACCACGTAATAGTTTAAATATACTGGGCGTTTGTATCATATTTGTAGTAAAAAAGGAGGTAGTCATATCTGTAGTGGTATCTTCATTCTCAATATATTCACCAATCGTTAAAGGATACCATTTATATATCACTTTCACTCGTTCTAATGTAGTATTAAATAGTACCCAATTCTTTTCTACAGCGTATGCTGTTTCTTTACTAACAAGCGATGAAGTGGCTTTATGAGAATTCATATCAATTGAACCTGTTTCAATCATTATTTTATCATGTGAAATTCCTCGATTTGCGTTAAAGCATACACCCATTGAGTTTGATAATAAACGTATATCTTCTAATCCCTCATATACACAATCATGCTTGGTATTATATTCTAATTCAAATTCCTTTTCTTTGGTCCATTCTGTATTGGTTATATCAAATACACTAATTATATTCTTTGTTATAAT
>TARA_B110000879_G_scaffold86528_1_pt1 | contig 10578 bp, 10 predicted proteins | sample TARA_B110000879 | Tara Oceans TARA_B110000879 (sample SAMEA4398094) | marine metagenome | biome: Polar Biome; feature: [SRF] surface water layer (ENVO:00010504); material: water (ENVO:00002006), including particulate matter (ENVO:01000060) such as... | depth 5 m
GAACCGTTTCGTGGCTTATGTCGATCCCGCGCTCGTTCAGCAAGTCCTCGACATTGCGGAGCGAAAGTGGAAATCAAACGTATATCATCACCGCGAGGCGGATGGTCTCGGGGCTGCTGTGAAAGTACTTGAAGGGGTCTGTTTTCGTCATCAGCGAAGGCTAAGAAACCGCCCTGCCCGCATCAAGCAGATTTTTTCTGACAAAGCCGTTCAGCGATATCTGAAGTTGCAGCGGATGAATTTGTTTGCTTCATGGAAAGCCATGTGGACGCATTGCTACGTTACAGCGAAGAACACTCAAAGTCTCTTGAGGAGCGTTTATAGAAGGCCAGCGGGCGGTATCGGTGGACACAAGGTCATTAAAGGGCGGAGAGCGGTCGTTCGCTGCGCTGTGCGTCTAGGTCCGGTAAGCGGGTTAAATTCGCCGATAGGCATTCCCACTCCAAGTCTGCTCGCAGTCCTTAACTGCCATTGGTTCATAACGAGTCTAAGATCTGATACCAGCCCTTGTTAGATGTAGCATTAAGATGGCAGGATCACTCTGGTGAAACGAAGAGTTCAAATTCTCAGTGGCTACACCAATGGTTATTGGATTTGCAGCTCAAACCAAATGTTATCTGAGAACCCATCGTTTTGCGTCTTCTAGATCAATGGATTTTTAAAAGATCCAAATATACACTTCGGGCAAGTTCTAATGCCAAATCTTTGGAGTTCGCAGGGCTGGTCTCATCATCATTTAGGTCGTCCAAAGACGTAAATGTGTCTTTTGTGTATCGACCGATTTCGTGTGGTCCAACATAACCCATCGCCCAGTCTGAAAATTCCCTTCTTTTGGCAAGACCATGCCAGATCAATGACAAGCCGCAATGACGAGGATCATTAAAGATTCTCTTATAATAGCAATCTTTAACTGCAGACTGCTCTCCTTCCAGCACCTGAAAAAAGATCCTGTCTTCATACTTTAGAATACCGGTAATCTCGTCTCTGTTGTTGTTTCGCCGAGAACCTTCCAAGATGTCAGACAGCGTGGTTTCCTGTAAAGGCAATCGTGAAAAACTTGTGTAAGCAAGCTGATATGGCATAAATAATATCTTATGCTATAAATCATCAAAGTATACTTCAGGCAAATTGACGTATTTTTTCGACCGCTAGATTGCGCAGTTAACTTACTGGGCGAGATCGAAGCAAGCGAGTAGCGCTTCAATACCATATCCTTGGTGGTCGGCTTTAAGCAGTCCGTCCACCAGAGTTTGGTGGATAAGGCTGTGGCGTAATCGTGTATTTGTCCGTCGAAAGCGACTATAAATCTACACTTATAAAAGTTAGATTCTTGCTCATTACTGCCGTCTGTACAGCTTTTCAGCATTTGTCAGTTGGGGTTTGGAGCCACCATTCGCTGCGCCATGCACGAAGATCCGGTTAGGGCAGTAAGTGACAAATGCTGCGCCATGCACATTTCTACATAAAGGGCGGGAAGCGGCCTTTCGCTGTATGTGCGAGGCCTGAGTTCAATTAAGGAAGAAGCGGACCTTCAGCACAAAATTCATGTGCTGGAGTAGCGAACGGCAGCAACGAGCCCATTTCGACAGATGCTGCGCGGCGTGCGAATGGCGGCTTCGGCACTGGGACAACATAGGGCCTTGTGGCTCGAATTGTCAGTAGTCTCCTAGCATACGCTCATAACCGGGCGAACTGACCAAGAGATTTACGGATTGGCGGTTTTCTGACCAACAGCACTCAAAACCGTCGTCAGCCTACTATCAAGAACTTCTCGGTTACTTTGTCGACAGTTTGCTTCAGCGCCTCGATGAAGCGATCTTTGTTGGCATCAAGCTCGCCTGTTGGGAATGCCAGTCCAATCGTTGCTATTACCGCTCCGTCGGCATCAATTATCGGCCTTGATATCGAGGATATGTGGGTATCAAGCAGATCTGATGTGACACTGTAGCCGCGCATCTTCGCCTCCTGGCTCTCCTGCATAAAGCGTTCAAGTGTCATCACACGCGTACCGTGCCGAAAAAAGTCTTCCTCCGGAATGTGTGTGGCTAACGTTTCTTCGTCCAACCCATCGATCAAGAATCGCCCAGAGGACGTCAATGGCAACGAATAGCTCGCGCTTGGGTTCGGTGGGAGGAAATAGGCGCGCTTTCCATCTGCCACGTAGAGAATACTCTGTTTCCAATCGACCAACCCATTAAGTTCAACCCGTTCACCAAGCTTATCTGCCAGTTCATCAATAAACGGCTTTGAAAGCTCGATCAGTGAGTACTGTTCAGAGACTGAGGATCCGTAAAGAAATAGCTTGCGCCCCAGGAAAACACGCCCGCCGCTGTAGGAATCCAATACCGAACGATTAAGCAGGTTCTTGGTCACTTGATAGATGGTTGAGCGCGGTGCATCCATTGCCGCCGCAAGCTCGTTGATCACCATCGGTCGCCCGTGATTGTGCAAACAGTCAAGAATATCGATCGCGCGGTCAATGCCGCTCTCCCGCGTTGCTTTTGTCATGCCCGATCACCTTCCCCGACATCTACAAGAAAATATTCTTGACATATTTACGAATCAAAATTACGTTACTACATACACTATGTACGCTATAATGGATATTGTCAAACTCTAAATAACTAAAGGGAGAAAGAAAATGAAATCGAACAAGTACGTTCTAAGTGCTGCTTTCGGATTAGCCGTGACGTGTCTTGTATCGTCGGTGGCTTTTGCCGAGGAACTGACACTCAAAATAGCCGGCGTTAAGCCGATCGAGGATCCAGGGCACAGAGTTCTGGAGATGGTCGCCGAGGAGATTGAGGCCGCCGACGTTGGGCTTTCGGTCAAATTGTTTCCCGCAGGCCAGCTTGGTTCCGGTGAAGAACTGCTGGAGGATACCATCCGGGGCAATGTCGATATGACGTTTGCATTTCTTTACGCCCATAAGGACCCGGCGCTTGAAATGAATAGCCTGCCATTCCTGGCGTCAAGCTGGGACGAGGTTAACAGCATCTTTGGTAATCCGGAGTCGACCTACACGCAGATCATAACAGAGACATTGGATCGCATCGGGCTTGTGTATCTCGGGACTGGTGTTGAGGGCCTAGTTGGGGTCGTTCTAACCGAAGAACCAGAAAATGCGACAAGCATCGGCCAGAAAGGCAAGCACATTCGAGTCTGGGGTTCTCAGTTGGCCAGAGCGGCCACTGAGACACTTGGCTATCAAACGACAACCATGAACTGGGCCGAGGTTATTCCGGCTGTGCAGGCGGGCACTGTTGATGGCGCAATTTGTTGCACCTCCACAACGGTGACGTCCACTTTTGCCAAAAGCGGCGTTGGAAGCGTTTTTGTACCGTACAACGCATTCACCGAATCTCAGGCTATTTATGCAAGTCAGCGCACATGGGGTAAAATGAATGAAGAACAGCGCGCAGTTGTTGAAAAGGCATCCGCGAACGCATTGGCGTGGTACAACCAACAGGCCCAGGAAAACGACGCAGCTAATTCTGCAGCTCTTGTTGAGCAGGGTTGGACCGTTGTTGAATTTACGCCCGAAGAGCGCGCAGCGATTTCTGAAGCAATCAAGGCCGAAGTCTGGCCCATCGCCAGAGATATCGTCGGAGAAGAGGTTTTTGACCGGCTCGTTGCCGGAAACTAAACCACAACAGCCATAAAACCGCTGGGGACCGGAAAAACTCCGGTCCCGACAGACCCCTCAGCCCAAAAGGTATTCTCATGGACCTTGTCGATCAAATTCCAACACGTCTCAGGCGGCCCGTCAGTTTCCTGCTGAGAGCAAAGACTATATTTGTCAGTGTGTCCTGCATGATTATGGCTTTGACGTTCTTCTTTGTCGTCATTTTCAGATACATACTTGAAACGGATCTTTTTGCTTACGAAGAATGGCTGATGGTGATTTGTTTCTGGCTTTTCTTCATGGCCGGATCACTTGGCACATATGATAATTCACATATCAATGCCGATCTTCTGAGTCAGGTTCTGCAAAATCCGCTCGCGCTTCGCATTCGGGCAATCGCTGTCGTCCTGATTGAATTGATTGTGCTTTTGTTTGCGGTCTACTGGGCCGCCCTGATGATCATTGATGAAATCGACAGCTATCCTTTCTGGCAGCGGACTATCGCTTTGAAAATCCCGTTTCTGGTGGCCCGTCTGTCGATCCTCACGGGTTTCATTTTCATGGCGTTTTACACCGGCCTGCGTCTTTACGTGCTGATTGCCACAAGGCCAGACGCAGCTTTGCCTGGCGCAGATCAAAAGGGGGGCGGACAATGTTAATACTTGCTTCCATAATCGTTCTGTGTGTGCTTCTGATCATCGGAGTTTCCGTTCCGCTTGCCTTTGGGGCAGTGCTGATCCTCATTTCGGTTTTCGGTGGCCATGATGTGTCGGGATTCATGCCTGCCGGGCACTGGAAAATGAACAGCATCGTGCTTCTGGCCATTCCTCTTTTCATTTTGGCTGGCGGCATCATGGAGCGCGGCAAAATTGCTGCACCGCTTGTTAGTATGGCGGAACTGTTCGTCGGCAGGTATAAATCTGGGCTAAGCGCGGCTGCTGTCTTCGCCTCTGCCGTATTTGGCGCGATATCGGGCAGTGCTGCAGCGACGCTGACCTGCATCGGTGCGATCATGATGCCGCATCTGCGCCGCGCGAACTATCCGGATGGGGTATCAGCCGCCGTACTCATTGCCGCTAGTCCGCTTGGGTTGCTGATTCCGCCAAGTGCCGCGCAGATCCTCTATGCATGGGTTACGCAGCAATCCGTCCTCAAGTGTTTTCTAGCCACGATCGGGCCTGCATTTGTTCTGATCTTTTTTCTATGCGTCGTGAATTTTTTCATGCTGCGCCGTCGCGATGACCTGCTTTTGTCCGAAATACCCGAAAATTTTGTTGCGGAATTTGGCAAACGATCATGGTTCGCACTGCCAGCGTTGCTGATGCCCTTTATCATCTTGGGTGGTATCTACGGCGGCGTCATGACCCCGACCGAGGCCGCCGGTTTCGCGGTTATCTATGCCTTGCCGGTAGGTTTTTGGGTTTACAAAGGCCTGACCTGGGAGACCTTCACTGCGGTTCTGCGCGAGTCTGCAGTTACCATCGGCGTGGTTATGGTGATGGTGTTCATGGTCCTGATCGTGTCACGCTTCCTGATTTTCGAAGACATCCCCGGAATGGCGAAATCCCTTGTTTTTTCGATCTCAGAGAATCCCGTGATCGTTTTGTTGATGGTCAATCTGGTGATGGTCCTGATTGGTATGTTGATGGATGACGTATCAGGAATCCTGTTGTCGGCGCCACTTCTGCTGCCGGTCGTCACGAGTGTCGGGATGGATCCGATCCACTTCGCGGCGGTGCTTGGTGTCAATCTTGGCATGGGGAACATCACACCGCCAACGGCACCACTGCTTTATCTGGGCTGTCGCGTCACCGATGTACCAGTCAACAAGGTGATATGGCCCACGGTATTGTTCATCGTATTTGCCTGGTTGCCGACCTTGATGATCACCACGTTCGTCCCTGAGATCGCCCTTTGGCTACCTAATCTGGTCTTCGGATCGTAACGACGCAATTTCACAAAACAAACTGAGAGAGAACACGATGCACGAAGCTGTACCTTCAAATCTGCCGACACCCCCCGCACCGCTCAATTGGGCGGTGAAAGCGCCGTCCGATTGCCAGATCCTCTACACGGCCCATCTGTCATTTGATGAGAGCGGAGCGTTTGTCGACGGGACGATCAAAGAACAAACCCGACGCACAATGGATAATATCAAGGCCTCTGTCGAGGCGGCGGGCGGCACGATGGCTGACATCACCCAATGTCTGATCTATCTGGTTGATGCGGCGGATGCGCCTGGCATGAACGCGGTTTACGCCGAGTATTTCGACGGGGTTCTGCCAAATCGGGCGACGGTCGTCGTCGCTGCAATTCTAGCTCCGGAAGCCAAAGTTGAAATCGTCGCCTACGCTCATATCGCTCGCAAGCCGTGAAAGCGGACGCGCTCATAATCGGCGGTGGGCTGATTGGCATCACAACGGCCCACCGATTGGCCAAACGCGGCTGCTCGGTCGTGTTGGTGGAGGCCAACGAAGATGTCGGTCTCGGTGCCAACTTTGCAAACGGTGCGATGCTGGTGCCTTCACAGACCATGCCATGGAATTCGCCAGGGATATTACCCACGCTTTTGAGGTCAATCGTGACACAAAATTCCGCACTGCGGATCAAGCCGAAAGCTATCCCGTCCCTGTTCAAATGGGGCCTACACTTTCTCAAGAACTCAAAGCCGCATCTGCACGAACTCCATACGCGCCGATTGCTCGAACTCGCGCTCTTCTCCATGGATGTCTTTGAGGAATACTACAAAGGATACGCAGACCAATTCGAAGCCAAAAAATGTGGCACCATCAAAATCTTCCGCGACCAACCAAGTCTGGAAGCCCAGATCAGATCCAATCGTCACCTCAGTGAGGTTGGGCTAGATTGGGAGGCACTAACGCCTGATCAAACTGTTGAGGCTGAGCCGCACCTTCAAGCGCTGGCCCCGCAGCTGGCAGGCGGAATTCGTTTTTCCGCTGATGTGGTGGCGGACTCGCGAAAATTCTGTCAAATCCTCCGCGATGACCTCGTCGCTTCTGGTCAGATAATACATGTTAGTTGCCAAGCCAATGAACTGCTGATGTCAGGCGACAGGGTCATCGGCGCGCGTACAACAATCGGAGATATTCGGGCGAAGAATACCATTCTGGCCCTAGGGGCCAATACAAGAAAATTGGCTGCAAACGACGCAAGATCAATCTTGGTGCGCCCCGTCAAAGGGTACTCGGTCACATACGATACAACCGGCGTCAACGATCTGCCTTCGTATCCTGTTATCGACGAAGGGATGCATGTTGGGATTGTTCCAATTAATGGCAAATTGCGCGCAGTTGGAATTGCCGAATTCGCCGGGCATGACGACACTCTAAGCCCCAAAATAATCCGGCAACTCGATCGCCTGACCAAATCCGTTTACCCCAACCTTTCGCAGACGCTTGACGGCTGCAAGCGAGAGCCGTGGACTGGATTCCGCCCGATGAGTACTGACGGTCTGCCCTATATCGGCGAAACATCCAGCAAGGGGCTTTGGGTCAATACCGGGCACGGCCATCTGGGTTGGACCCTCGCCACCGGGTCGGCAGAGTTGCTTGCTGATCTCATCATGGGCAAGCCCACACCCTTGGACGCATCCAGCTATGCAGTAACTCGATCACACTAGACCGAAGATAAACCTACCGGAAGACAAGATCATGAAAATAAAAGATATTCGCCTCACGCGGCTCTTTTCCAAGTTCAAGACGCCCTATGTCTGGGCCATGGGCAAGAATCTTGGTCAAACAACAATCCTGGTTGAGGTCGAAACGGATGCGGGCGTCGTCGGCTACGGTGAAACCGCCCCGACGATGACGTCCCCAGAGGCGATCCATACGTTCTTACTAACCGCTAAAACGGTCCTGCTGGGGCAGCCCATCACTCAGATCACCGATTTGATGAAACAGCTCTTTACGCAAAATTTTGGACATCACTACGCCAGCCAATGTCATCCAAGAATACGCTTGTTTGATGATAGTTTTTCTCTGGATGACGTACGACAGGTCCAGGTAACTCTACACGTCGAAGGCGAAGACGGATTTGCCATGGACGGTCATAGTTCGATGGCTGAAATCAGTCGGGACCCCTCAGACCTTGTTCGACAGACATATGGGGCGCATCACCAGTATCCAGATGGGTTTATGCTGATGATGGGCACATTATTCGCACCAACACAGGATCGCGATACCAAAGGTGGTGGCTTCACGCACAAGCTTGGGGATGTGGTCACGATTTCCAATCCTCAACTTGGCTCCCTGACCAACACTGTACGACTTTCGACAGAATGTCCCCCCTGGGTGTTCGGCCCGACGCATTTGATGCGAAACCTTGCCCAGCGTGGCTTACTTTGAACGGAGAGCAGTTATGCTAAACGGAAAACATCTGATTGCCGGTGACTGGGTTGCCGCAGAAACCACATTTCAATCGGAACCTGCCCATGGAGAGGCTCATTTCTTTGCTGTCGGCACACCCGAACTTGTGGATCAGGCTTGTAATGCGGCTGAGGAGGCCTTCTGGAGCTTTGGCTATTCATCACGGGAAACCCGGGCCGCGCTTCTGAACCGCATGGCTGACGAGATTGATGTTCTTGGTGATGAGATTACAAAAATCGGCTCCGAGGAAACCGGCCTGCCTGAAGCGCGCCTGATTGGCGAACGTGGGCGGACAACTGAACAGTTGCGTCTTTTTGCAGAACATATTTTGGCGGGGGGCTATCTGGACCGCCGCTTTGATGGGGCCCTGCCTGATCGCCAGCCGCTGCCGCGTCCTGAGTTGCAGATGGTACAGCGCCCGATCGGTCCGGTTGCGGTGTTTGGGGCGTCAAACTTCCCATTAGCATTCTCTACTGCTGGTGGTGATACCGCTGCTGCGTTGGCCGCAGGTTGTCCGGTTGTCGTGAAAGGACATTCAGCCCACCCCGGTACTGGTGAACTGGTTGCGCAAGCCGTCGACATAGCGATTAAAGCTCTTGGTCTGCCTGCCGGAATATTTAGCCTGATACAGGGTGGCAAACGAGAAGTTGGCACGGCACTGGTGCAGCACCCGCTGATTAAGGCGGTTGGCTTTACTGGGTCTTTGGGTGGTGGTCGCGCACTCTTTGATCTGTGTGCAGCACGCGAAGAGCCCATTCCATTCTTTGGTGAACTGGGGTCGGTCAATCCGATGTTCCTGCTGCCTTCTGCGTTGCTCTCCCACGCAGAAGACATCGGCGCAGGCTGGGCAGCGTCCCTGACTATGGGCGCTGGCCAGTTCTGCACCAATCCGGGCATTGCTGTTGTACAGGCGGGTGCGGATGCGGATCGTTTCATAAAGGCAGCCGTTGATGCATTGGAACAGGCCGCTGCACAAACGATGCTCACCGATGGCATTGCAAGTGCTTATCGGTCTGGACGAGACCGCATTCGGGTCGCGAAGGGCGTTCAGGAGATCCTGACATCCACTTGTGATCTGCGTAATGCGACGCCGTATCTGTTCCAGGCCACAGCACGGGAATGGTTGGAAAATGACGTCCTGGCAGAGGAAGTATTTGGGCCTCTCGGGATGATTGTTGTTGCCGAAACAACAGACGAAGTCATTCAGGTCGCAAAGAGTCTGAAAGGTCAGTTGACTTGTACGTTGCACCTTGAAGCTGGCGATACTGAAGAAGCTGCCAAACTGGTGCCAATTCTGGAACGCAAAGCTGGTCGCGTTTTGGCAAATGGTTATCCGACCGGTGTGGAAGTCAGCGATACGATGGTTCATGGCGGTCCATATCCCGCATCCACCAATTTCGGTGCGACCTCTGTTGGCACAATGTCCATCCGCCGCTTCCTGCGCCCCGTTTGTTATCAAAACATTCCTGCTGAGCTTATGCCGCAGGATCTTCAGAAGGACATCTAAAATGACCATAAACTACAAAGGCATATGGCCTGTTGCACCGGTTGCGTTTAATCCTGACGGGACCCTGGATCTTGAGGGATCTAAGCGAGTTCTTGATTTCTTGATCGACGCGGGCGTTGATGGAGTTTGCATTCTGGCGAATTATTCTGAGCAGTTTGTGTTGGCGGATGAAGAGCGTGAAGTGCTGACGCGCCTTTCGCTTGAACATGTGGCCGGGCGTGTTCCAGTAATTGTCACCATTAGTCATTACGCGACCCAGATTGCTGTTGAGCGCGCACGTAAGGTCCAAGCGCTTGGTGCGGATGTTGTCATGCTGATGCCGCCCTATCACGGAGCCACCCTGCGCGGCACGCCTGATCAGATTTTTGAACAGTTTCAGGCGGTAGGTGAAGTCGGGATTCCTATTATGATCCAGGATGCCCCGATGGCGGGCAACGACCTGTCTGTGCCGCTGCTCATTCGTATGGCTAAAGAAATCGAGATGGTGAAGCTCTTCAAGATTGAGTGCATTCCCGCAACGGGAAAACTGCGAGAGCTGATCGCTGCAGGGGGTGATGTGATCGAAGCACCATTTGATGGCGAAGAGGGCATTACTTTGATGGCCGATTTGGATGCAGGGGCTACTGGGACTATGACCTCCTCGACTATCCCCGATAAAATCCGCCCCATCGTTGTTGCGCACGCAGATGGGGATCGGGAGCAAGCAGCCAGGCTCTACCGAGATGCTTTGCCGGTGATCAATTTTGAAAACCGCCAATGTCTGTGGCGGGCGGCTAAAGCGGCTATGGTTGCTGGCGGCGTCATCAAATCTGATTTCGGGCGTCACCCAATTGCTCCGCTGCATCCCGAGATTCGTGCTGGTCTCATGGATGTGCTGAAGCCATTGAACCCACTGGTTTTGAGTTGGGGAAAATAAGAAGCAACCGAGTGGTTGTGTCTTATAGGAATTCAGACATTGAAAAGGGCGGTCCAAACGGGCCGTCCTTTTAACGTGATTGATAGATCAGATTTTGTGGGGGTCGCTTAGCTTTCCAAACGATTTCCAAGGTCCGTTTTGTCCG
>TARA_B110000879_G_scaffold61309_1_pt1 | contig 10569 bp, 8 predicted proteins | sample TARA_B110000879 | Tara Oceans TARA_B110000879 (sample SAMEA4398094) | marine metagenome | biome: Polar Biome; feature: [SRF] surface water layer (ENVO:00010504); material: water (ENVO:00002006), including particulate matter (ENVO:01000060) such as... | depth 5 m
AGAAACTTTTATCTTACCAAGGTTTATTAGCCTAAGAGTACGTTACCAACTATAATAAAATAATTAAATTAAATAAAAAAAGGACTCAATTATTTTGAGTCCTTTTTTTTATTTTACAATACAATGTATTTTTTAAGATATTTTAAATCAAAACTAGATATTAAAAGCTTCTTTTACAACATCAACAAAATCTAATTTCTCCCAGGTAAACGTTTCTATTTCTTGTGAAACAGTCTCACCCATTGGGTTTGTAAATGTAACTGTTTTTATTTCTGGAGTTCTTCCCATGTGCCCATAAGCAGCCGTTTCAGAATAAATAGGAGCTCTTAGTTTTAAACGCTTTTCAATAAAATACGGACGCATATCAAAAATAGACTCTACAATTTTACTAATGGCTCCATCCGTTAAATCAATTTTAGAAGTACCATAGGTTTCCACATTAATACTCGTTGGTTTTGCCACACCAATCGCATACGAAACCTGTACTAAAACTTCTTTACACAATCCGGCAGCCACTAAGTTTTTAGCAATATGTCTTGTTGCATAGGCACCAGAACGATCTACCTTACTCGGGTCTTTTCCAGAGAAAGCACCACCACCGTGGGCTCCTTTTCCTCCGTAGGTATCCACAATAATTTTACGGCCTGTCAATCCAGTATCTCCATGAGGGCCTCCAATTACAAAAACACCGGTTGGGTTGATATGATAGGTAATGTCGTTGGTAAATAATTTCTGAAGATGTGCAGGTAATTTTGCAACCACTCTTGGAATTAAAATAGAAACAATATCCTTTTGAATTTTTGCTAACATTACTTCGTCAGATTTATCAAAATCATCATGTTGAGTAGACACCACAATGGCATCAATTCTTTGCGGTACATTATCATCAGAATACTCAATAGTAACCTGCGACTTTGCATCGGGTCTTAAATAGGTAATGTCTTTATTCTCCCTTCGCAATGCCGCCAATTCGATCAATAATCGGTGCGAAAGTTCTAATGCCAATGGCATGTAGTTTTCGGTTTCATCCGTTGCATACCCAAACATCATTCCTTGATCTCCAGCACCTTGTTCTTCTGGGTTTGCTTTGTCTACACCTTGATTGATATCTGGAGATTGTTCATGAATCGCAGAAAGCACTCCACATGAATTTCCATCAAACATATAAGCACTTTTTGTATATCCAATTTTATTGATGACATCTCTTGCTATTTTCTGAACATCTAAATAGGTTTTAGATTTTACTTCACCCGCCAAAAAAACCTGACCTGTAGTAACAAGTGTTTCACAAGCTACTTTTGAGGTAGGGTCAAACGCTAAAAAATTATCAATTAAAGCATCAGAAATTTGATCTGCAACTTTGTCTGGGTGCCCTTCAGAAACACTTTCTGAGGTAAATAAATATGACATAAATTTTTATTTATAGTAGAAAAAAAATAAGAATGGATTGCAGGGGTGCTAAAAGGAGTAGAAATTACTGCTTTAGCATTTTGTTATGTTGAGGTTGTTTTCACAATTTTCAACAAAGAGGTTGCAATCAGTTCAAATTTTTCCTCTTAAATTCAGTTGCAAATTTACAGCTAAATTTTAAAAACCAATGCGAATTTTAAATTTTTATTTTTCTTGTAAATTATTTTTTCAATAAATGAAAAGCATAGATTGTTCTTAAAATAAGAATTCTGCAATGAGAGGATTCTTTATTTCTGAATTCGTTAAAAATGAAAAAAAAATGAAAAAGTATTAGGTAATTAAATTTTTATGAGCATATATTTGCACTCACAAAGTTCAATAATTTATTGAAATGTTATCAAGAAAGGTGGAGGGATTAGACCCTGTGAAGCCTTAGCAACCCTTTAGAAATAAAGAAGGTGCTAAATTCTACCCAAGTTTACAAACGATGGATAGATAACAAAAGAGAATTTTTCATCCTGGAATCTTCTATTTTTTCTTTTTAACATTTTTCTATTTTGATACATCAATAATTGATGTATTTGACTTTTGGTTTAATCTTTTATTAACTCAAAAAAATTAGAAAAATGAGTACACAAAAATTAGCAACCCAAGCGTTGCACGTTGGTCACGACACCAAACAAAATGGAGGTGCAAGAGCCGTTCCAATTTATCAAACAACTTCGTATGTTTTCAACAATTCAGAACATGCAGCAAATCTTTTTTCACTAAAAGAATTAGGGTTTATTTACACCCGTTTAAACAACCCTACAAATCAAATTCTACAAGACCGTTTGGCAGCCATTGAAGGTGGTATTGGTGCCGTCGTTTTTGCATCAGGTACTGCTGCAATTGCAACGGGGCTTCTCACGCTTTTAAAGACAGGAGATCACATCGTTGCTTCTAGTAGTCTTTATGGCGGAACTTACAATTTGTTAAGTGTAACCTTGCCAAGATTTGGCATTACAACAACATTTGTAGATGCATCTAATCCAGACAATTTTGCAGCAGCAGTCCAAGAAAATACAAGAGCCTTCTTTGTAGAATCATTAGGAAACCCAAAATTAGATGTTTTAGATTTAGAAGCAATATCGAAATACTCTAAGGAAGCAAAAGTTCCTTTTATAGTAGACAATACCGTTGCAACACCAGTATTATTAAACCCTATTAAATACGGTGCAGATATTGTAATTCATTCTTTAACAAAATACATTGGCGGACAAGGAAACTCTTTAGGAGGTGCCATTGTAGATGCAGGAACCTTTGACTGGTCGAGCGGAAAGTTTCCAGAATTTACAGAACCTTCTGCGGGGTATCATGGATTAAAATACTATGAAACCTTAGGAGCTTCCTCTTTTATTTTTAAGCTAATTTTAGAAGGATTGCGTGATTTTGGTGGCGCTTTAAGTCCAACCAACGCATTTCATATTATACAAGGATTGGAAACGTTATCCGTTCGAATTCAGCAGCATTCAAAAAATGCTTTAGCATTGGCAACCTGGCTGGAGGCACAAGAAGAAGTTACTTGGGTAAACTATCCAGGTTTAGAAAGCAGCAAGTACAAATTTTTAGCAGATAAATATTTGCCAAAAGGACAAAGTGGTATTGTCACTTTTGGAGCAAAAGGGGGTTATGAATCTGCTAAGAAAATTGCAGATGCAACGAAGGTTTTCTCTCTTTTAGCAAATATTGGTGATACTAAATCGCTTATCATACATCCAGCAAGTACAACACATCAACAATTATCTGCAGAGGAACAAGAAAGTGCCGGCGTTACGCAAGACTTAATTCGATTGTCTGTTGGGATTGAGGATATAGAAGATTTAAAGTTGGACTTAAAGGAATCATTTAAGTCAGTAATAGAAACAGTTTCACAAGGTTCCTAGAGCCATTAAATATAACAATAATGAGCGATTTAATATTTAAAGTTAAAGGCGAAAGTACTTCTCCAACAAAATTTATTGCAAAAACAAGGCATTTTAAATTGATTGTAGATGAGCCAGAAGATTTAGGTGGTACAGATGAAAATGCAAATCCAGTAGAATATATTTTAGCAGGTCTAGCAGGCTGTTTAAATGTCGTAGGGCATTTGGTGGCAAAAGAATTGGGTTTTAAAATTAATAAATTAAAAATTGAAGTAGCAGGAAATATCAATCCCGATAGATTATTTGGAACTTCAAATAAAGAAAGAGCTGGTTTTAAAGAAATTAATTTAAAGTTAGTCCCAGAAACAGACGCTCCCATAGAAGTATTGGCGTCTTGGTTAAAAATTGTTCAAGACAGATGCCCTGTAAAAGATAACTTGTTAAATACTACTCCAGTAAAAATTAGTGTTTAAAAATAGAGATACTATCCTATAGAAATGCAAAAATTAGAACACATAAAAATTGATCATTTTATCACAGAAAGTGGTAAGGCAATTCCCATACAATTGTCTTACCAACTTTTTGGCAAACCACTATATGACGCACCAATCGTTTTAGTGAATCATGCTTTAACGGGGAATTCTGATGTTTGTGGTGAAAACGGTTGGTGGAAAGATTTAATTGGCGATGGGAAAGCTATCGACACTAATCATTATACGGTCTTATCCTTCAATATTCCAGGAAATGGATATGATGGTCTTTTGATCGAAAACTATCAAGATTTTATTGCAAAAGACATCGCAAAGTTATTTTTAGTTGGTCTTGAAAAGTTAAAAATCAAAAATCTGTTTGCAATTATTGGAGGTTCTTTAGGAGGTAGTATTGCATGGCAGATGGCCGTTTTACATCCATCAATTTGTACACATTTAATTCCGATTGCATCCGACTTTAGAGCAACAGATTGGTTGATTGCCAATTGTAAAATACAAGCCCAGTTTTTAAACAACTCGTCCAATCCAATTCACGATGCAAGAATGCATGCCATGTTATTATACAGAACACCAGCGTCATTTAACAATCGTTTTAATAGAACAATGAATACCGATTTGAAGATTTTTAATATTGAAAGTTGGTTGTTGCATCATGGAAAAAAATTACAAAAAAGATTTCAATTGTCTGCCTATAAATTGATGAATCATTTGCTCAAGTCAATTGATGTCACCAAAGAAAACGAATCGAGTATAAACACGTTAAGTACAATTAAAAGTAGCATTCATATGGTGAGTGTAGATTCAGACTTATTTTTCACCGCGGAAGAAAATCTACAAACATTCATCGCCTTATTCAAAGTGAAAAAGAACGTTGCCTATTCTGAAATAAAATCAATGCATGGGCATGATGCTTTTCTCATTGAATTTGAGCAGTTGGCAACAATTATTGAACCTATTTTTAAGACCAACCCAGTTTTAAAAAGTCAAACAGTATAAATAATGGAAAATTTTAGATTTGAAACAAAAGCAATAAGAACGCAAACCGAAAGGTCTCAACACCAAGAACATTCCACACCTTTATACCTAACATCGAGTTTTGTATTTGAAGACGCCGAAGAAATGAGAGCATCCTTTGCCGAAGAAAAAGAGCGAAATTTATACAGCCGCTTTACCAATCCAAACACCACAGAGTTTGTAGATAAAATTGTAGCCATGGAAGGCGCAGAAGCTGGATACGCATTTGCAACAGGAATGTCTGCCATCTTTTCAACTTTTGCCGCTTTGCTAAACGCTGGTGATCATGTGCTTTCCTGCCGGTCTGTTTTTGGCTCTACCCACAGCATGTTTACTAAGTTTTTGCCAAAATGGAATATCAAAACTTCTTATTTTAAAGTAGACGAGGTTGATTTGGTCGAACGTTTCATTCAGAAAAACACCAAGATTTTATACATAGAAACCCCTACAAATCCCGCCGTTGATATTTTAGATTTAGCAGTTTTAGGCGCATTGGCAAAAAAACACGGTCTTATTTTTATTGTTGACAATTGCTTTGCAACCCCGTATTTGCAAAAGCCTATTAAATTTGGAGCTGATTTGGTCATTCATTCTGCAACAAAATTAATTGACGGACAAGGAAGAGTATTGGGGGGAGTTACCGTTGGAAACAAAGAGTTGATGCGTGAAATCTATCTTTTTGCAAGAAATACAGGACCAGCCATGTCTCCTTTTAACGCTTGGGTGTTGTCTAAAAGTTTAGAAACGTTGGCAGTGAGAGTTGAAAAGCATTGTGAAAACGCATTAAAGGTTGCTGAGTTTCTCGAACAAGAGCCATCGATTCAATTGGTGAAATATCCCTTTTTAAAATCGCATCCTCAATACGAAATTGCCAAAAAACAAATGAAATTGGGAGGAAATGTTGTTGCTTTTGAATTGAAAGGTGGAATTACAGCAGGGAGAACTTTTTTAAACAATATAAAAATGTGCTCACTCTCTGCCAATTTGGGAGACACCAGAACGATTGTAACCCATCCGGCAAGTACCACACATGGTCGATTGTCAGAAGAAGATCGATTGGAAGTTGGAATTACCGCTGGTTTGGTGAGGGTTTCTGTTGGATTGGAAAATGTAAATGATATTATCAATGATTTAAAACAAGCTTTGGAAGATGCCTGATATTTATAAAGAAATACAAAAAAGAATCCTTGTGCTCGATGGCGCGATGGGAACCATGTTGCAACAGTATCAATTTACAGAAGAAGATTTTAGAGGAGAGCGCTTTAAAGACTATCCAACTCCTTTGCAAGGGAATAATGATTTGTTATCATTGACACAACCCAAAGCGATTGAAGATATTCATGCAAAGTATTTTGCCGCGGGTGCAGACATTATAGAAACCAATACGTTTTCTGGAACCACCATTGCCATGGCAGATTATCAGATGGAAAATTTGGTCTATGAACTCAATTACCAATCTGCAAAAATAGCCAAAAAGGTTGCCAATGAATTCACCCAAAAAGAACCACACAAGCCTCGATTTGTAGCCGGAGCCATTGGTCCTACAAACAGAACCGCAAGTTTATCACCCGATGTAAACAGACCCGAATACAGAGCCATTACATTTAATGAACTCCGCGTTGCCTACAAGCAACAAGTAGAAGCTTTGATAGACGGCGGCGTAGATTTATTATTGGTAGAAACTATTTTTGACACGTTGAATGCCAAAGCGGCTTTGTTTGCAATTGAGGAAGTAAAAGAAGAACGAAATATAAAAATTCCGATCATGGTTTCTGGAACCATTACCGATGCTTCTGGTAGAACCCTTTCTGGACAAACCGTAGAAGCCTTTTTAACCTCAGTTTCACACATACCCCTCTTTTCTGTCGGATTTAATTGTGCTTTAGGAGCCCAACAATTACAACCCTATTTAACTAGGTTGTCTCGAGAAACCGATTTTTATATATCGGCACATCCAAATGCTGGGTTGCCCAATGCCTTTGGTGAGTATGAAGAAACTCCAAAACAAATGCAAACTTTTATTGAAAGCTATCTGAAAGATGATTTGATCAATATTATTGGCGGTTGTTGTGGTACGAGTCCAGAACACATCAAAGCGATTGCAGAAGTTGCAGTAAAATATAAACCTCGTAATACTATCATTCCTGCGTAGGTAGGGATCTATTAAAAATAGACTTGTCAGGTTTTTAGAACCTGACAGGTCTGAAAACTATAAATATGATTCTAGAAGTAGCCATTTTGCATATAAAAAAAGGACGGTCAAATGATTTTGAAATAAATTTTAAAAAAGCGGAAAAGATAATTTCTTCAATGAATGGATATGTTTCTCATCAACTAAAAGAATGTATTGAGGAAGTTGACAAATATATTTTATTAGTGAGTTGGGAAACGATAGAAGACCATGAAATTGGGTTTAGGAAATCACAAGAATATCAACAATGGAAAACGTTATTACATCATTTCTATGAGTCGTTTCCTAAAGTAGAACATTATAAATAATGGACACAAATAATTCTAAAAAATACTTAACCTTATCAGGTTTAGAACCTTTGGTGATTTCACCAGAAAGTAATTTTGTAAATATTGGAGAGCGTACCAATGTTACTGGGTCACGTAAGTTTCTTCGCTTAATCAAAGAAGAAAAATACGAAGAAGCTTTAGCGGTTGCTAGAGATCAAGTAGAAGGAGGCGCACAAATTTTAGATGTCAATATGGACGAAGGAATGTTGGATGGCGTGTATGCCATGACCACTTTCTTAAATCTCATTGCATCTGAACCAGATATTTCAAGAATTCCATTGATGATTGACAGCTCTAAATGGGAAATCATAGAAGCGGGCTTACAGGTTGCACAAGGGAAATGTGTGGTAAACTCCATCAGTTTAAAAGAGGGAGAAGCAGAATTTCTTCGTCAGGCAAAATTGGTAAAACGATACGGAGCTGCCGTTATTGTCATGGCTTTTGATGAGTCTGGTCAAGCAGACAATTACCAAAGGCGGATTGAAATCTGTGAACGTTCCTATCACCTTTTAGTGAATAAAGTACAATTCAAACCCCAAGATATCATTTTCGATCCCAATATTTTTCCAGTGGCAACGGGTATGGAAGAACATCGAAAAAATGCACTTGATTTCTTTAAAGCTACGAAATGGATTCGTGAAAATTTACCCTATGCAAATGTATCAGGAGGGGTGAGTAACGTGTCATTTTCTTTTCGAGGGAACAATACCGTCAGAGAAGCGATGCATTCAGCATTTCTATACCATGCCATTCAGCATGGAATGAATATGGGGATTGTAAACCCTACAATGTTAGAAATTTATGATCAAATTCCGAAAGAACTATTAGACGCAGTAGAAGATGTTTTATTGGATAGAAAAGAAGATGCTACAGAGCGCTTACTCGATATTGCAGAGCGTGTAAAAGGAACCAAAAAAGAAAGTGAGGCCAAAATTTTGGAGTGGCGAAGTGATTCCCTTCAAGAAAGAATTACCCACAGTTTGGTGAAAGGAATTGACGCTTTTATTTTAGAAGATACTGAAGAAGCGAGGCAAGAAGCTGCGAAGCCGATTGAAGTCATTGAAAGTAATTTAATGATTGGAATGAATGTGGTTGGAGATTTATTTGGGAATGGAAAAATGTTTTTACCACAAGTGGTGAAATCGGCACGAGTCATGAAAAAAGCCGTAGCCTATTTACAGCCATTTATTGAAGCCGAAAAAGATGGAAAACAAGAATTTGCAGGAAAAATATTAATGGCAACCGTAAAAGGGGATGTGCATGATATTGGTAAGAATATCGTTTCGGTAGTCTTGGGATGTAACAATTATGAGATCATCGATTTGGGGGTGATGGTGCCGCCAGAAAAAATTATTGAAACGGCAAAAAGAGAAAATGTAGATGCAATTGGGTTGAGCGGATTGATTACGCCCTCCTTAGACGAAATGGTGTACTTGTCCAAAGAAATGGAAAAAAACAACTTTTCTGTACCCTTGCTCATTGGAGGAGCAACCACCTCAAAAGCCCATACTTCTGTTAAAATTTCGCCCAATTATTCCAACACGGTTGTACATGTAAACGACGCTTCAAGAGCCGTAACTGTCGTGGGTAATTTATTGAAAAAAGACAATCAGATATATAAAAATCAGATCCGTGAAGAATACGCACTTTTTAGAGAAAAGTTCTTAAATCGATCCAAATCTAAAACATACATTTCGATAGCTGAAGCTCGAAAACGAAAATTTAAAATCGATTGGGAAACGGCAAATATTGTAAAACCCACTCAATTGGGAATTCAAGAATTGCAAGATTTTGAATTGACCAAATTAGAGACTTTTATCGATTGGAGTCCGTTTTTTAGAAGTTGGGACTTGCATGGAAAGTATCCAGAAATTTTAACAGACAATGTTGTTGGAGAACAGGCGACTGAATTATTTGCAGATGCTAAAGCTTTACTAGCGAAAATTTTTGACGAGAAACTCTTAAAAGCAAAAGCTGTTTTTGGGTTGTTTCCAGCAAATACCATTAATGATGATGATATTGAAGTGACGATTTCGGAGAAAGAAAAGCCCCTCAGTTTTTTAACACTCCGTCAACAATTAAAGAAAAGAGAAGGAGTTCCTTCTTTTGCTTTGGCAGATTTTATTGCCCCAAAAGAAACAAATATTCAAGATTATATGGGCGCCTTTTGCGTGTCTACAGGTTTTGGAACCAAAGAATTGGCCGAAGCCTTTGAAGCCGATCATGATGATTACAATTCCATTATGATTAAAGCATTGGCCGATCGATTGGCGGAAGCCTTTGCAGAATATTTGCACAAAGAAGTGCGAACCAACCATTGGGGGTATGCTTCCAACGAAAACCTTTCTAACAACGATTTAATCAAAGAAAGTTACAAGGGAATTCGTCCTGCACCAGGATATCCAGCCTGTCCAGACCATTTAGAAAAAAGAACGCTTTGGGAGTTGCTAAAAGTGGAGGAAAGAATTGGTGTGCAATTGACCGAAAGTTTGGCAATGTGGCCCGCTGCAAGTGTTTCTGGTTATTATTTCGGAAATGAACAGGCAACCTATTTTGGACTTGGAAAAATAACCAAAGACCAAGTAACAGACTACGCAACAAGAAGAAATATATCCATAGAGGAAGCTCATAAATGGTTGAATCCAAACATAACGGAATAAAATGAAAGTTACAGAACACATAAAAAAAGCCAACGGAAAAACTTTATTCTCTTTTGAAATTATTCCACCAAAAAAAGGAAAAAGTATTCAAGAGTTATATAATAATATAGATCCGTTAATGGAGTTCAACCCCCCATTTATAGACGTTACCACTTCAAGAGAAGAGCATGTTTATGTAAAAAAGCAAGGATTACTAGAGCAAAAAATTACTCGAATGCGCCCTGGTACATTAGGAATTTGTGCGGCGTTAAAACACAAATATCAAACAGATACTGTGCCTCATGTTTTGTGTGGTGGTTTTACCAAAGAAGAAACCGAATATTTGTTGGTAGACTGTCAGTACTTAGGGATTGACAATGTAATGGCATTGAGAGGTGATACCATGAGTCATCAAAAATACTTTGAAGCGACTCCTGGCGGGCATTTGTATGCCAAAGAATTGGTATCTCAAATCAGCAATTTAAACGCTGGAAAGTACTTGCACGATGTTTTGGAAGTGGATGATCGAGCTGATTTCTGTGTTGGAGTTGCTGGCTATCCTGAAAAACATTTGGAAGCTCCTTCTTTGCA
>TARA_B110000879_G_scaffold34628_1_pt1 | contig 10565 bp, 10 predicted proteins | sample TARA_B110000879 | Tara Oceans TARA_B110000879 (sample SAMEA4398094) | marine metagenome | biome: Polar Biome; feature: [SRF] surface water layer (ENVO:00010504); material: water (ENVO:00002006), including particulate matter (ENVO:01000060) such as... | depth 5 m
AACAATTTATTTTTTCCTTATTTGAAAAAGAAATATTAGTCCAATTGGAATTATTTATAAATTCTGAGATTTGATTTTCTAAAGTTTTAAAAATTTGCAAATTCTCATTACCTGTCTGAGTGGCATTAACAATAACACTACAATTTAGTTCTTGTGAAAATATTTGTGTAAAAGAAATTAAAAAAAAATATATAAATATTTTATTCATTTATTAATTCAATTATATTATTAATAATATCTAAAGAGACAGCTTTCTTATGTTTTAACGGAAAATTAATAATTTTATTTTCTTTTGATATAATAGAAACTTTATTAGTATCAAAACCAAAACCTGCTCCTTTGTCATTTAGAGAATTTAAAATTATTAAATCTAAATTTTTATTAATTAATTTACTTTTAGCATTCTCAATTTCATTGTCTGTTTCTAGAGAAAAGCCTATTAATAGTTGATTGGTTTTTGTCTTACCAAGGTGATATAAAATATCTTTAGTTTTCTCAACTTCAATAGATAAGTTCTGATTAGATTTTTTTAATTTTCTATTTGAAATAGATTTAGGTTTAAAATCTGCTACTGCAGCTGACATTATAACCACATCTGCTATACTATATTTATTTACAACCTCTTCAAACATTTGATCGGATGAAGTTATTAGTTTTAGCTGAATAGACTTAGATTTCAACTTTTCGTTAGTTGGACCACTAATTAAGATAACATTAGCTCCTAAATTAGAAGCTGTCTCTGCTAACTCAAAACCCATTTTTCCAGAGGAGTGATTTCCTATAAACCTAACAGGGTCTATTGGCTCAAATGTTGGACCAGCAGTAATTAAAAAAGTCTTTCCGCTTAAAGGCAAATTAATAGATAAATCTTTTTCAATAAAAGCAACAATATTCTCAGGCTTTGCCATTCTACCTTCACCAACTAAACCACTGGCTAATTCACCAGACTCTGGGGGGATTAATATGTTGCCATAAGAAATAAGTTTTTCAATTGATAATTTAGTTGATTCATGTTTATACATATCTAGGTCCATTGCTGGAGCAAAATAAACTTTACATTTAGCAGATAAATATGTAGCTATTAATAGGTTGTCACAATTTCCATTGGACATTTTTGACAGAGTGTTGGCCGTAGCAGGACAAATTAGAAATAAGTCTGCCCATAAACCTAGTTCAACGTGATTGTTCCATAACTCATCATCCTCGTCTGTGGTAAATGTAGACAAAACAGGGTTCTTTGAAAGTGTGGATAGTGTTAATGGAGTAACAAAGTCTTTAGCAGAGGGTGTCATAACTACTTTAACAGTACAATCTAACTTTATTAATAACCGAACTAAATTAGCAGTTTTATAAGCAGCAATACCACCAGTTACACCTAGTAATATTTTTTTTCCGCTTAAAACTGACATTAGATTACTTTTCTAGTGATTCTTCAGAGCTATTTCTATGATATATCTTTTCATCAAGCCATTCTTGAACAGCTAACGCGTGTGGCTTAGGTAACTTTTCGTAAAATTTAGAAACTTCAATTTGCTCTTTATTTTCAAAAATCTCTTCTAAACTATCGTTGTATGTAGCAAACTCTTCTAATTTATCGATTAACTCCGTACGTATATCAGAATTGATTTGTTCAGATCTCTTTGATATAATTGAAATTGCTTCATAGATATTATCAGTTGATTTGTCTATAATATTCCTATCGTATGTTTCTGTACTAACTGGTGCCTTTACTTTCTTTAAATCCATTTTTATTTAATTTCTAAGTTGTTTTTAATTTATTCAGTTCCTCAAATTTTAATTTTAAATCTTCGATAAACTCAGATTCATTGTAATACTTTAAGAAAGAATTATAATATGTAATCGCATCGTCTACTCTGTCTTGCATCTTGTAATTAACACTATTGATAGCTAACTGATATGCTGAATCAAATTTATAATACAATACTTTCTCTCTAAGAGAGGATCCTGGAAATTCAACCACAAAGTTATTGAATGATTTTATAGCAGCTTCATGATCATTAAGGGTGTTGTATTGTAATGCAGTACTGTAAACCTTATACTCAAGTTTATAATCCAGTTCAAATATAAGTGAGTTAGCATCTGCTATATATTCAGAATCTGGGAAAGTATTAATAAATAACTGTAATTTATCAATTGCAGTTTTAGTGTTATTTTGATCCTTTGAAAAAACAGGTGACATAAAATAATAACTCTTAGCAGCTAGAAAAGCTATCTCTTCATTTTTCTCGCTATTAGGGTAAGTATTTACGAATTTCTCCATTCGATAGTTTGAAGTATAGAAATCTTTTGTTTCATAAAAACACATAGCGTGCATATACATTAATTTTTGGGCTTGAGGCTTTCCTCTGTATTTAGGAACGATTTGTTCAAAAAGTCTATTCGCTTTTGAGAAATTTCCATCATCAAATAATGATGTTCCTAAGGCAAACTTGGAAGCGATATCATCGCCATTAATAGCTTTTTGATATTCGCCACAAGACATAAATATTATTGATATAAGTAATGTAAGTAGAGTTTGTTTCATAATTATTATCAATTTGCAAAAATAAACAAATTTAATGTATATAAAAAATATAGATCTATAGTCTTTAAAATATTATTTGGAGATTAATTTGTTGAGTTCATCATTAATTTGACTTCTTAGTTCTTTAGAAGCAGACAACAATGGAAGTCTTAATACATCATTACACAAATTCAATTTGCTTAGTACAAACTTTATGCCAGCTGGGTTATTTTCCTTAAAAATCAAAGAAATTATATTACATAACTCATTGTTTGCAGATTCTGCACTTAAAATTTTATTATTTAAGCCATCATCTATCATTTTAGAAAACATCTGTGGAAAAGCCTGGCCAATTACAGAGATAACTCCATCTCCACCGGCAACAACTGAAGAAAGGGCAAGATCATCATCACCAGAAATAATTAGAAAATTATCTGGCCTATTATTAATCAATTCTAAGTACTGATTAATATCATTACCAGCTTCTTTAATACCAATAATTGACTTAAATTCATTAGCAAGTCTTAAAACAGTATTAGGTAAAATATTTTTGGAAGTTCTTCCAGGAACATTGTACATTATAATAGGTTTCGATATGTTTTCAGTTAAATATTTGTAATGCTGATAAATACCTTCTTGTGTTGGCTTATTGTAATAAGGTGATACCGATAAAATAGCAGAAACGGAAGTTAGATCTAGTGAATTAATTTCTTTGACTAATCGAACAGTATCATTACCTCCCATCCCTAAAACTAATGGTACTCTATTATTATTTACACTAACAACTGTATTAATTATCTTCTCTCTTTCAGAAGTATTAACAGTTGGGCTTTCACCAGTAGTTCCATTTATAACTAAATAATCAATACCGTTAGCAATATTAAATTCAACTAGTTTTTCAAGAGAATCATAATCAATTGAAAAGTCCTTATTAAATGGCGTAATTAAAGCAACTCCTGTACCAATAAATTTTTTAATACTCATATTTTTTGTAAACCTTTTAAGTATTTCTCAATTTCTGTTTTAAAAATATCAACAAAACTGCATTTGATATTAATTATAAAATCATGTAGTCTTTGGTCTTTACTTGATACTCCAATTTTAAAATTTGCCTTTGATTTTGCAGTTATTAAGTTTAACTCATAAAGGTCTTCATTATAATAACTTATGAGAGCATCAAATTCAGTTTCAATGAACTCATTTACATCATAATTAGAAATATTTCCATTCCATCCAAAATCTAATGGAGTAAAGTAAGAATCCCAACTAGTAAGAGTTTCATCTTTTTCAGTAACATATGCGACAAATTTTATTTTGTTCTCATTTACACCTAGGTAAGTAAAAACATTTCTTAACGAATCATAATCGCTAAACTCCTCTAAGTTTATTATAACACCAACAGATTTAATTTTATTGTTGTTAACTGAAGCTTTGCGATTATTTAGAATATTATTTAAATATTTAACGTTTGATTTTTTCTTGAATAATTTAAAAAACATATATTTAAAAGTATTATACAAATGTAATAAAGATGAATTTGATTTAAACAATAAAACTCTAATGAAATCAATAATTAAACTTTTTATATCCTCTATTTTACTAGCTACTTTTAGTTGTAATGGAGATTTTCAATTATATGAAGTTCAAGCTAGCCGAATAGAGATAAATAACACTGTAAGTGAAGATTCAACATTTTTAAAGTTCATAAAACCATATAAAAAAAATATTGAAAAAGATCTTTATACGACTTATGCATATTCACCAAAGACTTATGATAAAAAAAATGGTGATTTAAACACTGCAGTAGGAAATATGATGGCTGATGCAGTTTATAAATTAGCAAACCCAGTTTTTAAATCTAAAAAAAGTAAAAATATCGATTTTGTACTACTTAACTATGGGGGTATAAGGTCAGCCATTTCAACTGGGAACATAAACAAGAATACAGCCTATAATTTAATGCCTTTTGAAAATGAGGTAGTAGTTGCAAAACTTTCTGGAAAAGACATATACGATCTCATAAATTATTTAGCAATCGCTAGACGAGCTCATCCAATTTCAAGACTAAAAATTGAATTAGATAAAAACTATAAACTAGTCAATGCAGAAATTAATAATAATAAAATTGATATTGACAAGTATTATTATGTAGCTACAAGTGATTTCTTAATTAATGGAGGAGACAAAATGACTTTTTTCGAAAAAAGTATAGAAAACACTTTTTTAAATTATAAAATAAGAGATATATTAATTGATTACTTTATTAAAATCGACACTTTAAAGTCTAAAATTGATAACAGATTTATTAGAACTAAATAATGAAAAGAAGAAACTTTATTAAAAACACATTATATTCTAGTGCAGCTCTGGCATCTACCTCTTTATTGTCTAATAGCTGCAGTAATAATAACCTAAAAAAAATAACTATTCTTCATACAAATGATGTTCATAGTCATATTGATCCGTTTGACAAAGACAATGATAAGTTTGCATTTAAGGGGGGTGTTTCCAGAAGAGCTAGCATAATTGAAAAAATCAGAAAAAAAAACTCAAACACTCTATTATTGGATGCCGGTGATATTTTTCAAGGCACCCCTTATTTTAACTACTATGGTGGGGAGTTAGAATTTAAATTAATGAGTATGTTAAAATACGATTTAGCAACTTTAGGTAATCACGATTTTGATAATGGAATTGATGGCCTTTTCAAGCAATTACCCCACGCAAATTTTAATTTTGTTTCTGCAAACTATGATTTTAAAAACACAGTTTTAGATACCCATGTAAAACCTTACCAAATTTTTTACAAGGACGGAATTAAAATCGGAATTTTCGGACTAGGAGTAGAACTGGATGGAATGGTAACAAAAAATCTATATAAAGAAACTAATTATTTGGACCCTATAGAAATCACTCAAGGGGTTGTTAGTACATTAAAACAAACAGAAAAATGTGATTTAATTATTTGCTTATCTCATCTTGGTTATAAATACGATGATTATCAAAATAAAGTATCTGATACAAGTCTAGCTAAGGCAACTAAGGATATAGATCTTATTATAGGCGGACATACACATACGTTTTTAAATAAACCAGTGGTAATTGATAATATTGTAGGTGAAAAAGTAATTGTAAACCAAGTAGGCTGCCATGGATTATTTTTAGGCAAAATTGATTTTTACTTTGACTCCTTTAAAAACAAAATGTATGATGGGGTTTCGATTGAAGTTTAATTAATCATCTGAATAAAATCATCTTCAGAAATTATAGGCACATTTAAAGATTCCGCTTTAAGTCTTTTACTTGGCCCCATATTATCTCCAGCTACAACATAGCTTGTTTTGGCAGATATTGATGATTTTACCTTACCTCCATTTTTTTCAATTTCGAGTTTCAATTCATCTCTTGAGAATTGTAAAAAAACTCCACTAACAACAAACATAGATCCTAAAAGCTTATCGGATTTAATAATTTTACTACTGGATATTTGAAAATTTAATCCATAAAACTTAAGATTATTAATTATCATGATGTTTTCTTGAGTAGCAAAAAAGTTAATAACACTTTCTGCAATTTTACCACCTATTTCATCTACAGTCTCTAAATCTTCATAAGACGCACACATAAGAGCATCTATATTATTATAATGGTAAGCTAATTTTTTTGCAACTGTTACCCCTACATGTCTAATTCCTAAGCCATACAAAACTCGATCAAAACTAATTTCTTTTGACAACAGAACACCACTTATAAGATTTTCAGAACTTTTCTGAGCCATTCTTTCTAGCCCTATAACATCTTCAATTTTTAATCTATATAAATCTGAATAATTCTTTATCAAATTATTCTCTACTAATAAGTTGACAGTTTCCGCTCCTAGTCCATCTATATCCATTGCTTTTCTAGAAATAAAATGCTGTATCCTGCCTGAAACTTGAGGTTGACAGAAATTGAAATTTAAACAGTAATGATTCGCTTCGTCTTCATTTCTTTTTAATTCTGAATTACACTCAGGACAATGATTTATATATATTGTTTTTTCTGAACTAACTGATCGTTTAGATAAATCAACTTTTACGATTTTAGGAATAATATCTCCTCCCTTTTCAACGAACACAGTGTCATTTATTCTAATGTCCATTTTATTAATAAAATCCGAATTATGTAATGATGCTCTTTTAACAATTGTTCCTGCTAAATCAATTGGTTCAAAATTAGCAACAGGAGTTATTGAACCAGTTCTCCCAACTTGATAAGAAATATTTTTTAGTATTGTTGAAGATTGCTCAGGTTTAAATTTATAAGAGATTGCCCATCTTGGAAATTTGGAAGTAAAACCTAATTCATTTTGCTGATTAGTATCATTCACTTTAATTACAACTCCATCAATTTCAAATGGTAGGTTATTTCTATTGAACTCCCAGTATTTAATAAATTCAAAAACTTCTTCAATTGATTTGGCTAGTTTAATTTCATTTGAAACATTAAAACCCCATTTTTTAGCAATCTCAAGAGATTCAAATTGAGATTTAATTGTACCACTAGATTCTACAACAGAATATAAAAGACATTCCAAAGGTCTTTTAGAAACTTCTTTACTGTCTTGTAGTTTTAAGCTACCAGAAGCAGTATTTCTAGGGTTTTTAAATGGCTCTTCGCCGTTTGATAATCTTTTAGAATTGAGTTTCTTAAAACCTTCTATAGGCATTACTATTTCACCTCTTATATCAAAATTTTTAATAAAATTTCCTTGAAGAACTAACGGGACAGTTGGAATTGTCTTGATATTCGCAGTTACATCATCGCCTTGTATACCATCTCCTCTTGTAATTGCTTTTACAAATTTACCATCAACATAAGAAAGGCTAATAGATGCACCATCATATTTTAACTCACAGGTATATTCAATATTATTTTCAATTATTTTTTTTATTCTCTTTTCCCAATCATATAAATCTTCAATTGAATAAGAATTATCTAAAGAATACATTGGAAAATTATGTACAATTGTTGAAAAATTTTTTGTGATATCACCTCCAACTCTCACGGTTGGAGAATTTGAATCGTAGAACTCAGGATGTAAGTCTTCTAATTTTTTGAGCTCTTTTAATCTTAAATCAAAATCATAATCCGATACACTAGAATCATCAAGAACGTAATAATTATAATTAAGTTTATGTAATTCAGATCTTAGAGAATTTATTTGTTCTTTTACATTCATAAATTACGGTTGGAGAATAACCTATTTTTATTATCTTTAAACATCTAATATACTAAAATGACACACAAGAGAATAATAGTTTTTAGTCTTTTTTTAATTATTAATTCATGTAATTTTTTTGCATTTTCAAATGAAATAATTCCAAATCCAGACTCACAAGTTTTAAAAGGCGGTGACTTTATATTATCTAATAATACAAGTATAAATTACCCGGATGATTTTAAAATATCTGCGGAATTTTTGAAGGATTTTATTCAAATTGGAGAAAATCATAATAATTCATTTACTAAACTATTTAAATTCTTTAATTCAGGTAATGAAATTAATTTCATAAAAAACAACATTGAAAATGATGAAGGTTACAAAATAGAAATACTATCTGATGAAATTAATATATACAGTAGTTCTAATAAAGGAGCTTTTTACGCTGTACAAACTCTAAGACAACTATTACCTGTTGAATTTGAAAATAACAAAACAAGCTTAGATGAAATAAAAATCCCATGTCAAGTAATTAAAGATTCACCTAAATTTAAATACAGAGGAATGCATCTAGATGTTAGTAGACATATGTACTCAGTGGATTTTATTAAAAAATATATTGATGCTTTAGCTATGCTAAAATTTAATACATTTCATTGGCATTTAACAGAAGATCAAGGTTGGAGAATTGAAATTAAAAAATATCCAAAACTTAATTCAATTGGATCATATAGAGATTCTACTTTAGCTGGACATTATACTGATAAACCTATTAAGTATGACAAAACTAGATACGGAGGCTATTACACACAAAAAGAAATTAAAGAAATTGTTGCCTTTGCTAACTCGAGAGAAGTACTAATTATCCCTGAGATTGAAATGCCTGGGCATGCACAAGCAGCAATAGCATCCTATCCATATTTAAGCTGTAATCAAGAACAAATAGGAGTAGCAACTAGCTGGGGTGTTTTTGAAGATATTTTTTGCACAAGAGAAACTACCTTTAGTTTTTTGGAAGATATAATTGACGAAGTAATTACTTTATTCCCTGGTGAGTATATTCATATTGGCGGAGATGAAGCTCCTAAGAAAAGATGGGAAGAGTGTAGTCATTGTCAGAGTTTAATTAAAAAAGAAGGATTAAAAGACGAGCATGAACTTCAAAGTTATTTTATAACTAGAATGGAGAAATATATTAATTCAAAAGGTAAAAAAATAATTGGCTGGGATGAAATTTTAGATGGTGGACTTGCTCCTAATGCTACAGTTATGTCGTGGAGAGGGGAAAGTGGAGGAATCAAAGCTGCGCAAATGGGGCATGAAGTTATTATGAGCCCTAATGCAAATTTATATTTCGATCACTATCAATCAAAAAAAGATGGGGAACCAGTAGCGATTGGAGGCTTCACTCCTATCGAAGAAGTGTATAATTACAATCCAATACCTAAAGAACTAAATGAAAAATATAATAAATATATTATTGGTGCACAAGCTAATGTTTGGACAGAGTATATGAAAACTAGTGAACATGTAGAATACATGGTGTTCCCAAGGATTTTAGCACTTTCTGAAGTACTTTGGAGCAGCAATAGGACTAATTTCACAGAATTTAAATTAAGGGCTAAAAACTACTTTAAAAGATTAGATAAACTAGATATTAATTATTCTAAACATCTAGAAAAAGAAGAAATAAAATGATATTAGAGGTTTGTGCTAACTCATATGAGTCTGCAATAAATGCTGAGAATGGTGGCGCACACAGAATTGAACTTTGTGAAAATTTATCTGTTGGCGGTTTAACCCCTAATTTTGAATTAGCTAAAAAAGTAATAAATGAGTTAAATATTCCTGTATTTATCTTAATTAGACCAAGAGATGGAGATTTTAATTATTCAAATGAAGAATTTGAAAAAATAAAAAAAGATATAATTCTATTTAAAGATCTTGGTTGTAAAGGAATTGTCTCCGGAATACTAACTAAAGATAAAAATATAGACATAAAAAAAACAAAAGAATTGATAGAACTTTCAAGACCACTTGAATTTACCTTCCATAGAGCATTTGATGAGGTAAATAATCCCAAAGAAGCATTAAATCAATTAGTAGAATTAAAGGCTGACAGAATACTTACATCTGGTCAAGAGAAGACTGCAATTGAAGGAATAGAAATGATTAAAAAATTAGCTGTTCTTAGTAAAAATAAAATAAAAATTATGCCAGGTAGCGGCATTAATTCAGCAAACATTATTGAATTCACCAAGCTTGATATAAATGAGATTCATGGTTCATTTTCTAAACAAGAAGAAAATAATAAATCAATTTCTAACATTAATATGATTATGAATTGTGTTAAATTGATTAATGACTGTAAATAATTGTAATAATATTAGTATTATTTATTATTAAATATTGCTTTGATAATATTTATCATCTGTTCGTTTTCAATTAGAAATGCGTCATGCCCATATTTAGATTTAATTTCGAATATGTTAACATTTTTTTTAATTTTTTTAATTCTTTCATGCATTTTCCAATTTTCATTTGAACAAAAAAGAAGATCTGAATCAATTGTAATTATATTAATGTTACCAGTAATTTTTTTTATTAATTCGTTTAATATATCCTCTCCTCTAGTTATATCTATAGTTTTAAGGAGTTGATTCATTGATTTATAAGCTTGAACTTTAAATCTATTTTCAAGGCTTTTCCCATGATGATTTAACCATGCCTCGATACTATATATGTTATCTTTTTTTTCTCTACTATATCTTGAATTAAAGGACTCAGGTGTTCTATAAAGTGTCATTGCATGTATTCTGGCATCATAAAGTGGTTTTG
>TARA_B110000879_G_scaffold32473_1_pt1 | contig 10563 bp, 10 predicted proteins | sample TARA_B110000879 | Tara Oceans TARA_B110000879 (sample SAMEA4398094) | marine metagenome | biome: Polar Biome; feature: [SRF] surface water layer (ENVO:00010504); material: water (ENVO:00002006), including particulate matter (ENVO:01000060) such as... | depth 5 m
TGAACCTCCGCAGATGATTACCATGAGCTTTCGAGTAGATGTACGGCTGCTAAAACTGGCACTGTATACTGCCGATGGCAAATGGATCAGCATCAACTTTGAATATGACCCCTCACGAATGAGTCACAGCTTTGTCTTGCCCATTCCTGGTGAGCTGCCCGAGTCGGAGTACTACACAGCGCGCTGGTCAGTAACCGATGACAGGCGCGGGCTGGTAAACGGTCAGTTCAGCTTCGCATTTGGTTCAGGTGCAATACCACCATCAGAGACGATCGACGCTCTAGTGAGTGATAAAGTGGAGTCATTACCTTCAACGGGTAACTATCGATACCAAAGAGACACTGATTAAGATTACAATTCTCTGAGGGCCCTATCGCCCTGCGGAGGTTTTATTGTCTAGCGACTTAGCGAAACTTGAACCCCTGATCAGCGAGAAATTCTTTCATATGTGGCCGGGCCTTCCCACCGAGTAGAGTGGACACCTGCTCCGTCCAACTTATTCCATGTCCTCCCCCAGTCCTCAAACGGTAGTATTCACGAATATCCTCGTCGTACTCAGCAATGGCCTGTTTGTCACCAACCTCGTTGTAGACTTCCTCCTTAACTATCACAGACAGCGGAAGTCGCGGCTTAACCTCTGGATCTTGATCGGGGTACCCCAGACAAAGACCGAACACTGGGTAGACACCCTTGGGCAGCTCTAACAACTGCGCCACCTGAGCCGGATCATTTCTAATTCCACCTATGTAACATATACCCAGCCCGACAGATTCGGCTGCGGTCACCATGCTCTGCGCCATTAAAGCGACATCTACCGTTGCGATAATGAAGTGCTCTGTATAGTCGCCCTCAAATGACTTCTCGTATTCATCACAATAGTTGGCCGGACGTTTTAAATCCGCGCAGAAGATCATAAACTCCGCTGCCGACTCTACATAAGCCTGCCCCCCGGCCAGCGTGGCAATGGCGCTGCGTGTATCAGGGTTCTTGATTCTTACAATAGTCGTGCCCTGTAAAAAGCTTGACGTTGCAGCTGCTTGGCCCGCAAGAATCAGTTCGTCAAATAGTTCTGGCTCTATCGTTTGATCTGTAAATTTTCGAATACTGCGGTGGGACTTCAGCAAGTCAATCACTGAGCTCATGAGAATACCTATTATTGAGTTAAGGAATTAGTGGAATTGCTTGATCTAAAAACCTGCGGCAATGCCGTGACAATCAATCGTCTGCATTCATCAGATTATCAAGGAACGCGGGCACGATGTCATTGGCTAAGTTCGATTCCGCGTTAAATAGCAGCACTAAACCAATGTTAGCCTCGGGTACGAATGCCATCTCCGATCGATAACCTCGCACACCGCCCCCGTGATGAACTGCACGCTCGCCTTTATAGTCAAACACTCTCCAACCAGTGGCATAGTAGGCTTTTTCAAGCCCGGACCAGCGATTGAAATAATTACCTCTAGGGGTTGCGATAATGGGCTCGTGCAACTGAGATAGAAAATCGGGAGACAATACCTCTGGAAATGCGCCGAGATTTGCTCGCACCCACATACTCATATCGAAAATACTCGCGTTGATTCCCGATGCAGGCGCGACTGAATAGTACGCAGGATTAGTAGAGGTGGTACGCCAAACCCCTCTAGACCTGCGATGAGGTTCCGTGGCGTCATCATTTTCCAAGTAGGCCTCCATCCCAACGGATGCAGTGATCATTCTCAACGGTCTAAAAATTTGATCGTAAATAAATTTCTCGTAGCTTTCCCCAGTACTGTGTTCAACCACATCTGCGATAAGTGAAAACACGACATTCTGATAGCCGTAGCATTCACCCGGCTTACACACAGTTGGAATTTTAGAAAAGCTGGGCTTAATTCGGTCGTAGGAAACGCCGTCATCCAATAAATTAGAATAAGAATGAGGCATTAAACCCGTTGAATGACTAACAACATGCTTTAGGGTGATACCCCCAGAGGAACTGCGCGTGCCCAGATTCATTCTAGGAAACAAGTCAGTAAGTTTTGTATCCCAAGATTGATAATTTTGATCGACAAGTAATGCTGCCGACGCGCCCGCAAAAGTTTTCGACATCGAGGCGATACGAAAAACCGAATCAGTGTGAACCGCTTCCCGCGTATCGATGCTCCTGACACCCCAAGTCTGCATGTGCATGATTCCCTCTCGGGATACGATTGCCAAAGCGACACCAGGAATTTCCTTTTCTCGGATGGCGCCTTCCATCCAAGCAACGAAGTCCGAGAGGTCGTAGTTGTAGTCTGCATACAAATCGAAATTATCTGCTGACGCAGACGCAGCGCTGAGCAGCGCAGCCACACACAAACTACCAAATTTTAGTTTATTGAGTCTTAAGAAATCGTCCATGTTTGTCCAGCAAGTCGCCACAAAGTGACTTTTACTAATTCCTCTCTTTTTGTTAGCTGACAGCTTGAGAAGTTGCAATAGCAGCTGCCCAGTTTACTTGTGCTAGCTATTGCATAAAACTATTGAAAACAGATTCACCTATTTCAGTTGGCACCACTGTAAGCGCATTCCCAGCCAAAGTTGCAGACAAAAAAGAACCGACTTAACTTTCATTAAGTCGGCCAAACGGAGGCACTTATTAGCGAAATAGTTCATTCAGTGAATCGGCGCGCGCTCCCTTGAAGTACCGATCCAATTACCTACTAGAGAAACATTAGAATTTTGCGTCCCTCGCGAATCACGGTTAGGGCTGAAATACCACCTCTTGAATCTGCAGCACTAACAGAGGTCGCACTATTGAATGCTTCCATATCTGCGATCGACCGGCGATTGACCTCGACGATGACATCTCCCTCCCGTAACCCCGCGGCCCATGCAGCTCCGAATTGACTTAAAGAAACAACTTCAATACCCTGATTTATATAATTATTTCCTTTAAACCTTTCTAATTTCGCGCCATGAAATTCGTTACTGATACTTACGGCAGAATTGCCTGGGATGGCCTGGCCCGTGGAGCCACCTATTCTGGCCTGTACTGATTCTCGGATACCATTGCGATATAGCACCAGCTCTACCAACTGATTTTGGCGCATTAGCCCCACCATATTGCGCAGCTCCCTGCTCCCACGCACCTGCTTCCCATCTATTTCCACAATGACGTCAGAAAGCTGCACGCCTGCTTTTTCTGCTGCGCTGTCTGGCATTACACTAGTCACGACAGCGCCGTGATCAACATCTACTTCCAGCGCGGCTACTATCTCGGGTGTCGCATCTGCTATAGCCACTCCGAGAAGACCACGCCTTACCTCTCCATCGCGCTTCAGGTGATCCATCACGCTTGCCACCATATCTGTTGGCACAGCGAACCCTATGCCATTGCTACCTCCACTGCCGCTTATGATTGCCGTGTTGATACCAATTAGATTCCCCTCCATATCAACTAATGCCCCACCTGAATTACCAAGGTTGATAGCTGCATCGGTCTGGATAAAGTCTTCATAGTTATCGCTATTGATGCCGGACCGGCCCAATGCGCTGACTATGCCAGAGGTTACAGTTTGCCCAATACCAAAAGGATTGCCGATTGCCACAACATAGTCACCGACTGCCACCGTACTCACATCGGCGAAGGCGATCTCTACCAAGTCTTTCGCCTCTACCTGCAATAGCGCCACATCCGTGCCTGGATCACTGCCCAGTAGCGTCGCTTCCAGTGTCCTTTCATCAAGTAAGCGCACAGTAATTCGAGATGCGCCCGCCACAACATGATGATTAGTGATGATCAGGCCCTGGGCGGCATCCACAATGACACCTGACCCCGCACCCGTGGCGTAGGCACGCCCTAGCTGCTCACCTCCACTGCCTGATGCGGGCATAGCCTTGCTCACTCGAATGCTGACTACAGCAGGCGTTACCTGTTCTAACATCGGTGCCAGCGAGGGTATGCCTTGCCCCAATGCCGCAGTGCTTATCGCTTGAGCCTGGGCCACCAATATCACCACTAGAGCCGTGGCAATGATTTTGCCGAATTTCACTGATATTCCATAACTCATTTTGAAATCTCCTCAATAAACGTTATGAATGAACCTGACCCACAGAAGTAGAGCTCTGAAGCCTCGATGGACTGAATTTAGGGCTAGAAGCGACGAATAACCTGAAATTGCGATGAATATTATGTCCAGAAAACCTGCGGGGAGAGAAAATAGCGGTTTAGGCGGTCCTAATAAATTAGAATACACAGCATGAAGCTAGGAACAGTCGCTTAATAGCCATGTTAAAAGCTGTATTTGCTTAATTGATATGCAATAGGAAAGTTTAGCGGAATAACCATGCCTATACTGATCGCAGAACAGATAGAACAGACAGAACAAAATAGAGAGATGCAAGAGCGGAACACAAAGCCCGCGCTCTCTTGCGAATTTTCCGTGGGCGAATGGCGCGTGCTGCCTCAGCTAAATCGAATTAGGTGCACTAACACAGATGAAGAGCGTCAGTTAGAGCCACGCCTCATCAAGTTGCTTTGCTTTCTAGGGGCAAACGAAGAGCAAGTTCTCTCTCGCGAAGAGCTAGTTCAAGAGCTATGGCCCCGCGTAGTCGTCAATGAAAACTCGCTAACACGCGCAATCTCCGAACTACGCAAGCAGCTTCAGATCCAAGATTCTCGGGTTTCGAATTATATTGAGACTATCCCCAAGCGCGGTTATCGCCTCCTGCCACGGATAGAACTGCAAGAAGCTGAAATTACCGCCATATCACTACTCGATGATAGACGCTGGACCACACTGTTGACGATGCCTACTTTACGAGTTGGCGCTACCGCGTCCGCTGCCTGTCTATGCTTACTCATTGCCGGCTGGGTTTCTCTAGAGGGTGGCAACTTAATTGACCGGGGATTCGGTAGGGCGAGTTCTCCTGTCCTATTGAGCGACGAGCTACTAGACAACGTGCCGGATTACCTCGGTGGCGAATTGCAGCTAAGTACTGTCGAAAATAGCTCTAGCGCGGTGGAATATACCGCGACGCCGGTCGTGTCCTTAGACGAAAAGCAATATGCATTCATTCAATACGACACTAGCGGCTCAACCATATTTTTAGGCGGATTGGGCACAGCAATAGAGCCTGTCCCCGTCTACTACAGCAGTCAGCACGTTTCCAATCTAGCCTGGTCACCGGTCGGAAATAATCTATTGTTTGCGATGAAGCCTTCAGTGACGACAGCGGCGATGTATTCAACTGTCAGCGAGACAGCTGAGCTAATCACACTAAACCTCAACACCTTAGAGACGAGTCGCCTGCTCGAAGACATCCATCCGGTCGAGCCCAAACCCTCGAACGGCCGCAATCTTACTTAACAATCCCTAGATCTGATGCCCTGCAGGACCCACGATTGTCGATAGATAGGACGTGGCAACGAGTATGGCCGCAGCGATTGCCAGCTCGTAGCGAATTGATCTCTGCAACTTGACCCTACTGCCACTGCTTATCAACGCCGGCACTATCATTAGCTTATTCATGGCCGCGATTCCCAATATTACCAAAACCAGGGTGAGCTTCAGCAACAACGCCAATCCATAGTCGGTATTGATTAAGGCCATGGGAGACTCAAACAACTCGTATATCATTAACCCCCCACCCAGTAAAAGCGTGAAGAGGATCACAATCGCGTTGTTTCCGAATCGTTTTAGTGTTTTCTCAAGGACGTCAATATCAACGCTTCTGCTCAGTTGCAGGAAGGGATAGAGGCAGCCAATCCATAGTGCGAATGCGGCGAAGTGAATTACTATTGATATCTGCGCAACCAGACTTAAAACAGACACATGGCCCGTTACCCTATGAGAAAGAGCTAATGCCAGCAGAGCTGCTAACTGTAGAAGAAATAAGAATCGCGATTGCGGGCTATTGAGATCGATATTGGAGCGCTGGAGCTTTTTAATAACGATCACGCTGCATGCGCCTGCAAGTACAAACGCGAGCAACCTTAATAAAGTGACATCACCAAGACCTGTATCGAGCAATATCGATATCATTCCCCAGTCAAACATCCCCGGCAGCCCACTATCGTTTATCAATCCCACTTGCACAAGGAAACCCAGGAGAGACCCGTGAAAACCAATAACCGTGCCGACGAAGATATAGGAGAAATTTGAGAACAGCAGAGCTCTATCTGCATTTGAGTAACGCCAAGCACTCAGGCTGCCTCCAGCAATACTGAAGGCGCCGAAATAGAGAAGTAATTTAGCTAGTAGGCTTGCTAGCTCCCAAATGCCGGGGAGTATAAACATGTAATTGTCTATTTAGTTAATGGCTGTTACCTGCAGATTCGCCAGTTTGTTCTTCAGTGATACTAGGATCGACAGTAAAACTATAGCTATCAGTTACTGTGTGACCGTCTTCGCCAATTACAGCCCAGTTAACGGTGAACGCACCCGGATGCATGCCCGGCGTTTCGATCGTAAAGGCATCCCGCGCTTCGCTATTACTTTCAAAATTAGTTGGCATCTCATGCCCAACACCCATTAACTCCAATTTCACTAATTTAACAGGCCCATTAAATCTCAGATTGATATGCGCCGGAACTTGCTTGATCATCGCCCCATCACCTGGTGTAGCTTCTGTCAGCGCCGTGTGCGCAAAAGCAGTCGCGGAAATCATCAACGTAAATAGCGCGCTAACTACGAGTCGCGATGCGGTCCAAAGTGTGACTTGTGAATGCTTCATAGAAACCTCGATTTAGGAAAAATGAGTTAGATCATGGGATTATCGCAGTTCTGGGCAGAATAGGCGATCTAAGATTCCTGTGTCAAATTGTCGCAGAGGATGTGGTGTTGAATAGAAGCACCAACCTTTATCCTGTCCTGTACTTCCTCTTTAAGCTATTGCTTACGCGTCTTTCTTCTTCCAAACGTGATTTCTAGGAGAGAGCGTAATTTCATCGAATACAGTGCCCTGCCTTGCTGCTAGCACCATCGAAATAGCGCCAGATATATCCTCAGGCTCGATTGCATTTTCTGGAGCGGGCCCTGGCTCGAACTGCAATTTCTCGAAGAATGGCGTACGCACGGCTCCCGGATTGATAAGCGTCACTCTAACCCCTGACTTACCACACTCATCGCGAAGAGCCTGCGAAAAACCACGAACAGCGAATTTACTTGCACAGTAAATACTGCCTTGTCTTGCTCCCTTCAGGGCCGCTTCCGAGCCCATGAACAAAATGTCACCCTCTCCTTGCTTCTTCAACAGAGGCAGGAACGCTTTAGTGACGATAATCTGGCTCGTCAAATTGGTGTCCATAACAAGGCGAATGTCTTTTACAGATAACTGTTCTAAAAACCCCATGCGTCCGATGCCAGCATTATTGATCAGCGCCTTGACCGGCATATCAATGTCACTAAGCACTGCGGACATTGATTCTTCAAGCGCATCGATATCCGCAAGATTAATACTACGACTGCTGAAATCCGGATGGTCCAGCCCCGCCTTCTCGAAGTTATTGGCGATGCCCAATACTGCATACCCTTGTTCCAACAACGCCTTCACCAAGGCCAAACCTATCCCCGAGGACGCGCCAGTTATTACGACTAATTTTTTCTTGCTCGGGCTGTTCAAGTTCTTATTCTCCATAATTTTCCAAAAGCCTACGCGCAGCGATAATATTGCTCGGACGATACATAATTCAACAGAAGCTTCTCTATCGCCATTAAGTGCGTATTTTCCTCAGCACTTTTTAAAGCAATCATTCCGTCTATTGTCTGGGTGGGTCGTGCAAATAACTCTTCATCTGGGTAGAGCTTTACAATTCTCTTGTGGAAATCGACAGGCATTCGAAACAATCCACTACTAACCGAATGCAGCTTCTGCCCATCGAGCTTTGAAAATATTTGCGCGAAAAGGGCTTCATAGGGTGCTAAGCCTTCCGCGCCAAGAATGAGAGGTTCGAAACGAATAGCGACCTTCCAGCCCGCGAGTTGCAATTTGTGCAATGCCTCCAATCTCTTTTCTATTGAAGGTACTTTATGCTCCCATTGATCGGCGGCCTCGCTAGTGGTAAAACTCATCGCGATCACGCAGTTTGGAACAACGTCTGTGTCGAGCAAACATCGAATCTGTGTACTCTTCGTTCTTATCTCTAATTCCGCATTAGGATAACGCCTAAACACAGGCAGAAAATAACTACAGAAATTGCTGACGGGCTCTAGCGCCAAGCTATCGCAATCGTAGCCGCTGTAGTACACGCCGCCGCCATTATTTTCTTCTATTTTCTCTGCAATCGCCTCTTCGAAGTCCTCGTAGTTAACGAACAAAACATAATTCGCCGAGCTATACATCCCCTGCAGAAAACAGTAACGGCAATCGTACACACAGTTCAACATATGCGAAAAGTAATAACTCTTACTCTCGTTATAGCCATAGCCGGAAGGCGCGGCCAGAACTTTGTTTCCGTATTTTTTCGCGAGAATCAGTGCTGGCGCAGTTTTCTGCAGACGAAAGTTTTGCGATTTACGATTGAAAACCTCACCGTAGCGATCGCAAACAACTTGCGGGACCTGTGCAAACCTATCGAGCAAATTTCTTACTCGCTCCGACTCTAGAACTTCTTCTTCGATATAGATTGTCGAAAACATAGCATTCCAATCGCGAGCCTAAGCTTCGCTTATCCTGTCAATACGCTCTGCGAGCTGCTGTATAAGTGTTCTAGCATCGCCAACTCTTAGATCAGCAGCGCTGCTCAGCTCTTCTTCCATTCCTAGTGCTTTGTATCGCTGACAGAGTCGCCTCAACTGCAGTTTTTGATTTACAGTTAAATGAATCTTCGAACACACCTCGGAAAAATAACTCGGTAATCTCTGGCTAGAATTGTGCTGCGTGGCGATGGCACTCATTCCTTCGATTAAAATCTGTAACTGGGGCGCCTGTGCAGCGATCAATCCTGGAACGCTGCGTATATCGATTTCACTAATCGGGTTTACCAAATTATCCGAGATAACTTTAAAAACCTGCACTAGCTCCGCTGTAGAATATTTGGTCGCTTCAGCATAAAACGCGGAAGCCTCCATTTCATATGCGGCATCTAATGGGTACGCATTTTCGGGCTCATCAACAGTAACAACGCTACCAACTTCGATTCCTTCGATTAGCTGTGGCGGATAGGCGCTAGCTCCTGAGCTCTGATCCGTGATTTTATTACCAAGCCAAGCATTTCCTAGAGAAGCATCACGATGACCGGCGATGCCAATATTCAACCATGCTCTTATCTCACCACTATCAGAGGCCTGCTGCTCACCGAGATAAGTTACTGCTGCTGTTATTGCCTCTTTGCCTATGCCAGACACTAGAAGATGCAGCTTATTTGAATTGCTGTACTCTACGAATTCAGAAGAAAAATGATGGCGCTCTAACTCTAGCATCCTCACTAATGCCTTAGCTTCAAGCCCATGAGCCACAATTATATTCACTGGCATAGAATGTTTCACACTCTCAATCATTCAACCCTCTCAGGTCACTTCGCTATAGTCTATTAATAACTGTTCATAGTATTCTGCGCGCTCTGCCTTGCCTCTCTTTGCCGCGCCATTTCTCAATATTTCGGCCTTCTCTAACAAGGTCATCCTGGCCAGTAGCTTTTGATCATCTTCTAGCACACCACTGTTAAGTAGTTTAACGAGCGACTGCACACGAAACCTATCCATGCCCCAATATTGCCTAGACAATTGATCCTCGTGCCCTCCATATTTCCTAAGTAAGGGTGTGTCGATAAAGAGGACTTGTTCTCTACTACACAGCCGCAGCCATAGGTCGTAATCTTCGCAAGCTGGCAATGATTCATCGAAGCCACCTAGCTCTGCGTAGAGCGATCTTTCCATAACGACGGATGAGGGTGAAATAACACAGAGCGCAAGACAGTGGGCAAATAGTTCTCCGCCTCTTTTCCTGTGTTTATCCATTTGGTTGACTCGCTTTGCATTGCGAATCCAAATCTCATCGCTGTGCACCAACCTAAAATCTGGTTCTGCTTGAAGAGCACACAGCTGAGTCTCTAGCTTCTTCGGCAGCCACTCATCATCCGAATCCAAGAACGATAGATACTTACTAGTCGTCGCATCCACACCAGTGTTTCTTGCCGAGCTAACTCCGCTGTTTTTTTGCTTGATGTAAATCGTGTTGGGGTAGTGCTGTTTCACGAGTTCTTCAGTACCGTCTATTGAGCCGTCATCGACAACACAGACCTCATCAGCCTGCTGGGATTGCGTAGTGACAGATTCTAGCGCACGGCCCAGCGTGGCTGCCCTATTGTAGGTTGGAATTATAACTGCAACAGTATCATTCACGATTTTCAAACTAGTTAAGCTCGGTACAATGACGTTAATCGATAACTACTCAATAGGTTTAACTTCACTTACAAAAAAGGGAACCGAGGTTCCCTTTTTACTACTTTGTCCAGACCAGGTAGTTAGGCCTGTTCAGAATCAACGCTCTAATTGTATTTCGCTAATTCCTTTCTTGCGATCACACGGCGGTGAACTTCATCTGGTCCGTCAGCAAGGCGCAATGTTCGCTGACCTGTCCACAATGCTGCAAGTGGAAAAT
>TARA_B110000879_G_scaffold101476_1_pt1 | contig 10550 bp, 8 predicted proteins | sample TARA_B110000879 | Tara Oceans TARA_B110000879 (sample SAMEA4398094) | marine metagenome | biome: Polar Biome; feature: [SRF] surface water layer (ENVO:00010504); material: water (ENVO:00002006), including particulate matter (ENVO:01000060) such as... | depth 5 m
CCGCAGTCCCTTCAAATATATGAGCAGAAGGGATCATAATGTCTCCTTTAGAGCCTTGTAAGATACCTGCCTTGCCCATAACAGATATAGACTCTACGTTTAGGTGTGTTTTGTCTGCTCCTGTTTTAAAAGGCTTTAAAAGCTCGTCTATGGTTTCATAGGCTTGTTCGCCAAAGGCATAATCCATCACAATCAAAACAGCTTCGCTTGATGAGGGTTTGGAAATGATTTCTGAATTTGAAAAGTCTATTTTAGACGAATCAAATATTTGAACGTCAATATTAGTTCCCGAAGTATCCTTTATGTAAATCATCCCCTCTTGCAACGCAGTTTGCTTTATTTTATTGCGAAGCGACTCATTTTCTTCCTTACTTAAAAGCTCATAAACCGCAAAAATATCATGCTTTTCGCACAAAGTCTTTAACGCTTTAGGGCTATGTAACGTATTCATTACGCTGTGAAGGTTTGCCGATATAATATGGATAGGGCGGTCTAATAAATTGTGTTTTTGAAGGGTTTCTTTAATGGTGTTTGCCCAGGCCTCTCCATGAATATGGTGTCCTAAGCGCTCTCTAAGTACAGGGCTGAAATTAATGGCCCGTTTGGAATTGTCTATAATCTCGCCCATAGCGCGCTTTCCTAGCCAATAAATGAGGTGTAAAAAGTGGTCAGGTCGTTTTAAAGTTGAAAACTGGTCATATACTTCTAAAATTTCTTCAAAAGTTCTTCCTAGAATATTGCCTGTATGTGTAATGGCAAGCTCCTTCTCTTTTTGGCTTAACTTTTTCTTAGAGAGTACGGCTGCTTCTAGTTTCACCCAGTCTCTGGTGGTTGTGCCTTTTTCGTCAATAATTACTCGCTTAGCAATTTTATGAGACTCTATAAACATGAACGTTAAGTGTGTCAAAATATCATAAATTTCTGAACGACCTCTAGTGATCTCAATGTTCATTTGCTCAAAATCAATACGGTAGCAGTTTCGGCGTCGTTTTGATGGCACGATTACCTCAAAATGGGAACCTCCAAAGCCTTCGGCGCTAGTCAGGTTAATCAATACACATTCCTCTATTCCAACCGGAAGTCGGTCTACAACGTAAAGTAGTCCTTCAAGTTCTGTTTTTTCTCCAGCTATAGAGCCATATATTTCGGGACGTAATTGCAGCAGCGCTTGTCGCAAGGTCTCTCCTGAGATCCCCATAGGCTTGTAGAAGCCACGATTAAACAAGTGGCGCATCGTGAGGTACAGCCGTTCAATAGCATTTGAACTTTCTTGGGCTCGAGTACGTGTTAGGTTTTTAGTTTGGGTTTGTTTCATAAGTATCACAAATATACAGTAATTAGACTAAATCACATTTGATAGGGCGTCAGCAATTTTTCGGTCATTAGAGAGGCGTGGCGTTTTGTTTTGCCCCCCCAGCTTACCAATTCTCTTCATGTAATTTTGAAACCCTGACTTTAAAACTGGAGTGACAATCAGTGGCTGCAATACTTTTCCTTGTATAAGGTCTTTATAGTAGCTGTTTTGTTGTTGCATTGCTGCATCAATTTTAGAAGCAAAAACACTAAGGTCTGAAGGCGGGTTTTCAAATTCAATAAACCACTCATGGTATGGAAGGCCCTCTAAAGGGGTTGTTTGAGGGGCCACAGTAAACTCGCTTACGCTAATATCTGTTGCTTTTAAAGCAGACAAAAGAGCATGTTCAACTTCCTTGGCAATAACGTGTTCGCCAAAAGCGGAGATAAAGTGTTTTATTCTTCCACTAACGATAACTCTAAATGGCGCTAAACAAGTAAACTGAACGGTGTCGCCAATGTTGTAAGCCCAAAGACCGGCAGTGGTCGAGATAATTATTACATAATTAACGCCGATTTCAACATCTTTTAAAGTCAGTCGCTGAGGGGAAGCGTCAAAGAAAGTCTCGACTGCTATAAATTCATAAAACATTCCTGAATCTAATTGCAGAAGCATCCCAGACTCGTTTTGACGATCTTGGAATGCAAAAAAACCTTCACTAGCCGGGTAAAGCTCAATACTATTCACTTTTCTGCCGATGAGAGCTTCAAATTTAGAACGATACGGTTCGTAGTTGACGCCTCCAAAAATAAAAAGATTGAAGTTTTTAAAAACATCTCCAACTTTTTGACCCTTTTGTTCAATTAGTTTTTCAAAATACATTTGTACCCAAGAAGGAATCCCGGCAATAATAGACATGTCTTCGTTTAGGGTCTCTTGGACAATTTTATTTACTTTCGTTTCCCAGTCTTCAATACAATTGGTTTCCCAAGAAGGCAATCTATTTCTTTGAAGATATTTCGGCACATAATGGGCTACGATTCCTGACAAACGGCCAAGCTGTACTCCGTTTTTATTTTCAAGAACCGGGCTTCCTTGTAAAAAAATCATTTTTCGATCTACAACTTCAGTGTTCCCTGTTTCATTAATATACAATAAAATAGCGTTTTTAGCAGCTTCAATATGGCTTGGCATGCTTTCTTTTGTTATCGGAATATACTTTGCTCCAGAGGTCGTTCCGGAAGTTTTTGCAAAGTATAGAGGCTTCCCCTTCCATAAAACATCCGATTCCCCAGCGACAACCTTATCGACATAGGGCTTTAGAGCCTCATAATCCCTAACAGGCACACGCTCCGTGAAGTCTTCATGAGATTTGATACTGATAAAGTCGTGGTCTACTCCAAAATTAGTTGCTGCTGCTTCCGAAATTAAAGATTGAAAAACCCGATTTTGTGTCTCAATAGGGTTCGTGGACCATTTGCTAATTTTTTTATAGGTTCTAGCAGCATATACCTTGGCGAGAAGCGCTTTTAATGATGGCATTTTAATTAATTTTAAAAGTCAATAAAATTGGCTGGGTTAAGTGGAATTCCATTGCTCCAGAGTTCAAAGTGGAGGTGTGGGCCTGTGCTCAATTCTCCAGAAGCACCAGAAATAGCGATAACCTCTCGAGACTTCACAAAATCTCCTTGAGACTTTGTTAGGGACGAGTTGTGCTTGTATATGGAGATTAATTCATCTCCATGGTCAATAATGATTACATAGCCCGCATCCGAGGTCCAAGAAGCAAATAGCACCCGACCGTCAGAAGTCGCTTTTACAGGGGTGTTTGTGGGAACCACAATGTCGACTGCAAAATGTTTTTCATTTGGCTCAAATCCAGAACTTATTGAGCCATTCACTGGTGGGAAAAACACGAAGTCTTTAACCGATGTTGCGGATTCAAATAAATTATATTTGTCTTCATTACGAACCTTTTCTCTTAGTAGAGAGTCTACTCTTGATGGGTTTAGTTCTAAAATATCTGTATCTGCTTGGGCTGCTTTAAAAATAGAATCTTTATTAATTTCAACGGCACTAACCTCACCCCTCAATACACTTTTTAAGGAGTTGATATAGGCGTCGTTCATGTTGATTGCTTTCAACATAGAGTCCGTCTTAGAGTCTAAATCCAGAGCTTGCTTTTGCAGTGCCGTGGAGGAGTAGCCTGGAATGTATTCGCGTAATGGCGTAAAAACAATCAACAAAGTTGTAAGTGTCACAAGGATTATTGCTGCTAGTGAGCTCAAAAAAAACACATTCAGTCGTGTCAACTTGATTGCAAAGCGTTCCTCAAAAGTGTCTTCGTTCAGCACCACTAAGCGGTATTTATGAAGAAGCTTTTTTCGAAGTTCCTTTTTATTTGTTTTTTTTCTTCCCATTTAAACACAAAATTAAATAAAAATTAAGCGATTCTTGTGTTTAAACCTGACTATTGTTTGAAATAGCTATTTATTTAAAGGATAATTGCTAACTTTGTACTCTAAATTTATAGCAATATGAATACTTATATGATACCCATGGCTATTGGAGCTCCACAAATTATTTTAATTGTGGTTGTAGTTCTTTTGTTGTTTGGCGGCAAAAAAATTCCTGAACTTATGAAAGGTTTAGGCGGCGGAATTAAAGAATTCAAAAAAGCCAGTCAGGAAGAAACAAAAGATACTGAAGAAAAAAAGGACTAAAGAAGTTCCTAATTATTCATGTCTTTAATTACTTAATAGAAATTGATTGTATGATCGCTTCTAGCTCGAAAACATATGCGCGCTTTTCAACAGACGGAGCAAACACAAACCCTTCAGCTATTAAGTATCTACTGTTAGCCTTGTCTTCTATCCAATAATTGATAAAAGGGCCAGACATAAAAGCGTTTTTTATCTGCCAAATACTTTTTGTTTTGAAAGCGCTTAAATTCGCAACCTTGTCTTTTCCAAAAAAGGGAGTATACGCTTTTTCTGTCGTCATATAGCTGCCCTCTACCGGTCCTGGAATATGCATCTTTCCGATAGAATCTCTTGTCTTTATCACGCGCATTGCTAACGTTTCATTTGTACTGTTTTTATCATATGGAACTGTATATAACAATAAATTAACTGTTCCTGTTTTAATGTCTCTCCGAATCCAGAAAAAATCGTTCTCTTGCTTCGCTAATCTGTATATGGATGGAAATTGAATTCCGATCCCTAACTGCTCTGAGATAGCGACTGAATTAAACAAGGATTTTCGAGAACGTCGCTGCTTTTCCTTAATTTCATAGGCCTTAAAGGCGCTTGTGATTTTTTCTTGGTTAGCCGTAAATTGTTCCGTGATTTCTTGATTCGTCATTCCGGTTACTAAAACCATTCGCTGTGGAGAAGCGTAGGGGTCTTTATAAAACTTTGTCGTTGCTTCTACTCCTTTAACAACCTTTAAAACGAGGCGCGTATTTTTTACAAAACCAGAAAAAACAGATAAAGGGATTTGCCTTAGTTTAAACTGGGGTTCGTCTTGAGGGAGTCCATATAATGGAGCCCCTATAGTGGATCGGATTGACTCCCCAACTGGTGATTCCCATAATTCATTATCAATTACCACTGATAAATCATTAATATTACCAGAAGATTGGGGCTTATAAACCGTTTTATCGTTTACATTTTCACAAGCAGATAATAAAAAAAATAAACACAGTGCTTTTATAAATACTCGCATTATTTTATATTTTAATTAGAGATTATTAAATTCATCCCTGGTTTTAGTTTACTATCCCAAATATCATTCCATTCTTTTAAGTTTTGAACAGATACGCCTGTTAGCTTATTTGATATGCTCCAAAGAGAATCTCCATATTTAACCAAATACGTTGATTTTTTCGAGTTGTTTTTTGACGGGGATTGGGTTGCTTTAACAACGGACGCTGCTGTAGGATTCCGCGAATAAATTGTCAACCGTTGTCCTATTTTCAGGTCATTGGTTCGGAGGCCGTTCCATTGTTTTATTTGACTCACTCTAACTTTAAAGTTTCGAGCAATCTTTCCAAGGTAATCTCCTGACTTAACTTTATATCTTATTTTAGAATCAATCTCAAAAAACTGAGGCAATGGTTTTTCTCGTGCCTCAAACTCTGCCTTTGCAAAAGCATAAATTTGATCTTCTTTTTGAACAAAGTCGGCTATTTTATCAAGCGGCAACCTTAAGGTGTAGGTTTTAGTCTCTAAAACAGGAATGATATCTAACTTATAGGAGGGGTTTAAGAACTGTAGCCTTTCAATCTTCGTGTCTGTAAGCTCCGCTACTTGATCTAAAGAAATCATCTGTTTTACATGAATAGTATCTGTTGACAATATTGGTGCCTGGCTAAGATCGCGCTTAAGTCCATGTGCCTCTGCATACTCAAAAAGATAAAGTGTTGCTAAAAATGCTGGAAGGTAGCCAGCAGTTTCTCTAGGTAAAAAAGGACGAATATTCCAGTAGTTTTGATAACCTCCCGAACGTCTAATAGCTTTGGTTACATTCCCTGGTCCTGAGTTATAGGCAGCCAAGGCAAGGTCCCAATCTCCAAATGTTTTATATAAAGAGCCTAAATATTTGGCAGCAGCATTGGTGGAGCGCAAAGGGTCGCAGCGCTCATCAACATAACTGCTAACTTCAAGTCCGTATTGTTTTCCTGTAGAAAACATAAACTGCCATAAACCAGTGGCTCCAACACGGGACTTGGCGCGTGGCTTCAATGAGGATTCTACAATTGCTAAATACTTAATTTCTAAAGGGAGGTTGTGCTTGTCTAATACCTCCTCAAACATTGGAAAGTAATAACGGCTTAATCGCATTAGGGTCTCTGTAGAGCGTTGACGGTGCTTTAAATAACCCTTAATAACGCTTTCAAGCGAGGGGTTGTATTTAATGTTAAAAGGGGTTTTGGCGTCAAGAATAGCCAGTCGCTTCTTGAGTGTGTCCGTAGGGAGCTCTGGATAATAAACAACTTCAATAGATTGATTTGTAATAGAATCTTTAAGGGCTCCATAAAGATTATTGGCGTATAATTCATTGTGAAACCGCTCTTCCATCTGCTGAACACGAAAAAGCCCCTGTTTCAGAGTGTCCTTTATAGAGGTGTTCACTTCAGTCAAGCTGTCTGTGGTTTGCCCGTATAAAAACCCGATGTTTAATACTCCTAAAAAGAAAAAGACTCTAAGCATGGTTCTATAAAATCAATATTAGTGTCGTTTATTCTAAAATTGCAGCAATCCCAGGAAGTGTTTTTCCCTCTAAACTTTCAAGCATTGCTCCTCCGCCTGTACTGACGTAACTAACCTTGTGTTCAAAACCAAATTGCTTCACAGCTGATACCGAATCACCTCCTCCAACTAAAGAAAATGCACCGTTCTTAGTCGCTTCTGCAATTGAATCCCCTAAAGCAATCGTTCCCGTAGAAAACGTTTCCATTTCAAAAACTCCTAAAGGCCCATTCCAGAGGATCGTTTTACACTTCTGGACGACCTCATGAAATAGTGCTTTTGATTTTGGCCCACAATCTAATCCTTGCCAGTTTTCAGGAATTTCTCTAACATCTACAATTTGAGTATTTGCCTCGTTGCTAAAATCATCTGCTGCCAAAACATCAACTGGAATATGAACCTGTACATTTTTGGCTTTGGCTCTTTCTAAAATTTGAAGCGCCAATTCCATTTTATCGTCTTCACAAATAGAGTCACCAACACTGCCTCCTTGTGCTTTTACAAAAGTAAATGTCATACCGCCTCCGATAATTAAGTGATCTACTTTGTCAAGTATATTATCTATAATTGTAATTTTTGAAGAGACCTTAGCGCCTCCTAATATTGCTAAAACTGGCTTTTCGCCTGTTTGCATTACCTTGTCAATACTTTCTATTTCTTGTGCCAATAGGCTTCCAAAACACTTGTTTTCTGAGAAAAACTGCGCTATTATTGTCGTTGAGGCATGTGCTCTGTGAGCGGTCCCAAAGGCATCGTTAATGTAAAAATCGCCTAGGTTTGATAGTGCTTCAGCAAACTCCAATCCTCCATTAGTTTCTTCAGAATGATATCTCAAGTTTTCTAGCAAAAGGACTTGGCCTGGCTTGAGGTTGTCACAAGCCGTTTGTGCGTCAGCTCCGATACAATTAGCAGAAAACAAAACCTCTACCCCTAGCACAGTTTCAAGCGTGCTAACAATATGTCGTAATGAAAATGCCGGCTCTTGAGATTTTGGCCTTCCCAAGTGAGACATTAAAATACAACTTCCTCCATCTTCTAAAACCTTTATAATTGTTGGCTTTGCAGATACAATTCTTGTGGCATCAATAACCTCAAATTGGGCATTCAAAGGGACGTTAAAGTCGACTCGTATTAGTGCTTTTTTATTTTTAAAATTTACGCTTTGTAGTGTTTTCATTACTTGGAAGTAGTTTTATTGGTTTTATAAGATTTCAAAGGTAAGTATTTCTTTTAGCTTGTGAAATGTACACTTGAGAAAGTTATGCTTTGATGCGACTCTGAAACAAAAGAAGTCTTCTTTTTAAACAATGCTTAGAGCCCACACGGTTCGGTCTGAGATTCAATTAAATCTGCTATCTTTGTAACATGACTTTTCAGGATATTATAGGACAATCATTTTTAAAAACGCACTTGATGAAGGGAGTGGATTCTGGACGCGTTCCGCATGCACAGCTTTACGTTGGAAAGCGCGGCGTTGGTGGGTTGCCCTTGGCTATTGCGTACGCAGACTATTTGATGAAACAACAGCCTGATGGTGTTGGCTACATGAACCCCTTGACGCATCCCAATATCCACTTCGTATTCCCAGTTACCACTAGTGATAAAGTGAAGTCTAAGCCGATCTCATCCAACTACATAAAAGAGTGGCGAGCATTTGTTGAAACAAATCCTTATGGTTCTATTAACGACTGGTATGAATTCGTTGGCGTTGGCAACAAGCAAGGGAATATTGGTGTTGAGGAGGCTGGTGATATTGTCTCTAAGATGTCTCTTAAGGCGTTTAACGGCGGCTACAAGGTTATGATTGTTTGGATGGCAGAAAAAATGAATTCAATGTGCGCCAACAAACTGTTAAAGCTTATTGAAGAGCCCGCAGATAAAACAGTCATCATTCTTATCACAGAAGACGAGGAGCAGCTCATTGGAACTATACGATCACGATGTCAGTCTGTCCATTTAAACCCTCTTTCTGAAGAAACAATAATGAGCTCCTTAGTTAAAAAACATAATACAGAAGGTGACTTAGCACAAAACATTGCTCATCAATCTGAGGGGAGTTATAGCAGAGCTTTGGATTTATTAAGCCAAGAGCCTGAAGACCTTCAGTTCGAAGCTTGGTTTATAGCGTGGGTGAGGACGGCGTTTCAAGCAAAAAGCAATAAACAGTCCATAAATACTCTCATGGCATGGAGTCAGGAAATATCTAAGGCAGGGCGGGAGATTCAAAAGCAATTTTTAGACTATAGTTTGCGGTTTTTTAGGCAAGCCATGCTACACAACTATGGCGCTAAAGAATTGGTTTTCATTAAGTTAAACGACAAAAGCTTTAAGATTGAAAAATTTGCCCCGTTCATAGACGCAGCCAATATTTCTGAGATTTCTAAAGAGATTGAACTGGCAAGTTATCACATAGAACGAAATGGAAATGCTAAAATCATTCTTACAGACTTGTCGATTAAACTGACTCGATTATTACACTTGAGAAAAACTTAATTCTTTTCGTAAGTATCATTTAAAGCCTTCAGTATTTCTTGGGTTAAATCCGAATCGTCTTCTCCATACAAAACACTTCCGGCCTCATTGCTTCCTAATATATAATTGAAATTATTTGTCTTGCCGTAATCTTTTACAAATTCAATAACTTTATTAATAATAGAATCATTTAGTATTTGGCTTTCTTGCGCAATTGATTGCTGCTCAAGCTGGACCCTTTGCTGTAAGATTTGTTCTTTTTGTTGAAGTTCTTGGGATAGTTTCTGGATTGATGACTGAGACATCTTACGAGCTCTTAATTCGGCTTCTTTGATCTCTAACTCAAAAGCTGAACGAAGGCTGTCGGTTCGTGTTTTGAATGCCTCAATTTTTAATTGGAGCTTAGACTCAATATCAACACGCTCTTGGTAATCATTTATAAGCAGCACATTATCAACAAACCCTATTTTTTGTTGCTGACAGGCGGTTACACTAAATAGTATTAAAAAATAAAGCGCTAAATTTTTCATGAATGTAAGTTTTAAATTGATATTACAAAAGTAAAAAAAACCACTGGTATTTCTATAAAATAAATGAATGAGTTTGTTCATAGGAAAAATCTATACATAGCCAAACAAGTGATTGTATTTCCTTATCTAAAACAGGCGCGTTAAATAGTGTTTTGTGAGGAGAATTACTTTTGGTTTATAAATCACTAGCCAAGCAGGGCTAAAAGCGCTTAAAAGGCTTTAAAACACTAAACCTTGTTTTTTAGGACATAAATTAATGAAGAGTATTCGCCTGTCTTTGACGCTTTAAAATTTGAAATAAATCCAGTTCGTAAGCTACTTAAAATATTATGAGACCCTGTTTGGTGTTTGTTAGACAACATGCTAACATAGTAAGAATCCATTAACATGGGGTGGGTTGATTCTAATGACAACTTTACTTTAGAAAAAACACTAGCAATTGAGTCTTTGGAAAAATGCCACAGATGCCTTGGCACGTCATATCCTGCCCAGAAGTTTTTAAAATGTTTCGCATCGTAGCTTTTAAAATTTGGAACTGCTACAATAATTCGACCGTTTGGTTTGAGTATTTTTTTGAAGGTTTTGATGTCTTCCTCTAGGTTTGGAAGATGTTCTAATACGTGCCAAAGTGTGATGACATCAAAAGAAGCAGTGGGAAAACCGCTTAACATTTTTTCACCAAAAACTGAGTTATGGCTCTTGGTGTTTGCTATTTCTCTTGCTGTAGAATTCGGCTCAATCCCTTTAACATCCCAGCCATCTTTCTTGGCGGCTCTGATAAAATAACCAGTGCCAGCTCCTACGTCTAGTAAGGATCCTTTTTTACTTTTAAAAGGCGCTAAAAGTCTTACTTTTCGCTTCAGGGAAAAATATCTAACAGTATGATATAGAACATCTATAAGGGTCTTTAATTGGTTGGTGTGCGAAATATAGCCGGTGTCTGGATAGTACGCTTTTAGGGTTTGATCGTCTGGCTTAGGGTGGGTGTAAAGCAGGTTCAAA
>TARA_B110000879_G_scaffold212108_1_pt1 | contig 10517 bp, 4 predicted proteins | sample TARA_B110000879 | Tara Oceans TARA_B110000879 (sample SAMEA4398094) | marine metagenome | biome: Polar Biome; feature: [SRF] surface water layer (ENVO:00010504); material: water (ENVO:00002006), including particulate matter (ENVO:01000060) such as... | depth 5 m
GGTGATGCTTCGATCAGAGAATTACCCTCGCGCACGATGCTCTTACAGGCACGGCGTTTCTTAGCTGCGGATTTCTGGGTGTTGATCTCGGTAAGGTCTTTCTTTAACTCGGTGATCTCAGTCTTTGCAATATCAGCTAGAGCGGCAATAGATTGTCCTGCGGTCGCAGAGATGTATGTTGCGATGACTGTGAGGTAGATTAACGAAGATCGGAATATTTTTACTGATAGCATTCTATTATTTCATGTTGTTTTGTATCACATCTAACGTTTCGTGAAATGTTTCGTAGCGAGAAGAGGAGTGAGCTTCATGAGCGGAGTAGGCTTGTGGATCTGCTAGCCATACAGAAATACACATTAGAGAGAGTGTAAGTAACGCGGTGGGTAAACTTATTTTAATTAGCGTGTAATTCTTTATTCAATTCATCACTGACCAATACGTTTAAGGTTGCGGTCTTCTTTTAGACTTTTTTCACGGAATTTTAGAACAAGGTCCGAATTTTGTTTATCTAGGGATTTTTCTTCAAGATACCAATAGGCTCTGCGGGCTATAAAAAAGTTATTGTTTTCTAGCACTTTCGCAGAGTTTGTGAGGACTGCTGGTGAAGCATAGTTAAGTTTTTCTAACATGTTGAGAAAAGCGTTGATTTCATCGTAATCCTTCATCAAAGGTAATGATGTGATCATTTTCTCGATCAAGGCATCGGGAAGTTCTTTTTTAGCTTCTAATAGCTGTAGCAAGAGAATCCTTGAGTGGTTGTTAGATTGAGAGAATATAGTTGCTAGATTATCTTGAAATTGTTCTTTGCTTGGAATGGCATTGTTTAAGTACAAATAGCCAAGATCAATAATAGACTGTTGGGCTTCATTTTGCATCTGGTCGTTGACTAACTTCACTATCTTAAGACTGTATAACTTGTGCTGGATGAGGTGCTCTAGAGCAAATAACACGTAGTGAGGTTTTTCTGAGGCAACAAGATGGCTGAGTTGCTTCTCGCTACAGGATTGATGAGTCAGTTCTTTTGTTGCTTTGACAACATCACCATTAGCCCAGTGCCAGAGGTGAAAACATGTTAGAGCGGCCCCTTCAATAACAGCGTTTTTAATAGTAGGAGGTGTGGGGCTAGCAACGAAATCTATATCTTCATTTTCTTTGTGAACATTGGTCACATTTTCCAGTGTTCGTGTCTTTAATGGAGAGTGCTTCTCTTTGAGTATTTGATCGAGCTTCTTGTTGTCTGCACTGGAGAAGGGGATTGCTGCGTATGAATTTACTTTTGATTCGATAGTTTTTTTTTTCTTTGGGATTTTAACTTTTTCTAGTTCTATTCCTTCGTCTAGTTTATAGCTTTGATATTGCCCTAGAGCATCCCATGTCATTGTAACATTGACGACTTCACAGGTAGCTTCCTTACAGATTACTGAGTCGACGACCATACTGTATCCAATGATTAAACCGTGTGCATCCTGGATCTGGTAGAGTGTGTGTATTTTAGGTTTATTAGAATTTATGCCTGGATGACGAAGTTCGATCTCATATGATTTTTTTTTGTGGTTAGTTGCGGCTTCAAGCGTTGACCACGAAATGGAAGCTAAAAGTAAGAGAAGGAAATGTCGGAATGTCATGATAATTAGTTTTTAATTTTCGTCATCTGTTTACTCGTTTGCTTCTGTGGCAGATAGACCCCAGCTTCTCGTAATGTTGAAACAAGTTGTTCTGTATCCAGGTTGTTAGCTGCTTGACCAGTTAGCATAGCTTGAACCGCAGCAGTCCCAGCAGCTTGGCCCATTTGACTGCAATAGGGCTGACAGCGTAAAGAGCCTTGGCCTATTACATCTGCACTAGCACAGCGTCCTGCTGTCCATAGGTTTTTCCAGCCTTTAGGTACGAGAGCTCCGTAAGGGATTGAAAACATTTCGCCTCTGTCGGGTCTGTAGAGTTTGTTTAAGTAATACATCTCATAATGATCTTTCATCGCCTGATCAGTAAATGCATAGGGGTGGATATCGCAGGCTTTACAGTAGACTCCAATGGAGTCAGGGAAGATTCGACGAGTAGCCATATCGTCTTTATTGAACACGTATTCACCTTTGATTCTACGACTTTCACGTACTCCAACGAGTGATGAAGTAGCAGCTAAAGCAAGTTTGATTTTAGGGTGAGCTTCAAACATTTTACGGAAGTCATCGGCAATGACTCTGCCTCGCATAGCTCCCTCGCTCAAGCTATTTGCGTCGAGAGCATCGACCCCGAAGAGATGGCCGCCATTGAGATAAAATAAATTATCATCCACTTCACTGAGACCTACGATTTTTTTAGAGGGATGTTGATGGAGTCCTTTTTTGACCCATTCGTAGTAGAGTTTTCTTATTTCATCACGAGACAGATTCACTTCTCCATTCCATAAAGTTGCCATGGTTGGTGGCATGATGTTTTCTGTGTCTCTGCCAGCTCTCCAGCAGTCGGCACCACAGAGGTGAGCTAGTACAGCATCACCAGTACAATCGATGAAGGCATTCGCTTTGAGGTATTTCATTCCTTCAATATTATTAATCACAACGCCATTTACACGGCTATTATCTGAATCAACATCAGCTTCTATGACACGAGAGAAAAATAGGACTTTGACTCCTGCTTGTTGTGTTTTCTGATCAAGAACAAGTTTGTATCCCTCGGGGTTAAATTTTGACCAGGAGTGGTATTTTTCGCGCCACGCATCTGGGTTGACATTCATGAAGCCAGCGTTGTGCATGGTCTCTACTACTTCTCCCATGAAACCTTTGACTAATTGTTTCTCGCCATTTGCCATGGGGTCGAAGGCACTGACTAAGCCAGAGGTTCCCATTCCTCCTAGACAACCCATTGCTTCGATAAGGATAACATTGGCTCCTAGTCTAGCTGCGCTGACAGCTGCTGCCACACCAGAAGGACCGCCTCCTGCGACAACGACATCGTAGGTTTCTTCCGCCGGGATTTGCCGCTTGAGCAAGTAGGTTTTAGCTAGTTGTGAGGGATTGTCGGATTTGGAGTCTGCTCCTCCTTTAGTAGGTTTAGCATTAGTGTTAGTGAGCAGACCAGCAGTGAATCCAGCGGCTACGACTGATTTTTTGAGGAAATCACGCCTTGTATTGTCTTTCATTTGTTATCTGTTGTTAGTTTTTGAAAATATTTTAATCTCTTAGGGTTTAATTCCCCGCAGCTTGCGGCGATCTAATCCTGAATTGTAAGAATCCACAATACCCTGCTTTCGAGGCTCAAAAAATACGAGTACAGTTCGAGGGCTTGTCCCAGGATTTTTTATTGGTAAACACGTGGCTCATCTTCCTGAATGTGGATTCAATCTGAAGTTTTTGCGGTTATCATCGGTGTAGATACCGAATGGGGACTTGTTGTGTGGGGTCGTTGGTTTGGTGGCTTGGATGCGCAGGGTTTTGGCTTCGGTGGCTCGGCCTAGCTTATCTAGGATGTCTGCTTTGTAGAGTTCCATTTCCTTGTGCAGCTCGCAGCGGTGTACTTTTCCGAAGGCGAATGTCTGGTGCGCTTCAATGGCGACGTCGATATCCTTCAGGGCTTCCTCCCAGTTTTTCAGGCCAACATAGGCGCGGGCGCGGCTGTAGAAGCGGAATGTTGCCCACCAGTCGTTTTTGCGTTTCTCGTGGGCGAGAACTTCGGAGAAGAGCTGGACTGCCATTTTGAAGTCGCCTTGATCCAGAGCGCTTTTTGCGACTTCCATTTGCAGCACGTTGAGCTGGGCGTCGATCCCGTAGCCGATGACGGTTGTCATTTTGCCACCTTGGCCCTGCACGGGATAAGTCAGTCCGGATATCGACCACGAGATACTGCCGTCGGGTCGAAGCAGGAATACGTTCGGTGTGAGGTCGGCGGAGAGGATGCCGTATTTTGCCACCAGTGGGTTATCCAGTCCGTTAGGGACCAGTGCTACCTCGCATGTCCACTGATGTTTATTGATCAATTCGCGAATGGCGTCAGTATTATCCGAAAGGAATGCGGCGATCAGTTTGATACCCTTCGGTTGATGCTCGGCGACCATGCGCGAGATTTTATTGATGATGATGTCATGGGCGGCTTCACTTTCCTCATCGGCGGGAAGCTCCATGAAGGCTACAAAAGTCATCTTGCCGTCGGTGGACTGGGGTAGGCTGATTGTTTTTCCGTCAAGAGTGGTGAGGTCGGTCTTGAGGATACGGCTTGTATTTGCGGGTTCATCAAGGGCTGCGACGTTGCGGTAGTTGGCGTGGCGTTCGGCACGGGTGAATCCGAAACGACCAAAGGTTGCTCTGAAACAGCGGTAGGTGTGATGACGGTCGCGGAGGAATGAAAACACGGGCCAAAGTGCGGGGTTGTCGTTGTTCGTCTGAAGTAGTGCTTCACGGTATTTGGCGTGGAAATCGCGGTTATTGGCATCCAAGGCCAGTAGAGCTGCAGCGGCGATGGCGGTGGAGGGAGCATTGTCTCCACCTGTGGATTTGATAAATGATTCCAGTACGGTTATAGGCTTAACAATGCCGAGGCGTAAATTGTTTTTAGCTAGGCAGAAATGCGACACAAGGTCAGCACCTGCTGGCAGAGTCATTGTCAAAGTGGTCTGGGCTTCCTTGACGGCGGCTTCGAGATGCTTGGGTTCAGTGGTGAGGTTCCACATTCCCAGTAGGGCGATGATTCTGCGATTACGCACGATCCAGAGGTCAGCAGCATCGATGTGGCTTTTGATCGCGGTTTGGCACAATTCCTCGGCTTTTACGTAGTCTGCTAGTGCTTGTTTTTGGCTGAGGCGGTAGCGGTGCGGCGGCGCGGTGAAACAGGCCTGAATGGCGACTACGGTCGCTGCAGGAATGGATGGTGTGGACTTAAGGTTTCCTGCCACGAGGAAGTCGCCGATAAATAAGGACTGAATTTGTGCGAGATAACGCTCGCTATCCAGACTCACTTCGAGAGTTGGGGTACTATTATTGCCAATGATTTTGTCGACAAAACCGAGTTTTTCACCTGCCTTAATGTTTTGCTTACTTGGAATCAAAGTTAGCGAGCCGTTGCTTATTGGTGAGGAAGAAATCAGAGTGTGACCCTGGGCGTTTAGCGCTAGAGCAGCCGGGTCTGCCCCAGCATAGACTTTGTAAGTCCGGCTCATCTTGCCGGCCGGAAGATGCATGGCGGTCCAGTCTAGACCGTGTGAACGCAGGATTTTTTCTCCGGCGTCGGCTAGCTCGTTGAGGTTGAAACTGTATACGGCAAAACGACCAGGAAAACGAGTTTGTAATGCTTTGACCTCGGTGAATCGTTGTTCAAGCTCCGGGGTTTGCTGTGACCAGAAGTAGATCAGACTAGTGTGTCCGATACGGTCGATTGGGAATGTCAACGAAGTGCCATTGGCTTGTTTGAAGGTACCACTGAAAACAACGTCTAGCAAGTTGGCTTGCACATTTTTGCGGCGAAATTCGATGGTGTCATAATCGCCCTGAAACCTCTCGGTAAGATTTTTGATTATTGTCTGTTCGAGCTCAAAGGCATCTAGTTTAGGGGCGATGCGTGAAGCCATCATTAGTGATTTTGCCTCGCCTGGTGTATTGCGATAGCGTTTAACCAAGTCAACAAGCGCTTGTGCTCGCTCGTTGATGGTTGCCTTTTTTTCGGAAAGTTTTTTTTCTGAGAGAATAAGATCGGCCTCAAGACGAAGTTCGGCATAGGTGTCAGGAGCCTTAGCGAGTTTGACACATGTTTCGAAGAGATCATCGCGATTTTTTTCAGAGTTATCTAGAGTCAGTAAGCGGCGATGGCTTTGTAGCATAATCGCCAAGACCCGGAATTGGTTCGGTGCCGTCGGGTTGGCCTCAATCAATGAGTTGCCCTTGCGGATGGTGCTTTTGCAGGCGCGGCGTTTTTTTGTGGCCGAGGGTTCTGTATTTTGTTCGACGAGTTCCTTTTGTAGAGACGTGATCTCAGCTTCAGGAATACCGGATACTGCCGCTTCTTGTGCCCGGGAAGTGCCGATGGACAGAGTGGAAAATAAAACGGTTAGGCACGCTGCCCGAAAGATGGATTTTTTCATGTGGCAAATCAAGATAATCTATATTTTTTTAATATTCAACAGCCAATCCCACAGTGTCGGGATCCAATAACCAAGGAGGAAGACTTATCCGAGTCGCCTTTCTCTAGGTCAAAATGCAATCATTCAGCTACCTCTGATAGATTGGAATGTAGCGATGGGGTGTTGCAAGAATAATGATGGCCATGGGTGTTGCATGGGCACCACCGTGCCGTTTTGAGTTCCATGAACCTGTCTCTTGTTGCCTGCCGATCAGGGCATCTCGGATTACGGGATACCACTCGTTGTAGTATTCGTCTCCCGCTTGGACCATTGCCTGGATGGCGTAGTAGTGACCGTAATAGTAATGACCACCACCACCTGTGATGACGGCTGGGAATTGTTTTTTTATGTAACGGAGCGAGGCGGCGACCATTTCTGAGTCTCGTAGGCCTGCGAGTTGAGCGGAGTAGGTACCACCGGCGGTGCAAGCAAATGAGACATTAGCTCTACCGTTGGGCGCATAGGTGAATCCGCCAGTCTCTGCGTTCTGGGCACCTTTGAGGTACTTGCCGACTTTAGTGATGGTCTCTTGAGGTACCAAGATGCCTGCCTGGCGTGCCGATGCTAGTGCATGGAAAACGGTCTGAGTGGCAGAAGTGTCTTCACCTCCATCGGCCTGTGGTTGGTAACGCCATCCGCCGCCAGGGTTCTGAGAACGGACAATCACATCCACGGCCATTTCGAGCGCTTTTTGGATGGCATCGTCATCTTTTGCATCGCGGGTCATACCCCATATTTCGGAGAGAGCGAGCGTGGCGAGTCCGTGTTCATACATCGAGCTGCCGAGGTAGCCGTCGGTTCTTGCCTTAGCATAGTTGAGAAGAAAATCTTTGGTACGATCTAGTTCTTTTCCATAGGGGCCAGAGCCAGGGAATTGAGCTTTTGCCATAAATGCCATCATAGCTAGAGAGGTGATACCGATGACGCGTCCTCCCTCTCCATCTTGGTCCCAAGAACCGTCTTTTTTCTGGACGGAAAGCAGGTACTTTAATCCTTTGTCGATCGCTTTCGATGCCGCGGCTGTGAGTTCCGGGGCCTCTTCTGCCGAGGAGGTAGCTTGGGCCATCAGAGGTGAAGTGAATAGGGACGTCACAGTGAGTAACGAGATGCCGCGTCCGCAGATACTACGGCCCATTTTTGTGTATTTTGAAATTATCATTTGGCTAATCTTTCGTAGTAATCTTTGAGCACGGCTCGGTATTCGAGTGGTAGTTCTCGGGCGAAGTTTTCGTTGAGTGCGGCACGGTCGCGCTTGCCGAGCACTTCCCATTCTTGGCGTCCGCCTTTCGGTTTGTTTCCACTGATAGCACCGGGCATAAACATCAGCATGCCATCTTCTAGTGATTCAACAGGGTCTGTTGGAACAGGATCTCCAGCACTACCCGGTCCAGGAGGAACGAGTAATTCATTGATGTAGGCTAATAGGAAATACCGTAGTGATTCGCCAGACTGGTGCTGGTCGCGGATCGCCTCCTTGGTGGCACCGGATTGAAGTTTGCCAGCAGCATCAAGCATTGATTTGGTTGCCTGCACAATGAGCACCTGATTGGTGGAGAAGAACTGCTGTAGCCGGTTCTGTTGGGCGTTGAGTAATTCTTCCATTGGTGGGTCGTTAGCATTGGCTCTGCCCTTGCGATCGAAATCATTCTTAATCTTGGCAGCCTCAGTAGTGATGCGCTCCTGAGCGTAGGACTCGGCTCTCTTGGCGAACAGATCGCAACGCTGGGCGATTTTGAGTTGTTTGGCGGTGATGTCTTTGCTTGGCTTGGCTTGAGCAGCTTGCGTCTTTCGGTAGAGTACCTTCTGGTCGGATGCCAATGACAGGACATCCAGTACGATTGCGGCTTCTGGTGTGACTTCAGGGCCAAGTGGTGGTTTGAGCACGTTAGAAAGCAGCTCCATCAGGAGGGTCATTTGTGCACTCTCGTCTGTGAGGGTGGCATCGACCAGTTGCATTTGTTTGAGAGCTGCGTCTCGGTCGCCGGCTTTCGATAGTTCGAGCACAGCTGCCATGTGCTTCGCACTGGTGTTGTAGCTTTCCTGTCCAGTGGCCTGAAGAAGTTTGCTGGCATAAGATTGGGCTCGGACTCGGAGCGTGCGTTGATCTTCGATCAATGCACTTATAGCGGCGTCAGTCTTGGCTGCACTGAGTTTATGGTGAAGTTGGTTTTGTTGCATTCTGATCAATGCTGTTTCCTGCACGATTTGGTCGTAAAACTCGTTAATTTCTAGGATGTAGCTGTATTGGGGAGTGACTATTTCCAGCTCGTCAGAGAGGCCCTGTAGGGTTTCGGCGACAAATTCGCCAGCGTCGGCAGCTTCCTCGAGGTCGTTCTCTTCGATAGCGACTGCTGCTGCGTCCATATCGTCTTTGGCAAAGAGGAAGACGGTTCCAGATTCGATTTGGTGTGACAGTGGGTCGAGCGCACCTAGCACGGCGTTAACGGCGTGGATCAGGTTTTTCTGCACGATGGCTAGATTTGGCAAGTCGGCGGGCTTTGCCTTTCCTGTGATGACCACCAAGTCGCGTTGTTCGGCTTGGATATCTGCGACGTAAGGGGCGGGAAGTATTGCTATTGATGTGTCATTCAGAGTGGTTGTCAAAGAAACGTTTCGTGACAACTGAGCGGCGAGTGCTTTGGTGGCACCCTCAAGAATCTCGAGGGTCACTTCCTGGAGCTCGATAGAGTCGTCAATTTTTTTCCCTTTGAGAGCGGTGACGGTGTTGTTCATCGAGAGCTCGAGCTGATCGATGTTGTTGAGAAGTGTTAGGACGCGATCGCTCGGTTTAAGCTGGTCTTTATTCCACTTGATCACCCGGAGGCGGAACTTGCTGATGTCCTTGTTAAGTTTTTCTTGGAGGCTGGCAAGGTGGGCGGCTTCGCCATCATCCTCTGCATCATCAGCGTCCTCGGTTTTTTCGAGTAATTTAAGCTGACGTTCCTCGAATTCGGTGATTTCCGAAGCATGTTTTGCAATGCCAGTTCCAAGGCTTGTGATCCTTGACTGTTCGGCAAGGACAAGGATCCGATTTCCAATGATTTCAGCGAGGGTGTTGAATGATGCTTCTGCCTGTTGTTGTTCAGCGGCGGCTTGATCTCGGTTGCCGGCGCTGATGTGAGCGAAGGCTTTTTTCATTGAGCTTTCAGCGGTGGCGAGCAAGTTCTTGACGGGTGGTTGCGGTGGTAGATTGGTATCGAACAAAGCCGGACGAGGTGCGGGAATGGAGGGCATCAGTAGCAAGTGAAGCTTCTTTTGGAGATTGGCTTGGGATCGGGCGATCTCGTCACTACCTTGCTTGAATTGCTCTGGCGTCAGAGCGTTAGTTGTATCGCGCAGTTTTTTCTGCTCGATCACTTGGGAGGCGAATAACTCGCCAGCCCTGACTAGAGCTTCGTTCTCGGAGCCAGCGCGCAGTCGGAACTCGGCATAAAGTAGAGCTTCGATGACCTCGGCCTGAAGAACTGCTGCCTTGCTGGCTGTGTCGGCTCCATGTTTGCGGATCAATGCGGCGGCTTCTGTCATCTTTGTCTCGACACCTGCTAGGCGTAATTTTTTCACCAAGCGGGATAGATTAAAGGCAACAAGCGCATCTTCGATGGAGCTTTCTTTGTCCCGGGGCAGGGTGCCAAACAAGCGGGTGACCCACTGGCCGAGCTGCTCTTGGTTTTTGGCAAGGATCTCTGCGTTTGATTCGGCGGACTCTTCTAACAATATAGTTTGCAATCTCATCGGTGCTTGATTTTCAGCGATGGCGTGTAATTCGCGTGCCATGACTTCGGTGGCTTCCCTGAAGCCGATTTGCAGCACCATGCAGCCGAGTTCGCGTGCTGCATTATCCACGGCATTGATGGCTGTGGCGGGGTTTAGAGTTACGGATGCTGACTTGGACTTGGATTTATTCTGGGCAGCGGTTCCCAGCTCTCTGAGACTGTTGGCAGCACCTCCAACGTGCTCATCGGCGATTCTTTGCAAGTCCGAATGTAAGCTAACAAGTATCGCGGTTACAGATTGGTCAGTGATATTATTAGCGGCCAAGTCATCCATCAAATTCTGGATACCTTGCTTTATTGCACCGAGACGTTCGCTCATCAAATCCTGCCTGACTGCCTCAATCTGGCAGGTCTGGATGAATTCTGCGGATGACGTGTCGAGTTTACTAACGGTCGCATGTACTTTGCGTTCCTCACGGTAAACGGCACGGAGCTTGAATAACAGCCGTTTTTTTTGTCTGATAATTTGTTTGAGGTAGTCTCTTTCTGATAAGAACGAGATGCGCCTTGCCTGGGATCGCGAGCGGTGAGGGCCGTCTGCTCCAGGGAAGGCATCAGCAAGTTCTACGACAAATGAAACGGTGTCGCCTATGGCGAGGTCGGGTAGCGCCGTACGATAGTCCCAATCAATTTTTTGC
>TARA_B110000879_G_scaffold155365_1_pt1 | contig 10506 bp, 10 predicted proteins | sample TARA_B110000879 | Tara Oceans TARA_B110000879 (sample SAMEA4398094) | marine metagenome | biome: Polar Biome; feature: [SRF] surface water layer (ENVO:00010504); material: water (ENVO:00002006), including particulate matter (ENVO:01000060) such as... | depth 5 m
TCGGATACATTGACAGAGGATTTAGATTTAAGCTACCGTGCTCAATTGAAAGGTTGGGAGTTTAAGTATTTAGAAGGAATTGGTTCTCCGGCCGAACTACCAGCAGCTATGAATGCGCTTAAGACTCAACAATACCGTTGGAATAAAGGTGCAGCGGAATGTGCGGTAAAGAATTTAGATAAAGTAATAAAGTCAAAAGACGTTTCAAATTCGACCAAAATACATGCGATTTTTCATCTCATGAACAGTTTTATTTTTGTTTGTATTCTCCTAACAGGCTTGTTTTCAGTGCCCTTAATGTACATTAAAAGCATTTATTTCGAGTTAGGATACCTATTTCAAGTAGCTGCAGTTTTCTCATTAAGTTTTGTTTTTCTAGCCTTTTTCTATTGGACATCAACTGCAATGAATTATGAGAATAAGACAAAGGGTTTTTTAAAGTTTATCAGTTCTTTTCCAATATTTCTTTCTGTATACATGGGTTTGTCTTTACATAATACAATTGCAGTTTGTGAGGGTTACGCGGGTAAAAAAAGTCCGTTTGTAAGAACACCAAAATTTAATTTAGTTAAGAATGATGGTGTTTGGAAAAAAAACAAATACATTTCCAGAAAGATTAATCCACTTACTTATGTTGAATTGTTGTTGTCAGTCTATTTTATTGCAGCAATTGGAATTGGCATCTATCTTGGCGATAGCGGTTTAATGCCTTTTCATATTATGTTGGCATTCGGATTTGGTGTAATTGGATTGTTTTCAGTAAAGCATGCCAAGGGCTGACTTAAAAAGCCTTCTTGGCAATAATAATCAGTCGATCACTATTTTCCCTTTTAAACTCTTCCAGCTTATAATTGCCGAAACAATCTATGATTTCGAGTCGGCTATTTTTAAATAACTGTTCCAATTCTTTCTTTGAAAATGCCGTTACTTGTTCTGTAAAACTGTAAGCTCTTCCACGATCAGTGAATTCGATTTTTTTGCGAATTACGTTGCTTTCAAAGGTTTTTGAAATGTTAAAATGCACACCTCCAATTTGCTTTTCTTCAAAAGGTACTAATTCATCAACGACTTTTACGGAGTTCAAAAAATCTAACACAAACCAACCATTTGATGCTAGATTTTCAGCAACAGCGTCAAGAACTTTTTGATTATCTATAGCGTCATTGAAATAGCCAAAACTGGTAAACAGGTTGAATACATAATCGAAGCTATCAGGTTCAAACGCTTCTCTCATATCATGAACTGCGAAATTCAATTTCTCGTTTTCATTTTTTTTCGCTTCTTCAATCGAATTCTTTGATAGGTCAATTCCAGTTACATCATATCCCAGTTCATTGATAATGAGAGAGTGCCGACCTTTACCGCAGGCCAGATCTAATATTTTAGCATCTAATTTTGGGTTTAGATACTGAATAAGGTTTTCGATGAAAAAATTGGCTTCACTCTCATCGCGATCTTGGTAGAGTAGGTGGTAATAAGAAGTATTAAACCAATCTGAGAACCAATTTTCATTACATTTTTCCATAAAACCAAATTTGTATTAGCTAGTAAATCACGCTGACACTGATTTATTTCAGTATCTCACCACTCATTGAATATTGAAATTCTGAAAATATATTCAGAATGAGGCACAAGGCAGAATTAGGATACTCTTAGATTGTTGTAACCAAAAAAAAGCCCTCCCAAATAAGGGAAAGCTTTCAAAAGTAATTTCTTCTCAAACAATATTTACTCGATAACCGTCATTTCTTTTACGAGATGACCTGCACCAGCAAATTTGTCGATAATAAAAAGTGTGTATCTAATATCAACTGAAATGGTTCTTTGAAGGTTTTGCTCAAAAGCAACATCACCACTCATTGCTTCCCAGTTTCCGTCAAATGCAGTACCTATAAGATGTCCTTCAGCATTAACGACACCTGAGCCCGAGTTTCCTCCAGTGATATCGTTATTGGATAAGAAACAAACTCTCAATTCACCATCTTTTCCATAACGTCCATAATCCTTGTCTTTTATCATTTTGATTAATTTGGCTGGAGCATCAAATTCTAAATCACCGGGACTAAATTTTTCCAAAATACCTTCGGCAGTTGTGTAGTACTCATAGAATACAGCATCTCTAGCTTCGTAAGGAAGAATTTTCCCATAAGTTAATCTCAAAGTAGAATTTGCGTCTGGGTAGTAGGATTTATTTGGATTCATTTGACGAATTGCATCGATATACAAGCGTTCGGCTTTAGCAATTTTCATATTAGCTGCTCGCCTAGCAGGAACTACTTGTTTGTAAAAATCGTCCCAAATTGCCTTAGAAATTTTGTAAGAAGGATCTTTTAAAATTGACTTAGCACTTACTTTATTTAAGAATGCTTCCATTTTATCTTCATCATCGAACATAGATTTTTTGGCAATCCATTTTGCTAGACTCATATAATCACCTTTCGCTTTTTTAATCAAAGTCTGAAAATACTCTGGACGCTGCTCTTCCGGGATAGCCTTTGCGTACATTTCAAACATTGCAGCTGTTACATTGATATCTACTGTTTTGTTGTAGTTTTTAAAATGCTTTGCATTTTGATCTTTTAGTTTTTGAGTCATTTCGTCAACCACTTTAGGATCTGTATCACCTTTCTCAAGCATCGCTGAAAGTTTCCCGTAATTGCGAGCTAGAGCAGCCATTTCAACACCTTGAGAAGCGAATCCTTCAACGAAATAGTTGTACTTTGTTTGTGTATTCTTAAGCTCGTTATGACCGTTTTTATAAAGATTCATTACTTCGCCATACTTAGCTTTTCTTTCTGAGTTTTCATTTGCCCATTTTTCAAAATCAGCTTCTTCAGAACGTTTTTTATCGGCAACACCTAAAGCATTTAATGCCTTAGTCATTCCTATAAAGTTTTTCCAGTAGTTACTTACTCCAGCATGCTTGCTTGCATATTGAATTTGAGTAGCCTCATCGATATTCATTCCTTTTTCATACAAATCCAATTTTGTTCTTCTAAGCTTAATGCGATCAGGATAATCTACATTCACTTTGTGATCAACGCCATAAGAACTCATATATCTATCGGTTCCGCCTGGAAAACCAAATATCATTGAAAAGTCGCCTTTTTCAGTTCCTTTAATGTTTACTGGAAGGTGATGTTTTGGTTCGAATGGTTTGTTATCTTTTGAATATTCGGAGGGTTTGTTATCCTCATTTGCATAAATACGGAACATAGTAAAATCTCCTGTGTGACGAGGCCACATCCAGTTATCTGTATCTCCACCAAATTTTCCAATAGACGAAGGAGGCGCACCTACTAAACGGACATCTGGAAATACTTCGTAAACAAACATGTAGTATTCGTTTCCGGCAAAAAAGCTTTTAATTACCGCAGTAAAACGCCCATCTTCACTATTTGCTTTAGAAACACTGTCTATAATTGGTCTAGCAGCATTAGCGCGTTGCATTTCGTTCATTGTATCCGACATTGCTTCCATTATGAGTGAAGTAACATCATCCATATGATGTAAAATAGAAATAGAAAATCCCGCTGGAATTTCCTCTTCTTTGGTCATTGCCCAGAAACCATCTTTTAAGTAGTTGTGTTCTGTGGTACTATTATCCTGAATTACTCCAAAGCCGCAATGATGATTGGTTATGAATAAACCTTGATCAGAAACGATTTCGCCAGAGCAAAAGTTACGAGCAGGACTTCCCAATCCAACTATAGCATCTTTAAGCGAAGCATTATTCACACTGTAGATTTCTTCTGGAGTTAATTTAAGTCCAGCTTTCTGCATGTCTACATAGTTCAACCTTTTTACCAACATAGGCAACCACATGCCTTCGTCAGCTTTTGCACTTGGCTGAAACATAAGTGCGATAGTAGCGCACAATAAAATACTTTTTCTAAACATAGTCATTCTGGTTTTTAACATAGCGGCAAACATAATGAATTCATAAGGGTGCAAAAAGCACAAAAGATAAGATTGGTCACATGTCCTTATCAAAGGTCAAAAGTTGTTATGTACTTTGAACCTCAAAACCATATTTTTGTAATACTGAGATTTGGATTCATTGATAGATTTAAAGAAAATAGCCGAGAACATGTCGGAGCAGGATTTAATATTTGCCTATCAAGGTTATGTGGATGATGATGTAGTCAATGATATACTTCAACTGGCTGAAATTAAGCTTAAAGCTGAAAGGGTGAAAACTAGCGTGAAACGCAAAATTTTCAGAGTCTGTTTGGAAGGTATTCAAAACTCCTATAAACACCAAAACAAAGTCTTAGCAAACGATGCTGAAATGCAAGAAATAACTATGGTTATTGCTCGAAAAATTGATTTTTATGAGTTGATTATAGGAAATTATATTTGGAACGATGATATCATAAGACTTAAAAAGAATATTGATCAAATTAATGGTCAGGAAAAGGACGAATTAAGAGAGAATTATCGAATGACGCTAAATAATAATGCTCGAACAAAATCAGGAGGGAGCGGTCTCGGGTTGATGGATATTGCTAGAAAAACTGGTGAACGATTGAATTATAACTTTTCTGGAGTTAATGTTGATGTATCCTATTTCACCATCAATATAAAAGTAAATAAGAATGAATAGTTTTAAAATAGAAGGTGGAACTAAAACTCCGACGGTTAAGTTGGATTTAGAAAACGGTACAATCTTATTAAGCGGAAGATGTATTCCTGAAAATGCTGTTGATTTTTACAGACCTATTTATGAATGGTTGGATGAATATCATTCTGTTGCTAAAGAAAATACTACAGTAGAAATTCGGTTGGAGTACTTTAATACAAGCAGCTCTAAATGTTTACTCGATGTTTTCAAAAAAGTGGAGAAGTTGCAAAATGAAGGTCTAAGTGTGGTAAAAGTTAATTGGTATTATGAAACTGATGATGAAGATATGTTAGAGGCAGGTGAAGATTATAACATTATTATGTCAATTCCATTTAATATGCTAGAAGTGGAGGTGATATGAGAGCAATAATTACAACTGTATTAATGATTTTAGCTGCTTTTACCTTCTCGACATGTCTTGCTCAGGTCAACATTAAGTCTATGGAGGATAGAGGATTTGTCGTAAAGAAAAATTTCAAATCTTACAAAAAAACAAAGAGTCAAGTTCTGAAACTCAAGATTAAAAATGTGACAGAAAAACATCAAGAACTGAACTTTCAACTGTACTTATATGTCAATGGAATAGCTGAAAGTATGAGCGAGGAAAAAAGTGAGTGTTTAGCTCCAAAAAAGAAAGTGAAATATCGGTTTCTTTTCGAGCCTGAAAATAGAGGAGATTTTAGAGTTGAGTTAGAAAAGTTAGCTGTAAAAGAGCTCGATACCTGCTCTCCAGAAGCAAAGTAACTGATGAATCGGAATTTTTGTTTAGATATTTTGGGCTTGTCTCATTCAGTAACCCCAGAGGATATTAAAAAGCGCTTTAGAGAATTGGCCTTGCAATATCATCCGGATGTAAATAATGAACCGGACGCCAAAATAAAATTCATTAATTACCTCAAAGCTTATCAATATTTATTGAACGAAGGAGACCAACTTAAGGACATGTACTCGGAATATAAAGCCCGCAATTCTGGAGCACAAACTCGCAATAGTCCGTTAAATGAATATGAAGCACGACAAAATGCACGAGAACAGATGCGTCAGCGTGCTAACGAATATGCGAAGGCGCACAAAGAAGAAGCTGAAGAAATTGAAAAAAGAGTTTTATTAATTCTTACAAACGGTTGGCCTTGGAATGTGGTTCGAATAGCGGCGGCAATTTCTTGTTTGTTTGGTCTGTCACTCTTGTTTGATTATTGGTTGCCTTTTAAGCAAATAGGAAAAGAAGTAGAAGCCAAGGTTTATTACGAATACTTTAATCGAAACACTATAATTTTTGTTGATGGATCCACAGTGGATGTTCCTGAATTGGTTCATTTGAAAGTCAGCAGCGGAGATACTTTTTATGCGAATTATACGGGAATGCTGCAAGAGTTTACTGGTTACAGCGTGCAAAAGCCTAATGGGAAAGTATTTCGATTTGACTCCGATTTCAATCTTTTTACATTTTATCCCATTATTCCTCTGCTCTTTCTTATTCCTGGCTTTCTGTTTTATTATAAAAGTAATTCGGTTGGTTTTTATATCCTGTATTTAGCTACCTGCTCTGCCTATCCTGGCTTGTTGTTGCATCAGGCTTTGAGAGAAGATAAAGTGACACATTTTATCAGTTGGTTTATAGAATAACTAAACATTCTTAACTAGTTGATAGTTTTCGCCGGCTTTACTATAAGAGCGCTTTAGTTTCAGTTAAATTTGCGTGCCTATTTTAACATTATGAAGTCATTAGAAGCAATTTCTCCAATAGACGGTCGATACGCCAGTAAAACCTCACCACTTTCACAATATTTCTCTGAATATGCATTGTTCAAATATCGAGTTTGGGTAGAGGTTGAGTACTTTATAGCGTTATGTGAACTGCCTCTTCCTCAATTGCAAGGTGTTGAAAAATCAGTTTTTTCGGAATTGAGAAAAATGTATACTGAATTTACTGTTGAAGAAGCGCAGCAGATAAAGGATATTGAAAAAGTAACCAATCACGACGTAAAGGCGGTTGAGTATTTTATCAAGGATAAAATGAAGGGCCTAGGTTTAGAAAGTCATTCGGAATTTGTTCATTTTGGATTAACCTCTCAGGATATAAACAATACTGCTAACCCAATGATGATTAGAGATGCTCTTGATAACGTAATAGCGCCAAAAATTAGAGATATTGTAGATCAATTGGAGTACTTTTCACGAGAGTGGAAAAACATACCTATGCTAGCAAGAACTCACGGACAGCCAGCTTCACCAACTCGATTAGGAAAAGAGATTCAGGTGTTTTCTGAACGAATTAAAGAGCAATTAGAATATTTATATGCTGTGCCAGTTGCTGCTAAATTTGGCGGCGCTACCGGTAACTTCAATGCACATTTTGTAGCTTATTCAACAATTAATTGGGCTGACTTTGGAAATACATTTTTGAAACAAGAACTTGGTTTGGATCGAAGTCAAACTACCACACAAATTGAACATTACGATCATTTTGCTGCATTATGTGATGTGCTAAAAAGAATTAACACAATTCTAATTGATTTCTCACGAGATATTTGGACTTATGTTTCTATGGATTATTTCAAGCAGAAAATAAAAGAAGGAGAGGTAGGATCATCAGCAATGCCGCATAAAGTAAATCCTATTGATTTTGAAAATGCTGAGGGAAACTTAGGAATTGCAAATGCTTTATTTGAACATTTATCTGCTAAGTTGCCAATTTCAAGATTACAGCGAGATTTAACAGATTCAACGGTATTAAGAAATGTTGGAGTCCCGTTTGGAAATAGCCTGATAGCCTACGAATCCTTGTTAAAAGGTATGGGCAAATTATTACTTAATAAAGCAAGTCTAGATCGCGATTTAGAAAATAATTGGGCAGTAGTTGCAGAAGCGATTCAAACGGTATTGCGAAGAGAAGGATTTCCTAAACCTTATGAGGCTCTGAAGGCGTTAACACGAAAGAATGAAAAAATAACTGCTCAATCCATTGCTGAGTTTGTAAAAGAACTGGATATTTCAGAAACTGTTAAAATTGAACTTATGCAAATTACTCCGCAGAATTATACTGGAATGCAAATGGTTGATTAATTATAACTTAATTGCCTCGGCACCTTCATTTCCAACTATATCAATAGAAACTGTTGTTGGGTTTCCATAGTAATGCGCTACAGCTGATCCATGCAATGAAGTAGCGAAATAGTCTTTTGCAGTGCCCTCATGAATTCCAGTACCGATAGAGTAGATGTAGAGTTTTTTGCTGATAAGGTCTTTACCATAAATGTGGCCTACGCCATTGTTATAGTATTCTGTTCGATTGCAATTACCAGATAAATTGATTGTTGAGCTGCCCCCATCCAAAGTAATTTCAAATTGGTTCATGTTAATATTTAGGTTCGTTTCTAAATTACAATTATCAATAAACAGAGAGCATGCCGTCCATTTAAGAATGCCCTGATTCGTTAATATACCTGGTACAGAAAACCTCCCATATGAAAGTGAGTCCATTTCAATTTTTATATCAACCCAATCATCGTAACCATTGATATTGCTGCATTTGTTATCGTTAATTAGCGTGAGTTTTTTGTCTACGACTTCATATCTAAGTAATTCTATTATACCTTGATGTGCTAAAAATGTTATTCTGTTTTTTGTATTCTGAACCAGTGTTATATTGAATTTACCTTCAATATCTAATTCGTTAAAAGGCTCTAGAGAATGCTGGACAGTTTGCACAGCCCCTTTTTTATTTAAACATTTTTTGCAGCCACCTAATAAAGATGAAATTGCGATCAAAAATGAACATAAAATTACTTTCATCTATCTTCTAAATTTATAACCTACACCTATTTCCAAGTGGTCTGAAACAGCCCAATGGGTATGCAGAGTGGTGTTAATGATTATGTTTTCGGTAATACCGAAGCGAGTACCAAATCGGTGATAGAAAGGGTCGCCACGCTTTGTCTGATCAAATATGTATGTTCCCCACCCGAAAATAATGCCTACTCTACCTATCGTTTGCTCATAAGATGCCATAATTCCTGATTGTAAAGCAGTATTGTCTTTTGTTTCGATATTTCGTTGCATCATCTCTTTAAAAGCGGTGTTATAAAACAGGTCCCAACTCCAATTAATCTTGTATTTAGCGCTCCATAATCGGCTGTAATTTAATTGAAAGACATAGGCTTGATAAATATTCTGATCATGAATACCTATTGAGGTAAATCCCAGAATAGGCATTACGGTAAATTCATTTTTAAGCGCTGGATTATATGCTTTTCTTTCGAGCTTTGTAAGTTTCTGAGATTTGGGAGAAGGTTCATAAAACTTATGTAGATATCCAATGCTCCAAGTAGGAATATTGATTCCTAAATTGGGTTTTCGAATACCACTATTACTCCAATGGTTGAATGCAGCACCTATTAATATAGCATCAACGGGACTAACATATATTTCTGATTTTATCTTTATTGAACCAAAAAGATTAAAGTGGGATCCAATAGCGTTGTTTTTATAGTTGCTGATACGGTCAAACTTCTTTCCAATGTATCCAAATCCCCAGCCCCAACTAGTTTGGAGTTTAAATTTAGCAGTACTGAAAATTGGTAGAAGCAAATAGGCATTGGCGCCAAAAGCATTGCCTAAAGCCTCATAATTTCCGGTGGAGGTGTATAGTAAAGAGACTCCAAAAGTTGGATTATTATAAAGCTTTTCCCAAGCTTTTGTTCCGTTAGAAGATTTTTCAAGGTTTAATTCGAATCCGTTGGTGGTTTCTTTTGGAATGTGTTGCATGGCGATTCTATGGGGAAGCAGTAAACCATTGTGATAACTAATCTTAGTTATTAGGCGAAATTTTGAAGTGTCCTGTTCTTGAGCATGTGCAAAACAAAACTGAAGCAGAACTAGAAAAAGGATTATGAGAATTCTTTGTGTCAAACTTGTTAAATAGTTCAGCGAATTTAGTTACACAATTTTAAATTGGATGATTTTTGTGAGTATACTGTCAATAATAATTATGGATACTAGACTTACTGCCTTTAAAAGGCTGTTGGATATAATGGATGAACTCAGGGAAAAGTGTCCATGGGATAAAAAGCAAACCTTAGAATCTTTGAGGAAACTAACCATAGAAGAAACCTATGAACTTGCTGATGCAATTGTAGAAAACGATTTAGAGGAATTAAAAGGAGAGATAGGTGACATTATGCTTCACATGGTGTTCTATTCGAAAATTGCAGACGAAAAAGGAGCATTTGACATAACTGATGTATTGAATGAAATTTGCGATAAACTGGTACACCGCCACCCTCATATTTATGGTGATGTGGAAGTTGCAGATGAGGAGGAGGTAAAGGCTAATTGGGAGCAGTTAAAATTGAAAGAAGGAAAAACATCTGTTTTGCAAGGAGTACCAAAATCTTTACCTGCTATGGTAAAAGCAAATAGAATTCAAGAAAAAGCAAGAGGTGTTGGTTTTGATTGGGATAATAAGGAGCAAGTTTGGGCAAAAGTTCAGGAAGAACTAGATGAATTGAAGGTTGAGGTTGATGCTAATTCAGATATTAATCGTATTGAAGATGAAATGGGAGATGTGCTCTTTTCGGTCATAAATTATGCTCGATTTATTGACATTGATCCTGAAACTGCACTGGAAAGGACTAATAAAAAATTTATAAAGCGATTTCAGTTTTTAGAAAGTAAGGTGAAAGAGCAGGGTAAGGAGTTGAGTAAGATGACTTTGGATGAAATGGATGTACTCTGGGAAGAGGCGAAAAACAATAATTGAAATTATTTTGAAAAATATTTTTAATCGCTTGTAGAGGTATTAAAAACGATTAATTTTGCCGCTCGTACAGACGTAGACGATAGTTCTAAGAAATAAGATTTTTAGATTGCTCGGAAGAGCA
>TARA_B110000879_G_scaffold211842_1_pt1 | contig 10449 bp, 8 predicted proteins | sample TARA_B110000879 | Tara Oceans TARA_B110000879 (sample SAMEA4398094) | marine metagenome | biome: Polar Biome; feature: [SRF] surface water layer (ENVO:00010504); material: water (ENVO:00002006), including particulate matter (ENVO:01000060) such as... | depth 5 m
GTTTATCATGGCAGACACGCTGCTCATTTTCGACCACCGCCTGCGCCGCCTCATCGTAGTCGCCAACGCCTTCTTGGACGAACACGAGAATGCGGAAGACGCCCGTCAGGACGCCATCTCCAGGATCGGCGGCATGATCGAGAGACTCGATACTCCGCTGCACATCCCCCCTCTCAACGGTCTGGCCCCCTACGAAACACCGCAAGCCACCAGCAACACCACGCAGGAGGAATACGAAGGCATGGTCGTCAAAGCCAAGGAATACATCGCCGCGGGTGACGCCTTCCAGATCGTGCCGAGCCAACGATTTGAAACTGATTTCGCAGGCAGCCCGGTCGACCTCTACCGCGCGCTACGTCACATCAACCCGTCCCCCTACATGTTTATTCTCCAGCTCGATGGATTCGCGCTGGTGGGTAGCTCACCCGAGGTGCATGTGAGGGCGATTAAAGGTCGCATCGACATCCGCCCCATCGCCGGCACTCGCTGGAGGGGAAAAACTCCCGAGGAAGACGATGCTCTAGCCGCCGACCTGTTAGCCGATCAAAAAGAATGCGCGGAGCACCTCATGCTCGTCGATCTCGCCCGCAATGATGTCGGACGTATTTCCAAACACGGCAGTGTCACCGTCGATGACTTCATGAGTGTCGAGCGCTACAGCCACGTCATGCATATCGTCTCTAACGTCCACGGCGACCTCGATGATGCCCACAGCGCCTATGATGTGCTGCGCGCCACCTTCCCCGCAGGAACCGTCAGTGGAGCGCCCAAGATCCGCGCCATCCAGATCATCAACGAACTTGAAAATAGTAAACGCTGCTCCTACGCAGGAGCCGTCGGCTACTTCGGCTGGGACGGTGGTCACGATTCTTGTATCACCCTTCGCACCTGCCTACTCAAGGATGGCAAAGCCTACGTGCAAGCCGGGGCTGGCGTCGTAGCTGATAGTAATCCCACCTACGAATACGAAGAAACCGTCAACAAATCCATGGCCATCATCCGAGCCATCGGGTTAGCGAAAACCATAGGTCTGGCCAAGACAATCCCTTCTGACACCTGATTCCTGCCACCCGACCCCTGAAAAAATGCTTCTAGTCATCGATAACTACGATTCCTTCACCTACAACCTCGTCCAGTACTTCGGCGAGCTTGGCGCTGAGATGAAGGTGGTGCGCAACGACGCCATGAGCCTCGATGAAATCCGCGACCTCGCTCCGGATAAGATCTGTATCTCCCCCGGCCCCTGCACACCGAACGAAGCTGGCATCAGCTGTGACGTCATCCGTGAGTTTGGGAAAACCACACCCATCCTTGGAGTTTGCCTCGGCCACCAATCCATCGGTCAAGTTTTCGGAGGAGAAGTTGTCCGAGCTGAAAAGCTCATGCACGGCAAAACCTCTCCTGTTTTACACACAGGAAAAAGCGTTTTCGCCGGCCTTGCTAGCCCATTCACGGCTACTCGCTATCACTCGTTGATTGTGAAACGTAATACCCTCCCCGACTGCTTGGAGATCACCGCAGAGACAGAAAACGGCACCATCATGGGGCTAATGCATAAGGAACTCCCCATTCACGGTGTCCAGTTCCACCCCGAAAGCATCCTCACCGAAGACGGGATGAAGATGCTGGAGAATTTCCTTAAAGCCCCTTAAAGCGAATAGCTGCTAGAGTGGGAGTCGTATTACTCTTTCTTGGCCGAGAGATCTTTGATCCAGATATTGCGGAAGCGTACATCCTGTCCGTGCTCTTGTAGCTTAAGTCCTTCGGCGGTGGGTCCGTTCTTGGCTCCTCCGTTGGCGTGTTTGACGGTGACGTTGTCGTGAACTTTCAGGCCATTCCACCACAGAGTTAGACGTGCAGGCTCCGAGAGCTTTGCCCCTTCCCAACGAGCAGCCGTGAAGATGAAGTGAAAAGAATGCCACGTGCCATTGGGTCGCCAGGCATTTTGTTTGGGAACATGCTCCATGCAAACTGCGCCAATGCCGTGTGGGCCGATCTTCCAATCGAATGGGGCAGCTATGTTTTTTTTGCCTTTAGGCGACTCAATCTGAAGTTCGTGACGGTTTTGCATATACACACCACTATTGGCGTAGCCCTCGGCCTTGTCATCGCCACGGTTTCCCATGAGGACAAACTCAACGTGCCCTTCAAAATCCTTATATTTCTTTTTCGTGATCAGATCGTGCGTTCCCCATTTCTTACCACCATTGGTCATAAGAACCTTGGTGTCGTCCGTGGGGCTTTTAACGATGGACCACGTGATCGGCATCTCTTTTTTGGGCCACATTTCCCAATTTGCTTCGATCGATTTTATCGTTCCGTCAAAGGGCGTGTCGGCATCCTTCGGCGCCTTGACCCCTAGATCCTTGGCCTTGTCGTAACCCGGCTTATTCTGAGGTAAAGTGTTCTCAGCCGTTGCGACTGCGGATCCAATCAAGGTGGAAACCGCGCAATACTTCATAATTCTATTTCTCGTCGTTGATTTCATGGTCATGTTATTTGTTTTGTTTTTTGTTTCGGTATAGAAAGGCATCGGATGTCATCAGAGATGTGATCAGGGCTTTCATGCTACCTCCGTTATCTCGATAGGCCTTATGGGCGGCTTGCAGGACAGGGCCGTCATGAATGGTCTCGTTACGGCCCATCCAGAAGCGAAACGCGTGACGGACGAAGACCTGCTCGACCCGTTCGCTCTCGGCTAGTTTCTGGATCATTTCAATGGCGTTTACCACAGGGCCATCCAAGTTAGGATCGCCAGAATCAATAATCTCGCCACTGGTGTCCACTGGCTTGTTCAGTTCGGTCGTTCGAAAGATACCCGCGTGATTATACATCTCGAAAGGCAGCCCTAACGGGTCCATTTTTTCGTGACAGACGATACAGGATTTCTCCCGTGTGACGCGCATTCGCTCGCGAAGCGTTTGATCAGGTTCATCGGGTAACTGGGCATCTACGGTAATAGGCACATCCGGAATGCCACCCCCTAAAAGTCGTTCGCGAATCCAGATGCCACGGTGAATGGCGTGGTTGTCCATCGCATCAGAATGTGAGACCAGCCACGCTGGGTGTGTTAGTATTCCCAGACGCTGCCCCTCGGGAGCTTTTGCCAGGGTCCGGTCAGGTCTCATGCTGCCATTACCAAAAGAACGGCGACTAACTCGAGCATAGATTTTTGGCCCTTTCAGATCGGCTTCAGCAACACTACTACCACCAGCGCCTTTTTTCTTTTTTCCTTGGGGGCCCCTCTTAGCGGTAGCCAGTTGCTTCTGTTGTTTAGACAACTCCTTCCGTGTCTTCTTTTCCTTTGGGTCATCTTTCAGCCTAGCCTCAAGTTCAGCCACTTTTTTCTCCAGCTGTTTAATTTTAGCTAAGTCTTTTTTGGGAACCGCTTCTGCTGCAACCTTCCGTGCCTCGGCAATCTCACTCTTTGTGCGCTTCATTCCGAAGTAGGTGTTGTCAGCCCTCTCGGCCACAACTTTCTGTGTGGTCAACAGCTGTTTGAGAACGTTTTTGTCTTTCTCGAGAATCAGCTCGATTAAGCGGTCGGTGCTTGCCGTGGCGCCAAACATAGAGATGTAATGCCTATTTCCATTACCACCTTGAGCTCCTGTGGCGGCCAGCGCTTTACTATCTTTACAAATGTAACCTGCTAGATCGTGGTCGAAGTAGTCGCGGAAAAACCTCAGTATGCGCGGCTTTCGAATACTCTCGTCGGCAAGCATTCGTGTGACTTCACGTTCAACGTCTTTGCGTGTTCGCATGCGGCCATCGGCGATGGACTGTCTAAGTTCAGTGTCTGGCTTGATGTAGCGCAATGAGTGGTTTACCGCCAGACCGAGCTCCCAGCCCTGCAGCATGATACGACCGTGTTTGTCAGGTTTCCCACCTTCAGCCAACTCCGGCCGGAACAGCGCGTCACGATGAAGGAAAATGGCGGATAGCCCCATAAAGACACCGTCCTCTCTTCCTACCTTCGCGATGGAATCCTTGACGATCGTTAGGTAGTCGTCTGACTCTTCTACCGTGGGCGGGCGGAACGTTAGAACCTCGAAGAGATAGTCCACCGCATCACGTAAGCGCCCGTCCGTGACATTCGGATCCTTCATCAAGTCATAAACTGGGGTCAGAGGGCGAACGACTTTTGTGCTGTAGACTAGGGAACTAGGTAAACCACGGATGTCGCCCTCCATCTTATAGCTCTTGCGGTCGTCGGTGATCTGCTCGGGATTGGCAATACTCAGCGGACCGTAGGCCATGTAGCGAAGAATATTTTCTGCCTTGCCTAGAATCTGAGTTGCTTCGGCGCTGTTGACGGAATGAAAATCAGCGTAATTTTCGAAGCCATGCTTGTGATTCGATGAGAGCACCACGGGCACACTCTTGACCGCGGTGGCGTAGGCCACAGTGCCCCCTTGGTGGTTAGTGATCCGATCCGTGCCAAAGTAGAGTTTAAGTTCGCCGCCATGGTTGGTGGGAACGACGTCGCCGTGCGTGCGGAGACCAGGCTTCGCGGGATCATACTTAGCCTCGGTATTAATCAACTCATTCAACCTCGTGATATGTTCTTGGGGTGTCACCCGCCAAATGCGTGCCGGCGATGATGTTGGTATGAGTTGGATGCCATCAGGCAATTTCCCGAAGAGTAAATCATGGTTGAGGAAGTTGCCCTTCTTGGGATCAAGGTGCGCTTGAAAGCCGCCCTTATCCTTCATGACACGCTGCAGCTCAGCGACGATCCAATCTGAAAACTGGAGCCGCTCGATAAGCGCCGGCTGCGACTTCTTCTTTTTGGGGGGCATCTGCTGAAGTGTCACCTGTGCCCAAACGGCCTTCCAGATTGCCGCGTTGGTCTCGTCCACCGGTCCAATTTCGTGCAATTTAAGATCTCCCTTGGTCGTCTCATCGTCATGGCAATCGATGCAATAATTATCGAGGAAGTCTGCCGCGTAATTATCGTAGCTCCCACGAACGGCTACGCCGGGCGTGTAGGCCTCGGCGGCGTAGGCTGCAGTTCCAAGTATGATAAAAGCTGCCACCGTAACCATAATCAAATGGTTCAGCCTGTTTATCATGTCAAAATCTCCCTGAGTGGACCTGTTCCAGAGTCATACTTGGCGGCCATCTTGTCGGTCATATTGAAGCGGTCAACCTCCACCCCAGAAGCACGTAGGATGGATGTATAGAGCGCATTAATCGGACGCTTGCCCTGCAGTTGTGTGAAACAGCCGGTCTTAAAAGCCCCGTTGCAGTTACCTAGGAGCATCACAGGCCAGTTCGCTCCGTTGGTGTGTTGTTTGTCGGCATTGTTGCTCGTGTAAACAATGAGTGTGTTGTCCATCATGGTGCCACTACCTTCGGGAACGCTTTCCAGTTCCTCCATCAGCTTCACCAGCATCCGACTGTTGTATTGGCGGATTTTGACCCAAATCGGATTATCTTTTTGCACCATATGCCCGAGATTGTGGCCTTGCTTCTCGACGCCCAGTCCTTTCCACGCGCCGAAAATTTCACCCCGACCAGAGCCAATCGTGAGCACGTTGGTGATCCCAGATTTCAGGGCCGAAATACCTAAATCGAGAAGGCGGTCATGCCAATCAGTTTCAAATTCAGGACTGGTGTAACCATCGTCGACCCTGGGAGCATACTTGCGGAGGTGATCGGAGACTTTATCAAGGCGTAAGCGCAGACCGTTGATATCATTGAACCCTCGAACGAACTCGCCGTAGCGCTGCTTATCAGCCACTGGTAAAGTTTGTCCCTTGGCCGCGGCCAGCTGCTCGATACGGTCGAGCATGCTTGATCTGGCTTCGTGATGGTTGCGGATATCACCCTGGGAAATGCCACCGTAGAGCATCTGATAGAGATGATTCGGGTTTGAGTGCATGAAGATAGGCCGACCCGCACCGCGCGCCGACAGGTTGGCAACCGTTGGCTTGCCGACCATGTTTTCCATGGAATCCATGCCAATGCAGAGATGCGGCAGGAGTGTTTCAGGGAGAACCTTGCTCAGTTCATAGTCGATCGTAGGGCCGCTAGGTTGCACTCCGTCGCTACCACGGTAACCTCCTAGCGCACCGAAAAAGGCGCTGTGCGAGGGGCTGGTGTGAATGCCGTGTAATCCGTTGATAATGTGAAGACGGTCCTTGAATGGCTCTAGCGCGCTGATCGGCTCGGGCAACTTGGCTCCCGCCAGAGAACCGCTATTTCTCATTCCAGCGGGGATACACGTTGCGGGATCAAACCCCTGGTTTTGCATGAAAAAGATCACTCGTTTTGGGCCTCCAGACCCAATGTTACCAATACTTTCAGTAGATGAGGCCCGGGCGATTCCGGGAAACATCGATGACCCAAAGGCGGCACCTGCACCAGATGCGAGTATTTGTAGGGATTTCCTTCGGTTAATCATGATATTAGCAATATTTTGATTAAGGCAATACGATTCTACGCATCGTATTCTTTCTCTTTCCACATGTAGAACGGATCAACTATGGCTTGGTGGAAAACGCAAAGCATCGTATTTGTATCAATCAGAGAAACTCTCTACTTCTTGCTGCCTGTTTGGCCTCGGTTCTCGCTTGTTCTTGAGCTGCTGCGATTTTAGTGGCCATGTCTGCAGCCTCTTTTGCCTTATCTTTACAGCTGAAAAGGGCTAACGAAAGAAGCAGCACGATGCTCAGCGTGGTGAATGGTTTTTTTATTGAATGGATATGTAGTTAATAATCAAAAGCTAATCGCCTTATAATAGTGCAACATAATGGCGAAACACCAAAGTGTAGGCAATATTAAAATTGTATCCGAAGAAGAGTCACCCTCTAAAAAAACTTTGGAAACACGCTTCGCAGATAGAATACTTCCTGTCACGCTAGGCCTTGCCCACCGATAGGGAATCCTGAACGCTAACCTGCTCAGCACCCGGAACACCCCCAACATCCCAAACACCGGCGTGCGATTCATCAACCCTTTCAAAGTTCAAGACTAGTAGACCTCATGAGTAAAAATCTGACCCCCCTCAACCTTGAAGCTATAAAATCCGCCCTTCCCGAGTCAAAGCTCCGGCATGAAGGAGGTTGGTTGTTTTCACCCAAGCCACTTTCGCTAGATAAAAAAACGGCCAAAGCCCTCACCCATCTTGGGCATCCGTTGGCACAGTTTCAAAAGGCCTCCGACTCACTCTATCAGCGTAGCGTCAAAGGCAAGCTCCCCACCTGGATTCACCAGCTTCTTGATGCCGGGAAACCTCACTGGATGATCGATGCCCAGCGATCCCCTGCCCTGCGCAATGCCATGCCGCGGGTGATTCGACCGGATTTAATCCTCACCGGCGACGAGGAGCAGAGCAGCTTTACCCTGACTGAGTTAGATTCCGTGCCTGGCGGAATGGGAATCACTCTCTGGCTATCACGCTTCTACTCAGAACACGGCTTTGATGTGCTAGGCGGCGAAAACGGCATCCGCGATGGCTTCCAAAAACTCTTTCCCGAGGAGGGGGGCCGCATCCTCGTCAGTGATGAGTCAGACGACTACCGACCTGAAATGGAATGGCTCGCAGAGCAGTGCTCTAACATTGAAAGCCACCACGCAGAATCTGACGATGGATCAGGCTCCCCCGCCTACCGCTTCTTCGAGTGGTTCGATTGGGAAAACCTGCCGTCGGCCAAAAAACTGGCCGCCTCCGTCAGTCTAACATCTCCTTGCAAACCGCACCTTGAGGAAAAACTCTGGCTCGCACTCCTGTGGTCACCGTCACTCCGCGGCATCTGGGAAAAAGAACTTCGTGGCAACCACCTCAAGCGGCTGCGTGACATTGTCCCATTCGGCTGGGTAGTCGATCCCGCACCGCTGCCACCTCAAGGAGCCCTCCCCCGCCTTGGCGTGCACTCCTGGGATGAGGTTGCCGATTTCAGCCAAAAGGACCGCCGCCTCGTCTTGAAAATCAGTGGATTCTCCGAACTCGCCTGGGGATCACGCGGCGTCTACATCGGACACGACATGCCGGGCAACGAATGGCGCGACCGCATCCAGGATGCCACCGCAGCCTTCGACGACCAACCTCGCATGATGCAGGAATACCATTCTGGAAAAATCATCGAGCACCCTTACTTCGATCCTGAAACCGGCGAGGAAAAGATCATGCAAGGCCGCGCCCGCCTCTGCCCCTACTTCTTTACCGATGAAGCGGGGAAAACCAGCTTCGGAGGATGCCTCGCCACCATCGTGCCAGCCGATAAAAAGAAAATCCACGGTATGAAGGACGGTATTTTGGTGCCATGTATGGTGGAGTAGCCACAAGAGGCACAAAGTCATGGAACTTTTCGACCTCTGTGCATTTTGTGCCTTCTGTGGCAAAAAACTTCTACAGCAGCTCCCTCAACTCATTACGCGTCACTTCTACGTCACTCAATATTTTGTTGATCAAACCAGGCCCAAGTGTTTCCTTACCATGCACTGGCACTGTTGTTTTACGACCATCCTCGTGCACGGTGCGGTGATGACTTCCTTTAATTCGAACAACTTCAAAGCCCACCTTGCTAAGAGCCTTGAGCATCTCACCGCCAGTAATGCTCGGAAAGCTACTCATAACGCGACTTGCTGCACTCCGAGAAACTCATTGGATGCGAAGTCCGGCTCGTCTTCCAAACACAGCTCGATTGCCTCTTTGATCCGCTCGAACAACTGATCGTATGATTTCGCCTGGGTATGACAGCCGCTCAATCCAGGCACGCTGGCAACCAACCAACCGTCACTGTCTCGCTCTACAACGACATTGTATTTCTTCTTCATCTTATGAGCATTATACCACACTTCACCTCGCTGACCAGCCACCAATACGGAAAAAGGGGGAACTAAATTACGGGCAAGCACTTGTTTTGCCTAACACCAACGGAGGCAGCGAAAAGTTTTCACCCTTCGAAAATTGTGGCTACCATCGTCCCAGCCGATAAAAAGAAAATCCACGGTATGAAGGACGGTATTCTTGTCCCGTGTATGGTGGAGTAGGACACTTACCCGTTGTCAATAATTGGTCCCCTGATGGGAATATTTAGCAAATCGTTAGGAAACACCTTCATCGCCTTTGCCTTAGGGTCTTTGTAGAGGAGTTTGTGACGCATGAGTTTACCCGTCTTATTGTCCTTCCTCGTCAGGTAGAGATATTTACTAGCAAAGGTGGCGCGCCCCCCGGCCTGCTCAAGCGCCTCCATCAGAGTCATGTCCTCTCGGAACTGGACGCGACCTGGGCGTTTTACTTCACCGCCCACAATAACCACTTTCTGAAAAACGTCACCACCTCCCCCTGGAACCACTTGCAGGGAAACAGTAGGAGAGTTATAAATTTCAGCTTTTTTAAATGCATCCTCAATACTGCGCTCAACATCCTCGGGTTTCTTGCCTGCTACTCTTACATTCACATTAATAATCGGAATTCGGATATTGCCACTGTCTCTAACCCGGTATTGACCATTAATCTTGGCTTGCTCGGCAGCGGGAACTCCTCTGAGTGAAATTTGCACACTGTCTCCGGCCTTGATCACTCCCGCTTGAGCTCCGATCGATGCGCACAACACGCCAAAAATGGCGACTAATAGATTAAGGCAGTTTGATAGTTTCATAATGTGAATAATGGTGACTTCTCTATCTACAGACAACGCCATTGGGTAAACTGTTCAATATTTGGGGGTTAGCAGCAAAATTACCTTGTCAAATCAGGCCTCATCCCCTAGGAACCCGCCAGCCTTCGGCATGCCGCCGCAACAACTACGGGAAATTGAAGGACTTAGGTCATATTGAACCACCTCGGTGAGTCACAATGCACTAATCATCTGCGGCAGATTTCCCAAACAACCAGAGCCATCCTGAATTAAGGAAGGACAACAAAAAAAACAATGGTCAACGAACTGATTAACGAAATGGTAGAAGCTGGTGTTCACTACGGACACCAGACCCGCAAATGGAACCCAAAAATGAAGCCTTACCTGATGAAGGACAAGGGCGGAATTTACATCATCGACCTCGAGGAAACTGTGAAGTGCCTCGATAAAGCCGCCGCATTCCTCGGTGAACTCTCCTCAAAAGGAAAACAAATCCTCTTTGTGGGTTGTAAGCGTCAGGCACAGGATGCCGTCGCAGAAGCTGCTGAAGCAATCGGCCAACTCTACGTCAATCACCGCTGGCTTGGTGGCACACTGACCAACCTCGCTACCATCCGTCGTTCTGTTGAGCGCCTCAAGTATCTCGAAGACATCGAGAAGTCACCTGACTTCAAGAAAATGTCCAAAAAAGAACTCTCCGCACTCGGACGTGAGCGCAACAAGCTTTTCCGTAACCTCAAAGGTATCCGCGACATGGAGAAGCTTCCAGCTGCCATGGTTATCGTCGACTCCGCTCGTGAGACCATCGCCGTTGCTGAAGCACGCCGTCTGAACATCCCAGTCATCGCCATCGTCGACACCA
>TARA_B110000879_G_scaffold92922_1_pt1 | contig 10436 bp, 8 predicted proteins | sample TARA_B110000879 | Tara Oceans TARA_B110000879 (sample SAMEA4398094) | marine metagenome | biome: Polar Biome; feature: [SRF] surface water layer (ENVO:00010504); material: water (ENVO:00002006), including particulate matter (ENVO:01000060) such as... | depth 5 m
GCTTCACATGCATGCATGTTAGCATTTTGGCCGCGATAGCTGGACAATTTCCCAGACTCACTATGCACTTGGTCTGCAAACAAACCAAAATCTTCTTGCCAGAAAACCTGCTGCATTAACTGGTGTATTGATTTCAGTGCAGGCAAAGCAGATGTTATGCCTGCCTGATATGCATTGGCGTATGTGAGCATTAAAAACGCATAGCCATAACAATATTGATCGCGGTCTTTTACTTCACCGTTTTTTAGCTCCCAGTGGTAGCCTTGTGCATTTTTCCAAGCATGCTTTTGCTCAATAAAATCTAGCCCATGCTGCACTGTCGCTAAGTGCTTAGCTTTTTGAACACGATTATCAGACAAAAGAGCGCCACGGCAAAAATTAACAACTAAGCGACAGCTGCTCACCAAATGATAGTGCGTGGGGTCTTTGTGGCCACCGTCTATATTTAAGCTGTGGTTAAAGCTCTGGTCAGGTTGCAGGCCGTGGCGTACATAAAAAGCTAATATAGATTGAATTTGCTGTTCTAAAAAGGCCTTAGACAACCAACTATCTTTGACCTGACTACTCGCAGTGTTCATGGTGTTTTACCTGCTATTCGCGTTTAAGGGCTAACGTTCACGTGATCAAAGTCACTGGCATTATGGCGCTCTGGCAGTTGATCTTTTTCAGGCCCCCACGCTAGGTTGACACGCTTGCCTCTTATTACTGCTGGGCGTTGCTGTATTTGTGTGGCCCAGCGTGTCACATGGGTATAACTTGCAACATCTAAAAACTCTGCTGCACTATAGAGCTCGCCTAATACCAGAGCACCATACCAAGCAAAATTTGCGATGTCGGCGATAGTGTACTCATCTCCACACAGGTATTGATGGTGGGCTAGTTGCTTATCTAGCACATCTAGCTGGCGCTTCACTTCCATGGCATAACGGTTAATGGGATATTCTAATTTATCAGGTGCGTAAGCATAAAAGTGACCAAAACCACCACCCAAAAAGGGTGCACTACCTATATTCCAAAAGAGCCAAGACAGGCATTCTGGGCGCTTAGCCGAACCCAATTCTGGCACAAACTGACCAAACTTTTCAGCTAAGTAGAGCATAATAGCACCCGACTCAAACACGCGTGTGGGCTGTGCGCTACTGTAATCTATTAATGCTGGGATTTTTGAATTGGGGTTAATATCTACAAACCCACTACTAAATTGAGCCCCTTCGATAATATTAATCAGCCACGCATCATACTCGGCATCTTTAAGTCCCAGCTGCACTAACTCCTCCAGCAAAATCGTCACTTTAGCGCCGTTAGGAGTGCCCAATGAATAAAGCTGCAAAGGGTGTTTGCCTTTAGGCAACTCTTTATCATGTGTGGCACCGGCTACAGGTCGATTGATGCTAGCGAAGTGGCCGCCACTTTGGGTATCTAATGTCCATACTTTGGGAGGGGTGTAAATGTCGCTCATGTTGAGTATCTCTGTGTGTAGTAAATAGCAAAGGTGATTATATTCATAGGCCTGTCAAAGCCTATGGCTATTTTTTAAAGTTGATTAGCTTGCCTACATTATAGGCACATTGGTCTAAGTTAAAAACCGCATTTTCAATAGCTTTGGGTAAATCACTCACACCTGGCATGATGCTAAAACACGCATCAATACCCGCCTCCACCATTAAGGTTTCGTCAACGTCTACACTGCCCACAATAGCCATCACAAAAAGGCCATGCTGCTTAGCGCGCTTTGCCACTCCTACTGGTGCTTTACCATTAAGGCTTTGGGAATCTAAACGGCCTTCACCGGTGATCACTAAATCAGCATCACTTAGATGGGCATCAAATTCAATGCGATCTAATACTAAGTCTATGCCAGGTTGAAATTGAGCTTTGGTGTATTGCATTAAACCAAATCCAGTGCCTCCTGCTGCACCTGCACCTGCATGGTCTCGGTGGACTAACCCTGTCGTGGCTTCGCTAACATTTGCAAAGTGTTCCAACGCCGCATCAAGCTGAGTAACCATTGAAGTAGTAGCCCCTTTTTGGGGGCCGTAAATGACACTAGCCCCTTTAGGGCCCAGTAAAGGATTGTCTACGTCACAGGCAACGGATATGGTGCATTCCATCAATCTAAGATCCAGCTTCTGCGCATTAATGCTATGCACTTGGGCTAAAGCCGCACCGCCAAACCCAACAGGAGCACCAGATTCATCATTTAGCTGTAAACCCAAGGCTCTCAATAGACCAGTGCCTGCATCATTGGTGGCACTTCCACCTAGGCCTATAATAAAATCTCTCACGCCCAAATCCAGGGCTTTAAGCATAATTTCTCCAGTGCCATAGGTAGAGCTAACTAAAGGGTTACGATCTTTATGAGGGATGAGTCCAAGCCCAGAAGCTGCAGCAATATCAATCACTGCAGTGCCATGTTCATTCAAGGGCGGCAGCAAACCCCATTGAGCCACAACACGCTTACCCTGCAAATTGAGAAGTGAACTGACGCTAGTTTCAATAATACGGCCGTTAGTGGCCTCTACAAGAGCCGCAGCAGTGCCCTCTCCGCCGTCAGCTAAAGGCAAACATAACATTTGCGTATTTGGCATTGCTCGCTGTAGAGCAGACGCAATAGTCTGCGCTACAACCACAGCACTGAGGGTCTCTTTAAAAGAGTCTGGCGCTATGATTATCTTGCGCATATTGTTATCCGGTGACAGTAATACGTTGGCCATTAGTATCAAAAAAGTGACAGTGGCTTTGGGTAAAAATTATACCAATGGTTTGGCTTAGCTGGAAGTCATGCTCTGGCGAGCAACGAATATTAAGCACACCTGCCACTTGCGTATTCACAAAAATATACACGTCACAGCCAACATATTCCACTACTTCCACAATACCATCAACCATCCCTGCACCCGCTTCGCAAACACTCATATGTTCTGGGCGAATGCCTAAGTAACAAGAGCCCGTTGGTGAGTCTATGACAGCAATATCATTAGCAGTAAAGGTGCTGCCTACTGTTTCGCCATTGATCAGATTCATTTTTGGTGAGCCAATAAACTGCGCCACAAAGATGTTTTGGGGGGCCTCATAAAGCTGCCTAGGAGTCCCTACCTGCTCTATCACACCACCTTGCAATACCACGATGCGATCTGCCAAGGTCATTGCTTCCACTTGGTCATGGGTTACGTAAACCATGGTGCGTTTCAGCACTTGGTGCAGTCTAGCTATTTCATGGCGCATTTCTACACGCAAAGCTGCATCTAGGTTAGATAAAGGTTCATCAAATAAGAAAGCAATTGGATCTCGCACAATGGCGCGGCCAATTGCTACTCGTTGTCGTTGACCACCAGATAAATCTTTAGGACGCCTTCCCATTAATGGCTCTAGTTTTAAAGCTTGAGCAGCAGCATCCACTTTAGACTTTATTTGTTTAGCATTAGCGCCTGATGTCTTAAGGCTAAAGCCCATATTTTCAGCCACACTCATATGTGGATATAACGCATAAGATTGAAATACCATCGCCAAGCCACGAGTAGCTGGCAACTGCCCAGTGACGTCTTTGTCACCTATTAGGATAGCTCCACGACTGACCTCCTCTAGGCCTGCAATCATACGCAGCAAGGTAGATTTTCCACACCCAGAAGGGCCTACAAAAATGATTAACTCACCTTTTTTAATCTCTAAGTCTATACCTTTGATAACTTGAGAGTCGCCATACCACTTTTCAATTTTTTGTAATGCGATGTTTCCCATTAATTCATTCCCCTATCAATCCAGCTAAGCCAAATTGCTGCAGTCCACGTAAAGTTATCGCCACCAGCACCTTGTGCGCTTTGTGGATGACAGTATTCAAAAAAACCTTCTTTAGCAATGAGCTTGTTTGTAGCATTTTTTAAGTGTAAGGCTTCATCAGTTTGACCAGCATCTTCCAAACCTATGCCGATTAACGCATTAAAGAACGGCCATACAGGCCCTCTCCAGTAACGCAAAGGGTCAAAATCAGGGTGCCCTGGGTCTAAGCTAGGCACTGGGTAAGGCAACTGTTGATAAACTCTGTTTAAATGCTCAAGCATCGCGCTAGATTGAATGCCTGCATACCAACAAAGGTAACTAGCATTAGACAAACTTCCAGCATATTTTCCAGTGCGAATGTCCAAGCTATCATAAGCGCTAATAGCTGGATTCCATAAGCGTTGGGCCCCCGCTTCAAGAGTGCTAATCCAGCCTTCAATTTCGTCTTTGTCAGCATTAGCGTCATCATTTAATTCTTCGCATAACCAAAGTAAATCACGACATGCACGAAGTAGTATGAAGGTCATACCTGGATCTGCCACACGAAAAGGGCTAATATCACGTATCTTCTTTTCATCCCAGCCAGTGTTACGACCTAGATTAACTAAGGCAATATAACGATCATAGTCGGCTTTTTTTGGCCGCATATCAGAATTTACATGAGATGTATCTCGGCGCGTGTATTCACCGACCTGAGACACATCTACTTGCCGAGCAGGTAAGTCCCAGTCAACGGCATTATCACGACCACTTTCCCAAGGATGGGTGATGACAATGGCATTTTCTTCCACCCGATACGTCATAAACCACCGATGCCAACGCAATAACGGCGTATAAAGTGCTTGTGCTCTAGATAAACCTAGTTTGCGATCTTCATCATATATTTTACGTGCAAAAGTAGCCGCTATAGGAGGCTGAGTAATCCCTGTTGTCGCTGGTGAACGATCCGCACCCCAAACAGCAGGCCCAGGAAAATAGCTATCATCAGGCTTGTGAAAAATAATATGTGGCACCATGCCGTTTTCCCATTGCCCACCAAATAAACTTTCAAGCTCTTGCCAAGCACGATCTACATCAAAACTAGCAAACCCCCATGCGGCGAGCACCGAATCCCAATTCCACTGGTAAGGATACAGCCCTTTGGTTGGCACGGTATAACCACCTTGGTCATTGGCCTTCAAAATACTCTGAGCACGTTGTTTCAAACTCAGTGAATGTTCATTTATTACAGTTGTCATTATAGTGTCACCCTTTTACAGAACCAGCAGTTAAACCTTTGGTCATGAAACGTTCTAAAAATAAGAAAATAAGCATTATGGGAAGAGTAGATATTACCGCGCCAGCCATCAAATGCTGGCGCGGTATTTCAGATGAGTTAAGCATAGAAACCCCACGGGTCAGGGTGAAAATGGAAGGATCATCTAATAACATAAATGCTAACAAGAACTCATTCCAAGCAATCATAAATACATATAAAGACACAGATGCAAGGGCTGGCAAGGCTAAAGGTAAGGTGATCTTCATAACTACACCAAAGCGAGACAAGCCATCCATAAGTCCCGCCTCTTCTACTTCCTCTGGTAGACCACGAAAATATCCCTGCAGCATATACAGGGCTACAGGAATAGTTGTCACAGGATAAATCAACAAAATGCCTACCAATGAGTTGCGCAATTCAAGGATAGAAAATACGATGTAAATAGGCAGCGCCAAAACAATCAATGGCACCATGTAGATCAGTAAAATCCCTCGTACCATAAATGCTCGGCCCTTAAACTTAAGACGAGCTACGGCATAGGCACCTGGCGCACTAAAAAGCAGAGTAATTAAAACTGTAAGCACTGAAATAACAAACGAATTCAGAAGATAGGTGCCAAAATTATAGTCTCTAAACAACTCTACATAGCTACGAAATAGCCCCCACCCCAGTTGCCAATCTAAGCTAAAGTCCAAAGGATTAATCAGTAGTGCTTGTTGTGATTTAAACGACGTCATTATCATCACGTAAAAGGGGATCATCACAATCGCTACAAAGAATAGGTACCCAAACGCAAGCAAACTTTTGATCGCCGCCATTTCAGCATTATGGCGAACTTGAAGCCCAATAGTGATGTCGTTCAACATATTCCGCAGGGTGTAGTTTAATGCATAAGCCAACACCACAAGAGCTCCAATTTGTAACCACAAGCTCTCAGTTAAAGGCACTCCAAACGGCTGTCCAAAAGATAAACTCAACATCAACACTATCGTTAATGCCTGTTGCAGTGCCATCAGTTTAAGGGGATTAGTGGTTTGGTTATATAAGATCCATATTATGGCGCTGGTCATGCCAACAATACCTGACACTAACCAAACCGGCGTATAACCCCCGCCAGTGCCAAAAGCCAATGCAACAGTTATGGTAAACTGTAATACCACGGTCCACAAAAACCCTATAATAACGGCTATGAGCAAACCTTGTCTTAGTATGCTCATAACCCTTCCTCTTTAGAAATAAACCGGATAAAAAACAAAGAAAATACTAACAAACAAGCAAAAACCACCACAGCTACAGCAGCTCCACCACCTATATTTGAAATGGCAAATGCTTGTTCATACACATTCACTGTCAGGGTTCTGGTGCCTGCATTACCACCAGTTAGCAAGAAAATGTCGTCAAACTTATTAAAAGTCCAAATAAAACGTAACAAGAACAAAATAGATAAGATACCAGTTAATTGAGGAATAGACAGATACCAAAATTTTTGCATTGGGGTGGCACCATCCATATCAGCAGCTTCATACATTTGGGTATCGATAGACTGCATCCGTGCCAAAATAAACAAAAATGATAATGGAAAATAACGCCATATTTCAAACACAGTAACCATAACCAAAGCCAAACCACGCTTCCCAAAAAAGTTAACCGGGCTATCGATTAAACCCATTTGTAGTAGCAACGCATTGGCAGAGCCAGAAAAGGGATCAAACAGTGTGACCCAAGTAAAGGCCACTGCAATTATGGGTGCCACATAAGGAAACAACAAAAACCCTCGCAACACGCCTTGCCCAAAAAAAGACTGGTTCAGCATGAGAGCAGCAAACAAACCCACAAGTATGGCACCCACTGTACCCACAAAGGTATAAAATGCGGTGGCGTACAGCACATCACCAAATTCTTGTGCTGAGAATATCTGTTTAAAGTTATCTAGTGTGAAACTATTATTAACCAAATTGCTGGTTGAAGTGCCCGTTGTGATGGGCATACTGCTGCGTACATCAGGCTGTTCTTTGAATGGTGACAAAGACGTCACTTTGATAACTAGTTTGTCTCGAAAACCTGCGTCCCAGGTGCCAAAATCACAAAATAATGTTTGAGCTTTTTGCTCACAGATAGTGCCAGATAAATCATAAGACAAACCTGGTGGAATATCATCAACTAAAGTAACCCCGTCAATGGCGTGCTCACGCGAGGGGTTGGATATACGGTATTGAAGTACGGCAACGTCGCCAGCATTGGTAAGGTCTCCACGCAACCGTTCATAAACGCTTGGTGTTGGGATCCTCAAATCTGCCAAGCCTACTGGTTTAACGCTAATCCAAAAAATGGCGAGCAAAGGTAACACGACAACTAACGCGACTATTAAAAGCGTAGGCGAGAGCATTTTCCAAGCCAGCAAGGCTTCTTTTTTTTGCAAAGGCCCCAAGTGCTTCGGCGGAGAAGACGAAGTGGGAGTGCCTCTGGGAATTGTAGATGAATCAATATCAGACATAGAGATGATCAATTTAATAAGAAGAGGTTTAACCACACAAAATGGTCACCTCATTATGTTGTTATAAAGCCAAATGTGAAATGAAGCTGGAGTGATCCATTTAAAAAATGAATACAAATGCACCCCAGCCTCTTGAACACTTTTGTTGTTCAGTATGTTTATAGTTAGCCCAGTATCGAGCTAACCAATGCTCTTACTTAACAGCAGCAAGCTCAGTGTTCAACGCTGCAACAGTAGCTGCTGCGTCACGTTCTCCATCAATGTAGCTGCGAACCAAGCGGTTAACAATCTGACTATTGATGATTTTAGAAGCTAAAGAAAGCTGACCTTCAGTAACGCCCCAACGCTGAGCTTTATCAAGACCTGCCACGATTTCTTTGATCATATCAGCTTCATATAGCTCAGATAATGGTGCCTTTCTGTCAACACCTACAGGTAGTTTCTCCCAAATCTTCACATATTTCTCAGCATCAGTGGCATCACCACGTCGAACTGGGAACTTGCCTTCTGGTGCAATCGATAGAGTTTGAGTATAACCCTCACCCAAAGAATACTGCACAAAGTCAATGGCATTATCTACATTTGCATCAGAAGTAATACCAAAGTAACGCACATCACCCCAAGCCGCGCCTGCTGGGTTAGATGGTCCAGAGAACTTAGTCACAACGCCAGTCTTAGCAGCTAGAGCACGCGATGTTGGATCACCATCAATCGTTGGTGGCGCAGAATCACGAAGACCTGCAAGTTCGTCAAGGATAAACGGAGACCAAATGATCATTGCGGCCTTACCAGCAAAGTACAATTCACGTGATTGCTTCCAATACAACTCACCTTCAGGAGAGGCTTCTACGATCGCTTTGTAGAAATCCAACACTTCGGTGGTTTTTGCTACATCTAAGTTTTGGAAACCATTACCATCTACAGGGGTCACGCCGTTAGCAAGGAACACATGCTCTAGCACTTGGCTCATGAAACCTTCGTCTACTTTTGTGGGTGCAACAAAACCAAACATTTCTGGGGGATTGTGTAGCTTTTCAACTGCTGCTAATACATCCGCATATGAATCTGGAGTAGCCAAACCATGCTGATCAAACAAGTCTTTACGGTAAACTAATAACTGAGTCCATCCATCAACAGGCACTGAAGCGTAGCCATCTGGCACAGCAGCCATGTTCAGTGCACCCGCTGCAAAGGTGCCTTCTCCCAAGTTTTCAATTGCTTCACTAGCGGCATCTGTGTTCAAAATTCCAGATTCAGCCCATGGTAATGCATACTGTAGGGGATGATAAATCACATCAGGTAGGTCTCCTGCAGCAAAAGCGGCAGTAGCACGTGTGCCAAGGTCTTTTTCAGTCACTGGAATGACTTGTACCGAAATACCAGTAGCTGCTTTAAAGTTTGCTGCCATGGCTTCTTGCTTAGCCAAACGTGCTGGCTGCTCTTCCGTAGTCCAAAACTTTAGTGTTTCAGCTTGCACGGCGGCAGAAATAACCAGACTCAAAGCTGTAGCGGCAAACATACCGGCACCCTTGTTTATATGGAATATACCCATTTCTTAATCCTCTTTTATTTTTTCTTGATTAAATGTTGTGCCAAAGTGACACTATTGTGCTGTGCAGGACCTGTGGTGCCTCTCAACAGCACTTTAGCTTCACCCAATTGCTGCAGTGATGAAGCTGGCTTACCGGATAATTGCTGCAACAGCATTTCAGCAATTTGATACCCAGATTGGAAATTATCAACCACACAAGTTGATAATGGTGGCTGACTATATTCCCCTTCAGGAATACCGTCGTAGCCGATAATAGATATGTCTGCTCCAGCCTTTAGACCAAGAGATTGGGCGCAGTGCAGTGCTCCAAGTGCAGCCCTGTCTAAAGCGCAAACAATTGCAGTGGCTGGCGTTGGCGAAGACCAAGATGCAAAAGCTGCAGACCTTCCCTCCTTCACATCAATAATGTCATCAATACATTCAAACCTCACATTGGAGTGAGCTTCTACAGCCGTTAAGAACCCTTTTCGACGTACTTTTTCATAATAGTAGGTACTGTCACCTCCAAGATATAAAAACTCACGATGACCAAGATCAATAAGTTGGTCAACAATGCTAGAAAAATAGCCCTCTTGGTTAATGTCATACCAAGCATATTGATCTCCACCGTCTGTTCGCCCATACATAACAAAGGGAATATGTAACTTATTGAGCAAGTGTGCACGTTTATCACACAACATTGTGCGCGGTAGAACGAAAGCATCAACTGATTTAGTAGCTGCAAGGTTGGCATGTGCTTTAAGCATTTCATCTTCTGTTGATGCCGTGGCCAAGGTTAGGGTGTAACCGTCTTTGCCTAGGCGCCTTGAAATACCATCAAGAAAAGAAGACAAAAAAGGTTTGTGGTTATGAACACCATCTGTGCGCAGAACTAAACCAACGGAGCGCATTGAACCTGAGCGAATAGCTTGGGCAATAGCAGAAGGCTGATAACCCAGCTCTGTGGCTAACGCTTTTACTTTAACCCGAGTGTCGAAAGCAATTTCTTTGCTGTCTTTAAGCGCCTTAGAAACAGAGCCTTTGGAAAGACCTAATCGCTCTGCTAATACGGCAATTGTGATGCGTTTGTGTTGCATATAGGTGTCTAAATATTGTTTTTATTTATTAAGATACGATTAACAATACTTAACGAAACTGGTTTCGTAAACCTATAAGTTCAACATAATTGCAAATATTTATGGATGAAAAACACACTAATACTCACATATTTGAGCGCAGCCATTTTCTAAGTCTGTAAAATATTACATGTGATTTTCTTAATAAGGATGGAAAAATGGTTGATTCTATCAACCAAAATAGTGATGGTTTTGATATTTTTGAAGGGGTTTATGGAAGAATAATTTTGTAGCTTAAAG
>TARA_B110000879_G_scaffold152242_2_pt1 | contig 10429 bp, 12 predicted proteins | sample TARA_B110000879 | Tara Oceans TARA_B110000879 (sample SAMEA4398094) | marine metagenome | biome: Polar Biome; feature: [SRF] surface water layer (ENVO:00010504); material: water (ENVO:00002006), including particulate matter (ENVO:01000060) such as... | depth 5 m
GGCAAATGATTTCAGTTAAGAGCAAAAAAAAATGTATCGAGAAATCGATACATTTTTTTAAACTTGTTTTTCTAATTTCTTAGAAATGGAAAGTTACATTAAAAGAAGCAGTACCTCCAAAAATTGTTCCTCCATTGTCGTTATTAACAACAATCCCAGACTCTTTATTTCCTTTTGATGTAAAAGTTAAAACATCAGTACCATTGTATACTAAGTCTTCTTGTTCTCCACTAGAAGTCATGTAACCAATTCCCCATCCGTATTCAGCTCCGATAGACAATTTAGGTAAAACAAAGTATTCTACTCCAACAAAACCTCTAACTCCAAAACCAAAAGCTCCAGATTTAGAAACTCCATTTGTTCTTGCAACACCTGCAGCTTCAAATCCACTATCAACAGCCATTTTTAAATCCATGTTGTAGTCCATGTTTACTGTTGGTGTGAAAGATCCTATTTGAAGTAACGCTTCAGCTCCATAAACACCTTGAAGTCTGTTGTGTCCTCTTCTCCACTCTTTACCAAGTCCTAGAACTATACTAGTAGTATTTGTATTGGTAGTACTAACATACTCAGTTCTATTTGCATTGTAAGCAGTAGCTTCAACAGAGTTTCTTTGGAAATTAACTCCAACTTTCACTCTATATGCTTCTGTAGCAGAAATAAACTTCTTACCTACAAATACACTATTACTAAAAGTTGAAGAAGCACCAGGAGAAACTGCTCCTGCATTAGAAAATGCACTTCCTAAATACGTAAGCATAGGAGCTGCATTCATTTGAATAGCCCAGTCACCTGCTTGTGGCAAGACCTCTAGTCCTTTCTTATTTTTCATTGATGTAGTTGTACCTTGTGCAAATGCCAAACTCCCGGCAAATAATGCTGTAACGAATAAAATTTTCTTTTTCATAGTTATTTTTTTTGTTAATAATAGTTAAATATAATAATTATTTTCTATTTCACAAATACTTAAATGTTTTCAAGCATCTTAATTATAAACACCAATTTGTTTAGAAGTAAAGTTTATCTTTGTTAAGTAATCAGTGATTTTATATTTTTTTAGACATGGAAACCAGTAAAATAGATAGGCTTGAAGAACAATTATTTCGAGATAAAAATATCCTTGTTGATGTATTAAGAGAGGATCTAAATCACCCTGTTATTCAAGGGAATAAATTAAGAAAACTTACTTATAACCTCAAAAATGCCAAGAAAAAGGGGAATAAAACCTTGATGACATTTGGGGGAGCATACTCCAATCACATTCTTGCTGTTGCTCAAGCAGGAAAAGAGTACGGATTTAATACTATTGGTATAATTAGGGGAGAAGAGACATTACCTCTTAATTACACTCTTAGAAACTGTATTGAGCTTGGTATGGTTATTCAATATATTGACAGAACTACCTATAAACTAAAAAACACCACAGACTTTAAAGATTACTTGAGAAATATCTATGGCTCGTTTTATTTAATCCCAGAAGGAGGTTCTAATTATTATGCTATAAATGGGTGTATGGAGATTATACCAAAAAATAATGACTACGATTACATTTGTTGCCCAATAGGAACAGGAGGAACTATTGCAGGCATTACAATTTCTAATCAAAATAAAAGTAAAGTTCTTGGCTTTCCAGCATTGAAAGGAGGCGATTTCTTAAAAAAGGAAGTTACCAATTTTGTAAATGAAGTAGTGAATGAAAATGAAACAACAAATGACTTGATGCAATCACTTTCTATAATTTCTGAGTATCATTTTGGAGGATATGCGAAAATTAAAGAAGAATTAATTAATTTCGTACGCAATTTTTATCAAACGCATCAGTTTAAATGGGATTTGATTTATAATGGTAAAATGGCATATGGCGTTTATGATATGATTGAAAAGGATTATTTCCCTAAAGAATCAAAAATACTATTAATACATACAGGAGGCTTACAAGGAATAAATGGATTTGAAGAAAGAAATAAACGTGTTATTTATGAATAAATTATTGAAAGGTATTTTATGCATGAGCATAATTATTTTTACTAATACCTCCGTTTATTCACAAACTCAATCTCCTCAAGAATATATTGCCAAATGGAAAGATGTTGCTATTTTGCAAATGAAACTACACCAAATTCCTGCGAGTATAACCTTGGCACAGGGTATTCTTGAAAGTGGAAGCGGAAATAGTAACTTGGCTACCTTAGCCAATAATCATTTTGGAATTAAATGTCATTCTACTTGGACTGGCAAAACATATTATCAAGATGATGACGAAAAAGATGAATGTTTTAGGAAGTATAAAAATGCTATGCAATCATATGAAGATCACTCAGATTTTCTTAAAAAAAGAAGGTATGAACCTCTTTTCAAACTAAAAAAAACTGATTATAAAGGATGGGCCAAAGGATTAAAAAAAGCTGGGTATGCTACAAATCCTAAATATCCTAAATTACTAATTGGATTGATAGAACGTTATCAACTTGAGCTGTACGATAATGTTGACTTTATTGAACCGATTGTTGATGTTGCTAAAAATGAAAATATAACATCTGCAAAAAAGCCTGGGGAAATAATAGAAACCATCTCATATTCTATTAATCACACAATCTTTAAAACTGCAAATCTTGTTCCATATTTTATAGTAAAAAGGGGAGATGATTACAAAAAAATTGAAAAGGAATTAGGAATAAGAAAATGGCAAGTTACTAAATATAATAATCTGCAAAAGTCTCATGAATTAACTGAGGGGGAACGAATTTTCATTAAACCGAAAAGATGTAAATCTAAAGAAGAATTTCACAAAGTAGAAGAGGGGGAAACATTGAGAGACATTTCTCAATTGTATGGAGTGAAACTAAAAAAACTATACAAAAGGAATAGATTAGACGAAGGTGCGATTCCTAAAGCTGGACAAAAAATCAATTTGAGAAAAAGATAAAATAACTACTTTTTTATTATCCTTCCTGCTTTTTTATCAAATCCATAAGGACAATGTTTACAGCCATTCTTACAGCAATACCCTCTTTTTAATAAGTACTTTTCTGTAAAAATTATATATCCCTCTGGGGAATAATAAAATTCATCTTTATCCAACTTGTCCCGTTTAGAGAAACCACTCATATCATCACTCATAGCAACTTAATTTGAAGTGAAATAAGATTTTTTAGCAAAGATATTTCCTAAGTTAAAAAACTGAAAAACAAATATTTCCTTAGATTTTGGATAGTATCCCAATAAGTAATTTTCATCATACATAATTTCTTCACCTGTTACTTCGTCAATTTCTACAAAATCTTTCTTTTTACGTAAGAAATTTACCTTTTTAAAATCCCCATTAGAATCCACAACTTCTATTTTGTATAAAGGAGTAATTGCTTTTATAGAATCTACTTTTTCAGAAGAAAAATCTGCAATTTTATTGAAGAATATTTTTTCATAGATCAAAACATAATTCTCTACCAATGAGCTATTTAATTTCTCTATTTTTATTCCGTTAATACTAGCCAAAGAAACTATCTTATTTTCTTGAGTTATTAGAAACGACTCTTTTGGCATTTCTCCATGTTCTACTTTTATAGATTTAATAGCTAAAGGTTCGTAAACAAAAACTCCTGAGTATTTCCAGTCATTTTCATTGGTATAAAATCTACTTTCAAGAAATCCATTAAACCCAGGAATATGCATTACATAAGGCTCAGAAGATTTTCTCCCGTTCTTTTCTAGCAACATATAAGTTCCATAATGATCTTTGGTTGCAGAACCCACAAAATAGGTTTTAGAAAGCTTCCCATTTTCAAAAATCTCTACTTTCTTATACCTAGATGCCATGTTCGCCACTACCGTTTTCTTCATGTCATTTGATACGGAAGTCTGAACTTTTATATTTCTAAAAGTTTTGAGTAAAAGCTCGACATTTACTAGTCTTGCTTTAAATTCATTATTCAACATCCATTCCCCATTTTTCAATTCCAATTCGGCTTTGTTTCGGTTAGATTCTGTAATAATAATCTTATCAATTGCATCTGTATTTTCAATAGCAAAATCACTCATTGGTTTGGATCCACCCTGCTTATTATCTTGCAACATAACAAAATAAGATATTGCAGCTAAAACTATAACTGCAAGGATTAAATACTTAGTAGAATTATTCTTCATTGTTATTTCAAATTTGATTGTAATGATACAAAAAAAACTCCCTGAATAAAGGAGATTTTTTAATAATTTAAGCTAAAATGTATTGAATAAACAACTATTCTACTTGTTGTACCTTTTATTTAACTTTTTAAGTTTCTTATCCAATTTTAATTGTCTCATATTATATTTATTTCTTTGCTTGTCAATTCTTAGTTGCCTATCCTTTACTTTCAAAAATTCAGCATCTTCAGATATATTCTCTTCTTTAGCATCAAGCATCTTTTGAGACTTGTCTAATTTAACATTAACTTTATCAATCTTTCTTTGAGATTTATTAATCTTGCTTAATTTCTTCTTATATTTTACTTCACTTTTTTTAAGCTTATTAGCTTTATTAAATTGACTATCACCCTCTAATTTTGCTTTTTCAGTTTTTGATTGTGAAATTTTTACTTCTCCAGCTGTTGCGGTCTTCTCTTTAGAAAATTTTTCAAGGTCAATTAGATCTACTACTGCAAAATCAGCATAGTAAAACTTACCGTTTACTAAAGTCACATTATTAATTGTCTTTGTTTGCCTGTCATAACTTACAATAATTGTCGCTTTTTCGTGCTTATATGATTTAACTAATAAATCTACATTTCCAACTTCATTGCTAGTGCCTGCTGCAACTTCTACATTATTGATTAATACCTTTGCAGTAGCTCCATTCAATAATTGTTCTCCATTTTTAACAAAAACAGAAAATTTCACATCATGAGCATGTAATGTTTCAATAGTGTTTGCGTTATTAATTGCGTAATTGGTATTCAAACTAAATACCATTGACACGAGTAAGATTTTTTTAAAAAATTTCATATTTATTTTTAGTTTATATTTGAATTCAAATTTAAGATAACTTTATAGTACTGACAAAACATTAACAATTAATTAGTCTTAATTATGAAATCGCATTTAATAAAATTAGGGTACCTATTTCTCTTTATTTCACTCTCTTTTTCTTCTTTAGCTCAAAATCCCAAAGGATTTGATAAAATGGCGAAAAATATGGCAGATAAAACTGTGCCTATTATAAAATCTAGTCAAGTGGTTAAATTGCAAAAAAAAACTAAAAAAATAGTTTTTTTAGATGCCAGAGAAATAAAGGAATATAAAATGAGTCACATAAAAAATTCAATTCACATTGGATATGATAATTTTGATGAAAAGAGTGTAAAAAAAGTAGATAAAAACGCAACAGTTGTAGTCTATTGTTCTGTGGGTTATAGAAGTGGTAAAATTGGAAAACAATTAAGAGAAATGGGGTATACCAGTGTTTTTAATCTGTATGGAGGATTATTTGACTGGGCTAATAATGGAAATAAAATTTACAACAGTTCTGGCGAAATAGAAATTGTTCATCCCTACAACAAAAAATGGGGGAAATGGCTAAAACTAGAATTAAGAGGAGAAACTAAATAAATGTCAAAAAATCTAATCATAATCCTTACCAAAAACCCAGAGTTAGGAAAAGGAAAGTCTAGACTAGCAGCCACTGTTGGAAAAGAAAATGCGCTTGTCGTTTTCAAAGAATTAATAAAGCATACAGCCTTTATTACACAAGAATTGGAATGTGATAAATGGGTGTTGTTTTCTGATTACCTTGGAGATAATGACTATTTTGAAGATTCTATTTACACCAAGGGGCTACAAGAAGGAAATGACTTGGGCGAAAGAATGAGAAATGCTTTTGTAAAAGCGACAGATATGAGCTACGACAAAGTAATGATGATTGGGAGTGATTGTTACCAATTGACTAAATCAGAGCTAGAAAAGGGCTTTAAAATTCTTGATTCCAATGATTTTGTATTTGGACCAGCTGAGGATGGCGGTTATTACCTAATTGGAACTACCACTACTTTTACCAAAGTATTTGATAATAAAACTTGGAGTACAAAGACTGTTTTATACGAAGCAATTCGTGATGTCGAAAATGCCGATTTAAGTTTTGGTGAACTAGCAACTTTATCTGATGTAGATTGCGAAGAGGATTTGGGGGAATTAAGGAAGTTTATTTCTTAACCCAAAAACTCCAAAACTCTATCCCGTATAAATTTTGATTTTGTAAGAATCATGTTGTGATTACCACCTTCTATTTTTTCAAAATTCTTAATGTTCTTAATAGGAAAAACAGGGTCTTTATCTCCATGTAAATGAAGAAAGTCTTCTACTTCATTTTCACCTTTCCAAGTATTTATTTTTTTAATGATCCATTTTTCTAGCGTTCCATCAATGTTATGAATCATTTCGCCTATCTCTTCGTTTTTAATTTCTTTAAGGTCAGGAACTATTTTACTGCCAAGGTCATAACCGGCTTCAATAGTTTTTTTAACAAACGAATCTGGAATAAAATCCAATAGTTTAGAACTATTTTTTATTTTCATCAATGGATTCATTTCTCCTCTATTTTTTACCGAAGAAATAAAAATTATTTTCTCTACCGAGATATGTTTTGAAATTTCTATGGATAAAATTCCGCCAAAAGAGGTTCCAAGTAAAGCTAAATTTTTACTCGTATCAATTTTTTCTGCCATTCGTTTGGCATAATCTTCAATAGACTCATCTTTATCAGCTGGAGAAATAAATTCTAATACTTTGCAATCCAATCTTTCATCCAATAAAAAATTCTTATAAATAGTTTTATCAGTTAAGAAACCGGGAACTAAATACAAGGAATAATTTTTCATTAAATTCTATTTTTTTAAAATTCTAGCAATGTCTTTTTTAACATCTTGCTTCTTCAATGACTCCCTTTTATCGAAGAGTTTCTTACCTTTTCCAAGTCCAATTTTAAGCTTAATAAGGCCTTTTTCATTAATAAATAACAAAAGTGGAAGTAATGAAATTCCTTTGTCTTTCAATTTTTTCTCAATCTTACTAATCTCTCTTCGGTTCAATAATAATTTTCGTAGTCGGTAGGTTGAGTGATTGATATACCCTCCATGAGAATATTCAGAAATACTCATTCCTTTTATGAAAATCTCTCCTTCATCAAAATAACAATAAGCTTCTTTTATACTAGCTTTACTTTCTCTTACTGATTTTACTTCGGTACCCAATAATTGAATTCCTGCAACATACTCATCCAATATTTCATAATCGAAATATGCCTTTTTGTTCTTTATTGATATTTTATTTTGGAATTTTGCCATCTTCTTTGCTCCAATTGATTGGAATTACAAAGTAAGTAATTAATGGCTAATTGAAAGAAAAATTAGCTCAAAATCTAAATAAATTTAAGTAGTGAATTGAATAATAATCCCTATTTTTGAAACATGAGTAAAAAAGAGGCCACTTTCGAAGAATTTTCTAGCGTTTCATTGAAACAATGGGAAGAAAAAATTAGTAACGATCTAAAGGGTAAATCCATTTCAGAATTGGAATGGACCAACCTAGATAATATTTCTTTGGTTCCCTGTGTAAATAAGGAGAATTCCAAAAATTATTCTGATTCGGAAACAGAAATGAAATCCAAGCCGAATACTAAAACTAACGAATGGAATATTAATAGATTTATTAAAATAACAACCGAAAAAGAAGCAAACAAGCAAGCTGTAAAAGCATTAGCTGAAGGTGTTAATTCTATCACTTTTAGAGGAGATCACATTAATTTGGAACTCTTATTGAAAGACATAATGATAGAAATCATTGCGGTTCATTTCATTGTTCGCAATCCAGTTCAGTTAATAACTGATCTTAAAAAATTATGCTTAGACAGGTCCATTACTTTTATAGACATTGAAGGAAGTATTTCGTTTGACTACCTTGGAAACTATGCTAGAAAAGGAACTTGGCTAACTTCCAAAGAGCAGATCAAAAGCGATTTAATAAACACCTGTGAAGCTGCAAAAGAGGCAGACATAAAAACAATTTGCGCTAGTAATTCTTATTTTCAAAAATCAGGAGCAACAGTTTCTCAACAAATTGGAATAGCCTTAGCACAAGGAACAGAGTACTTAAATTTGCTGACTCCACATTTTGAGGTGGATGAATTGTCAAAGAAAATGCAATTTGAAATTGCAATTGGAAACAATTATTTTCTTGAGATCGCTAAACTAAGAACTTTCAGAATGTTGTGGGCAAAGGTATTAATAGCTTTTGATGGAACCGAAACAACTACAACAGTCAATACCTCTACTTCTACTTTATTTTGGAGTGACAAACAATCCAAAAACAACATGTTGCGTGCCACTTCGCAAGCAATGAGTGCAATCTTGGGAGGATGTGATATGCTCACAATCTCAACATTTGATACTGTCTCTGACAAGAAAGAAACGTATTCGGAAAGGATTGCAGCAAACGTACAATTAATATTAAAAGAAGAATCATATTTTGATAAAGTAGTAGATCCTGCAAATGGTTCTTATTTTATTGAAAACCTAACCGAAGAATTAGCAGAAAAAAGCTGGTCCGTTTTTCAAGAAATTGAGAAAAAGGGAGGGTATATAGATGGATTAGAATCCAATTACATTCAAGAAAAAGTATTTGAATCGGGAGAGAAACTAATGAAATTGTACAACCAAGGAAAAACAACTCTTGTAGGGGTAAATAAATATGAAACAGACGACAGAGTCGTTTCAATGAAAAGAGAAACAGAACAAAAAATGGTAGATAATAAAACCTTGTCTTTTCTGCATATTAAATAAAGAATAAATGAAAAACTTACTAATCGCTTTAAAAGGAATGGCTATGGGAATGGCAGAAACTGTCCCAGGTGTTTCTGGCGGAACAATTGCTTTTATCACTGGTATTTACGAGAAATTACTGGAAACAATAAAAGCCTTTAAACCAAGCTTGCTCAAAACTTGGAAACAAGATGGAATCAAAGCAGTTTGGAATGAAATAAATGGAACTTTCATAATTTCACTTTTAGGTGGAATGATTGTAGGTATTGGAATTGGTGTAGTTGTGATAGAAAAATTAATTCACCTTTATCCGCCTGTAGTTTGGGCGTTTTTCTTTGGGTTAATCATTGCCTCAATCATCTACATTGGGAAACAAATATCTAAATGGGATAGCAAAACAATTGGCGCTTTAATCCTTGGAGGAATTATCGCTTTTGGTATCACTCAAATTCCAATTGGACAAGTAAACGAAAGCCTTTGGTTTGTATTTCTTTGTGGAGCAATTGCTGTTTCAGCATTAATTTTACCTGGAATATCGGGGAGTTTTATTTTGCTAATTATGGGAATGTATTCTTATATTTTACACGATACACTTAAAACTGGATTAATAGAAAATCACGAATCTGGGGCACTCATAACAATGATAGTTTTTGGACTAGGAATGATTGTAGGATTAGTAACCATGGCAAGGTTCTTAACTTGGTCTCTTAAAAAACACAAGAACACTACATTTGCAATCCTTACAGGATTTATGATTGGTGCATTAAACAAATTATGGCCTTGGAGGGTTCCTGAGAAAGTGATGCTTGAAAATGATGAAATAGTAAATTTTAATGAATTAAGCTCTTTGGAATTTGACAAAGTGATTACCGAATACTCTACTTCTCCTTCGGGATATAGTGAAAACTGGGGAGAACCAGCTTTTTTGGTTGGTGTAATTGTTTTCTTTTTCGTAGGTTTATTATTAGTCTTGGGAATGGATTATTTCTCTAAAAACAAATCTCATTAAACCAATGAAACTAGGACTTATAGGTAAAACTCTTTCTCATTCATTTTCTAAATCTTATTTTGAAAACAAATTTAAAGAAGAAAACTTAGCCAATCATTCTTATGATTTATTTGAGCTAGAAACGATTGAAGAATTTCCAGAATTAATTAGAAACAACCCTTATTTAGTGGGGTTAAATGTGACTATTCCTTACAAAGAATCTATTATTCCTTTTTTGGATGAATTGGACGAAACAGCCAAAGAAATTGGAGCAGTGAACACGATTAAAATTACAAAAGGGAATGGAAAAACGATTCTTAAAGGATACAACACAGATGCCAAAGGATTTGGATTATCTATAAAACCATTTCTTAAAAACACCCACGAAAGAGCCTTAATTTTGGGAACTGGAGGAGCTTCCAAAGCGGTAGGTTATGTTCTTAAAAACTTAGGTATTACAACATTATTTGTGTCTAGAAATCCAAATGAAAACGAAATTAATTACAAAGACATTAATGACTATGTAATGAAGTTTCATAAGCTCATTATTAATACTACGCCTTTGGGAATGAGCCCAAACGAGGCTACTTTTCCTGACATTCCATATAAACTATTGAACGATTCTCACACGCTTATAGATTTGATTTATAATCCT
>TARA_B110000879_G_scaffold12213_1_pt1 | contig 10410 bp, 11 predicted proteins | sample TARA_B110000879 | Tara Oceans TARA_B110000879 (sample SAMEA4398094) | marine metagenome | biome: Polar Biome; feature: [SRF] surface water layer (ENVO:00010504); material: water (ENVO:00002006), including particulate matter (ENVO:01000060) such as... | depth 5 m
TAGCTCCTGCTGTTGATGCTGTACCTCTAACATGTAGAGCAGTCGCAGGTGCAGATGTCCCAATACCAACATTAGATCCACTAACTGTTATAGCATCTGGTATGTTAATTAAGTCTGTTTGCTTACTCATTAGGTTTGCTCCAGTACGCTCACAATTACGTCACAACTTGATGCTGTGTCACTTGTTACGACAACTGTGTCAGTAGTCTCTAGGATGATCTTACCGTCTAAGACTGAGAGAGCTGCACCACTTGGTAGTGATACTCCCTTGACAACGTAAACACCTGCCGCTTGTACATCTACTTTGATCTGAGATGCTGTTCTGTTAGCTAAGTTACAACCGATCATCACTGATGTAGTTGAACTTGGTACTGTATATGTAGTTGTAGCACCTGTACCTACCGATGCACTTGTATAATTTTTGAATGTATTTGCCATTGTTTATATCACCCTAACGCTATGCTTAGCGCCAATGCATTTGATTCTGCAGTGGCTAATAAGGTAGCTTTGTTATCTCCGTCTAAAGTTTCTGCATCTACATTTAAAGCATTTACAAAAGATTGTGTTACTCTTGCATCTATAGCTGAGTTTGCTCTTGCTGTAGTATAGTATAAGTTAGTACCCTCTGACAAGTTAGAAGTAGACTTAGCAGAAAAAGCTGTATTGAACCTAGCATCTGTGTAGTACAAGTTAGTACCTTCAGATAAGTCACTACTACTCTTAGCTGTAAATGCAGAGTTAAACCTGGCTTGAGTGTAGTACAGGTTAGTACCCTCAGCTAAGTCTGCTGTATCGTGATTGCTTAGTGTAGAAACTGTTCCAGTGACGTTGCCTACAAGGTTAGTCGCTAGAGACTTGTTCATAGCCCATCTGTCATTAGATGAGTCATACGTAAATGTAGCGTTAGCACCGTCTACTGTAAGCCCAGCGCCATTGGCTGCACCTGCATTAGCTGCGCCCTGCGCTACTGTAATGTTTAGATCTGCTACAGATAGATTAGCTGAGTTTACTGTTGTGGTAGTACCGTCAACCTGTAAGTTACCTGCAACTATAAGTGTACCAGTATCGTCACCATGTGCAGCAGGATCTATCGTGAATGAGGCAGGACCTCTGATGTAACCTGTTGTAACTATGTTGCCTGTACTTAGTGCATCATTAGCATCTAGATAAACAGCCTTGTCTGCAGGTAGTGTAATGAATACGTCTTTAGTACCTGAGCTAAAGCTAACAGCACTGTCACTATTGCTACTCTCTAGTATAGTAGTTCTTGTAAGTACACCTGTATTGTATGTACCTAAGCCTACTTCCCACTCATCTGCGTTACGGTGAGAAATAGCGTAGTATGTAGTGTCGCTGTTGGCAAGGGCAGAGCTAAAAGACTCAAAGCCTGTAACAGCACCGCCAAGAGTAACAGCACCTGTTCCTGTAGTAGTAGCGGTTTCTTTTACTCTATCCTTGACAACGAGAGCCATAATACTGCTCCTTAAGCGATACGAATGATTGCGTTAGATGCGTCTGCTGTTGGGAACTGTACCACAAAGTCACCATTTGTAGATGTCTTAGTACCGCCAAAGCTTATCACTGCTATAGCCTTGTTAGCTTGTGAAGAGTTATAGATGATACAACCATCTGCAGAGACTGTAGCAGAAGACCATGTAGTGTCTGCAAAGTCTACTGTAGCAGTAGAGCCTGATAGAGCAATAGTTGCACTACCTAGTGTGTTACCACCTGTAATGTAGTTAGTACCAGTAGCCTCATCTGAGTTACCTGTTACTGTACTGTAATTTGCTGTAGATGCATTATAAGTACCCGACTGTGAGTTCTTAATTAATGCTATTTTAATTGTGTCTGTATCTAGATCGTGAACACCACCAAGTAACTCTTGCTTGAAGCTGTTGCACATCGCCGTTGTAATAGCCATTGGTTATGTCCTTTGTTTATAAAATGCACAAAAGGGCCAGCATAAAAGCCAGCCCCTAAGTTTATGTTTATTAAGCAGCGTTAAATTTAGCTGTTACGATTGCTTCTGGGCGTAGAATTTTTCTACCATATAGGTGCATCCCACGGCAGATGTCTGCAAAGCTATCTGGGTCACGGTATGTTTCCACTTTTGATAACTGTTCTGCAGTTGCGACTGCTGAGTCATGTCCAGCTACGATAACACCATAGTTAGTGTTTTGGTTAGCTGTACCTGCTGTACCTGCGCCTGTACCTACTGCTGGTAAGTTGTTTGACTGATAAACACGGAAGCCGTGAATGTTTGCAGCCAATAAACCGTTCTGTAGTCCTGCACCACCGAAGTCTGCATTTAATAGGCGAGAATCCTCGTCTTTTAGCATCTCGATAAACACTGGGTCAAGTACGATCCATCTACCTCTAGTATCAACATTTGCTACGTCCATTGTACGTGACATACGTGCTAATACTTGTAGTGGTGTTGCAGCTACTGCAGAAACAGCAGTTGCACCAGTTAAGCGTGGAGCTAACGGGATAGAGTGATCAGCAGCTGATGTAGTTGTAATATTAGTGAAGTCACTTTTCTTCAACTTGTTAGCAGCTAATAATTCGTCTGATCCTGCAGCGGCATTTGCTTTAGTACCATTTATAGTTGTGTTTGCAGCTGAGGCAGCTGTGTAACCTGACAAGTAACGCAATACATCTGTATCCATTGAGTCAGCCATTTTGTATGCTGCACGGTCTGTAGATAGACGCATGAAGTCTACGTGCGAATGAGCCTCTTCAATATCATCCAATTTGAATGCAAAGTAGTTCGCTTTGTCGATAGTTAGTTTGAAGTCAGCATCAACTAAATCTTGTGTTGAAACCGCAGTACCACGAGACAAAGAATTAACAGTGATGTCTGGCTCTTTTAGAATGCGCACTGAGTCGCCTTGTCCAGAAATCTCACCAAAATAGTCAGAGTTTGTGATTGCAGAAACAACAGCAGATTTTCTAAATGCTAATTGTGCTTGTTTGGAAAAGATCTCAGATGAGAAGTTTCCGTTGTTCAGGTTTGTATAACCTGATGCTTTTGCGAATGCCATAATAATTTCTCCTATAGATATGACAGTGGGGGGAAGTAAAACATCATATCCACATAAGAGGCCAATACTTTTCTAGAGTATCTATATTGCTAGATTTGCTGTCAAGCAGTAAAGGGTCTATACTTTATCGGGTAGTTCTTTAAGTGGTTGTTGCTTTTAGTTAAAGCATGTGTAGGTAGTTAATGACTAGCGCTACACATACCATAGTTTTATCTAATAATGTCTTAGTGTCAAGTGTTTATTAAGACATATCATAGATAAACTTACCAGAACGCATTGCGTCCAGTATCTCGTCTTGTCGCTTCTCATATTCTTTGAGCGACATTTTATTAACCATAGACTCGCTTATTGTCTTGCTAGACTCTTCTGCGTCTACAACAGTACGTCCACGAGTTTTAACTGAAGAGGCTGCGCCTTTGTCTGCGCTGGGCTTCTTAGTCTTAATACCTTTATCTAACTTATACATGTCTATGACACGAGCTACAGACTTAACGTCTTCAGCATTTTCGTATAAGGCATCCTGATATACTTTAGGTTGAGTATCTACCCAAGCATGAAATGCATCATCTGCTCTTATAGCTTCAAAGTCAGGGTGTAGTGATACAAGTTGTGCTTCAGCTTTTTCTCTCTTAGCGGTAGAGCGCATCTCTTCTATCTCTTGTAGTCTTGCATCTAGATCAGAAGCTCTTTCGTTAGCCTTCTGTTCAGCTATAGCTTCTACTATTCCTGCTACATCAGGGTATTTACTTGTCCATGCATCTATTTCTTCTTTAGACTTAGGTAGTACAAGCTCATTCTTAGCTGCTTTATCTAACTGCTCTTCTAGTCTTTTAACTTGAGCAGCTTGTTTCTTTTCTGTTTCTGCCATATGTCTTTGTATATCAGCATAACGTTTCTTAAAGCTTTTCTCTTCAGCACTTAACTCCTCATCAGATTCCGATGCTTCGGTTTCCTCTTTGGCTTTTTCTTGTTTGGTATCACTTGCATCCGATACTTCGGTTGTCTCAGATCCTTCGCCATTGGGTTCTTCTTCAGGGGTTTCATCACTAGCCTCTTCAGCTACATCACCCTTTAGTAGTGCTTCTAGCTCAGCTTCAGCTTCTTTAATCTTAGCCTCGTTACGTTTATGTGTATACGAGTGCATTGTTTCTTCAGTTAGTTGTGACATATTATTTCCTTATGTTGGGGTCTGCACAAAGTGCCGAGTATCCTTATATTTATATGGTATTGTCGTTATTGTTTATTTCTTTTTAGGTTTATTTACTAAGCCACCCTTAGAGAAGCCACCGCCTCTTTTTACTTTAGAAGCATAAGTCTCTTTTTTGTCTTTAGTAGTACGTGCTGAAGATAGTTTAGTTCCCATGTCTTTTTCTTTTTTAGCAACTATAGGAGCTTGTTTCTTTTTAGATCTCTCTCTTAGCTGAGGAACTAGAGGTTTATCTTCTTCATATCTACCTGTTTTAACAGGCTTACCATTGCCATCTCTTATTATACTACCGTCTTTACTTGTAACAAAACCCTTACCATCTGATCCTTTAGGATCTCTTGGAGGTCTAGCAGATTCAAAGTCTTTTCTTGCACCCTTAATAGAGTCCATCAATCCTGGGCCTTGTACACCCCATTTACCATCCATACCTAATAGATCATCTATATAAGAACCTCTACCTATACGGCTTGTATCTACAACTTGACCATCAGGTCCTGTAATAATAGTATTACCCATTGCATTTTTTTCTACTTTAGTACCATCTTCTGCAGTTGGATCATTCTTAACATCTAAGAAATTATTTTTTACACCCAACCACTGTTCTCTATTTTGTAGCTCAGGATTTTCTAAACGTTTATCAATAGCTTTAATAATTTGACTCTTCTGATGAGATAGCATTAACTTACCTACTAGACCAAAAGGACCCATTAGCATAAGCATCCCTTTACCTAGTGGATTATCATATTGCTTAGCAGTCTCTTCAAACTTATTTATATCTACAGTATCCCAATCAATAGCTTCAGGTACAGCTCCCACTTTCGTTCTGTCGTCATTGCTTCTGTTATCACGGGCTGTGTTATTTACAACAGGTGTTGCTTGTACCGATTCTGCAACTTCTTGAGATGCTGACCCTTTAAGAGTAAATCCTTCTGGGATAGGTGTTAGAGGTTTACCTCCAGAGAATTGAATATACATAATCTCACCTGCAGCATTAATATATTCCTTTATCTCAAAAGCATTGCCCATAGGAGAGCTATAAGTATTAATAGGGGTAGAGCCTTCAGGTAACGCAGGGTTATATCCACCTTCATTAAAGCCTCTTATGTATCCACCCATATTCATAACTGCTTGTTCTGGATCTTCATCATTTACCATTTGTAGATCCTCTACAGGGAAAGGTAACTCAGACATATCAGTTTCTACAGGCTCACCACCTATACGTCCATTAGATTGCATTTGTGCGAAACCAAGCTTAGCCTCGTTCCGCAAGTCCTCAAAAAACTTAACACCATAATACTTAACAACATCTGCAGGTACAACATACTCTCCTTCACTTAATTTAGCATCTATATCGTCTCTAACCTCTTCTGGTTCTGAACCTAGAGGTACTTCATTGCCTGATACAGGATCTATCTCTTGATCTCGTATAGATTTAAATACTGCTTCTGTTTCATCATTTAGTGCCATTAATACGATCCCTCATGTATTTTAGTTGTCTAAGTGTACGTATAGCACCCTGATGTCTGTAGACTTCTACTGTATCAGATATGCCTTCCATACTTTTATGTTCTTTAGCTATAAGAGCGTCCATCTCTTCAGTGAACGCATCCCATAGCGGTTTATCATTTACTAAGCTCTTAAGCGACATTGCCACTAAATCCTTGCTCACCAGGTATTGGTGCTGTTCCTATACCTATTTGTCCACCTCCGCCACCAGATGTGTCCTGTACACCTCCCTGTGGGGCGCTAGGAGCTTGTTGAGCGCCTTCTGGTGCAGACACACCTTCTGGGGCTACAGGCGGTTGTACAGGCTGTTGAAAGCCTTTAAGGATCTCTGCTTGTATTGCTGCATCCTGCATAGAGTTAGTAACCTTATCTGGGTCTAGATCCATAGACTTAGCAATCTCACGTATAATGAAGTCCATCTTAGCAAAAGGTGCTAATACAGGGTTCTGTGCTACCTGTAAGAATTGCATTAAGCGTTGGGAGCGTACTTCGTTAGCCATTAGGCTCTCAGTACCTGATGCTCTTACTTCTAAGTCACCTCGTATAGACTCATCAAAGTCAAACTGCATATTAAAGGCAAAGAAAGCTCTACCTAATGGTCTAACTAAATAATCGTCTACGTTTTTAACTACTGTGCGTATTGAACCATTAGCAGCGCCCATAAGCATAGATATACCACTTGCAGTACGCCCAACGCCTGATACTCCTGTTTGACCATGTGCAAAACTTGGGAAACCAGTACTTTCATCTGCTAAAACTCTAGCCTTATCAAATAGTTGAATGTTTTCTTGAGCTACGTTAGGGAACTTTGTGCCAAAGATGGCCTGTCCTGGCGCTCCGCCCTGTCTTCTAAACGTTTTTCCTGGGTAGACAGACATGTCTTGTCCTGGAACTAAGTTAGTTTCGTCTATCTCAATAATAAGATTACCAGATAATGCAGCGTTGTCAATCGCCATACGCATAAAACCATTCATTAGCGTCTGTGTATCATCCATATTCTCTGCAATGCCTACACCAAAGAAGCTATAAGGGTTATGCTCAAAGGGCGTAGCATAGTATGGAATACGTGAAGGTTTAAATGGATTAAGTACAAAACGTAATACTTCACCATTACAAACCCAGATATTACAATTAAGTTCGTCTAATTCTTTGTATTCTTTAGGTATATTTACACCATTCTCTTCTAAGTGTTCTATATCTACGAAACCCCAGAACTCCAGCACTTCCCAACGCTCAGAATCAGCTAATGTTTCATCATCAACCATTGCCATTTCCCAATGCTTCTGAATATAATCAGAGCCTTTGCGGATAGCTTCTTGTATTGCGTCTTTCATGAAGTAAGGACGTGTCTTTAAGGAGCGCAACTGTGTGCGTGACATCTTATGGCGCTCAACCACGTATTCAGCATCATCCATAGATGTAGCTTCTGGGTCTGGGTAAAAGTTCCACGCTGATACGTGGCTTGTCTCTGGTACTGTTTTGATTATAGGGTCATACTCACCCTCTTCATTCCAGTTAGGGTATTCTTTATCTACAGCGAATGGGCCTTTCATTACACCTGTACCAAGTAATGCCATTTCAAAGGCCATACTGCGTAAGTGTATAGTAGCACCTGATTCGTTTAACTGGTCATGTATTTTCTTTTCCATCTTTTTAGCTGCAACCATTGCAGGATGAAATGTAACTGTGCTAGGTGTTGTACCGTCACCTTCTATAAGCTTTTCAGATACAGGACCTAATTTATCTGATAAAGGTCCTAAACGTCTGGATAGATCTAATAATGTTTCACCAGGGTTTAACTTTGTGTCACCATCTATTAAGTAAGGAGAAGAAGGTTTACTCTGTGTAACACTATTTAAAGCTTCTCCTGCAGCAGTGGCTGCTGGGTCTATATTAATGTGTACAGATTCTGCTACGCCATCAGGTAATATAGAAGGGTCTACAGTAAGTGGAAACTTGTTATTACCAAACAATACGTCAACAATCTGACCATATGCAGCAAGAGTCTTAGTCTTTGTAACCTTAACAAATACACGAGACTTCTCTGTATCAGTAAATTGTACATCAGGACTGTATAACCCGCGATAGTTACGATAGGCTCTTAGCCAACGTTCTTCATCACCCTGTCTTGCATCCTCAGAACGGCTAAAACGCTCCTCGACGAATGCTACTACATCGGGCTTAGAATCAAAGATACTCTCTTTGCCATCCTGAGCTGCTGTTACTTCATCTGTTTCAAACGATAGATCGTCCATATCTGCCATGTCTAGTATCCAAACTTGTTATCTGCGGCTTGAAAACCGCTTCGTTGTTTTGCTGGGTCAAAGTCCCATATAGAGCTACGAGGTCTTGTCATTATGCCATAACGTAATGCATCGTATAAGTGGTCTTCTGCGTTAGTATCTACATCTTCAGGGTTTCTTTTATCTAGCGGTATCACTGGTATCTGAGATATTGTGTTTGTACATGATGCCATAAATACAAGTCTTGGCTTCTCTGTAAATTCATCTACCTGTAATCTTCTGTGTATTTCATTCTTACCTGAAACACGAGAACCTTTAGACCTATCTGATGGTCTCCACCGACAACCCTTCTGGTTCATTTGTTCTGCTAGTGATGGACCTGTGTCACCTCTGTTATGCCATAATGAAGAGTCTAACACTCCATATCTTATTGTACCATCTTTTGCTTCAGCTTCCATTATCATATCAGCTAAATCTGAAGCAGTAACCTTAGAACAATATAGCTCTCTGTAAACAATGAGCTGTTCGTCAGGGGCAACAGCGAACCAGATAACTCCTGTGTAGCTACCGTAACCGTAGTCACAAGCTCGAAACCGTGTCCAGTTAGAAGGGATTTTGAAATCGTCAACAACGTGTATAGCTCTGTTAAACTCTGGGAAGGCTGCACCTTCGTTGATGTCCCAATTACCTTCTAGTAACTGCTTTCTTTGATGTTCTGGTAATGATAGAAGCATTGCTTCGTAATCGCCACTCTCAGCTAAGTAGGGGTTGTCAAACAAACTAGCTGGAATAAATCGTCTCTTAAATAAAGGTTCACCTGCTCTACTGTGACCTGCAGGGTATCTTATAGTTTCACCTGTCTCTACACTTGTAGCCCAATAAGCTTTATTAGCAGGGGCAGGGTCAATAAACATTTTCTTAACCCATGAGTGTCCGCTACCACCTGGGTTAGTAGTTCCACGCATATACAAACCAAGTTGATTAGAATGTGCAGATCTTAAACGTGATCTCATATAATCCCAAGCGTAAGGACTAGACCATTGTGTAAGTTCGTCGAATCCAATCCAGTTAAAAGCTTGACCTTGGTAACGTGTAACATCGGTATCTTTATCCAGATAAGACATCCACAGTCTGCCGCCTTGAGGAGAAGTCCACTGAGACTTACGCTCTGACCATTTGATTCCAGGTATTGCACGAGGGTATAACTCCTGTGACTTTTGTATTAGCTCTCTTAGTTCTTCTGTAGTATGACGTACAAGTAGACCACTAAAGTTAGCATCATTTAACCCATGAAGGGGGTCTGCAAGCATGGCATATGATTTACCTCCACCAGCTGCTCCTCCATATAGTACTTCACGTTCTGATGCAGAAAGAAACTCTGATTGTGGACCAGGGTTAGGATTAAACACAATGTCTTGTGCAACCTCTACATCATATGGTTCAGCCTTAACTTGCGCTGGGCTAGTCGTTACTGGTGTCGATGGTGTAGTATCCTGTGACACCTTTTTCGAGCTTTTCAATTTCCGCAAGGGTTTCTTCGAGCCTTTTGGCAAGCTTGCGTTTAATGTTAGCTGCTTTTTTACGTCTTCGCTCAATGGCTATTCTTTTCTTTAGACCTACATGGGAGATAGAGCGGCCTGTCTGTGTTGTTAACCAGTTTGCCACTTCCCTGTAACTATACTGCCTCAAATGCTTCTTGGCAAGTAGTAATGCTTCAAGTTCGTGAGGTATAGGTTGAAACAGTTTCTCATTGTCTGGATCAATCATATAACCAAAAGGTACGACACGAGCGGCTACTCTAACTACAGGATGCCAAACCTTGTCACTCTTTTTAGGTTTAGGTAACTCCCAAAAACCAAAGTCCCTGTCAAAGTCAAACTCAGACAAGGTTACTCGTTCTTACCGTCTTTAGGTGGTAAATAAAATATGCCACCCCCAGAAGAGGAGACATCTACTTTTTCGACTTTACCCAACCCTGCACGGTCAAGTAGATCTTTTGCAGCCGCCATTTTATCTTTGATGCCAAGCTCCGTAGGATCGGATAGAGCGCTAACCATAGCCATAGCAGCTTTCGGCGCAGTCCTAGAGAAATACGAACGGGTAGCTTCAGAGATTTCATCCTTGAGAGATTCAACAATAAGTCTTGTAGGTGTATTTTCACTGTATCCTGCTATCTTTTTTGCTGCAACCACGTCTCCAAAAGCCTCGTCAAACAAGACTTCTAGAAACTTTTGTTGGTTGGTTGTTAAGTTACGTGCCATAGGCTTTCCTTATAAAGGTTTATTTGCAAGAGTATCATATGCTTTCCATATGTCATCTATTTCAGTTTGGTATTCGTCAAGCTTATCACCCAAAGAATCAGTAATGCCAGTAGATCTCTCAACTTGACTACGTAAGTCAAGCAACTCTT
>TARA_B110000879_G_scaffold54708_1_pt1 | contig 10408 bp, 7 predicted proteins | sample TARA_B110000879 | Tara Oceans TARA_B110000879 (sample SAMEA4398094) | marine metagenome | biome: Polar Biome; feature: [SRF] surface water layer (ENVO:00010504); material: water (ENVO:00002006), including particulate matter (ENVO:01000060) such as... | depth 5 m
GGAAATTTTTACTCTGTCAGATGCACCAAATTTACCAGATCCGTAAACAGCAGTCGTGCGCATCAAATAGCCAACCTCATTTAGCTTCTTTAAGTCAGGCTGTTTTCCAGATGCTAAAGAATTCACAACATAATCCCATAATCTTACGGATCTGTTTGCTCTGGAAAGAGTAAGTTCACTTGTAGATATTCTACCAGCTTCTTGAAAGGGAACATTATTTTTAAGTCTAATAATATCCGCATCTGAGGGTACGCCATCATGTAGAGTAAATGTGCAATCCCAAGCTTCTGCAATTACGCGGTCAGATCGTGCTTCAGCAGGTAAGTCATGTGCAAAAGCTACTAATGAATAGCTGCGTTTTGGGCCATGGACACTATACACTGCGTGTCCAAAACCATCGTTATCTATATTCCAGTCTGGTTTATCAAATTGCCAATTTTCTGAAGCTAAACGACGTAATAAGACACGCATAAAACTAATGCGGGATAGATGAAGGCTTCCCAGTCGAGATAATTTCATTACCTCTTCAGGCTCTCGTAGTTTTACTTGGGGTATCATTTCATATCACCAAAGCTGTTATCAAAGAATTTTAACCAATTATTTCCCATAACTTTTGTTATTTCTGTTTTAGACATACCCGCTTTATTTAGCCCATTTGCAATATTTGAAAAGTCCCTATTATCTTTGTACCCGAAGGCATAGGAGGAAATCCAGCATTTGATACAGATCCCTCACCAAAATCTATACCCTTTGTCCAGCGGCCAACCCTCATCCATTCAACAATACTATCTGGTTGATTTTGACACAAATCAGTTCCTATACCAATATTATCAATTCCCATAATATTAGCCGTATTAGCAATCATTTCGCAGAAACTAGAAATAGTACAATCTGTTCCATTTTTTAGATGATGAGGATAGATGGAGAAGCCTAACATTCCACCTGAGTCAGCCAATTCTCGCATGACTGTTGTTGATTTATTTCTAAGTGCTGCATGCCAATTGTGGGGATTGGCGTGGGTAATAGCTATTGGCCGCTGAGAATGCTCAATGGCATCTAGCGTAGATTTTTCTCCGGAATGACTCATATCAACAACCATACCAACACGATTCATTTCTGTGACAACTTCGCGCCCCATTCTAGTAAGTCCAGAATCATAACTTTCATAACAGCCTGTGGCTAATAAAGATTGGTTATTATATGTTAGCTGCATAAAACGTGCGCCAAGTTGATATAAAATTTGTACTAGTCCAATATCATCTTCAATTGGTGAAGGGTTTTGAAAGCCAAAGAAAATTGCTGTTCTATTTGTCTCTCTGGCTAAGCGAACATCATCTCCTGAGTTTCCATGAAATATTAAATTTGGGAACATTTCGAACCAACGGTTCCATTGTTCCATATTTAAAATAGTTTCTCTAAAAGTCTCATGATAAGCTATGGTGACATGCACTGCATCAAGGCCACCTTCTCTCATTTCCTTAAAAACGCTTTCAGACCAATTTGCATATTGCAAACAATCAATATGATAATTTGTCATTTTGTTGGGCCTTTTGAAAGTTTATTTAATTGATCGAGAATTTTTCTTTCGATTTTAACAAATTCTGGCATAATAAAATTTGAGCCAGGTAATCTTGTTCCTTCTTGTTCAGCAACTGCGTTAATAATTCTGTCAATACGATCAAAAAAAGAATTCCCATGTGTGTTTGGGTCCAGAATTAAATAACATTGACCCAAATTATGAGGTTTTCCTTCTGGAAGTTTTAATCCTTTAACATCTAATGAATTTACAGAACCTGTGAAAGCAGCTGCCAAAACCTCTGTCATCAACCCAAAACCCCAACCCTTGTAGTCACCAGAAGACTTTAAGGATCCTTTAAGTGCTTTGTTTGGATCAGTTGTGTCATTTCCATTGCTATCAACAGCCCAACCTAATGGAATTGCTTCTCCAGCTGAAGCAGCCATTGTTATTTTACCTAATGCAATTGCGGAAGTGCTTTGGTCAAATTGAAAAGCAATGTCACCATTCTTTGAAGGTATTGCCATTGCAATTGGATTTGTTCCTAATATAGCTTTATTGCCACCTGGAGGAGAGACAACAGCACTCGCATTAGTAAAGCCAATACCAATAAAGCCAGATTTAGCAATTTGTTCAGTAAAATATCCTAGAGATGTGCATGTATGAGAATGAGAAATTGCCAAAGAGCATGTGCCAGTTTTTACAGCTGTTTCTATTGTTAAAGGCATTGCGCGCTCAAAAGCTGCTTGAGCAAAACCAAATTTCGCATCAACATGAATAGATGCAGCTTTTGGTAGGGTTACAATTGGCTCAACTGTGCCATTTACTCTTCCAGTAATTAATTGACTACAATAGCTTTCTAAATAGTATAAACCGCATATTAAATTACCTTTAGCCTCTGCTGTTCTAACCGCCCTTGCTACTGATTTAGCTATCCAAACCGAAGCACCATGGCTTGTTAAGGCTTTTTCTGTTAAAGCCTCAACCTCAGATAAATTAACTTCTATTTTTTCCATTAAAGTATTTTGCCTTAAATAAAATTTTATGTCTTCAAAAAAACGACATCGTAATGAGAGAAATCGAACGTATCAATATAGCCTTTCTAAATTAATTTTGTTTAAAGTAACACAATGACCAGATTTTTTTCAGAAAAAAACAGATTACCTCATTTAGGTCCATATCCAATGGAGCGACTAAAACGCAATACTGGGCCAATTGAAAAAGTTCCTGAAATGAAAGCAATAAACTTTAATTGTGAGAAAAAGCCTCATTCAATAATAAATTCAATGCGAGACTATCAAGCAATGATGGATGCATTACGAATTGGTTTAATTAATAAAGGCCGCTGCAATATTCCAAGTGATTTAAATGAACGTTCAAACCATTTAAAATCTTTTGCTTATTTCCAAGACTGTTCTGTCGTAGGAATTACTAAAATTGACACTGATTGCCATCTTAAAATGCCTATTCATAATCCAGATATTGAAAGACTATCTGAGGATTTGCGTACAAAACAAACTAAAACCTTTGCAGCTGGTATGGACGTATTAATGGCAGAATTGCGCGAAGCAGTAGATGCGCCTAATTCTGGAGTACTTGACCATTCACATGCTATTACTTTTATATATGAATACCCAAGAGACCCTTTATCAGATGAGATAGGGTGTGAATGGATTCAAAATGCACAATTAGAACGTTCAACGCTTTTAGGAACAGAAACAGCTAATGTAATATCTAATTATATTAGATTGCTTGGTTATGATGCGCGATCACACTCAGCATCATGTAGTGATGTAGACCTAAATCGTCTTGCAGTATTGTCAGGTTTGGCAACAGTAGAGAATGGAGTTCTTTCAAATCCATATATTGGAAAGCGCTTTGGTATTACTGCCGTAACAACAAATTTAGAATTAAGTATAGATTTACCATTAGCAAAATATAGAGATCAACCAAAGGCATACACACATGGTATTAAGTGGATTGTTGGCAAAGGTTTATCTAAAAATAAATTTAATCGAGAGCCATATAAAAAGCGCCGTTTTGTCGATGGTGCAATGCCTTTTGAGAAAATAAAAAGGACTGAAAATCCCACTACATATTTGGATGAAAAAAACATTCCTCGCGTACCAAAACGAACTGATTTATTTGCTCGAGCACAATTTGGAGATCTTGGAAAAGCAGTTGAGAATGGTTCTAGAAATGGATTTTATGTTCGCAAAACAGCACCGTCTATGGCGCAAAGAAAGCCAATGAGTGCATTTGTTTTATTGCAAAATAAACCACCAAATGAGAAAATATCAAATACAGCTCTTGATGCAGCAAGAAATGCAGAAAATATAAAAGCTGCATGCTACTTTTTAGGAATTGATGCAGTAGGAATTTCTCGATGCCCTGACTGGGCTTATTATTCACATGATGCCGCTGGCGAAGAGATAATTCCAACACAGAATCAAGCAATTTCTATGATTGTAGATCAACGTTTTGATACAATGGATGGATCTTCTGGTGATGATTGGATTTCAGTTGCTTTATCAATGCGTGCATATTTGCGGTTTTCTTTATTAGGTGGAGTTATAGCTGAGCATATACGTTCTTTAGGTTATGAAGCAAAAGCTCATACAGCTACTGATAGTGATGTAATACACCCACCATTGCTTTTACTATCAGGTCTTGGAGAGGTTAGTCGAATTGGTGAGGTAATATTAAATCCATATTTAGGACCTAGATTAAAGTCTGGAATAGTGACTACAAATATGCCTATGGCACATGATAAACCTATTGATTTTGGTATGCAAAAATTTTGTGAAAGTTGTAATAAGTGTGCCCGTGAGTGCCCTGCTGGCGCAATTACTGCGGGCCCAAAAAAAATGTTTAATGGTTATGAAATTTGGAAATCAGATAGTCAGCGTTGTGCCACTTATCGAATAACAACGGCAGCAGGTGCAATGTGTGGAAGGTGTATGAAAACATGCCCATGGAATCTAGAGGGCTTATTTTCAGAGAAGCCTTTCCGCTGGATTGCAACAAACATTCCCAGTGCTGCACCTTTTTTAGCAAAATTAGACGATTGGGTTGGTAACGGTGAACGCAACATAATAAAAAAATGGTGGTGGGATTTAGAAATACAAGCTGATGAAGGCTATCGCCCAACTACCAACGGTACAAATGAAAGAAACTTACAAAAAAAACTTAGAGTAAATTATGCGGATCAAACTTTAGCTGTTTATCCTGCAGATCAGGCCCCACATCCTTACCCATTCCCTTTTCCTATTGATAGAGAGGCGGGAATAAAAGCGTATTCAAAAATGTTAGATGTGGATGAATATAAGAAACGTTTAGCTGATGGTAATACAAAAGATTTATTTCATCGTTATTCTATAAAGAAAAATATAGATATATTACATTTAGAAATTATAAAAATTGAAAGATCAGCCACTGATATAATAGAATATAGTTTTTCATTACCTTCAAATAAAGATCTTCCACTTTGGATTGCTGGAGCACATATTGACGTTGTGGTTGCTCCAGGGTTTATCCGGCAATATTCATTAACTGGAAACCCATCTAACCGAAAAATATATCAAATTGCAGTTCTCCGTGAAGAAAATGGAACAGGAGGATCAGTTTTGATGCATAAAATTTTTACACTAGGCCGTAAAATTTTTATTTCGCATCCCATCAACCATTTTTCATTAAAAAAGAACCCTTTAAAAACCTTTCTTATTGGTGGGGGTATTGGAATAACGCCACTTATTTCGATGGCACATGAATTATACACAAAAAACCAAGACTTTATACTTTGTTATTGTGCTTCAAGTAAAAATAAGGCTGCATTATTAAAACACCTTTCAAATGTTCCTTGGAAAGAAAAAATACTTTTCTTTTTTTCTGATGAGGGTGCGCGAGCAAGCTTTAATAACATATATGATAGTTATGAAAATGGGTATCATACTTTTATTTGTGGTCCTGATAAGTTTATGGTTGCTGTAAAAGAAAGTGCAAAATTTAAGGGTTTCCCTGACAAAGCTATAAATTTTGAATATTTCACACCTCCAGAAATTACTGACTACAAAAATTATAAATTTAAAGTTAAATTATTGAAGTCAAATAAGGAATTTGATATTAAGTCAGATCAGACAGTAACAGATGTATTGTTGGAAAATGGCATTCATGTAGATATGAAATGTACAAATGGTATATGTGGTGTTTGCCGCTGTGGGTTGATTGCTGGTGATGTAGAACATAGAGATTTTGTGCTATCTGACAAACAGCGGGAAGATACAATTATCCTTTGTCAATCTAGAGCTTTAGATGCAAATGGTATAATTGAAATTGACCTTTGATTAATAAGCATTAAATACTTCTCTTTTACTGCATTCACCCCTATTTATGTCATATGTAATAAAGTTTAAGGACTGGTCATGATTATTCCTGGATCACCAGAGATGAAATCTCAACTAGAAGCGGTCTTCGATTTGGAGTGCAGCACAGCAATGTTTAAAGAGACATCGCTACAATATAGTCGTGTGGATCGCGTAATTCCAGAAGTTGAATGGATGAAGCGTGCTCCTTATGTTTATGCCATAAATAAACTAAAAAAAGAAAAAGATGCAGTAATATTAGCACATAATTATATGACACCTGATATATACCATGGGGTAGCAGATATTGTTGGGGATAGTTTGCAGCTTGCAATAGAGGCAACAAGAGTTAAGCAAAGTGTTATTATTCAAGGTGGTGTGCACTTTATGGCTGAAACTTCGAAAATTTTAAGTCCAGAAAAAACAGTAATTATTCCTGACAGTCGTGCAGGCTGCTCACTAGCTGAAAGTATAACAGCAAACGATGTTGCTAAAATGCGAGAAAAATATCCAGGTGCACCAGTCGTATCATATGTAAATACTACCGCTGAGGTAAAAGCTGCATCAGATATTTGCTGCACATCGTCAAATGCTGTGGAAGTAATAAATTCCATGGATAGTGACTTGGTTATTATGACACCAGATGGTCATTTGGCTCAAAATGTTGCTAAACAAACTAATAAAAAAATTGTTTATTGGGAAGGAGCCTGTGAGGTTCATATCGAATTTAAAGCCGATGAATTGCGCGAATATCGTAAATATGAACCAGATGCTGTAATTATAGCCCACCCAGAATGTCCAACGGATGTCGTTGATGAGGCAGATTTCAGTGGATCAACTTCAGGAATGATTGATTTTGTTAGAAAAAACAAACCAGAAAAGGTTTTATTAATAACAGAATGCTCCATGGGCTCTAATATTGCTGATGAAGTGCCTGAAGTTAATTTTTTGGGGCCATGTAATTTATGTCCACATATGCAGCGAATTACGTTAGAAAAAATACTATGGTCACTACATACAGGAAATGAAGAAGTCATAGTTGATGAAGAGCTGGCTTTTAAAGCTAGGCAATCGGTTCAACGAATGATTGATTTGAAATAAAACTGTGGAAGAAAAACAACATAACGTTTTGATAATTGGAGCTGGTTTGGCGGGTTTGTATGCTGCACTGAGCCTTGCTCCAAGACCAGTTACAATTGTCTCGCCTAAGCCTTTAGGTTTTGATGCTTCAAGTGCATGGGCCCAAGGTGGTGTGGCAGCTGCAATGGATGAGCGTGATACGCCTGAAGCGCACGCACAAGATACTGTTATGGCAGGTGATGGAATTGTTGATTCTGATATAGCAACATTTGTTACATCAGCAGCAAAAGAGCATGTGCTTGAATTGGTTGATGTAGGCACACCATTTGATCGAAATATAGATGGTGACTTTTTAATGTCTAAAGAAGCGGCCCATAGTTTTGCCCGTGTTGTTAGGGTTAAGGGTGATCAAGCAGGTGCCGCTATTATGAGAACATTGGTTAAGGAAGTATTAAGCACTCCATCAATTACAGTTTTACAAGGAGCAACTGCGTTAGATTTAATTGTTAAAAATAATGAAATGTGTGGTGTTGTAATACTAGAAAATGCAAAGAATCCATATATAATACAAGCTAAATCATATTTGATGGCTGCTGGAGGTGCAGGAAGTTTATTTATGAAGACTACTAACCCACCCACTGTAAGGGGGTTAGCATTAGGAATGGCGGCTAGAGCTGGAGCTCAAATTGCTGATGCAGAGTTTGTTCAATTCCATCCTACTGCTATTGATTTAGGATTAGATCCAGCGCCTCTAGCAACAGAAGCATTGCGTGGAGAAGGCGCTATCTTAGTAAATAAAGATGGTGTTCAATTTATGAAAAATATACATAAAGATGCTGAGTTAGCGCCAAGAGATATTGTTGCTAGAGCTATCTTTCACGAACATCAAAATGGAAATAAACCAGTATTAGACACTAGAAATGCAATTGGATCTAACATTATCAGTCAATTTCCTTCAGTTTCTGAGGCGTGCCTAAAAAGTGGGATTGACCCTGTTAAACAAACAATTCCTGTGGTTCCTGCAGCACATTATCATATGGGTGGTGTTGCTACAGATATTAATGGAAAATCTTCTATAAAAGGCCTTTGGATTTCTGGTGAAGCATCATCAACTGGATTGCATGGAGCTAATAGATTAGCGTCAAACGGATTATTGGAAGCATTGGTTTATGCAGCAACAGCAGCAAATGGAATAATTCAAGCAATCGAAAATAAGGAATATCATGAGTATGATAAAACCTTAATTGCCCCTAAAATTGGATCTGAAACTATTGATGAGAAAGTTATATTGGATTTGCGTAAAGCAATGTCTGATTGGGTTGGTGTTATTAGAACAGGGAAAGATATTACAAAAGCACTAAGGTTTATTAAGCAACTGGATATAAAATATGGTGGAAAATCTACTAATTTTGACAACATGCTCGCTGCTGCTACTTTAATCGCAGCAGCAGCATATATACGTGAAGAATCCCGTGGAGGACATTATAGAAAAGATTTCCCTAATAAAAATGATAATTTCCGGAAACGAAGCAAAATGACTTTGGTCGATGCATTAGCCTTAAGAAATACTTTATAGGAGTGAATATGGACAATTCTACTATTCCTGATTTTTTTTTAAATGACATCATTAAACGTGCGCTAGATGAGGATTTAGGTGGTGTTGGAGATATAACAAGCAGGGCAGTTATTCCCAATGGCACTAAATATAAGGCTAAGATAAATAGCCGAAGCACAGGTGTTATATCAGGCATGCAAATTGCTCAGATGGCATTTTTAATGATCGACAGAAAACTAGAGATTAATACTTTGATAAAAGATGGATCAAGGGTAAGCCCAAAAGATACTTGTATGACTATTGAAGGAGATGCAAAATCAATTTTGATGGCTGAAAGAGTTGCACTTAATTTTGCAGGTAGATTATCCGCTATTTCGACAATGACATCAAATTTTGTTAGTGAAACAGAGGGAACTAAGGCGAAAATTACTTGCACTAGAAAAACAACCCCTGGATTAAGGCTGGTTGAAAAAGAAGCAGTTAGGCATGGCGGCGGTTCAAATCATCGATATGGCTTGAACGATGCAATAATGATCAAAGATAACCATATTGCTGCGGCTGGCAGTATCAAAGAAGTTCTAGAAAGAGCACGTAAATTTGCTTCACATATGTCTGCTATAGAAATTGAGGTTGATACATTAAATCAACTTGAAATGGTATTGAGTTGTGGTGGTGCTAATGTGGTATTATTGGATAACATGACAAATAAAGATATGACTACAGCTGTTGAAATGGTCGATGGATTAATGCTTGTTGAAGCATCTGGAAATATGACTTTGGATCGTATTTCATCAGTTGCTTCAACTGGTGTTGATTTTATTTCAGTAGGTGGACTAACACATAGTGTTACTAATTTCGATTTAGGCTTGGACTTTTAAGTTTCACTTTTATAAATTTAGCCAATATTTTATTAAATACTTGATGTAATCCAGTCAGCCAAAGCAGCTTTTGGAGCTGCGCCAGTTTTATTTGCAATAGCCTGTCCATCTTTAAACAAAAATAATGCTGGAATTCCCCTTACACCCATTTGCGCAGGTGAATTTGGGTTTTCATCAACATTTATTTTCACTATTTTTACCTTACCTTCATATTCATCGGATAGCTCTTCTAATGCAGGGCCAATTTGTTTACATGGCCCACACCACTCTGCCCAAAAATCAACTACAACAGGTATGTTTGAATTAGTTACTTCAGCTGTGAATGTATCGTCAGTTACTTTTACGGTTGCCATTGGGCTTCTCCAGAAATTTTCGTTAAATTGAACCTAAGAACGATCTATTGAATCGTCAAGATGTAGTGATGCTTCTAATGTATTAATCGCGATGTTGTGAGGTATTTTCATAATCTCACCAGTTTTCGTCCATAAAATAGCTATTTCAATGCTAAGTTTTGGATAGATTTTTTGTAATGCAAGTAAATAAACAGCCTGTTGAGCTAGAATTCCCTTAGGTATTTCTTCAGCTGAATTGGGAATGCCTTCATTACTTTTAAAATCTATAGCTGTAATTGTATTTTCACCTATTATTAATCTATCAATATATCCAAGAATATCATTATTAAGTTGTGATATATGACTAGTTATACCAACTTCAGATAAGCTGTTTGAACCAAAAAATATATAAGACAATTTTGGATCTTCTAACAAAACAATAGCTTCTGAAATGAGAATATTTTTTTCTTTATTACTCAAGTTGTTGTTATCATTTTTTATGAAATTACCTAAAAATATATCCCATTCAGATTTAGGTATTTTAGGAAGATCTTCTAAGATTTTATGTAATATTCTCCCTATTTCTTTTGCTTCAGCTTCATACTTACTGGATGTATTTTGGAGTACTTTTTCTCCTATTAAATTTGATGGAGCTAATGCTCGATTTGGTCTACTAAGTTTTTTTG